>Ga0207428_10006029_pt1 | contig 11208 bp, 9 predicted proteins | sample RhiMethybrSRZTD1_FD_187600 | JGI IMG/M metagenome (GOLD analysis project Ga0207428, IMG submission 187600) | Populus rhizosphere microbial communities from Tennessee, USA - Rhizosphere MetaG P. TD hybrid SRZTD1 (SPAdes) (version 3) | ecosystem: Host-associated > Plants > Roots > Rhizosphere >... | reverse complement strand
CCTTAAGAGAGGCTCGTGAAACCGTGTATTGGCTCAGAATCTGTATCGAGCTCAAAGTTGCGTCACGTGACGAGCTGGAGCCGCTCCGGAACGAAGGCGAACAAATCGGGCGTATTCTGGGAGCGATAGTCTCGAACACCAAACGGCGAATGGCACTGCGAACGACAGCCTTCTGGGCCGCTTTCGCATTTTGCATTTTGAATTTTGCATTTTGAATTTTGCATTACTTAGCCCATGAGTCATCCGAGAATCCCGCCGCCCGTCAACGATCAGAACAAGTCGTACCTCCCGGGATCTCCCGAACGAGCTGAACTGAAGGCGCGGCTCGCGCAGATGGCGTCGGAGCGCGTCGACATCCCGATCGTGATCGGCGGCTGCGAGATCAGGACGGGGCGGACTGCGCCCTCGGTGATGCCGCACAACCATCGCCACGTGCTGGGCGACTGGCACATGGCCGAGGCGTCGCATGTGCAGCAGGCGATCGACGCGGCACTCAAGGCGTCGCGCGAATGGGCAAGCTGGTCGCTGCAGGATCGCGCCGCGGTGTTTCTCCGCGCCGCGGAGCTGCTGACCACGACGTGGCGCGCCACCTTGAACGCCGCGACCATGCTCGGCCAGTCGAAGACGGTGATTCAGGCGGAGATCGACTCCGCCTCCGAGCTGATCGACTTCTGGCGCTTCAATCCGCACTACGCCCAGGAGCTGTACGAAGAGCAGCCGCTCAGCAGTCACGCGATGTGGAACCGCGTCGAGTACCGGCCGCTCGAAGGGTTCGTCTACGCCGTCACGCCGTTCAACTTCACGTCGATTGCCGGCAACCTGCCGACGGCGCCGGCGCTGATGGGCAACACCGTCGTGTGGAAGCCGGCGTCGAGCGCGATGTTCAGCGCGCACTACATCATGCGGCTCCTGGAAGCGGCCGGCCTGCCTCCTGGCGTCATCAACTTCGTGCCGGGCGATGCCGCGCAGGTCTCGGCGATCGTGCTCGACTCACCGCAGCTGGCAGGCGTGCACTTCACCGGCAGCACGAGCGTCTTCAACAGCATGTGGAAGCGCGTCGGCGACAACGCCGGCAGCTACATCGGCTACCCGCGGCTGGTTGGTGAAACCGGCGGCAAGGACTTCATCGTCGCGCACCCGTCCGCCGATCCGCAGGAGCTCGCGGTCGCGATCGCGCGCGGCGCGTTCGAGTATCAGGGACAGAAATGCTCGGCGGCGAGCCGCGCCTATGTGCCGGCGTCGATGTGGCCCGATGTCAAGGATCGCGTCGTGGCGATGATGCGCGAGATGCGCGTCGGCGACGTCGCTGACTTCCGCACCTTCATGGGCGCGGTGATCGATCGAAAGTCGTACACGAAAATTAGCGGCTATCTGGACGATGCGGGAAGGAACGCGCGCATCGTGCACGGCGGCGGCGCCAAGGACGACGTCGGCTACTTCATCGAGCCGACGCTGGTCGAGACCACCGACCCAGGTTACCGCCTGATGTGCGAAGAGATCTTCGGGCCGGTGCTGACCGCCTACGCCTATCCCGATTCGCAGTGGGCACAGATACTCGGAGTGATCGACGCGACCTCGCCCTACGCGCTCACGGGCGCCGTGTTCGCGCGCGATCGCGCGGCCGTTCAGCACGCCACGTCCGCGCTGCGCCACGCCGCGGGCAACTTCTACGTCAACGACAAGCCGACCGGCGCGGTCGTCGGCCAGCAGCCGTTCGGCGGCGCGCGCGCGTCGGGCACGAATGACAAGGCCGGGTCGAAGCTGAATCTGACGCGCTGGGTCAGCGCGCGGACGATCAAGGAAACGTTCTCGCCGCCGCGCGATTATCGCTACGCCTACATGGCGGAGGAGTGACCGCCGCGACCGCGCCGCACGGTCGTTGACAGACGAGCGCTCCGGGCGCGATGATCGGCGCCGCGCCCTGACGCCATTCGCCATGAAAAACCGACTTCTGTACGCCGTTACGGCCGTCGCGTGTTTGTCTACGACCGCTGACGCCCATTTCGTCCTCATCTCTCCAGCGGCTTCTCTCGTTCAGAACCGTCTGGGCGACCCGCAGAAGATAGGGCCGTGCGGGGGCGTGTCGGCGAACCCGGGGCGAGGCACACCGGCGAATCCGGGTGTCCCGAGCGGCGCGGTGACGAACGTCAAAGGCGGTACGATGCTGCCGTTGATGGTGCAGGAGTCCATCTTCCATCCCGGCCACTATCGCGTCGCGCTAGCGAGGACGTTGGCGCAGCTGCCAAAAGATCCAGTGGTGACGACCGCCGACACCGGTCGCGGTTTGCGGTCGCAGTCGGCCGAGATTCAGAACCCGCCGATGGCGCCGGTGCTCCTCGACGGAATCTTCACGCACACGGAGCGGTCGGCGCAGAACTTCGAGGGCGAGATTCCGATTCCCAACATCAACTGCCCGACCTGCATCCTTCAGGTGATCGAGTTCATGGCGGACCATCCCGGCATCGCCGTCGATGGCGGCCACTCGTATCACCACTGTGCGATGTTGAATATCTCGGCCGATCCCGACAAGCCGATCGACAAGCGCTGGTAACGCAATTAGTCCTTGGGCCTTGGTGCTTGGTTCTTGGTCCGTCCTTGGTTCTTCGTCCGAGGTCCATCCTGCACAATGCCAGCGCCGATGCTGCTAGGACCTCTGGACCAAGGCCAAGAACCGGGGACGGACGAAGAACTAAGCACCAAGGACCAAGGACAACGAGGCGCGCTGGGCCGATCCGGAAGAGCGCGCTAGTTTATTTTTACGAGCTCGATATCGAAGACGAGCATGCCGCGCGGACCATCGCCTCTCCCCTGATACGCGAGGTTCTCCGGGATCCAGAAACGCATCCGCTGCCCCTCGCCCATCAGCGCCACGCCTTCGGTCCAGCCTCTGATTACTTCGTCGAGCCGCATGTTGATCGGTTGGCCGCGCGTGACCGACGAATCGAACATCCGGCCGTCCGTCGTCCAGCCGGTGTAATGCACCGTGACCTGCGAGAACGGGCTGGCGCGGCGCGTGCCGGTGCCGGGGCGCAATTCCTTGTAGGCGAGTCCGCTCGCGGTCTTGTGCGCGTCGGCCGGCGCCGCCTTGACGTCTGGTGGTGCCACCAACGGATTCGGCCGCGTGTCGAGCAGTTCGATGTCGAACACCACGGTTCCGGTCGGCCGCCCTGCCTGACCCTTGTAAGCGAGTTCCTGCGGCACCCAGCAGCGGCGGATCTCGCCGACCGTCATCTGCAGGACGCACTCCTTCCAGCCCGCCATCACGCGGTCGAGCGGGAACATCGACGGCTTGCCGCGCGCGACCGAGCTGTCGAACATGAGGCCGTCGTTTCGCCACCCCGTGTAGTCGACGGTGATGACGTCGGTGGCGGTTGCCTTTTCCTGACTCGAGCTGGTGCGGATGGTCTTCGAGATCAACCCGGTGGAGCTCTTGACGGCGTCGTTCGGCGGCGCCAACAGATCGGCCGGTGCCGGAATGATCGTCGGAGACTGCTGCGCCAGCGCGGATCCAGCCGCACACATGAACACGAGCGCGAAGAGAGTTGGTCGCATATCTCGTTTCGGTCCGGCTCGAGCCGGACACGACGCTACCCTTCCAACAACAGATTACCCGGATCCTCGATGTAGTGCTTGATCTTGACCAGGAACTGCACCGCCTCGCGGCCATCGACAATGCGATGGTCGTAGGAGAGTGCCAGGTACATCATCGGCCGGATCACCGGCTGCCCGTTGACCGGGACGACCCGATCCTGAATCTTGTGCAGCCCGAGTATGCCCACCTGCGGCGGATTGAGGATGGGGGTGCTCATCAGCGAGCCGAAGACGCCGCCGTTGGTGATCGTGAACGTGCCGCCCCGCAGGTCCTCCAGCGTGAGCGTGCCGTCCTGAGCCTTCTTCGCATAATCGCGGATTGCCAGCTCGATCTGCGGGAACGTCATGCGATCCGCGTCGCGCAGCACCGGTACGACCAGCCCGCCTTCAACGCCGACCGCCATGCCGATGTCGTAGTAGTGCTTGTAGACGATCTCGTCGCCCTGGATCTCCGCGTTGATCGCCGGGAACGCGCGCAGCGCGGCGATCGACGCCTTGACAAAAAACGAGGCGATGCCGAGACCGACCCCGAACTCCTGTTTGAACGATTCCTTGCGCCGCTCGCGCAGTGCCATCACGGCCGACATGTCCGCCTCGTTGAAGGTGGTCAGCATGGCGGCGGTCTGCTGCGCTTCGACGAGACGGCGCGCGATGGTCTGGCGCCGCTTGCTCATGCGCACCCGCTCCTCGGACCGCTTGCCTGAGGGTGCGAGGGGTCTGACGCTCGTCGGTGCGATCTTGGCTTCGCGACTCGGTGCGATGGTGCTATCGCGCGTCGGTGCGATCTTGCTGTCGCTGGTCGGTGCGGGACTCTCCGCCTTCGCCTGCGGCGTCGGCGGGACTGACGGCTCGCGCTCTAGTGCGGGTCTTCCCACCGCGGCTTCCGTCGTCGGTGGTTGTGCTTTCGGCGCTGCCTTCGGTGCGGCTGGCGGCTCGCTCGGCGGTGCAGGCTTGGCTGCCTTCGCGCCGTTTCCGCCTGGCGGTGCCGCGGCGGCAGGTGCGTTCTCGTCGAGGACACCGAGGACGTCGCCGATCTTCACGTCGTCGCCCTCCTGGTGGGCGATGCTCGTGATCACGCCGGGCTTTTCGGCATTCACCTCGAGGTCGATCTTCTCGGTCTCGAGCTCGACCACCGGCTCGCCGATTTCGACGCGGTCGCCGGCCTTTTTCAACCAGCGCGCCACGCGCGCTTCGACGACCGACTCACCCAGTTCCGGAACGACGATATTCATGAGACATCTTTCAGCGCTTCGTGCCGGTGAGGCTCCGCGCGGGTTTCGACAACACCTTGGGTGTTTCGGTCGGATGGCTGTCGAGGTCGAACGCGCGCTCGATCATGGCGCGTTGATTGAGCTGGTGCCACGCCAGCGATCCTTCCGACGGGCTGGCGCTGCGCGCGCGGCCGATGTAGCGCAGCGGACAGCGATCGGCGATGAGCTCCTCGAGCAGCGGGCGCATGAACTCCCACGCGCCCATGTTCTCCGGCTCTTCCTGCAGCCATACCACGTCGCGCAACGAGGGATAGCCGTCGAGCACCTCACGCAGCGAAACCACTGGAAACGGCGCGAGTTGTTCGACGCGAACGAGCGCGACGTCGCCGGCAGCCCGGCGCCGGTCGCTGGAGGCCAGATCGACGTAGACCTTGCCGCTGCATAGCACGACCCGTCGGATGCTGTTCGCGCGGCGGACGGCATCCACGTCGTCGATGACCGAGCGGAATCGGCCCTCGGCCAATTCGTGGGGCGTTGACGCGGTCGCCGGGTTGCGGAGCAGGCTCTTCGGCGTCAGCACGAAGAGCGGCAGCGGATCGCGCCGCAGCAGCGCCGCCTGACGACGCAGCAAGTGGAAGTACTGTGCGGCTGTCGTGCAGTTGACGACACGCAAGGTGATGCCGGCCGAGGCCTGCAGCAGCCGCTCCGGCCGCGCACTCGAGTGTTCGGGCCCCTGGCCCTCGTAGCCGTGCGGCAGCAGGAACACGAGCGATGGCTGCAACCCCCACTTCGCGCGGCTCGACGTGACGAACTGGTCGAGGACCACCTGTGCCCCGTTGATGAAGTCGCCGTACTGCGCTTCCCAGACGACGAGCCGGCCCGGCTCCTGGATGTTGTAGCCGAACTCGAAGCCGACGGCGCCGTTCTCGCTCAACGGGCTGTTGTGAATCTCGAACGACGCGCGCGCCTGCGGGAACTGTTGCAGCGGCACGAATCGGTGCCCGGTCTCGGCGTCGTGGAAGACGGCGTGGCGCTGACTGAACGTGCCACGCTCGACGTCTTCACCGGTGAGGCGGATGGGGATGCCGTCGGCGAGGATCGTGGCGAAGGCGAGCTCCTCGGCCGCGGCCCAGTCGATCGTCGGCTCTGCCGGATCGTTGAGCACCGCCGAGCGCCGTTCGCGGCCGCGTTCGAGCTTCTTGTGGAACGTGAATCCCTCGGGCGCCTTCATCAGACCGGCGTTGATCGCGCGCAGCTGTTCCAGTGGGACGGCGGTCTCGGTGCGTGACGCGATGCCGGCGGGCGCCGGTTCGGAAACCGGCGGCCGGAAGTCCTCCTCGGGTTTCAACGACGCGTACGCCTGCTCCAGCTCGGTGAAGTATTTCTTCACCATCGCGTCGCCGGCGCCAGCCGGCATGGTTCCCTTTTCCGTCAGCATCGTCGCGAATTGCTCGCGGACCGTCGGGTGGGAGGAGACCTTCTTGTACATCATCGGCTGCGTGAACGCCGGCTCATCGCCCTCGTTATGCCCGAAGCGTCGATATCCGATCAGGTCGATCAGGAAGTCGAGGCCGAACCGCGCACGATACTCCCACGCCAGCCGCGCTGCCTCGAGGCACGCGATCGGATCGTCGGCGTTGACGTGCACGATCGGGATCTTGAAACCACGCGCGAGTCCGCTGGCGTAGCTGGTGCTGTACGACTCGTCCGGCGTCGCGGTGAACCCGAGTTGGTTGTTCGCGATGATGTGAATCGTTCCCGAGGTGTCGTAGCCCGAGAGGCGCGACAGGTTCAGCGTTTCGGCGACGATCCCCTGCCCCGGGAACGCGGCGTCGCCGTGAATGAGGATCGGCAGGGTCGTGGTGCCCTCGAAAAGCGGCGCGCCTGGATGATCGGTATCGGTCCCGGACGCACGCGCCATGCCGACGACCACCGGGTCCACGGCCTCGAGATGACTCGGGTTCGGCGGCATCGTGATGAAGCCCTGGCCGCTCGGCACCGGCGTGCTCGCACCGGCGTGGTACTTCACGTCGCCCATCCAGCCGAGATCGAGCCGCAGCTGACGTGCGAGCACGGGGTCCTTGAACTCGGCAAGGATCTGCGCGTACGGCTTTTCGAGCACGTGCGCCAGCACGTTCAACCGGCCGCGATGGGCCATCCCGATGATCGTGTGCCGTGCTCCCTGATTGGCCGCCCCCGAGATCATCTCGTCGAGGATCGGCACCAGCATGTCGAGACCCTCGATCGAGAATCGCGTCTTGCCTGGAAACGTGCGATGCAGGAATCGCTCGAACACCTCGACCTGAGTGATCCGATCGAGCAGCATCTCCATGCCGGCGGGATCCATGGACGGCAGGAACCGGCCCGACTCCGCCGCGTGGCGCAGCCAGGCGCGCTCCTCGGGGACGAAGATGTGCGCGTAATCGAAGCCGGTCGTCGAACAGTACACCCGGCGCAGTGTCTCGATCGCCTCGAAGGCATTCGCCGACGATTCGGCGACCGGCCCTCCCACGAGCGTTGCCGGCAGCTGCTTCAGATCGTCATCGCTGATGCCGTGCGCGCGCGGCGACAGTGAGGGATCGCCGATCGGCTGCGAGCCGAGCGGATCGAGCTGCGCCGCGAGATGACCATACCGGCGGATCGACTCGGCGAGATTGGCGGCGCCGACGATGACGTGCACGTCGACGCCTCGCACGCCCGAAGCCGATTCGGTGGCCTCGGCTGGTATCCACGACTCGAACACTTCCCGTGTGGCGGGGTCGACCGATTCAGGATTCTGCCGGAAGCGCTCATAGAGTTCCACGACGTAACCGGCATTCACACCCCCGAACGGCCCCAATGTCATAACCTTTCTATCCTACCCCGGTCGTGCGCGAGGGGCCGAAACTGTCGGCTCTTCGACGCATGCGACACTTCGACGCATCACATGATTCGCCTCATTGGGATCGATGTCGATGGCACGCTCCTCGACAGTCAAGGAGTGATGCCCGATGAGAATCGTCTCGCGATCCACGACGCCGTCGCGTCGGGTGTGCACGTCGCGCTCGTCACTGGACGGAGCTACCCGTTTGCTCGGCCGGTGGCCGACGGCCTCCCTTCCTCGATCTCACTCATCGTCAGCAATGGCGCCGTCGAGCGGTCAACGGATGGCGGCACGTTCGCGCGACGTCTACTCAACCGCGACGTGGCACGAGCCGTGCTGACCGCGACATTGCCGCACCGCGACAATGCGGCGCTGATCTTCGACCGCGACGTCGAGCGGCAGGTCATCTTCGAGACGATGGATTGGGAGCACCCGGGACGGCGGCGCTACTGGTCGCGCAACCACTCGCACATCGCGCAGTCGGTGCCGCTCGAGGATGCGCTGACCGAGGACCCGATTCAGGTGATGTTCAACGGATCGGTCGAGGCGATGCGTCCGCTTGCCGACGCGCTGCGTCGACGGATGATGGCCGAGAGCGGCGCGCGGACGTACTCCGTGCTCATGACCGAGTACGAGCACCGCGATTTTTCACTCGTCGACGTCACGGCGCCCGAGGCGACCAAGGGGCGTGCGCTCGCGTGGCGCGCCGAACAGCTCGGGCTCAGTCCGGACGAGGTGATGGCCATCGGCGACAACTTCAACGATCTCGAGATGCTCGAGTTCGCAGGCACGCCGGTGGTGATGGGAAACGCGGTGAACGAGCTGAAATCGCGAGGCTGGTTCGTGACCGGCCATCAAAACGAGGCCGGAGTAGCGCAGGCGATACGGAGATTTCTTTCGAGGACAGTGTAGGGCGGGTCTTCTAGACCCGCCGGGCTGCTCATCTTCGACGGGATCCCCAAGGCTCCCGTGTTGCGAGCATCCCGAAGAAGACGCCGAGCTCGGGATCCCACACCGACCACGTGTGCTCGCCGCCTTCGATTTCCTTGAAGTCGTGCGTCAGGTGATGGGCTTCGAGGTGTGCGACGAGCTCCCGGTTGGCGGTTATCAGCGGATCGCGCGTGCCGCATGACACATAGAACCGGGTGACCGAGCCTTCCGCCTTCCGTACCGCCTCCTCGGCATCCGTCCGGACCGCCGGGCTGAACGCCCCCACCGCGCCGAAACGAGCGGGATGTTGCAGGGCGGTCATCACCGAAATTCGTCCGCCCATCGAGATCCCCCCGATCGCTCGCCCCTGCTGTGATGCGACCGTCCGGTAATGCGAGTCGACGTATTCGACCAGCTCCGATGCCACATAGTCGTGATACCGTGCCTGCGCTTCGGGTGACATGTTGCTGTAGTTGCGATCGGCCGCCGGCATCACCACGATCATCTCGTGCTGCCGTGCCATCGTGGCGAAGCCCGTTCTCGCCATGAATGCCGTGTGGTCCTGACCGCCGCCATGAAACAAATACAGCACGGGGTAGCGCTGCTCGGAGTCGGCGTAGTTGGCCGGCAACAGCACGGCGAAGATCCGCTCGCCACCTAAGGTCGCACTTGGGTGTCTTACGGTACGTGCCTGTGCGAAGGCGTCGGCTCCGATGACGAGCACGGCCAGGGCAACCAGTCCTGGTATGAGACGTCCCATGGCGAGAGCGTACGTCAGGTCGCGTCTGCCGCGAAATGATGGCGTAGTGTCCGACTGTAGCGGACCATTTCGGAAGTGATAAGGTAAGGGTTTCGGAGGCGACGACATGGCGACAACAGTGAGCGTTCCGGACGTGCTCGTGTCCACCGACTGGGTGGCGCAACATCGAAGCGATCCCAATGTGCGTGTGGTGGAGGTGGACGTCGATACGGCGGCGTACGATCAAGGACACGTCCCCGGCTCGCTGGGCTGGAACTGGACGACCGAGCTGTGCGACACGGTGATCCGCGACATCGTCCCGAAGGACAAGCTCGAAAGTCTGCTCGGACGCTCGGGAATCACGCCGCAGACGACGATCATCCTGTACGGCGACAACAACAACTGGTTCGCCGCGTGGGCATTCTGGCAGCTCAAGGTCTACGGGCATCAAGACGTGCGCATCATGGACGGCGGCCGGAAGAAGTGGCTCGCCGAGGGGCGCGAGCTCGAGACGACGAAGGCGACGCCGACCACGACCACCTACAAGGCGAAGGACGCCGACGTGTCGATTCGCGCGTTCCTGCCCGAAGTCCAGGCCGCCTACAAGCGCGCGGACACGGTGCTGGTCGATGTGCGCAGCCCGCAGGAGTTCACCGGTGAGATCCTGTCGCCTCCAGGACTTCCGGAAACCTGTCAGCGCGGCGGTCACATTCCGGGTGCGAAGAGCATCCCGTGGGGCAAGGCGTGCAACGAGGACGGTACGTTCAAGTCAACCGAAGACCTCGGCGCGTTGTACGGCGGTCAGGGTGTGACCCCCGATAAGAACGTGATCGCCTACTGCCGCATCGGCGAGCGCTCGAGCCACACGTGGTTCGTGTTGAGGTACTTGCTCGGCTTCCAGAACGTGAAGAACTACGACGGCTCGTGGACCGAGTGGGGCAATCTGGTCGGCGCGCCTGTCGAAAAGTAGAGGCACGATGAGCGACACGCTGCGCAGCGAAGAGTTCCGCGAGACGAAACAGGAGCTCGACGGCTGGCCGATCAACATCGTGTCGTATCGCATCGGGAGCACTTACTACTGCTCGATCGACAACGTGAGCCCTGGCGCGCGCTTCGCGCGCGCCGAGGGCCCGACGCGGGAGGCCGCGGAGTCGACTGCCCTCGAGAAGGCGGCGCGCTATCTGAAACAGACGCGCCGCATGCCCAAAAGCTCGTAAGCACGCAAGTGTAGGCCGTGACGCCGGGCCCTGAAAGGCCCGGCCTACACTGTCAATGTCTTGAATTCGTGAAGGCTCGCTTCCCGGGCCGCCTCAGAGATCAAAGGAAACGTTTTCAAGACGTGCTGAAACTCCTCTTCGCCCATCCCATACGCGTGGGCGACTAACGCCTGCAGCTCCGCGTACTCCCTCATCGACTCGACGGGGCCGGTCGCGCGAGTCAATGATTCCGACAGCGCCCGCAATCGGTCGAACAACTCTTCACCGTCCGTCACCACCGGTACTGGCAGCCGCGACACCAGCGCGACGGTGACGTGCGTGTTCACTCGCATTCGCACCAGGTAGTTCGCCACGAAGCTGTTGAGCAGCGCGCACAGGACCTGCTGCTCTGCGATCGACCGGCGCGTCTTCAGGCAGAACAGGGTGTGTGTCGTGACGGCGCGGGCCGGCACGAGGGCGGCGATGAGCGTCAGGCGATTCGTCGCGCTGGCGACGTCGCGATAGGCCAGCCGGACACGGCGCGGAATGTCGATGCGCGTCGTCGCGTCGCGCCGCAGCTCGAACCGGCAGGCCTCGAGCGACACCCGGAACGGCTCGATCTGCTTGCCTTCGACGACCGGCCGCGCGTCACGGTCGGCAGTGTAGGCGGTGAAGGTA
>Ga0207428_10006024_pt1 | contig 11214 bp, 8 predicted proteins | sample RhiMethybrSRZTD1_FD_187600 | JGI IMG/M metagenome (GOLD analysis project Ga0207428, IMG submission 187600) | Populus rhizosphere microbial communities from Tennessee, USA - Rhizosphere MetaG P. TD hybrid SRZTD1 (SPAdes) (version 3) | ecosystem: Host-associated > Plants > Roots > Rhizosphere >... | reverse complement strand
GGCATCGCGATATCGTAGCGGCCGCCGAGGAGCTGAAACGCGAAGCCGGTCGCCTGGACGGTGATGACGAGCGATGCCACGCTGAACAGCGTGCGATACACCGGCTGCTGTTCCTTGCTCTTGAACTGGCACTGGCTGAACGCGCTGCCCGCCGCGACCAGCATCGTCGTATGCGGGCCGAGCAGCAGGAGCGAGGCGAAATCGACGGCGTAGGAGACCGACAGCGTCGACCCGCTGGTGGTCAGCGGCAGGTAGACCTTGAGCGACGCCGACATCGAGGAGAGCAGCAGGAGCGCGACGAAAAGGACCGGCTGGTCGAAGCTCGCGCTCGGCAGGCACACCAGCAGCAGGGCCAGGCCGATGGCGATGACCGACGAAACGTAGTAGTGCGCAGCGCGCGGCAGCTGATTCATCAGTGCACGCGCGGGGCGATCGAGACCCAATGCTCGCCCCAGTCCTCTTTCAGCATCGACCAGAGCACCTGGTCGAAATACTCACCGGCATAGCGGACCGAGCGGCGAAGGACGCCTTCCTGCACCGCACCCAGCTTGCGCATCGCGCCGTTGCCGCGGCCGCTCTGCAACAGCACGCGCGCTTCGAGCCGGTGGCTGTTGAGCGTGCCGAAGGCGAACGAGCCGGCGAGCCGTGCCGCTTCGAGGAACGCGCCGGTGCCGCGCGCCGCCGACGTCAGCGTGCACTCCCACTCGGCGGCCTCGAAGGCCGGATCGAGCTGGCGGATCTGCAGCAGGCCGGCGATCTCGTGCGTGTTGGAAAGCGTGATCGCCCAGGTCGCGGCGGTGCCGTTGGCGCGGTCGCGCGCCGCACGCTCGATGAGTTCCTGGACGGCGACCTCGCTGAGTGGTTCGTCGATACCGAACCGCTGCGCGTCGCCCAATGACAGCAGGCGGATGAGGGACGGCAGGTCCGCGGGCACCGGCTCGCGCAGGGTGACGATGCGCCCGGAGAGCATCGGTAGCGCGTTGCGCCAGGTCGGCACGCCGATGACGGTTGAGTCGGCCATTGGGATTTGGTCGGTCCGGAAACGCCTACACGTCGCCTGTTCTGCGCGTCATCAAGCAACACCAGATCCAATGGATGACCTTCGGATGAATCCGAGTGTTTTCAGTGATTTACGGTAGTTATGCTGAGGATGATTTAGGCCTGAAGTGTTCGTTTACACGACAGGAGAGTTCGATAGTGTCTGGTTCTCGCCCGCTACAGCGTTATACATCAGTCACTTAGCGAGCTCGTGCGCTGATACGGCACAGCGTGTGCCGTTTCAAATCACAGTTTTGTACGTGGGTGCGTGTCGGTTGACGCGCCGAGGTTGCCGCACTGCGGCGCGCGACCTCGATCGCCGCACCGTGCAATCGCCGGTCGCCGAGCCGCCGCAATCGATCGACGAGCTGTTCCAGATCGTGCTCGTCGACTTCGGGGTCGTGTCGCGCGGCGAGCTCGCCCGCGCCGCGCGCCGACAACGCTCCCGCCCCGCCCGGCGTCTAAGCCGACCGTGCAGGACGTGCGCTATGCGGTGCGGCTGCTCGTGCGCGCGCCGGGCTTCGCGCTGGTGTCGATCCTGACGCTGGCGCTCGGCATCGGCGCCAACACCGCGATCTACTCCGTCGTCCGCAGCGCGCTCTTCGCGCCGCTGCCGTTCGCCGATCCCGATCGTCTCGTGGTGATCTGGCACGGCTACCCGCCGGCCCTGCCGCGCAGCGCGGTGTCGGTGCCCGGGTACTACGACTTGCTGGATGCGCCCGCGCGGGCGCTGTTTCACGACGCCGCCGCCTTTACCACCGCCAGCCTGAACCTCACCGGCAGCGGCGAGCCCGAGCGCGTCGTCGTCGTCCGCGCCTCGCAAGGCTTTCAACCGGCGCTCGGCCTTCAGGTCGCGATGGGGCGGTGGTTCACGACGCAGGAGGACACGCCGGGCGACACCTCGGTGGTCGTGCTCAGCGACGGGTTCTGGCGGCGGCGATTCGGCGGCGATCCGCGGGTCCTCGGTGAGAGCATCCGCCTGAACGATCGTCCTCACCTGGTCGTTGGCATCATGGCCGCGGCGGCGACGTTCCCGAAAACCGCGGACGCGTGGGTGCCGATTGCGTTTACGCCGGCGCAGCGCGGCGCCGCCGCGCGGGGCAGCGAATTTCTCGATGTCGTCGCCCGGCTGGCTCCTGGCGTCACGCTGCCGCAGGCGCGCGACGGTCTGGCGCGGCTCGCGGCAGTGTGGAAGCAGCAGTACTACGCCGACTCGCCGCGGTGGACGGTCGGCATGCAGCCGCTGCCCGCGGATCTGGTTCGCGACACACGGCCGGTGGTCGTCGCCGTCGCCGGTGCGGTCGGCCTCGTGCTCCTTGTCGCCTGCGCCAACGTCGCCAACATGTTGCTCGCGCGTGCCTCGCATCGGCGGCGGGAGCTGGCGGTGCGTGCCGCAGTCGGAGCGTCGCCGTCGCGGCTGAGGCGTCAGCTGCTCGTCGAAACGGCGACACTCGGGATAGCCGGCGGCGCGGCGGGTGTTGCGCTCGCTGCCGCGTCGCTCCCCGTGCTTGCACGAGCGGTGGCGGCGACGCTGCCGCAGGTCGACGCGCCTCGCATCGATGTCGCGGTGCTTGGCTTCGCGCTGGCGGCCTCGCTCGCGAGCAGCGCGATCTTCGGCTCCATTCCGGCGTGGCAGGTGTCGCGCACCGATCTGCGGAGCGCGCTGAACGAGGAGACTCGCACGGGCTCGGGGCGCCGCACCGGCAGGTTGCTCGTTGCCGCCGAGCTCGCGCTCGCCTTTGCCGTGCTCGTCGGCGCGGGGCTGCTCACGCGCAGCTTCGCGCGCGTCGCTGCCGTCGATCCCGGATTCGGCGTCGACGATCGCCTGACGCTGAGGCTGTCGCTGCCGGCCGCGCGCTATGCCGACGCGCCGCGCCGGTCGGCGTTCTACGCGCTCCTGCTCGAGCGCCTGTCGGCGCTGCCGGGCGTTCGTGTAGTGGGCGCAGTCTCGGAGCTGCCGCTCGGCGCGCTCGCCAACATGGGCACCTTCGATATCGAGGGCCGAGCCACGCCTCGCGGCGGCGACGAGCCCCATGCCGACTGGCGATCGGCCTCGCCCGGTTATTTCAGCGCCATGGGCATCGAGCTCGCCGCAGGGCGCCTGTTCGACAATCGCGACGGCGCCGATGCGCCGCGGGTCGCCATTGTCGACGAGGCGGTTGCGTCGAAGTACTGGCCGGGCCAGCGCGCGCTCGGCCAGCGCGTGAGCCTCGACGGCGGCGGCGCCGGCGCGACGTGGCGTGAAGTGGTTGGCGTCGTTCGCGCGGTCCATCACGACGCGCTCGACGCGCCGCCCCGGGGCGCGCTCTATTTTCCGCTCGCGCAGCGCGCGACCGCGTCTGTGTTCGTCGTCATCCACGTGGCAGGAGATGCGAAAGCGGCCGCGGCCCTCGCGCGCGAGGCCGTGCGCGGCGTCGATCCGGCGCTGCCGGTGTTCGATGCGCGGACGCTCGACGATCGGCTCGGCGCTTCGCTGGGGCGGCGGCGGGCCGCGACCTGGTCGATTGGCGTGTTCGCGGTGCTGGCGCTTGCGCTCAGCATCGTCGGCGTCTACGGCGTCCTCGCCTACGACGTCAGCCAGCGCCGCCGCGAGCTCGGCATCCGCATGGCGCTCGGCGCCGATCGGCGCGCGCTCGTCCGGATGGTCATGGGCAGCGGGCTGCGGATGTCGACGCTCGGCATCGCGAGCGGCGCCGTGATCGCGTTCGCGCTCGCGCGTGTCGCAAGCGGATTGCTCTTCGGGGTGACGCCATTCGATCTGCCGACGTATGCGGCGTTGGCGATTGTCCTGCTGGGGTTGGCGGCGGGCGCGGCGTATGTGCCGGCGCGCCGCGCCACTGCCATCAATCCGATCGAGTCACTGCGAAGCTAGTTACTCGCCTATCTCAGCGGCTCGCCCTCGGCTCATAGGGATCCGCCTGCGCCTCGGGATGCCCAGGCGCGGGGTTGCCGCGGCGTCCCGGATGCGGCTCGCTTGCGCCGTCGGGGATGCGCGGACCCAGGCTCACCTTGCCCTTGCGAATCTCCTTCACCAGATACGGAACCAGCAGCGCCATCGCCAGCGCGAGCGCAACCAGAATGCCGAAGACCATGCGTCTACCTCCAGGCGTTTTCGACGCAACGGTTGTGCCCGGCCGTGCCGCGCGGCAGAGCTGGCGGCGCTGGCAGCGCGATTGAAAGGCAGAGCGGCGGAGGGGTCGTCATGAGAGCCTTGCTGATGTGCGTGCTGCTCGTCATCGTCGGCGTCGTCGCCTTCAACTACTGGAACGGCGTCCCGCTCCTGAGCGATCCGCGCACGGGCCGCCCGGCGGCCGTCGGCACCAGCGGCACGGTCGACGTCAACGCGGCGCGCGAGCGCGGCGCCGAAGTGGGAGAAAAAGTGGCGGTCGCTGCCGCGAAAGTCCGCGACAGCGCGCAGGAAGCGGCGCTGACCTCCAAGATCAAGGCGAAGATGGTGCTCGACGACACGATCAAGGCGCGCTCGATCGACGTCTCGACGGACGGGACGACGGTGACGATGAGCGGCGTGGTGCGATCGGCCGCCGAGCGCGATCGGGCGGTGCAGCTCGCGCGCGAAACCGCCGGCGTCACCGAGGTGAGAGACAGGCTGAAGATCGAGCGGTAATACGGAAACCGGATGAATCAGCGGAACTGGGGTGGATGACGGGACTCGAACCCGCAACCTCTGGTGCCACAGACCAGCGCTCTAACCTTTGAGCTACACCCACCATAAGGGTGAACCACGCAGAGAGTGAATTGGAGAGTTGGTGAATTGGTGAATTTTCATTCACCAATTCCTCAATTCTTCAACTCAACAATCGTGCAGTGTAGCACTTAGACTTCGGGTTCTTCCACCACGGGCACTTCGCCGTCGACGGCGTCGACCACGGAGCCGTTCTCGATCTTCGCCCGCACCAGGTAAATGTGATTGGCGCGCTCGCTCTTCGCGTCGTACATCAACTTGTCGGCACGCTGAATCAGGTCGGCGGCGAGGCGGCGGGCGATGAACCGGCGGTCGGCGACGCGCCCCAGCCACAGGCAGACGACGCCGACGTCGACGCGCACCGGCTGCGCGGCGAGGCGCCGATCTTCGAGCGTCCAGTCGTAGCGCTCCACCGCTTCGCGAAAGCGCTCGCCGACCGCGTGCGCCTGGTGACACTCGGCGAGATCGGGGACGAGGAAGCAGAACTCGTCGCCGCCGAGGCGGGCGTGCAGGTCTTCGCTGCGCGGCCCGAGGCGCTCCTGCGCCAGCAGGTCGTCCGAGCGCACCTGCTCGCGCAACAGCGCGGCGACCCGTTCGATGATCCGATCGCCGACGGCGTGGCCGAGCGCGTCGTTGTACCACTTGAAGCCGGTGATGTCGACGAGGCCCACCGCGCACCAGCGGCCGCGCTGCTCGAGCGCGAGAAACGACTCGAGCTGCTCGGTGAAGCGGCCGAAGTTCATCAACTTGGTCTTCGGATCGCGGTGCGACTTGTCGGTGAGATCGGCGACCAGCCCTTCGAAGTAGCGGGAGATGCTGCTCACGGTGGCATCGCGGGCGAGCAACTCGGTCTGGACGCGCGCCATCTTGTCGGCGAAGCCGGCCGAGAGCGCCTGAATCGCCTCGTGCTTCGACTCCTGCCACAGGCGCTCGTGGCGTGAGAAGACGGCGTCGATGGCGCTGAGCAGCGAGGTCTCGAGCGGCGGCGCCAGGCGGAGGTGCTCGCGCACCCAGGCCTGGAGCTCGTTCCGGGTCTGCGGCTGCGGGTTCGGCACCGTGACTTGCTCGGATCGCATCAAATTCCGCGGTGCCATTCGCTCAGCCATTACCCACTGTTGCCCTTAGCCCTACAAAGCGCGTACCCGGACAAGCTGGGCCGATCCGTGCGATTTTCGGCGAATTTACGCGCCCAGGCTCATCCGGGCGCAGGTGGTTCCGTGTAATTTCCACTTAAGTGTCAGCAGGGTGCGGGTGAGTTTCGGCGGGGTTCGAAGAGGGGATGGGGTAGCCTGTGCCACCCCACCCTGGCGAATCGAGTTACGAGCAGGTGGCCGCGATCATCTTCACGGACTGCACATCCAGCCGCGGCTGGTTGGCGTTCGTGGCCTTGTTGCGCTGCTCTTCCGCGGCCGCCGTCGCCGTGCTGCCCGACGTGCCAACCGGTGAAGCGGTCGGAGCTGGCGCCGGCGAGGGCGTCGCCGAACCGGCCGCCGGCGTGGCTGCCGCCGCCGTGGAATCCGGCTGGCGGTCCATCGTCGAGTCCATGGCGGCCTTGCCGGTCACCTGAATCTTGTGTCCGACATGCTTGTCGAGGTCGGTGCCGCCGGAAAGCGTCCACGTTGTCGCGGCGTTCGCGCCGGCGGTGGTGCCCGGAGTGCTCGCCGGGGCCGGAGTTGTCGTGCCCGACGTGCCGGCGGTCGCGCCGGCCGGGTTGTCCAGCTTGGCGTTGGTCAGGATGTACTTGCCGTCAGCGCCCTTGCTGAGGCATCCGGTGATGGTGACTTCGCGTGCGCTGTCCGCCGAAGTCCGCTGTCCCGCGGTCGCCGACGGCGACGGCGTCTGCGCGTTCAGCGCACAGCTCAACGCTGCCGCCACACAAAGTCCAGTTGCCAATCGTGTCATGCTTGCCACCTCCTCAAAAGTTCACGCCACGCGCTGCAGAACGTCTGCCATCGCGTGGCATGCGAGTTACCGCCCGATTTTGTCGCCGAGCTCGTTGATCGCCTGTCCGACTTTACGACGGCCTTTCCCGAAAGCTTCCTGCACTTCACCGGAGGCGCGATCGGCCTCACCCTCGTTGCGCAGCTGCTCATCGTTATTCGCTTCGCCGATCGACTCCTTGATCTTGCCCTTCACCTGATCGGTCTTTCCGCGCACCTCGTCCTTGTTCCACATCGTCTCTGCCTCCTGATGATGGCCGTCGTACACGCGAAGACAGGTGCACGAGTCGTGCCCCGCGCGCGGCTCGAAGATCGCCACGCATCAGATCCACGTGGATCAGTTCCCGGTGAATTGGCTGGATCAGTTCGGAGTGAGGTGAGCTGTTACGCGCTCAGCGTCTTCAGCACGCTGATCAGCTGATCGGTTTCCTGCGAGAGCGCGCGCCACGCCGCTTCGCATCGCGGATCGGCGTCGAACTCCTGCGTGCGCCCGATCTCCTCGAGCGTGCGCGCGGCAGCGACCACGCCTTCGGCATCGAAGTTCGCCGCCGCGCCTTTCAAGCCGTGGGCGGCGCGGCGCAGCGCCTCGCCGTCGCGCACGTCGAGCGCCTGGCGGATGCGATCGAGATGACGCGGCGCATCGTCGACGAACAGGCGGCTGATCTCGGCGAGCAGCTCGCGATCGCCGCCGACGCGGGCGAGCACCTGCATCGAGATCGCCGACGCCGGCGTTTCGTCGTCGGCCGCCGGCGGCCGGCCGGCGGCGATCGCTTCGACCATCTGGCACAGCACCTTCGGATCGAGCGGCTTGGTGAGGTAGTCGTCCATGCCGGCGGCGAGGCAGCGCTCGCGGTCGCCCTTCATCGCGTGCGCGGTCATCGCCACGATCGGCATGCGATCGCCGCCGGCGCCGCGCTCGACGTCGCGGATCGCCTGCGTCGCCTCGAAGCCGCCCATGTCCGGCATCTGCACGTCCATCAGCACGACGTCGAACGACTGGCGGCGCACCGCTTCGACCGCCTCGCGCCCGTTGTTGGCGATCACGACCTTGTGCCCGCGCCGCTCGAGCAGGCTCGACGCCAGCCGCTGGTTGACGGGGTTGTCTTCGGCCAGCAGCACCCGCAGCCGCCGCTCCGGCAGATCGGCGGGCAGCATCGTCGACGGCAGCGGCGCTCGATGGCCGGATTCCTGCGCCAGCACCCGGGCGATCGCGGCGAGCAATTCGCGCTGCTCGACCGGCTTGGTCAGGTGCGTGGCGATGCCGACCTCGCGGCACTTTCGCGACTCGTCGAACTGGCCCGACGAGCTGAGCATCATGATCGTGGCGTCCAGCTTGGCGTCGTCGCGGATCCGCCGCGCCACCTCGAAGCCGTCCATGCCGGGCATGTTCGCGTCGAGCAGGACCAGCGCGAACCGCCGCCCCTCGTCGCCCGCCTCGCTGATCGCCTGCATCGCCGCGGCGCCGCTGTCGACGACCGTCGGGCGCATCTTCCAGCGCCGCAGCAGGTCGTGCAGCACCCGGCGGTTGACGCCGTTGTCATCGACCACCAGCACCGCCAGATCGGTGAGGTCGACCGCCGGCGGCTCGGGGAGCGCGCCGGTGAGCCCGAGGCTGACGGTGAAATGGAACGTGCTGCCTTCGTGCGGCGCGCTCTCGAGCCACATCCGCCCGCCCATCAGATCGACCAGCGTCGACGAGATGGTCAGTCCCAGCCCGGTGCCGCCGAAGCGGCGCGTCGTCGAGCCGTCGGCCTGCTGGAACGGCTCGAAAATCGCGCGCTGCTTGTCCGCGGCGATGCCGATGCCGCTGTCGCTGACGAAGTAATGGAGCACCGCGTCCTCGTCGGTGCGCGATTCGACTTCGACCTGCACCAGCACTTGCCCCCGTTCGGTGAACTTGATCGCGTTGCCGACCAGGTTGACCAGCACCTGCCGCAGCCGTCCCGGATCGCCGACCGCGGCGCTGGGCACGTCGGGGAGGACGTGGGCGACCACCTCGAGCTCCTTCTGCTCCGCGCGCAGCGCCAGCGGCTTGAGCAGATCGGCGAGATGGTCGCGCACCGAGAACGGAATCGCCTCCATCTCCAGCTTGCGCATCTCGATCTTCGAGAAGTCGAGGATGTCGTTGAGGATGGCGAGCAGCGCATCGGCGGAGCTCTTGACCATCGACAGGTATTCGCGCTGCTCGTGGGTCAGGGAGGTGTCCAGCGCCAGCTCGGTCATGCCGATGATGCCGTTGAGCGGCGTCCGGATCTCGTGGCTCATGTTGGCGAGGAACTCGCTCTTGGCGCTGCTCGCTTCCTCGGCGACCCGGGTGGCGTCGGCGAGCTCGGCGGTGCGGTCGCGCACCTTGTGATCGAGATCGTCGGTCAGCGCCCGCAGCTCGAGGTTGAGCCGTTCGCGCTGATTCAGCGCCTGCGCCAGCTGCCGGTACGAATCGGCCAGGCGCCGCTGCATGCCGTTGACGTCCTCGACCAGGTCGGCGATCTCCGCCGGCGGATTCGACGACAGCTTCACCTCCGCGACCGTGCCGTGCGCCGAGATGTTGCGGACGACGGTGATCACTTCCTCGAGCGGGCGGGTGACGGCGCTGGAGAAGGCGCGCGCGCCGAGCACGGCGGCGCCGAGCGCCAGCGCCATCAGCGCGAAGGTCATCGCGTAGTAACCGGTCGTCTGCAGCCGCAGCGTCAGCAGCGGCTGCTCGATGAACACCTTCCAGCCGAGCGACGGCATCACCGCGGCGGCGACGACGCGGCCGGAGTCCCTGGCGCCGGCGATCGGCCGCTGATAGCGGTAGACGCCGCCGCCCTGCGCGCTGCCGCGGACGAGCGGGTCGTCCGAGAGGTTCTGCAGCGCCTCGGAGGCGCCGGGCGTCGTGCGGTAGATCAGCCGATCGTGCTGGTCGAGGATCGTGATTTCGGCGTCGGCGAGATGGCGGAAGCCGGCGGCCAGGTGCTCGAACTGCGAGAGATCGAGCGACCCGCCGGCGACGCCGGCGAGCGTGCCATCGGCGTGGATGCGCGGTACGGCGATGGTGATGATCGGCACCTGCGAGAGGCGGCCGATGATCACGTCGGACGTCGCCATCTTCCGCGTCCGCATCGCCTCGATGAAGTACTCGCGGTCGGCAATCGTCGGCGTGTTCGCCTCGCGCTGCGGAAAGATCTCGGTGACCGTGCCGCGGCGGTCGGCGGCGAACAGCGTGATGAAGCCGGCATAGATCTTCGGCACGAATTCGATCAGGCGGCGGCGATCGGAGCCGATGAACTCCTCGTCCGCCATCGCCACCGCGAGGCTCTGCACCGCGTGCGCATGACTGTCGACGTACTCCTGGAGCTGCTTGGTCAAGGCGGTGACCGCGTCCTCCAGCCGCGCCGCGCCGTCGGCTTCGCGCTTCGCCGCGCTCACCTGGTTGTCGACCGCGGCGAGGAGCAGCACCGGCAGCGTCGCGACCAGCAGAAAGGCGTGGAACGCGTAGCTGCGCAGATGACGCGGCGCCGTCGATCGGCTGCGCTGCGCCAGGCGCTGCATCGACGCGCCGGCGGCGAGCAGGTCGGCGAGCACGATCGCGACCAGGCCGCTCAGCATCGTCTGCATGGCGATCGGCCAGATCGTCTGCCGCAGATAACCGACGCCGTACAGGGACGGCGCCGCAACCAGCGACAGCGCGGCGATGCCCCAGACGAGCACCCCGGCGGCGAGCGGCGACCTGCCGCGCTGCGCGAAGATGCCGATCGCCAGCGCCTCCGCCGGCACGATTGCGTAGAGAGCCGCGGACGATGGGGCGCGCAGCGGCAGCACGCCAATCAGCGCCGCGAGCGTGCCGAGCCAGGGACCGAAGAGGATGGCGATCGGCAGCGTAAATACGCGGCCAAGTAGTAGGGAGGTGCCGCCGCCGACCAGCACGGCATTGACTGCGAGACCGGCGATGCCGCAGAGAACGGCGAGACCGACGCGCAGGACGAGGGCTCGGTTCATGGTTCTCGGATCTCGTGTCGTGCCGGGCGCGGCGCGCTAATTGTATACTTTGGGTTCATGCAGGTGCTCATCGCCGAAGACGATCGTGTGACAGGCGAGATTCTGGCCCGCACTCTGCAACGGTGGAGCTACCAGACGACGCTGGTGGGCGATGGGGTGCAGGCGCTCGACCGGCTCAGCGTCGCCACCGAGCCGACGCTCGCGATCCTCGACTGGATGATGCCGGGAATGGACGGCCCGGACGTCTGCCGGCGGATCCGGCAGGAGATGCCGCTCGCCAACATGTATCTGCTGCTCGTCACCGCGCGCGAGAGCCGCGGCGACGTCGTCGCCGGCCTCGACGCGGGCGCCGACGACTACATCATCAAGCCGTTCGACCCGGAAGAGCTCCGCGCCCGTGTCGCGGTGGGCATCCGCGTGCTCGGCCTCCAGCAAAAGCTGGCGGAGAGGGTCGAGGAGCTGCAGACGGCGCTGTCGAACGTGAAGCAGCTGCGCGGGCTGCTGCCCATCTGCAGCTACTGCAAGCGCATTCGCGGCGACGATCAGTACTGGCAG
>Ga0207428_10006023_pt1 | contig 11219 bp, 9 predicted proteins | sample RhiMethybrSRZTD1_FD_187600 | JGI IMG/M metagenome (GOLD analysis project Ga0207428, IMG submission 187600) | Populus rhizosphere microbial communities from Tennessee, USA - Rhizosphere MetaG P. TD hybrid SRZTD1 (SPAdes) (version 3) | ecosystem: Host-associated > Plants > Roots > Rhizosphere >... | reverse complement strand
CATCATCGAACAAAGTCGCATCTTGTCAAAATCGCCAGGTGAATCGATGCTCTGCCAGATATTGGCGTAAGGTTTGTTGTTCAGATTGGCGACCGGAAATCGCAACTCGATTGTGGGTTTGTCTACTGCAGACAACACGGTTTGCTTGATCGTGTCTTGGGTGAGATTGAAGCCTTCGCCAAAATCGCTTCTGTGTGCGTGAAACGACTCACAAAGAAACGGCACTGTCTCCTGAAAATCTAACCAATACCCATTAGGGCGATAGTCGGCTGACACTCGCTCGAAGAGAGATCGGAGATGCTCGCGGGTGCCCAGATCGCGCGGGCAGAGGTTCACGTTCTCATCGTACCTCTGCCCAAGGCGAAGCGTCATCGGCGCAATTTCCACACCGCCGTTGTATTCAATGCTACCGCGATCAAAAAGGATGTGAGACCGGCTGGTTTTTCGATAATAGACGCTATCCCGACCGATGGCATAGGGAGACATCCACAGCACAACATTCATCCGCAACCGATCTTTGACGTACTGTAGAAATCCCGGAAAACTGGGAAGCTTGTCTTCCGGATGTGTGTAGTCGCCAACGGGACCCTCCAGCCACTTGAACACTTCACCAGGGCGGGACTCCCATCCGGCATCAAATAGATAGGACTGAAAGCCAAGCTGCTTGGCTCGCGTGAGAGTCGTCCAGTAGAGCCCATTATTGGTGTCGTCAAAGGCCCAATACCAAAGGTCATACATCGGATAGTAGCAAGCCGGAACCACTGGAAATGGTTCGTAAGCCTGCTCCCTGTCCACCCAGTCGGCGTAAGCGCGCGTGGTCGAAAACCAATCTTCGGGCGTCGTGTCGGTATAGACGACTTCTTCAAACCGATCGGTTTCATAGGGCAGTCTCGTGTCGAGCGCAAACTGGTAGCCACCACTCTCCAACGGCTGTCCCTGCAGATTGATGACTCGATTCTGACTGCGAACCCCGATCGCAAGCAGGTTCTTTCCCTCACGGTTCGCTGCCAAAGCATACGGAATCCCCGAGTTCGGTGTGGTCAGATCCCCAAAGGACTCTGTGGCCAACGCTCGATAATTCAGGCGTTGAGTGGGGATGTGGTTATACGTCCAGATGGCGTATAGATCCGGGTCCGTCAGCTCCCAACTCGTGTGAAAATCCTGAACGGTGAATTTTTCCTGGTCGTCGCGGACTAGTGTGACCTTAAGGCGGCTTCCCGAGCCTTCGCTCTCTTCCGTGAGACTCAGGTGGTAGCCGCCGCCGAAGTATTGATTCTGCCCCTCCAGATCCCACGCCTCAACAGACGGTGAAAGTTGAAGCGAGACGTTCGTGAGAACACCGTTCTCGAGACGAACCGACAGAATTTGAGGATTACTTCGTGAATGCAGAAGGATGCCGCAACTGACAAGCAACAGGAAGGTGGTCCAGAGTAGCCTCCTGCAGGTCATGGGAGCTCCAAGAAAGAGGAACGCACAAAAACAACTACTGATGCCCCACCGAGGTCCCGTGTTGCCGAGCCGGAATAAGAAATTCTGCGTGAGCCTGATTCATCATTTATAAAAGACGTTCTGGCAAGCCCTTCCGTTTCACCTTTCAAGGTTCAGCAGGCGTTCTTGGTGGTTCGAAGGTGTTCCTTGGAAGGTGACTGGTGAAAATTGCTCTGTCTTGAGGCGTTGCGCGCACTCGGCGACGGTCGGAACCGACCTTGCCCGAGTTGGGCTTGCCACTCAGAGGCAATCTGCCTCGTTCACAGACCTCTTTTCCACATGATCTTGGCCTGTGAACTCCGCATGGCTAGTCGATTGGTTTTGTTGGGACAAGACATCGAGGCATGATCGGCCGCATGCTGCCGGTTCTGCGGCATTGACTAGTTCAAGCCGGCTTAACATGGATGTAACTCACCGTTAACCTTCGCTGTTTACTCTTTCGACCTCTCAAGCCTATTCTTCTTTTTAGCTGGCGGCTTAGCTCGCGGCTCAGTGACACGAATCAAGATGCTGCAGAAAACGAAAGTCCTCGTGCTTTGCACCGGAAATTCAGCCAGAAGCCAGATGGCGGAGGGCTTCCTGAAATCGCTTGATCCAGAACTTGAAGTCCATTCTGCAGGCACACAGCCATCGGTTCATGTCAACCCAGCAGCGATCCAAGTGATGCAGGAGATTGGAATCGATATTGGCCACGGCCTCCCGAAGAATGTGAGTCAGTTCCTGTCGGATTCATTCGACTATGTGATCACAGTCTGTGATGACGCAGATCAGAATTGTCCGGTCTTCACCGGTCGGGTGAAACACCGTCTGCACATTGGCTTTGCAGACCCAGCGAGAGCTACTGGGAGTCAGGAAGAAGTTCTCGCTGTTTTTCGGACAGTCCGTGACCAGATCCAGGCTCGATTCTCCCAGTTCTACGACAGCACCGCGAAGCCTCGCCCACGCGCATGACTGCATGGCCAGCACAAATTCTTCTGTCAGGCCTCTGAATTTACAGTGCTGCATCGGCAAACCTACCTCAGATTTTCCTGTCGGTCTGCCCTCCAGCCGGCCCTCCCCTCTATTGGAGGCTTGTGTCGGTGAAGTCCCCGAACAAGTGACGCAATGCCCGGTCAAAATGCTATAGAATGAATGGGCAGCTATCTGAAACAAAGCAATAGGCTGGAAGGTTGGGGAACGCGTCCCCGGGTCTTGGCGAGCGAAGAAGTAATTCATGCTGTTCGTCGTGTTGGTCCTGGATAGGGCCATTCACAGGAGGTTTCTATGAGCCTGCTTCAATCGATTCTCAACACACAGAATGGTGACGCTGTCAGACAACTTGCTCAGAACTTTGGACTGGGCGAGGACCAAACGGTATCGGCACTGTCGAATCTCATCCCCGCTCTCTCGCAGGGACTTCAGCAAAACGTGTCATCCAGCGATGGTTTGCAAGGTCTTTTGTCAGCTTTAGGCGGTGGCAACCATCAACGATACTTGGATGATGTTTCTACTTTGGGGCAGCAAGAAACGATCCAGGAAGGCAATGGCATTCTTGGCCATTTGTTGGGCAGCAAAGACGTCAGCAGGCAAGTCGCAAGCCAGGCCGCCGCGCAAAGCGGTGTGGGTGAAGACATCTTGAAACGCATGTTGCCGGTGGTGGCGACCATGGTGATGGGCACCATGAGCAAGCAGGCCCCCGCTTTGGGGCTGCAGAACGCACAGGGTGGTGGCGAATCCAGCGGCATGCTCGGAATGCTCTCAACGTTCCTGGACGCGGACAAAGACGGTTCAGTCGCAGATGACGTGATGGGGATCGTTGGAAAGTTTTTCCAGAAGGGAAATTCTTAGCTCGTTTCCGTCGTGAACAACTGGCCACGATAGACGCACACAGCGTGCTTCATGGTGGCTACCAAAGCCTGCCAAATCGCCGTGGCGCCATTCTTGCGACAGAGGATCGCTATGGCTGCGATCCGCTGCGCTCGCATCGAATCTCAGAATCCCTCTTGCGCAGGCTGCTGTGCTGCCGAAATCCTGGGTTTCAAGAGTTACGACTCGATCGTAACTATCATTCCAGTGGTGCCTTTCGGGAAACTGTTCCATGTTTCGAGATCGGTTTGGCCGGCTTCAGAACGGGAATGAAGGCGGACAATGAAACCCGGCATACGGTGATGGGAGCGCTGGGCGTCGGCGCTCAATTCGGTGTTCTACTGCCATTCTCCCGCGAGCACGAGTCCGAACCGGACTACATGGGCCTGATTTATGTCGCGCGTGCCTGCTTCGATCCGACGGAAGCTCCGCGACTTTGGGAACGCATGGGACAGGCCAGCTCAGGCCGCGCTCCAGCCGAATTCATGTCGACCCACCCCAGTCACGAAACCCGCATCCAGCAATTTAAGGAGTGGATGCCGAAAGCGCTCGAGATTCGGCGCCAGAAGTGCGGTCAGTAGGGAAGAACGAGACCCGCCAACAATGGAAAGGAGAAACCCTCATGTCCGTCGCACGAGTTACAGAAATCACAGCATCCTCGTCCAAAAGCTTCGAAGATGCTCTGCACCTCGGAATCAAGCGCGCCAGCAAGACCCTGAAAAACCTGACTGGCGCTTGGATCCAGGACCAAAAGGTGGTTGTTGAAAACGGCAAAGTCGTCCAGTACCGAGTGAACATGAAGGTTACCTTCGTGCTGGAGGAGTAGGCGCACCATGGCTGTGTTCTCTCTTCGCTGCCATGAACGGTGAGCTCTCGAGTGGGCTGCCCGGCTTGGCGACCGTCGGGAACCGCATCGTGATTGCTGCCACGGGCAAGCCCATTTTGCTGCGTGGCGTCAATCGTTCTGGGCTGGAATGGGCCGAGCCCGATGAGGAAGGGTTTTGTTCGTCGGCCGGGATTTCACGAGCCGAAATCGAGTTCATCGTCAAAGCATGGAATTGCAACATCCTCCGTTTGCCTCTGAATCAAGACTGGGCCTTAAACGGTCGAGGAGGACACAGCGCCGACAACTACCTCAGAGACCTCGACCGAGTCGTCCGATGGGCATCGCGTGTTGGTGCTTACACGCTGCTGGATCTTCAGTGGCTCGACGCCGATCGTCCGTTCGGCGGAAACCGCAACTTTGTTGCTCCGCTCCCTAATCTGCAATCTCTGGATTTCTGGCATCTGCTTGCGAGTCGCTATCGCGATGAGCCTGCTGTCCTCTACGACGTCTTCAACGAACCTCATGATCGGCTTCCCGACGACCCGCACCCATTAATCCGCGAAGACGGCTCCCCCTATCCGCCAACTCATCGACGAGTCACAGCTGCAGAGTGGCATCCTTGGGCCCTCAAGCTCATCGATGTAATCCGATCCACTCATCCGGACGCACTGATTTTTGTTTCAGGCATCAACTGGGGCTATGACTTGCGCGGCATGCCGCTGGAAAGGGCCAACCTGGTTTATTCCACTCACGTCTATCGCAACAAAGGCTCTAACTGGGCGGAGGCCTTTGGTGATCTGGCCGCTATTGCGCCTGTGTTTGCAGGAGAATGGGGGGGGCGAGGCGAAGACCTTAACTGGGGACTATCCCTAGCGAACTACTTTGGCGGTTTGGGAATTGGCTGGACAGCCTGGAGTTGGTCCAACGAACCCTACCTGGTGAGGCGGTTCACGCCCACGGAATTTGGTGACATCGTTCTGGAGCAGTTACGGAGGACTTTGGTGTCCTGAGCTTGTCACTCTTGCAAGCGAGTTTTCATGGATTCACGACCCCTCGGCTTGAGACTCCTTCCAAGCAGACCAATCCGCTTCCTCAAACTTAAGAATCTGCGCTTTCATTCATAACCACGCTCGCCAGTCTTGGCACGACGGAGTAGAATGGTCGCACCATTCAATCCAATGAACTGGTGCCCTGAGCTTAGGCAATGGCGGAAAGCAATCACACCGAGCGGACCAATGTAAGGGACACAGTCGATCTGACTCAGTCGGTTGATCGCGCCTTGCAGGACGCAAGGATCGGCCTCTGGGTTTGGGACATGCAGAGCAACAAGGTGTATTTCTCACCTGAATGGAAGCGACAGCTTGGCTATCAGGACCACGAGCTGAGAAGTCGATTTGGTGAGTTCGAAGAGCGACTCCATCCTCAAGATCGAAACTCAATTCTGGCGACCCTAAAGGCCTATGTTGAAGGCCGTCGGCCCGATTACGAGGTGGAGTTTCGTCTGCGCCATAAGGACGGTACCTACCGATGGATCTTCTCTCATGCTTTCCTTCAAACGGGCGCGGACGGCAAACCCTGTCGAGTTTCTGGCTGCCATCTCGATATCACGGAACGCAAGGAGGCACAGAAGGAGCGGGCCCGGCTCCTGGCTGGCATACAAGCCTCTCCCCTGGAGGCCGACGTACCACAGTCGCAACTAGGCAATATTCTTGAAAGTATCAGCGACGGTTTTGTGGCTTTGGATAAGACATGGCACTACACCTATGTAAACCGCCAAGCCGCCGGCTTGTTTGGACGGTCACCTCAGGATCTCATCGGAAAGCATATCTGGACGGAATTTCCGGAAGGTGTCGGTCAGCCCTTTCATTTGGCCTACGAGAAGGCCATGTCCAAACAGGTCTTCATTCAGACGGAGAATTATTATGAGCCATGGGATCGTTGGTTTGAAAACCGCATCTATCCGTCTTCGAATGGGATTTCCATCTTTTTCCACGAGATTACCGACCGCAAACAGGCAGAACAAGTAGCTCGTGAAAATGCCGCGTTGCTCAGGGGTCAGAACGATGTTCTGGAACTCATCGCCCAGGGTACACCCCTCGCGAAAACACTGGATTTTCTGCTGCTCTTCATCGAAGCGCAATGCCCGGGCATGCTCGGTTCAATCCTCCTCCTCGACTCCGATGGGGTACATGTCCGACACGGCGCGGCTCCGAGCCTGCCGTCGAGCTTCACAGAAGCGATCGACGGGCAACGCATCGGCCCGTCTGCCGGCTCCTGTGGCACCGCAGCGTTCCGCCGCGAACCGGTGATTGTTGAGGATATTGCAACCGATGCCCTGTGGGAGGATTATCGCGACTTTGCCCTTAAGCATGACCTGCGCGCCTGTTGGTCCATCCCCATTTTTGATGAGCAGCATCAGGTGCTGGGTACCTTTGCTCTCTATTTCCGTACGCCGGGCCGGCCAACGGCAAGGCATTGGCAGCTCATTGAGACAACCACTCAGGCGGCGGCCTTTGCGATCGTCAAACAACGGGAGACTGAGGCCCGTAGCCGCGAGCGCAAACGAACCTTGGAAATCCTTGAAGAGAGGGTTGTCACGCGCACCGCTGAACTACAGGCAAAAAACCAGGAACTGGAACACGAGATCAGCCAGCGCCAACACGTCGAGACACTACTACGGGCCAGAAATGAAGAGTTGAAGGCCTTTGCTTACACGGTATCTCACGACCTCAAGGCTCCGTTGCGAGGCATTGACGGCTATGCCCGTGAGCTGGACCGAAGGCACCGCCAAGGGCTCAGCGAGCGAGCGCTTTTCTGCCTTACACAAATTCTGACGGCAACTCAGAACCTCGATCGGCTCATTGAGGATTTGTTGCATTATTCTCGGCTGGATGCGGAAACACCTAAGTGCACCCGGGTGAATCTGGCTCAGATGGTGGAATCCATCCTCAGGGACCGGAAACCGGTAATTCTCGAGCGCAACGCTGATGTGGTGGTCAACCTCTCGTCGGCGAGTGTTCATACCTGGGAGCGAGGTCTTTTTCAGGTTTTGACCAATCTGATCGACAACGCCCTCAAGTACAGCCGAGACGCCAGGACTCCGCGGATTGAAATAACCAGCCAAGAGCTCGCCGATGCCGTTCGAATCATGATTTCTGATAACGGAATCGGCTTTGACATGAAGTACCACGACCGCATTTTTGGACTCTTCAATCGGCTGGTGCGGCAAGAGGAGTTCGATGGGACCGGGGCTGGTCTGGCTATTGCCAAAAAGGTGGTGGAGAAGCTGAGTGGCAGGATCTGGGCCGAGTCGAAGCTCGGCTCGGGCGCAAAGTTTTTTGTCGAAGTGCCCAAACTAGGTCCACTAGGCTCGGGAGAGTGATATGAACACATGGGTGCGCCCGATTTTGCTAGTAGAAGACAATCCCATGGATCTGGACCTTACTTTTCAAGCACTGAAAGAGCACAGCGTTGCCAACCCCATCGTGACCTGCCGAGATGGTGAGGAGGCGCTGCAGTACATGGAAGAACACCAACTGCCCACCGATTCACAAATCCCTATTTTAGTTCTGCTGGACCTGCGACTGCCTAAAGTGGACGGCATCGAGGTATTAAGACAGGCACGCAACCATTCAGTATGGAAGCAGGTCCCCATTGTCGTGCTGACAACCTCTCGCGAAAACAAAGATATTGAGGCTGCCTACCAGTTAGGAGTCAGTTCTTACATTGTCAAACCTGTGGATTTTCTCGCCTTTGCTGAAGTGGTAAAAACGATCAAAGTCTATTGGCTGCTCACCAATGAGCCGCCGTTTCGAGAAAGCAACGCGGTGTAATCCATGACAGAGAAGATCCGCGTGCTCTACGCTGAAGACGACTTGTCCGATCTTGATCTGACAAAAACACACTTCCGGCTTAACGCTCCGGATTGTGAACTCGAGGTGGTAGACACCGGACAGAGATGTCTGACTCGCTTGCAGGAAGGCAAATACGATGTGTTGCTGCTGGACAATCGTTTACCAGATATGGAGGGGATTGAAGTCCTGAAAGAATTGGCCATAAGAGATGTTCGGATGCCCGTGGTGATGGTGACCGCCGCAGGAGATGAAGCTCTGGTTGTTCAAGTGCTTCGTCTCGGAGCGTTGGATTACGTCCCGAAACAAGGCAACTATATCGAGAGCTTGCCTGCAATTCTAAGGAACGCAGTGGCTCAATGTCGCACACAGCAAGGATGGGGGCAGGGGGCAGAGCGTCGACAACGTCGTATCCTCTACGTGGAACACCATCAAGCAGACATCGACCTCACGTTGGAACATTTTGCGGGCTCCGCGGCTCATTTCATACTGGAAGTCGTTCACTCCCCAAGTCACGCACTGGCACTTTTGCAGGAAGACAAGTTTGATCTTGTCCTGGTGGACCTGCGGATGCCGGAAATGACTGCGCTTGATCTCTTGAGAGAGGCAAAGCACCTTGGCCTGCTGGCCCCGTTTATCATCATCACCGGCCAAGGCGATGAGGCGGCGGCGGTGGCTGCCTTGAAACTCGGGGCCTTTGACTACATTATCAAGAGGGATAATTACCTCACCCATTTACCCCACGCCATAGAGAATGCCATTGCCCGCTCGCAGCTCATCCAAACCAATCGCCGTTTGCAGACGGAGCTCGCAGAGCGAGAGCGAGCGGAGGCAGAAAATGCCCGCCTGCTGGTCGAAGGCCTCGGTCAGCGCCAACGTCTTGACGAAATCATTGCCAGCGTGCCAGGACTCGTGTGGGAGGCTTGGGGGAGTCCCGATGAAGCTGACCAGAGAACGAACTTTGTTAGCAACCACGTCGAGCGCATGCTGGGATACAGTGTCCAGCAGTGGTTGTCTACACCTAACTTCTGGCTAAGCATTGTTCATCCGGATGACAAAGAACGTGCAGCGCGAGAAGCAGCCGAGTTTTTCGCCAGCGGCAAGGGTGGAATCAGCCAGTTTCGCTGGATTGCGCGGGACGGACGGGTCGTGTGGGTCGAGGGTCACTCAACAGTCATTTGTGACAATCAAGGAAACCCGGTGGGAATGCGCGGCGTTACAACCGACATCACTGCCAGAAAAGAAGCGGAACGAGGCAGAGCGCAACTGGAAGAACAACTTCGACAAGCTCAAAAAATTGACTCCATCGGCAGGCTGGCAGGTGGAGTGGCCCACGACTTCAACAACATCCTGACAGCCATTCGTGGTTATGCGGAGCTAATGCTCCTGGAGCTTGCACCAGGGGACCCGATGCGCTCAAGCGTGACAGAGATCAGCAGGGCCGGGGAACGGGCGGCCGACCTCACCCGTCAGCTCTTAGCCTTTAGCCGTAGGCAGCTGCTTCAGCCTCGAGTTCTCGCCCTGAATTCCTTGATTGCAGATAGCATCAAGATGCTCAAACGGCTGCTTGGAGAGGACATCGAATTGGTCACGCTGCTGGATCCAGAGTTGGGTAATGTGAAGGCTGATGCCGGGCAAATGGAACAGGTCATTCTGAATCTCGCTGTCAATGCTCGGGACGCCATGCCTCAAGGAGGAAAACTCACGCTGGAAACGCGAAATGTCATCCTGCAGGAAGAGTACGCGCAAAAACACTTTTCGCTCCAACCCGGCTCGTACATCATGATGACCATTAGTGATATTGGTTGTGGCATGGACCCACACACTCTCTCTCATATCTTCGAGCCTTTTTTCACGACCAAGGAGCCGGGGAAAGGAACCGGGTTGGGACTATCAACGGTGTACGGCATTGTTCAGCAAAGTGGCGGCTCGATTTGGGTCTACAGCGAGCCAGGGCGTGGAACAACCTTTAAGATTTACCTACCTCGAATTGAAGAACCTCTTGACGAAGCAGGGGAAAGGCGAATTGAGTCCGATAATCCCAGAGGTTCGGAGACCATTTTGGTCGTGGAGGACGATGAGATCGTCCGGAAGCTGACATGTCAGGCGCTGCGAAGATATGGATACCAAGTGATCGAGGCGGCTAACGGGATTGAGGCGCTGCTGTCGTGTGAAAAACATCCGGAGCCGATACCTCTGATGATCACGGATGTCGTCATGCCGCAGATAAGTGGTCCAGAGTTGGCTACGCGGCTGCGGCTACTGCATCCTGAAACTCAAGTCCTCTACATCTCAGGCTATACAGACGATGCGGTCGTGCGTCATGGACTTCTGGATGCGGCGCTCTATTTCCTCCAAAAGCCGTTTACTCCAGGTGCGCTGGTTCACAAGGTACGAGACATACTGGACCAAGCGGATGCCCCTCCTACGTTGTGAGGGTCCACCTGCAGGCAAGCGCTTGGAGAAGGGACTTGGACGGAATCTTGCCCATACATGCATGAACTACGGGACCTTGCAATTCGTCAACTGCGCGTGAAATACTTGGGTACACAGGATTATTACGAACGTACCCATATCCTTCGGGAGGTCACAATGGAAGACAAGAAGACGCGACGGGAGTTCATTCAGGCATCCACAGCAGTTGCGGGTTCCATGGCCTTCAGTAGTGCGATTTTGGGGCAGTCTAGCGGCTCCAGCACCGGGATCCCCACTCGTATTCTGGGAAGAACCGGCGTTCCTGTCTCCATGATCTGTCTTGGTGGGTGGCACATCGGTGCGGTGCAGGAAAAGGCCGAATCGATTCGCATCATGCACGCCGCCTTGGATGAAGGCATAACGTTCTTCGACAATGCCTGGGATTACCACAATGGGAAGAGTGAGGAGTGGATGGGCGATGCGCTTTCAGTCGGCGGCAAGCGGGCCAGGGTATTCCTGATGACGAAAAACTGCGAGCGCGACTACGCAGGTTCCATGAGGAACTTGGATGAGAGTTTGCGCCGTTTGAAGACAGACCATCTCGACCTGTGGCAGTTTCATGAGATGGTGTATGACAATGACCCCGACTGGGTGTTTGAGAAGGGCGGCATGAAGGCAGCGTTGGAAGCGCAAAAGGCGGGCAAGGTGCGCTTCATTGGTTTCACCGGACACAAAGATCCGCGCATTCACCTGAAGATGCTCAACAAGCCGTACGACTGGGCGACGGCTCAGAT
>Ga0207428_10006017_pt1 | contig 11224 bp, 12 predicted proteins | sample RhiMethybrSRZTD1_FD_187600 | JGI IMG/M metagenome (GOLD analysis project Ga0207428, IMG submission 187600) | Populus rhizosphere microbial communities from Tennessee, USA - Rhizosphere MetaG P. TD hybrid SRZTD1 (SPAdes) (version 3) | ecosystem: Host-associated > Plants > Roots > Rhizosphere >... | reverse complement strand
CGGGATCGAGAGCGCGTGCGTGGTGAGGCGGCCCGAGCCGGCCCACGTCGACCCCTTGCCGAGGCCGCGGAGGGCATCCATGTCCGCGCCGGCGCAGAAGCCGCGCCCCGCGCCGGTCACCACGACGACGCGCACCGTCTCGTCGGCCGCGGACGCGTCGAGCGCGTCGAAGTACGCGACCTCCATCTCCGGCGTCCACGCGTTCAGGCGCTCGGGGCGGTTGAGCGTGACGACGGCGACGCCGTCCTCGACGCGGTACAGAACCACCTTGTCCATGAACAGGTCTCCTACTCGACGGGGGCGACGAAGCCCTCGGTCTCACCGGTCTCCACGTCCTCGATGCCGATCTGCGCCTCGCGATACGTTCCCGGGGGGTAGACGAGGAATCCGGCCACGGTGGTCTTCGGGGGGATCTTCCGCCCGGAGAGGAGCTCCTTCCGGACGCGCGCACCGCCGGCACCCTCCGCCAGCGCCGCGCTCAGCGCGCCGCCGCCGAGCGGCGCGGTGGCATCCCCCGCTGCGTTCGTTAGGTCGACGCGCTTCGGGTCGATCGTGACGGCGCGGTCGGTGTGATTGCGGATCGTGATCTGCACCGGGACGGCTCCGCCGACCGTCGCGGGCCCGCCGAGGTCGAGGACGGCGTCGTGCGGCGTCAGGGCCTTCACCAGCACCTCGAGGCCGACCTCCGCCCTGGGCGCCTCGACGTCGGGCTGCTGCACGAGTGACTTGAAGCTGTAGCCGAAGGCGCGGCTGAACTCGAAGTCGGGAAACGCCGAGTCCTCGATGGGAACGAGATTGGCGCCCGCCGCGTCGCACTCGATGCGGACGCGCCCGGTGGTCTGGGTGCCGTCGCGGCGCGTCTTCGTGCCGGCCACAGCCCCGTTCGTCCCGGGTGTGGCGGGCACCAGCTCGGTGATGGTGTACCCGAGCGTCTGGAGCGTCCGGTACGCCACCCGCGTCGCGCGATCGCACGAGAGCCCGGGCTGCGCCTCGCGATACTGCGGGGGAGTGGGACAGCCCGTGGCGAGAAGCAGGAGGACCAGCGCCCGGCGCACGCCTCATCTCTGCTACATTCGCAGGGTGGTCGTCCATACGCTCGGGCACTCGACGCTTGCGCTCGAGGACTTCGTGGCACTGCTGGAGGCGCACGCGATCGACGCGATCGCCGACGTGCGGCGCTTTCCCGCGTCGCGGCGGCACCCGCACTTCGCCCGCGAGCCGCTCGCGGCGTCGCTCGCGGCCCGAGGCATCGCCTACTCGTGGCTCCCGGCGCTCGGCGGGCGTCGCGATCCGAGGCCCGACTCGGCCCACGTGGCGTGGCGGAACGCGAGCTTCCGTGCCTACGCCGACCACATGGACGGCGCGGAGTTCCAGGAAGGGCTGGCCGCCCTCCTGAAGCTCGCGCGCGACCACCGGGCGGCCGTCATGTGCGCCGAGGCCGTGCCCTGGCGGTGCCATCGCCAGCTCATCGCGGACGTCCTCGTCGTCCGCGGCATCGAGGTGCTCCACGTCACGAGTCGCGGCCACGCCGACCCGCATCGCATGACGCCGTTCGCGCGGCCCGAGGGCGACCGCGTCGTCTACGACCGCGGCGTCCCCGGAACGCTCGCTTCCCGCTCGCGGGCCGATCGGCCATAATCGGCCGATCGCAACGATGCCGAAGCTGGTCCTCGTGGTGAGCCACGGTCCCAACTGCCTCGACGGCACCGCCGCCGCGGTGGCCGTGGCGCGGTACCACGAGGGCGCCGAGATCCGGCCGGTCTTCGCCAGCAACAGCGAGATCGACGACGCCCTGCGCCGACTCGAGCCGGCCCCCGGCCGCGACACCGAGCTCTGGATCACCGACATCTCGTGGCGCCAGCCCGAGACCGACGCGCACCTTCGCGCGCTCGCCGCCGCCGGCGTCCGCATCTACTGGATCGACCATCACCGGACCGCCCTCGAGCGCGTCCGAGCGGGCAAGGTGGACGTTCCGTTCACCGACTCGGTCCTGAGCGAGGACTACGCCGCCTCGCGACTCACCTACGAGTATCTCGCCGGCCGGCTCCGGGCGGAGGGCCGCCTGCTGCCGCGCTTCGACGGGCTCGCGCGCCTGATCGCCATGGCCGACGACAACGACCGCTGGCTCCACCGCATCCCCGGATCGCGCGAGCTGGCCTGGACGGTCCGCGCCCTCGACGCCGATGCCTACGAGGAGCTCCTCGCCACCGACGCCGCGCTCACCTACACGCCGCGCATGCGCGAGGCGCTGGCACGCGCCCAGGCGGAGATCGAGGCCAGCTTCGCGACCGCGCGCGCGAGCCGGGTCGAGCGCTCGGTCGGGCCGGTGAAGCTCGTCGTCGCAGTGTGCGACGGCCATCCGAGCGAGATCGCCGACGCCTGGGGCAAGGAGTCACAGAACACCGTTTTCGCCCTCTACGACGCCAAGAGCCTGGCGGTGAGCCTTCGTCGCTCGCCGGACTGCACCGTCGACCTGTCCCACGTGGCCGCGAGCCTCGGCGGCGGCGGGCATGCGGCGGCGTCCGGCTGCCAGCTGCCCGAGCTGAGACGGGTCCTCGCCGAAGCCGTGGCGGCGCGCGTGGCGGAGAAGCTCCCGTGAATCCCGCGCTTACGCACGTGGCGTTCGGGGTCCAGGATCTCGATCGGACGATCGCGTTCTACCGCAAGCACGTCCGCCTGCACGTCGTGCACGAGCGGGAAGAGCATGGCACGCGGGTCGTCTGGCTCGGCGAGCGTACCGAGGACCCGGCCTTCGTCCTGGTGTTCTTCCAGGTGCCGGGGGAGCCGTCGGGACGCTCGCCGCTGCAGCACCTCGGTTTCGCTCTCTCATCGCGCGACGAGGTGAACGCGGCGGCGGAGGCGGCCCGGGCCGACGGCATCCTGGAGATGGAGCCCATGTACGCGGGGCCGATCGTGGGATACTTCTGTATCGTCCGCGACCCGGACGGCATCCAGGTGGAGTTCTCGCATGGACAGCCGATCAACCCGCGTCAGCTGCCGCGGGGAAATGCCTGATGGGGGTGGGGAATGGCGAAACGACCGGAAGAGGAGCTCCGTACCTGCCCCGTGTGCGGCACCCGCGTGAACGTCTACAACCTCAACGTGGATCCGGACGGGGAGGTCGTCGGCTGCGGCGTGTGCGGCAAGACGAGACGCGAGCCGACGCCCGCACGTAAGGAAAGCACGCCGCGGCGCTAGCCGACTCGATCTTTCAGGTACTCCGGTGGCGACCCGGGGAAGACGACCCCATCGCTCGCGATTCCTCGAACGCCTTGCCCCCACCCCAATCGCGGGCGTCGTACCGCCCCGGGCCGCCGCCGGAATACCTCGAGAAGCTGTCGAGTCTTGTGGACTGCGTCACGCCGCGCGGACGAACCTCTAGACACAAGTGTTCCGACGGCCCAGCTACTATTTCGGAGCACTCGATGCGGCGGGATGCTCGAGCACGTTTATCGGGACGCCGCTTCCATAGGCGAACGCGTCCGCGCTGTCAATGTCTTTTTCCAAAATTTTTCGTCTGCACGTCATCGTCGTGTAAAGTCGACGCGTATCGCGGACTTGTTTTCGCTGTCTTGCGTGAGAGCTAGCATGCGGGTCTCGATCCTCGCGCTTTCACGCGAGGTCTGTCGCGCGCAGGCGCCCCGTCGAACGCTGTCTTGTAATGCGCGCCGCCGGATGTCAGTGAAGAAGTGATGAATCGGCGGATGCGGGTGGGTGTGGTCTACGGCGGACGCTCGGGCGAGCACGAGGTTTCGCTTCGCTCGGCAGCTTCAGTCATCGCGGCGCTGGATCCGGAGCGCTACGAGGTGGTGCCGATCGCCATCACCAAGGCGGGACGCTGGCTCTCCGGCCCCGACAGCCTCGCGCAGCTGGAGGAGGCCCAGCGGACGATGTCCGCGGCCCCGGATCGTGGCCGCGAGGTCACGATCGCGCCGGACCCGACCAGGCGCGCGCTCCTGCCGCTCGCGGGCCCCGCCGGCCGCGAGGCGCCGCGCCCGCTGGACGTCGTCTTCCCGGTCCTGCACGGCACCTATGGCGAGGACGGCACCATCCAGGGCCTCCTCGAGCTGGCGGATCTCCCCTACGTCGGGGCGGGGGTCCTCGCCTCGGCCACGGGGATGGACAAGGCCGCGATGAAGTCGCTCTTTCGGGACGCCGGCCTGCCGCTCTGCCGCTGGATCGTCGCCCAGACGGCCGTCGACACGCCGGAGGCGATCGCCCGCCGCGCCGCCGAGACGCTCGGCTTCCCCTGCTTCGTCAAGCCGGCGAACCTCGGCTCGTCGGTCGGGATCAGCAAGGTGAACGATTCCGCCGCCCTGACCGCCGCGATCGGCGAGGCCGCGGCCTACGATCCCAAGATCGTCATCGAGGAGGGCGTGGACGCGCGCGAGTTCGAGTGCGGCGTCCTCGGCAACGAGAGCCCCGAGGCCTCGGTGGTCGGCGAGCTGGTGCCGTCGCGCGAGTTCTACGACTACGCCGACAAGTACGTGGAGCAGGGGGCCCGGATCGTCATTCCCGCCGAGCTTCCCGCGGAGACGGCGGCCGAGATGCGCGCGCTCGCCATCCGCGCCTTCCAGGCCGTCGACTGCTCCGGCCTCGCCCGCGTCGACTTCTTCCTCGACCGCCGGAGCGGACGCGTCCTGCTGAACGAGATCAACACCATGCCCGGCTTCACCTCGATCAGCATGTACCCGAAGCTCTGGGCCGCCACCGGCATCGAGTACCCCGCGCTGGTGGACCGCCTGATCGAGCTGGCCGTGGAGCGGCACGCCGCGCGGGCGAAGCGACGCCTCTCGTTCACACCCCCCGAGGCTGCCTCCCGTCCGAAGAAGCGCGCCCGCCGTTAGCGGAAAGCATCAATCACGGGGGAGCCGGGCGCGGCTTAGCCGCGCCCGAGCGACGGGTCCGGGGCATCGGAGGAGCGCAGCGCGCGAGCTCCGTTCGCGCGCGAGCACCGCACGGGCCCCGGTTAGTTAATCAACAGCCACGACGGTGCTGCGGTAGCCCTGGCCCTGGAGCCGCTTCACCAGGTGCTGCGCGCGCGCCTGGCTGGTGAACGAGCCGAGCGTGATGGTCCGACCCGACACCCGCGCGCTGTAGCCGCGCCGCGCGAGGCGCGCGCGTGTGGCCTTGGCGACGGACTGGCTCTTGTAGGGCCCGAGGCGCACGACGAAGCGGCCGATCGGCGGCTCGACGACCGGCTCCTCCTCGTCGCCCTCGGCGCTGTCGTCGAGCGGAGCGACGGTGGCCGGAGTGGCGGACGTGAGGACGACCGGCGTAGGCTCCTCGCCGGCCCCGAAGCCGAACGCCAGGAGCCGCTTCGCGTCACCCCAGAGGTCGCGCGAGCCGAGGAGCGCGATCACGATCTCGCGCTCGCCGCTCCGGGCCGCGCCGACGAAGCAGCGGCCGGCGGCGCGCGTGTAGCCCGTCTTCCCGATCACCCGGTACTCGCCCCCGGTGAGCAGCCGGTTGTGCGAGCTGAGCGACACCCAGTGCGCGCGTGGCCCCTCGATCGGCACGCGCACCTGTCGCGTGCCGAGAATCTCGCGCATGAGCGGGATGCGGAGCGCGTGACGCATGATGATGGCGAGGTCGCGCGCGCTCGCGAGGTGGCCGGGCGTGCTGAGGCCGTGGGCGTTCTTGAAGTTGGCGGTGCGGGCGCCGAGCTCCTCCGCGCGCGCGGTCATGCGGGCCGCGAACGCGGCCTGCGAGCCGCCGACGCCCTCGGCGATCACGGTGCCGGCGTCGTTCGCGGACTTGAGGAGCAGCGCGTAGAGCAGGTTCCGGAGCCGCATGCGCTGGCCCGCGCGCAGGCCGATGTGCGAGGGTGCAGTGGCCGCCGCGAACGGGCTCACCTCGAAGCTCTCGTCGAGACGATCGCTCTCGATCGCGACGATCGCGGTCATGAGCTTCGTCGTGCTCGCGGGCGGCAACGGGACCGAGCCGTCGTCCTCCCAGATCACCTCGCCCGTGTTCGCATCCATCACGAGCGCCGAGCGCGCGGTGACCGCCGGGCCCGCGACCGCCGACACCGGCAGCGCGAGCGCCACGACGAGCGCAAGCATCGATCTTCCCCGTCCCATCACACCCCCGCCCCACCGACGCAGATGAGCCCCGGGCACCGCATGAGCGATTATGCGTTGCCTTTCATTCCGAGCTCAAGCCCGCAAGCGCCTCTTTACCGCATCCGCGGGGTGCCGCGCGAGCCTCGGGGCCTGGGGCCGATGGGCCCGGATGCTCATCCGCCGCTGCGGGTGCGCGGTTTGGCTACCCGACCTCGGCGACGGCGGCCGACTGCCAGCGGCCATGCCGGTGCTCGGCCACCACGATGCCCGCGTTCCGGGCGACCCGCCCCTCCCGCCATGCCCCGGTCACGTGCCACCAGAGGCTCATCATGGTGGCGCCGTGGCTGACGACGATGGCGTCGTCTTCGGGCCCGGCGAGGGCGATGCGGTCGAGGACCGCGCCTGCGCGCCGGGCCACCTCGATCAGCGTCTCGCCGCCGGGCGGCCGCCAGAGCCAGTACGCGCCTGGGTCGAAGTCGGTCCGGGTCTGCAGGACCGAGTAGGGCTGGCCCGCGAGCTCGCCGTAGCTGCGCTCGCGGAGATCGTCCTCGGTCTCGACCGGCACGCGGAGGATGCGCGCCATCTCCTCGGCGGTCTGCTGCGCGCGAACGAACGGGCTCGCGACGATGCGCCGCGGGGCGTAGCGCGCGGCGACCCAGGCGGCCGCCGCACGAACCTGCTCGCGCCCGCGATCGGTGAGCGGCACGGCGGGCGTCAGCGTGAACACGCGATCGCGGTTGCCCTCGCTCTCGCCGTGGCGGATCAGGATGAGGCGCGCCATCCGCGGGGTCAGCCTTCGCGGTTCACGCGGTCGATCAGCTGCCGCAGCCGGCCGAAGCGCGTGCGGTTGAAGGGTAGGACGAGGCGGGGCAGGGCGTCCAGCTCGGGCTCGTCCTCTTCCTCCGCGAGCGCGCGCGTCTGCACGACGTCGGCGCCGACCAGGATGTCCGCGAAGTCGCGCCCGAGGCTCGCGACGAGCTTCTCCTCGAGCGGCTTGTTCAGGCGGACCACGAGGTTCCGTCCGACGGTGCGGGACGAGTGGTAGACGCGGTAGAAGCTCGTGATCTCCGCGACCGCCTCCTCGACCGACGTGGTGACCTTGAAGAGCGCCAGGTCGTCCGGCGAGATGAGCTTCTGGCGCAGCAGATGGTCCTCGACGTAGCGCTTCCACGTCTTCCAGTACGTCCCGCGCGGCGAATCGACGAAGACGATGGGCATGGGCTTCGTCTTCCCCGTCTGGACGAGCGTGAGGCACTCGTAGCCCTCGTCGAGCGTGCCGAACCCGCCCGGGAACAGCGCGGCCGCGTCCGCCTCCTTGATGAACATGAGCTTCCGGGTGAAGAAGTAGCGGAACGTCGTCAGCTTCGGGTCCTTGATGATGAACTCGTTCGGCTCCTGCTCGAACGGCAGCCGGATGTTCACGCCGAAGCTCCGCTCGGCGCCCGCACCCTCCTGCGCCGCGGCCATGATGCCGCTGCCGGCGCCGGTGATGACCATGTAGCCCTCGCCCGTGATGCGCTGGGCGAACTCCGACGCCGTCCGATACGCGGCCTCGCTGGGCTTCGTCCGCGCCGAGCCGAAGACGCTGACCTTGCGGACGCCGCGATAGGGCGCGAACACCTTGAATGCGTAGCGCAGCTCGCGCAGCGCCGCGTTCAGCAGCTTCACGTCGCCCAGGCGGGTGCCGTCGCGGAGCAGCTTGACCAGCGTCTCCATCGCCTCGCGGACGTAGCGCTGCTCGCGCGTGAGCGCCGCATCGTCCTCGAGCGCCGGCAGGTGCTCCGCCAGCAGGCTCTTCCGTCGCCGAGGGCTCGGCGGACGTCCCGGTAGCACGCGTTCTCCCCTCATCTGCGACGCCGCGCCATTCTGCCGTGAACCCGCGCGTGATGCGAGCTTGCCGGCCGCGCGAAGGCTCCGCTATCCTCGACGCGGTGCCGGCGCCGCGCGACGTGCTGCAGAGCATCCACGAGGAGCTCCAGCAGCGATTCCTCGAGCGCACTGACGTGCTCGACGGCGCGCTGGTCGCCCTCGTCTCCGCGCAGCACGTGCTCCTCATCGGCCCGCCGGGAACCGCGAAGTCGATGCTGGCCGACGAGGTCTGCCGCCGCCTCGAGGGCGCGCGCTACTTCCAGTGGCTCCTCACGCGCTTCACGACGCCCGAGGAGCTCTTCGGCGCCGTGAGCCTGCGTGGCCTCGAGGAGGACGAATACCGCCGCCTCACCACGCACAAGCTGCCCGAGGCGCACATCGCCTTCCTCGACGAGCTCTTCAAGGGCAGCTCGTCGATCCTCAACACGATCCTGACGCTCATCAACGAGCGCCGCTTCCACAACGGCCGCGACGTCGTCGAGGTGCCGCTGGTGACGCTCTTCGCGGCCACCAACGAGCTGCCCGAGGACGACGAGCTCCTGGCGCTGCAGGACCGCTTCCTCCTGCGTTTCGTGGTCGACTACGTCGGCGAGGAGTTCCGCTTCCTGAAGCTGCTCCAGGGCCGGCCGAGCGGCCCGGGGACGACGCTTCCGCTCGCCGCGCTGTCGCAGGCACGCGCAGAGGCGGCCGCGCTGCCGGTGCCGGGCCATGTGCTCCGCGCGATCACCGACCTGCGGCGCGAGCTCGCCAAGAAGAGCATAGTCGCCTCCGACCGCCGCTGGGTGCAGTCCCTCGGCGCGCTCCGCGCGCATGCCTACCTCGCCGGGCGCGAGGCCGTCGGCGAGGAGGACCTGCCCTTCCTCGAGCACGTCCTCTGGCGCGATCCGGCCGAGCGGGCGCAGATCCGCGGCATCATCCGCGAGCTGCTGGTCGGGTACGAGGACGAGATCCGCGTCCTCCTGTATCAGTCGCGCGAGCTCCGCGAGTACGCGCTCCGCCCGTGGGACACGGGCGAGCTCCGGTCGCGCGCCGCCCTCGAAGCGCACACGAAGATCCGGAACATCCTCGCGCGCGTGGACGGGATCCTCACGCAGGCGCGGAGCGGCGGGCGGCCGATCGGCCGCGTCGAGGCCCTGCGCGAGGAGATCGCCGCCATCGAGCAGGAGATGGGCGCACGGCTGTGAAGCCGCCGCGCCGCCGGGCGGCGCGCCGAGGACCGGCCCGCGCCGTCCTCATCCCGCCGCGCGAGCACTGCTGGGTCGAGAGCGACGCGTACGACCGGGGCGCGTTCGCGTCGCTCGTCGCGGACTCGCCGTCGCTCGCCGAGACGATGGAGGCGGGCGGCAGGCTCGTGCCGCATTTCGACGCCCTCGTCGAGGACGTCTTCTGCCTCCTCTTCAAGCTCGAGCCGCGGCTCCGCGACGCCGACGCGGTCTCGCAGGCCGTGCCGCTCAACCGGGCGCTGCTCGACGCGTTCCGCGACCATCCGCTGCTCGAGCACCTGCGCGAGCGGACGCAGCTGGACGAGGTCGAGGCCGGCCTCGCGACGCTGCTCCTCGCCGAAAACATCCTCTCCCTCGTGCGAGCCGAGGAGCTCCTCCCGCGCGGCGACCTCCTCGACCTGTTCGAGCTCGAGCGTCGGGAGGAGGAGCTCCGGTGGCGAGGCGAGGAGCTGGCCAACGCGGACGAGGGCGAGAAGCGCGGCGCCGACGACGCCGCGGACGCCGCCGCGCTCGCCGAGGCGCAGCTCCGCCAGAAGGCGCGGCAGGTGACGGAGCGGCTCCGAGACATGCCCACGCGGGCACGCGGCGCGCTGCCGGCGGCCGCCGCCGGCCTCTCGCGCCAGCTCGCGGAGAGCGGCGAGGAGTCGCGCAGCTGGGGCACCGGGCTCGGCGCGGGCGGACGCAGCTCGCCCGGGCGCCAGATCGAGCTCGGGCGGCGCCTCGCGACGAACCCGAAGCTCCGGAAGCTCGCCCAGCTCGTCGGACGCATGCGCGAGCACGCGCTGGCGCTCCGCCACCGTCCCTTCGAGCGCGCGAGCGAGGAGGTGTTCGAGGTCCGGCCGGGACGCGACCTCGAGCGGCTCCTGCCGCCCGAGCTGGTCGCGCTCCGCCATCCGCTGCGCCGCCGCGAGTTCGCCCGCCGCCTCGTCGAGGGGCAGCTCCTCAGCTACGGCCTCCGCGGCGCCGAGGAGCATGGGCGCGGGCCGATGATCGTGTGCCTCGACGGCTCGTCGTCGATGGCCGGCGAGAAGGAGATCTGGTCGAAGGCCGTGGCGTTGACGCTGCTCGAGATCGCGCGGCGGCAACGGCGCCTGTTCCGCTTCGTCTGCTTCTCGTCAGCGGAGATGCCGCTCTTCACGCTCGATCTCAACCCCCGCTCCCATCACGAGGTCCAGGAGGACCGCGCGCTCGACGTCGCCGAGTACTTCCCCGGCGGCGGCACCGATTTCATGATCCCGCTCGACGCCGCGCTCGACTGCCTCCGGGCCGCGCGCTACCGCCGCGGCGACGTCGTGCTCGTGACCGACGGCGAATGCCGCGTCGAGCCCGAGTGGCTCGCCCGCTTCCAGGCCGAGAAGAAGAAGCTCGGCTTCGCCGTCTATTCGGTGTTGATCGACGTGGGCCAGAGCTCCCGCGACACGCTCGCGGCGCTGAGCGACCGCGTGACGAGCGTCTCGGCGCTCACCGACGACGCGGCGAGGGACCTCTTCCTGAAGCTCTAGCTCGTCGGCGGCCGCCACGTGACGCGCGGGACGAGCGTGCGTCCGCGGCTCGCGACGAGGGCCGGCAGGAGATCCGTCGCCCAGCGTGACATGGCGAACCCCCCGAGCTCGTCCGGGGCGACCCAGCGCAGCTCGAGGACCTCCTCGCCGTCGGGGATCGGCGTCCCGCCGAGGACCCGGCACTCGAACACGACCATGACGTACCCGGTCTCATCGCCGTTCGCGTAGCGCACGCGGAAGGACGGGCCGCCGAAGACGCCGAGGAGGTTCACGGGCTCGACGTGCAGGCCCGTCTCCTCGAACACCTCGCGCACGACGGCGTCGGCCGGGCTCTCGTCGGGATCGATCGCCCCGCCCGGGGCGAGCCACAGGCCCGCGTTCGAGTGCCGTGCGAGGAGGACGCGGCCCGCGTCGTCGAAGACGAGCCCGGTCGCGGCCGTGGCGAGCAGGAAGTCGTGGCCGACCTTGGCGCGCACGGCGCGGAGGTAGTCGGAGATCGGCATCGTCAGCTCCGGAAGACGAAGTACACCGCCCCGCACATGCAGAGCGCGGCCCACAGGAAGTC
>Ga0207428_10006011_pt1 | contig 11239 bp, 9 predicted proteins | sample RhiMethybrSRZTD1_FD_187600 | JGI IMG/M metagenome (GOLD analysis project Ga0207428, IMG submission 187600) | Populus rhizosphere microbial communities from Tennessee, USA - Rhizosphere MetaG P. TD hybrid SRZTD1 (SPAdes) (version 3) | ecosystem: Host-associated > Plants > Roots > Rhizosphere >... | reverse complement strand
TTTCAGCAAGAGATAAGGCAAACGCAACCACCCGCCGCCCCAGCGCCGCGCTTTTCTCACGATCGCTCATGATCGTATCAGTGACCAGCACCGCCTTTCCCTCCTCCGCGATCGCGCGCGCGAGGCCGGCGTCCTTGCGGTCTATGACCCAGCCGTCCACCTGTCCGCCGTAGTGTCGCGCCACACCGAGGGCGGAGGGCTCGGCGCCCAGCTCGCGCATGATCTTCGCCGCCGGACCCTTTACCGCCGCCCCACCGACGATGGGCGAGACGCCGACTACCGGAAACGACCGGGACTCGAGCCACGCCCTGATGGTGGGCACGCTCAGTATCGGCGCGACGCTTACATACGGATTCGAGGGGCAGATCACCACGGCGTGGATGCGGCCTGGGCGCAGGAGGCGCCGCAACGCCTGCGGCACGCGTGCAGCGCGGCCGCCCTGAAAGCGGAAACCCCGCACGCGCGGCCGGCATCCCAGTTTCACGAAATAATCCTGGAAGGCGAGCGTGCCGCGACCGGTACGAACGCGCGTACGCACGGGCGTCTCGCTCATCGGCACGATGGCATGCCGCACGCCGAGTCGCCTGGCCAGCATCCGCGTAACCCCGGAAAGCGGGATCCCGCGCGCCAGGAGGCGCGTGCGCAGCACGTGAACCGCGAGGTCCCGGTCGCCGAGCCGGAACCAGGCCTCGCCGCCCAGCCCGCGCAGCGCTTCCATGAAATTCCACGTCTCTCCCGCCCGGCCCCAGCCCGTCTCGCGGTTATCGACACCCGCCAGCGCGTACAGGACGCTGTCGAGATCGGGCGAGACGTGGAGACCGAGATGCTCGAAATCGTCGCCCGTGTTCACGACGATCGCCAGGCCGCGCGGCGGCAGCACGGCCGCGAGTCCTGTCGCCATGCGCCCGCCACCCACTCCGCCGGCGAGTGCAACGATCACCGGAACAAATCCTCAGCGCGCGGGCGCACCAGCTCCGACGCCGCGCTCGCCCGGCGCGCGTAAGGAAATCCGCGGGCGAGCACTACGGGCAATCCCTCCTCCGCCTGGCCCATCAGGAGCGACGCGGCGGACGCGATCTCGTCCGCCGCCGCGACCTGCGTCACTTTCAGCGCGCGGCCGCCGCGATCCGCGCGACCGCGCAGATCGACGAGCGCGGGTATGCCAGCCACCCCGATGGCGACGCCCGCCACGCCGTTGCGCCACGCACGGCCGAAGCTGTCGTTGATCACGATACCGACGTCGGCGGCCGTCTTCTGCACCAGGTCTTCGCGGAGCCGGCGCGCCGAGGCGTCGGGATCCTCCGGGAGGAGCAGCACCGAGCCGTCCTCCCCTGGAACGTTGGACTGGTCGATGCCTGCGCTCGCCATCACGAAACCGAGGCTATGCTCGACGATCAACACGCCCGGCTTGACCCGCAGCACCGCGCGCGACTCGCGCAGGATCAGCTCGACGAAGCGGGGATCCCTGTCTGCCCTTTGCGCAAGCTCCTGCGCGCGCGCCGAGGGCGTGACATCGGCCAGCCGCACCGTCCGGCCCTCTGACTTGGAAACGATCTTCTGCGCGATCACCAGCACGTCACCGTTCTGCAGGCTCCGGCCCGCGCGCCCCAGCCCTTCCAGGACCAGCGCGGCGAGATCGGCGCCGACGGTGACTTCCGGGATGCCGGGGAGCGCCGTCAGGGTCATCTCACGCATTTTGAGAGGTAATCCCTAACAAAATACCGGCCGACGCAACTCTCGCCAGTCCGACTTCACTTCTTGACCGCGCGGGGCTCGCCGGTAATTCGGATGCCCGAGGCCGGTATTTTGTAATGCTTGTTGATCGCGATCAGCACGGACGTGAGCGCCTCGACGGCGGCGGAGTTCGCGAGCGGCCCCGCGTGCCATGCCCTCAAGCCGATGTCACGCGCCAGGCCTATGACGGTCTCGCGTGCCCTGGCATCGTCGCCGCATACGAGCACGTCGCACTGGATCTCGTGAGCCAGGTCGCGCAAATGGCGTTCCGCGACGTTCTGAAACGCGGAGACCACCTTGACGCCCGGTCCGAGCCGGCGCTGCAGGGCGTATACCACCGACTCCCCGTTCGGCAGCTGAACGACGTCGACCCGGGGTGGAACGAGAGGGGCGGTAACGTCGATCAGTATCTTGCCTTCGAGATGCTCGCGTACCTCGCCGGCGGTCGCTGCCTGGGCATCCGGCGGAACGGTGAGCACGACGATATCCGCCGCCTGTGCGGCCTGGCCGTTGCTAATGCCGCGAATGTTAGCGTTCCCCGGCAGCAGCCGGTTCAGAGCCTCGGCCGCTGTCGCCGCCTTTTCGGCGGAGCGCGAACCGATCATCACCTCGTGGCCGGCGTGCGCCCAGCGGAGCGCGAGACCGCCGCCCTCGGCGCCCGTTCCGCCGAGCACGCCGATCCTGTAGCGGTCCGTCATGCCGTCCCTGCCCGCACGCCGTCACGGTTGCGCGAGGGAGAATTCTGAACGGTTCGTTCGAGGGGTTCGGCTCGATACGAGCGCGCCGACTGCCCGGCGGGTGGCGTGCCGTAGAGCGTCGTCCGCTGCGCGGGCACGCGCCCGGCCGCGTGTATGAGCGCATCCATGGATTCCGGCGGCAACTCCTGCCCGTGCTGGGTGCCGGCCGCCCGCGAAATGCTTTCGTTCATCAACGTGCCGCCGAGATCGTCGGCGCCCGCGGCGAGGCACAGGCGGGCGCCGGTAGCGCCCATCTTCACCCACGATACCTGGATGTGCGGAATGACGGGATTCAACGCGAGCCGCGCCACAGCGTGCATGAGTATCGCCTCGCGCGAGGTCGGTCCTTTGCGCGCCTGCCCCCTGCGGTACACCGGCGCTTCCATGTGGACGAAGGGCAGCGGGACGAACTCGGTGAAGCCGCCGGTCCGCGCCTGCAGCTCCCGGATGCGTGCAAGGTGTCGCGCCCAGTGCTTCGGTCCTTCCACGTGCCCGAACATGATGGTGACGGTGGAGCGCAACCCCAGCTCGTGGGCCGTCGCCATCACGGAGAGCCACTCGGCCGTGGTGACCTTGTCGGGACAGATCACCTGCCTCACCTCGTCGTCGAGGATTTCCGCCGCGGTACCGGGCAGGCTGCCCAGTCCCGCCGCGATCAGCTCGCGCAGGAAGTCCCGCACCGTCAGGCCCAGCGTCGCCGCCCCGTGGGACACCTCGAGCGGCGTAAACGCGTGCACGTGCATCTGCGGAACCGCCCGCTTCGCGGCGCGCAGTATCCCGAGATAGGTTTCTCCCGTGTACGATGGATGGATGCCGCCCTGCATGCAGACTTCGGTCGCGCCGCGCCGCCATGCCTCGGCGACCCGCCGCTCGATCTCGGCGAGCGGCACTTCGTAGGGAGCCCCGCGCAGGGCGCGAGCATGCGTGCCCTTGGAGAAGGCGCAGAAGGTGCAGCGGTAGGAGCAGATATTCGTGTAGTTGATGTTGCGGTTGACGACGTAGCGCACCACCTCGCCGGCGCGCTCGCGCCTCACCCGGTCGGCCGCCTCGCAGACGAATTCGAACTCCCCGCCGCGCGCCCGGAACAGGCGCTCGATCTCGCATTCAGACAGCGTCGCGCCCGCGCGGGCCTTCGCGACGATATCGGACAGCTCAGTGAATTGCGCTCCCACCACCCCGCCCGCATGCGCGGGCACCCCGCCCGGCCCGCCGCACAGAGGCGGCGTGCGCTCGGCGGCTCGAACGTGCGCAGGCACGTTCATCGAAACCCCGCCTCGCCCTCGGGCAGGAGGGGAGTCCGGCATGGCGAGCCCCGGCGACCAGCCGTCCGCGCGCGCGTAGCCCTCCGAGTCGCTCGCCCGCACGATCGCCGTCGCGATATCGGGTTCGTGCCAGCGCTTCGCATCGAGACAGTACTGCGGATAGCTGGGAAGACGCTCGACGAGAATCCTGCCGCGCGATGCGGTCACGCGCTCGAGTTCTGCGATCGCTGGCCACGGCGCTTCCGGATTGACGTGATCGGGGGTGACGGGCGACACCCCGCCCCAGTCGTTGATCCCTGCGTCTATCAGCTCCGCGCAGCCCGACCGGCTCAAGTTGGGCGGCGCCTGCATATTCATCGCGGAACCGAGGATCAACCGGGCAACGGCTACGCTCCACAGGAGTTCTTCATGCGCGGCGTCGGGCGCCCCCGCCATGCGCGTCCCCGGCTTCGCGCGGAAGTTCTGCACGATCACTTCCTGCACGTGCCCGTAGCGCTCGTGCAGGACGCGGATTGCCATCAGCGCCTCGATGCGCTCGCGCCGCGTTTCTCCGATGCCGATCAGGATGCCGGTGGTAAACGGCACGGCGAGCTCGCCCGCCAGTCGCAGCGTTTCCAGCCGCGCGGCCGGCCGCTTGTCCGGCGAGCCGAAGTGCGGGCCGCCCCGCTTGCACAGGCGTTCGGACGTGCTCTCGAGCATCAACCCTTGAGACGCACTCACACGGCGCAGGCGTCCGATATCCTCCCGCGTCATCACGCCCGGATTGACGTGCGGCAGAAGTCCCGTCTCGCGCCGCACGAGCTCGCACATGGCGGCGAGGTACTGCAGCGTGCTCGCGTAGCCCAGGGCCGCGAGCGCGTCGCGTGCCGCGCGGTAACGCAGCTCGGGCTTGTCGCCGAGCGTGAAGAGCGCTTCATGGCAACCGGCCTCACGCCCGGCGCGCGCGATCGCAAGTACTTCATCCGGCGCCAGGTACGCCGCTTCGCCCGGGCGCGGCGCACGGGCGAACGTGCAATAGCTGCAGACGTCGCGGCACAGCCGTGTCAGGGGAATGAACACCTTTCTCGAGTAGGAAACGATGCGGCCGTGCGCGGCGTCGCGCAACGCCGCAGCCTCCGGCATCAGCGCTGCCGCGGGCGCCGTAATCCAACGTTCTATGGTTTTTTGGTCCATTCGCTTCTGCTATCCACAGGCGGTCCAGATAGAGCGTCTCAGATGAAGCGGCCCAGGTAAAGCGGCCCAGATAATGCGGCCCAAGTGAAGCGCGCCGTATCTGAGCCGTCCTATCCGAGCCGTGTTATCTGAGCCGCCGCATCTGAGCCGCATTTCCGACCGGCGTCACTGCAGTTTAACGCCGGTTGCCTTCACCACGTCCGCCCACGTGCTGACGTCCTGCTCCATCGCACGCTGCATGGCGTCCGGGGGCGTCTTCATGCCTTCGGCGGCGTTCGTGGCAAACACTTCCTTCGCCTTCGGGGCGTCGACGGCTTTCGCGAACTCGGCATTCAGGCGATCGATCACGGCGCGCGGTGTCCCGTTGGGAGCGAGCACCCCCGCGACCACGGCAGCGTCCACGCCTTTGACGGTCTCGCCCAGCGCCGGAATGTCGGGCAGCAGGGCCGAGCGCTTCTCCGACGTCAGGCCGATCGCGACCAGCCGACCCGTTTTCACGTACTCGAGCGCCGCCGGGATGGTGGTCACGATCAGCGCGATCTCGCCGGTCAGGAGCGATATCGTGGAGGTGGCGCCGCCCTTGTAGTTGACCGGCGTCAGGCTGATGCCCGCGCGCCAGCGGAATTTCTCCGAAGCCATGTGGGTGACCGTGCCCATGCCGGCGTTGCCGCAGGTGACGCCCGGGTGCCTCTTCGCCAGCGCGATCAGGTCTTTCGCCGATTTAATGCCCACGGAAGGGTGCGCGACCATGATCAGCGGCGACGTGGACACCGGGGCGACCGCCGTGAGATCCCGCAACGGATGGAACGCTAGCTTCGCATAGATCGACGGCATGATCGTGTGCGTGGAAAGATCGGTGAAGAGCAGCGTGTAGCCGTCCGGCGCCGACTTCGCGACGTGCTCCGCGGCGATGGTGGTGCCTGCCCCGGGCCGGTTCTCGACCACGACCTGCTGGCCCATGGTCTTGCTCATTTCGGCGGCGGTCACCCGGGAAAACGTGTCGGTCGCCCCGCCGGGGGCAAATGCGACGACGAGGCGTACCGGCTTCACCGGGTAATTTTGAGCGATTCCTGCGCCGCTCAAAACTGCCAGCACGAGCCCCGACAAACTGATGAAATGCTTCATGGTTCTTCCACCCTCGATTTTAGGCGGCAAACGCCGGCGCGACATCCCTGATGAAGCGCTCGAGTTGCGGTAGCTGGTCCGTGCCGGCAAACCGGATGCAGAGGTCCGTGACACCGGCATTTTCATACCGCTTGAGCGTCTCGACCACCGCTCCGGCGGGCCCCAGCCCCATCAACCCCTTGAAGTTGACGCCGCCGCCATAGTACTTCTGCAGGAACTCCCGCGTCTGCGCTTCGGCCCTGGCGACGTCGTCCTCAATGCGGACCGTGGTGTAGACGCACATGGGGAAGCCGGGACGCGTGCGGTGGTGCTTCGCCAGCGCTTCGTCGCACAGCTCGCGCAGCCTGCGGCAATCGCCGTCGGTGAGGTAGGTAGTGACGACGCCATCGCCGAGCCGCCCTACGCGGTCTATCTGCGCCGGGATCATTTCGCCGCGGTTGCCCGCCGTGATCAGCACCGGCGGCCCCGCTTCGCTCCACGGGAGCGGGCCTATGGTATGACCGCTCAGCCTGAAGCCGCGGCCTTCGTGCGTCACCGGCTCGCCCGTCCAGAGCATGCGCCAGACGATGACATGCTCTTCGAGGTCCTTCGCCCGGCGCTTGTGCTCGCGGCCGCACGCTTCCCACTCGCGCTCGATCTCGGGCAGGCCCCAGCCGACGCCCAGCCCGAGCACGAGCCGCCCCTGCGAGAGCTGGTCGATGTTGGCAAGCGCATGCGCCAGCACGGTCGGCTGGCGGAGCGCCGGAAGCAGTATCGCCGTGCCCAGGCGGGCGCGCTTCGTGATGGCAGCGAGATAGGCCAGGGTCGTGAGTGGCTCGAGGCGCGGCTTCGCGACGACGCTGTCGCCCACCCACAAGTCCATGCCGGCCTCGTCGCACAAGCGCGCGACCGCCCAGCACTCCTCGACAGGCGGGCGCCGCGCCGATTGCAGCACCACCGCGCGGTGGGGAAGGAGGACTCCTAGTCGCATAGACCGAAAAGCGTGATTGGTGATTGGTGATCAGCGATTAGTGAATTGGACCTGCGCCTTGCGGCTATTCTATCCGATGAAATCGGGCATCCGGGATCACCGCGCATCGCGTGGTATTGTCGCTATGGGAGGGATGGGCCGAGCGACACGTTCTTTGCACCAATCACCCATCACCAATCACTAATCACGCCGTTCAAGAAAAACGCATGGACTGGTGGTGGGCCTATCTCGCGGTAGGCGTGTTCGTCGGTTTCTTCAGCGGCCTGCTCGGCATCGGCGGCGGCTCGGCAATGGTGCCGCTGCTTGCCTTCATCTTCGCCGCGAAGGGCTTCCCTGCGCAGTACGTCGTTCACCTCGCTCTCGGCACGTGCATCGCGGCGATCATGTTTACCGCGATTTCGAGCGCGCTCTCCCACCACCGCCACAAGGCGGTCGACTGGCGCGTGCTCGCGCAGCTGGGTCCCGGCGTCGTCCTAGGCGCCGTGGCCGGCGCGGCGCTGGCGCGGCTGCTCGACGCGCGGCTCCTCGCCATCGTGTTCACGGCCCTCGTCTACTATGCCGCCACGCTCATGCTGATCGAGCGCAGGGCGCAGCCGAAGCGGGAGCCCTCCGGCAGCGCCGGCATGTGGGCGATGGGTAGCGTCGTCGGGCTTTTCTCCACGCTGACCGCGACCGGCGGCGCGGCGATGGTGGTGGCGTATCTCGTGCGCCGTAACATCTCCGTGCATGCGGCGATCGGGACCGCGTCCGCAGCGAGCCTGTGCCTGGCCTTCGCGGGAACGATAGGCTACGTGCTGTCAGGCAGCACCGTGCCGGGGCTGCCTTCGTTGAGCGTGGGATTCGTCTACCTGCCGGCGCTCGCGTGGATCGTGGTCGCGAGCATGCTGCTGGCGCCGGTCGGCGCGGCGGTCGCGCACCGCACGCCGGGACGGAGGCTGCGGCGCGTGTTCGCGGTCGTGCTCTACGCGCTGGCGACAGGCATGCTGCTCAGGTTCTTTTGAGCAACGCAGATGAACGCACACTCAGTTGCCGATAGCCTGACGGGCTGCCAACGCCCACTTCTGCTCGTCTTCGATCGACGAAGCGAAGCGTTGGGAGTGTTTGATGACTTCATTGAACACGTGACTCGCGGCTTCGTGTTGCCCCAGCCGTGCCAGGAAGTCCCCATAGCGGTACCGCGCCTCAAGACCCACAAAAGCCGGGATCAGATCACGATATGCGGCAAGGGCTGCATCGTTCTCTCCGCGCCCCTCCAGGAGGCGCGCTTCAAGAAGGCGCGCATCCAGCGGACGAGTCTTCGGCGCGTCGGCTCCAAGACGCCGGAGCGCCTGCGATGCTTTGTCCCAATCCCGGAGCTCGATGGCGGCCCTTGCCAGACCGAACAGAATTGCACCGTCTGCCTGAAACGCGCCGGACAAACAGCTTTCGTAGAGCTTCACCGCCTCCGCATACATCCGGTGGTTCATACATTCGTCGGCGAGGGCCATCTTGTTATCGGTGCTGCCGCAGATCTCCAGTTCTTCGGCACGACGCGCGAGGTCGGCATCCGGTTCGAGCGCTTTCGCCAGTTTGCGCGCCACCTTGTGAGCGCTGCGGTGCTCACGGGAGCCGGGAAACACCTCGACAAAGTAGTAGATCAGGCATCCCATGACCGGAAAGGCCATGATGACGAAGATCCACCAATACGGCCGCCCCGTCTTGAGGGCGTGAAACGCGAAACAGAACTGAATGAATATGACAACCGCTGCCAGAACCGGCATGGCAAGCCTCCTTACGCGAACGCGCCAATTGTAAACTTCCCGACTGGCGTCCGACAGACTGACTGCTTACGATTCGCGTAATGTCCATCCCGGCGTTCACCTCCCGCACCGCCCTCGTCACCGGCGCCTCGCGCGGCATCGGCAAAGCGATTGCCATAGCGCTGGCCGACGCGGGCGCCCGTGTCGCCATCAACTACCGTCAGCGCAAAGAAGACGCCGAGGAGGCGGTTGCCGCCGTCAGGCGGACGGGCCGCGAATCCGCGGCCTTCGCCGCCGACGTTACCGACGCCGGTGCCGTCGCGGCCATGATCTCGAACATCGAGAAAACGCTCGGACCGCTCGACATCCTCGTCAACAACGCGGGCGTAGCGCTCCGCCGCTCGCTGGACGAGATCACCGAGCTCGAGTTCGACCAGACGATCGCCACCAATCTCAAGTCCGCCTTTCTCTGCACGCAGGCCGTATGGCCCGGCATGCGCGCGCGCGGATGGGGGCGCATCGTCAACATTTCCTCGGGCGCCGCGCGCGGGGCCGGCGGATTCGGCGTGCACTACAACGCGTCCAAAGCCGGGTTGGAGGGCTTGACGCGCGGCTACGCGGCGCGCCTGGTGAAATACGGGATCACGGTAAACGCGGTAGCGCCGTCGCTGATCGACACCGAAATGATCGCGGCCATGCGCGCGGAGAGCGAGGCCAGGATTCCGGTCGGGCGACTGGGCACGGCAGAGGAAATCGCCGCCGCGGTCGTGATGGTAGCGAGCAATGCCTACATGACGGGGCAGACGGTCGCGATGAACGGGGGTCTGAGCTTCAACTGACGCTGCGGCTCTACCTCCTAAAACACTTTCTTCGCCGCAAGTTCCGGCGCTACTGCATCCAGGCGCTGCGCGAGAACAGGCAGCCTGCACGTTGGCACTGCGGGGAACAGGTGATGTTCGACGTGATAGAACATGTTGTACGTTATCAACGCCTTCGCCCTGTGGCGAATTGTCCGCGCAAAGCGGCCTTGAGGGTCACAGTCATGATGGACGGTCCAGACCGCAAAGAATCCCGTCAAGCACTGGCCCAGAAGCATGGCGACGACGTGATACTCGAGCCAGCGAATCTCCAAAACGAAAAAGACGGCGACTACGAATGCCAGATTCGCGGCAAGTTCGGCCCAAATCCACCGGCAGTGACGGGCATTCGCTATCTGCAGAGCCTTTCTGTGGAGACGCAGCGGAAATAGCGGGCCGATCAGCACCGCGCGCCACCCGGGCATGCGGGCGCTCGTCGCCTCAACGTCGTCAGCCGTCAGGCAGTGACGGTGATGCCATAGATGAGTGAGCTGCACCGCGTGCATGGAGCCGAGCATGAGAACACTAAGGACGAACATTACGCATTCCGTGGCGTTGCGAGGGATGCCGAGTGCGTAATGGTAGGCATTGTGGACCTGGCGCAGGCCCGTCAGGAAGAACATGAACGAGGCGCCTAACGCGAGCAGATAGCACTCGTGCGCTGCAGCGACCCACGAGCATGCCAACCATGGCAGCGAAAGGCTGAGCTCGTGCGCCACATCAAAACTGCTGAGGCGGAGCAGATCCTTCCACACCACGCCGTTAAGACCAGACTCCGGGCGCAGGAGCACGCCTTTATGGCTCCCTGGATGAGGGGATTTTCAAAAGCTAGACCACGCCTGCGGCTCGGAGCCGTCCGACTTCTTCCTCGCTCATCGTCAGCAGTCCGCGCAGCACCTCGTCCGTATGCTGTCCCAGCGTGGGCGGCGGGGTCTTGTGCTCCAGCGGCGTCTCCGAAAAGCGCATCGGGCTCCTTACCAGCGACACCTTCCCTGCGAGCGGGTGATCCAGCTCGATTCTCAGCCCGCGCGCGACGGCCTGTGGCTCCTCGAACACCTGCTTCAGATTGTTGATCGGCCCGTTCGGCACGCCCGCCGCCTCCAGCGCCTCGACCCAGTCGCGGGTCGTGCGTTTGCCGATGATGTCCGACAGCAACCGCGTGATCTCAACGCGGTTCTCGACGCGCTTGCCGTTCGTAACGAAGCGCGGATCGTCGGCGAGCGGCTGGCAGCCGGCCACTTCACAGAACTTGCGGAAGAGGTTGTCGTTGCCGCACGCGAGGATGATGTCGCCGTCCGCCGTCTTGAAGGTCTGGTAGGGCACGATGTTGGGATGCGCGTTGCCCAGGCGCCCGGGCGGGACGCCGGTGGCGAGATAGTTGCCGCCCTGGTTCGAGAGTATCGCCGCCAGCGAGTCGAGGAGCGCGAGATCGAGATGCTGGCCCGCGCCGCTCTTCTCGCGATGCGCCAGCGCCGCGCAGACCGCAACGGAAGCGTACATTCCGGTGATGATGTCGCCGATAGGAATGCCCGCTTTCTGCGGGCCGCCGCCGGGCAGGTCGTCGCGCTCCCCGGTGATGCTCATGAGACCCGCCATCCCCTGGATCATGAAATCGTAGCCCGGGCGCTCCGCGTACGGTCCG
>Ga0207428_10006007_pt1 | contig 11243 bp, 7 predicted proteins | sample RhiMethybrSRZTD1_FD_187600 | JGI IMG/M metagenome (GOLD analysis project Ga0207428, IMG submission 187600) | Populus rhizosphere microbial communities from Tennessee, USA - Rhizosphere MetaG P. TD hybrid SRZTD1 (SPAdes) (version 3) | ecosystem: Host-associated > Plants > Roots > Rhizosphere >... | reverse complement strand
CGATCGTCTTCACGCTGGACCTCCCCGTCTCGTCCGAGCCGGACGCCTGACGCCTGACGCTCACCGCGGGTGCGCGGCGTCGCGGAGGACCCGAAAAGGCCCTTGCTAGACTCGCCGCACCATGGACCCGACCGATGCCGCGCGCATCCTCGAGCAGGAGCTTGAGCGCGGGCGAGCGCTGATCGAGGCGGCGCGGACGGTCGAGGAGCTCGACGAGGCGAAGACCGCGGTCCTGGGGCGCAAGGCCCCGATCGCGAGCGTGCAGAGCTCGCTCGGATCGCTCCCCGTCGAGGCCCGTCGCGACCTGGGCCGGCGGACCAACGAGGCCTTCGCGGAGCTGCGGTCCGAACTCGACGCGCGCCGGGCCGAGCTCGAGGAGGGGGCCGAGGACGAACTGCTCCGGGCCGACGCGGTCGACGTGACCCTGCCCGGCCGGCGCCCGCGTCCGAGCTCGCTCCATCCGCTCAGCCTCGTGCAGGACCGGATCGTCGAGATCTTCACCCGGATGGGGTACCGGGTGGCCGTAGGGCCCGAGATCGAAGACGAGTGGCACAACTTCGAGGCGCTCAACATCCCACCCGACCATCCCGCGAGGACGATGAAGGACTCCCTGTACGTCGACGCGGACGGGCTTCTGCTCCGCACCGAGACAAGCTCGGTCCAGATCCGGACGATGGAGACGCAGGAGCCGCCGATCTCGGTGATCGTCCCGGGGCGCACCTACCGGCGCGAGGCCGTCGACGCGACGCACCTGTCGGTCTTCCATCAGGTCGAGGGGCTCGTGGTCGATGAGGGGATCTCGTTCGCCGACCTCCGCGGCACGCTGGAGGCGTTCGCGCGCGAGATGTTCGGCGAGGACGTACGGGTGCGGCTCACGCCCGACTACTTCCCGTTCGTCGAGCCCGGTTGTCAGGCGGCGGTGTCGTGCTTCGTCTGTGGCGGCGTCGGATGCCGCGTCTGCGGGAACGGGTGGCTCGAGCTGCTCGGCGCCGGGATGGTCCACCCGAAGGTGCTCGAGAACTGCGGGATCGACTCCGAGCGTTATACGGGGTTCGCGTTCGGCATGGGGATCGAGCGCGTCGCGATGGTCAAGTACGGCGTCAACGACATGCGGCTGTTCGTCGAAGGTGACGTCCGCTTCCTCGAACGGTTCGAGGGCGCGGCGTGAGGGTCGTCCTGTCCTGGCTCCGCGAGCTCTGTCCGACCGAACGATCCGCCGAGGACCTCGCCGAGCTGCTGACCCGAAAGGGCGCCGAGGTCGAGGCGATCGAGTACCCCTGGGAGCGCGTCTCCGGTGTGGTGGTCGCCAGGGTCCTCGAGGTCCGGGATCACCCGAACAGCGACACCTTGTGTCTCGCCCGTGTGCAGACCGGTTCGGGCGAGCTCGAGGTGGTCGTCGGGGTCCGGAACATGGATCCCGGCGACCTCGTGCCGTTGGCCGCGCCCGGCGCGAGCGTGCTCACGCTCGCCGAGCCCCTGGAGGCACGCGAGATCCGCGGCGTCGTCTCCCACGGCATGCTGTGTGCCCCCGACGAGCTCGGCATCTCCGCGTCGCACGACGGGATCCTCGTGTTGCCGGGCGAGCTGGAGCCGGGCGCGGACGTCGCCGAGGCGTTCGGGCTGACCGACGCGGTCCTCGACATCGAGGTCACGCCGAACCGCCCCGACTTCCTCTCGGTGCTCGGGATCGCCCGGGAGGTGGCGGCAGCGACGGGCACGCCGCTCTCGTCTCCCGACACCCGGGTCGAGGAGGACGTCGAGCCCGCGGAGGGCGTCGCGACGCTGGAAGTCGCGGATCTCGAACGCTGCCCGCGATACCTCGCCAGGATCGTCCGCGACGTGGCGCACGTGCCGTCCCCGATCGCGATCCAGGCGCGTCTGTTCGCGTCCGGGATGCGACCGATCTCCGCGGCGGTCGACGCGACGAACTACGCGATGCTCGAGATCGGCCAGCCGCTCCACCCGTTCGACCTCGCGCTCCTGAAGGGTCCCGGCATCGTGGTCCGCCGCGCCGAACCCGGCGAGACGCTGGTGACGCTCGACGGGATCGAGCGGGCTTTCACCGACGACGACCTGTTGATCTGCGACGCCGAGCGCCCGGTCGCCGTGGCCGGCGTCATGGGCGGCGAGCTCGCCGAGGTCTCGGACCAGACGAGCGACGTGCTACTCGAGGCGGCGTCGTTCGAACGGGGAGGCGTCCAACGGACGCGGCGACGGATCGGCCTGTCGACGGAGGCGTCGATGCGGTTCGAGCGTGGCGTCGATCCCGAGGCCGCGCCGACCGGCGCCGATCGGGCGTGCCGGCTGATGTCCGAGTGGTGTGGCGCGCGCGTGCTCCGCGGCGTCGTCGAGGTGGGCGGGCCCCCGCCACGGCGCCGGATCGATCTGCGGGCGCCGAGGGCGTCGGCGCTGATCGGGTACCCGGTCACGACCGTGGACGCCCTGGAGGTGTTCGAGCGGCTTGGTATCGGGGCCGAGAGCGTGGACGGGGACACGATCCGCGTCGAGGTCCCCGGGTACCGCGTCGACCTCGATCGCGAGGTGGACCTGATCGAGGAGGTCGTGCGTGTGCAGGGGTACGACCGCGTCGGCTCCACGCTCCCGCCGATCGTGCGGCCGGGCGGGCTGCCGGCCGCGTACGGGTTCCGGACCCGTGTCCGTGACGCGCTGCGACGGGCCGGCCTGCGCGAGGTTCGCCAGATCCCGTTCGTCTCCGAGGCCGACCTCCGGTTGGTGGGGGACGAGGACGCGATACGGGTCACCAACCCGCTGCAGGCGGACGACGGGTGGCTTCGGACGCGCCTGATCCCCGGGATGCTGAAGGTCGTCCGGCACAACGCCCATCGCCACGTCCGGTCGGTCGCCGTCTTCGAGGTCGACACCGTCTTCCGGATGCGCGACGGGCGCCCCGAGGAGCGCCCGAAGGCCGCGTTCGCGCTCAACGGGAACGCTGACCTGGGGTGGGCGGGCGACGACCGCCCGTTCGACGTGTTCGACGCCAAGGGCATCGTCGAGGCCCTGATGGCCGAGCTCGGGATCGCGTGGAACCTCGGGGACGCGATCGGCCGCCCGTTCCACCCCGGCAGGTCGGGCGCGATCATGGTCGGCGCGGAGCGGATCGGCGTCCTCGGCGAGATCCACCCGCGCGTGGCCGATCGCTTCGACCTCACCGGGCGCGTCGCCGTGGCGGAGCTCGAGGTCGAGGCCCTGATGCGCCTCGCGCTGCCGGTTGCGGGTGTGGAGGATGCCCCGCGCTTCCCGCCGGTCCGCCGCGACCTGGCCTTCATCGTCGACGCGTCGATCCCGGCCGGACGCGTCCGTTCGGCGCTCGAGGACGCGGCGGGCGAGATCCTCGGCTCGGCCCTCCTCTTCGACGTGTTCGAGGGCCCGCCGCTGCCCGAGGGGACGAAGAGCCTCGCCTTCTCGGTCGATTTCCGCGCCGCAGACAGGACGTTGACCGATGAGGAGGCCGACGGCGCGGTGGGCGCGATCGTCGAACGGCTCTCGCGCGACGTCGGCGCCCGGCTCCGGTCGGGCTGAACCCGCCGAACCCGCTCCCGATCGTGTCCGGCGTCGCTCGCGGGCGGGGCATGCGAGCGGCAGATCGGACCCGCGGACTAGACTCGGACCATGGAGCGCGACCTGCTGTCGATCGACGACCTCTCGCCGAGGGAGCTCGGTCAGCTGCTCGAGCTGTCCGCCAAGGTCAAGGCCCAGCCGGGGGACTACGCGGATCGCCTCGCCGGGCGTTCGGTCGCGATGATCTTCGAGAAACCATCGACCCGCACCCGGGTCTCCTTCGAGATCGCGGTCGCCTCGACCGGCGGCCATCCGGTACCGCTGTCCTCCGCCGACCTGCAGCTCGGGCGGGGCGAGACGATCGAGGACACCGGGCGGGTCCTGTCGAGGTACGTCCAGGCGATCGTCCTGCGGACCTTCGAACAGGAACGGCTGGAGGTGCTCGCCTCGGCGGCCTCGGTCCCGGTGGTGAACGCCCTGTCGGATTTCGAGCACCCGTGCCAGTGCCTGGCCGACCTGCTCACGATCCGGGAGGTGAAGGGGGAGCTCGCCGGCACGATCGTCACGTACCTGGGCGACGGCAACAACGTGACGCACTCGTTGCTGTTCGGCTGCGCCAAGGCGGGGATACACGTGCGGGCCGGGACGCCGCCCGGGTTCGAGCCGATCCCGCAGGTCGTGCAGCGCGCATCGGACATCGCCGCGGAGACCGGCGGGAGCGTGACCATCACGCACGACCCGATCGAGGCGTCGCGCGGTGCGGACGTCCTGTACACCGACGTCTGGGCGAGCATGGGCCAGGAGGCCGAGTCCGACGAACGCGCCCTCGTCTTCCCCGCGTACGCCCTGGACGCGGAGAAGGTCGCCGTCGCCGCCCCGGACGTCACCGTGATGCACTGCCTGCCGGCCCACCGGGGGCAGGAGATCGCCCCCGACGTGATCGACGGCCCGCATTCGGTCGTCTGGGACCAGGCCGAGAACCGGATGCACGCGCAGAAGGCGCTCCTGCTGTGGCTCCTCGGTCTCGCCTGAGCCCGATCCCGGAGGACCCGACGTGGCGCGACTGAACGACACCGTCGAGGCCGCGCTGATCGAGTACGCCGACCTCCTGTCGATCCTGACCGACGACCCGTACAAGCCGCGCTCGTACGAGAAGGCCGCCCGGGCGGTGGGTGGCTATCCGGACGACCTGGCCGCGATGGAGCCGAAGGAGATCCTGAAGATCCCGAGCGTGGGCAAGTCGATCGGCGAGAAGATCGACGAGCTCGTCCGGACGGGCTCGTTCGAGGCGCTCGAGGAGCTGCGCGCGCAGATCCCGCCGGGGGTTCGCGAGATGACCGCGATCCCGGGCCTCGGGCCGAAGAAGGCGATCCTGCTCTACCGGGACCTCGGGATCGCGGACGTCGAGCAGCTCGCCCAGGCGGTGGAGCAGGGGCGCCTGGCCGACGTCAAGGGATTCGGCGCCAAGACCGAGGAGAACATCCGCCGTGGCATCGAGCGCATGAGCCAGTCGACCGGTCGGGTGCTGGTGTCCGACGCCATGGACCTCGCGGACCAGTTCATCCAGCGCCTCGGGTCCCGCAAGGACGTGCGCCGGATCGAGTTCGCGGGCTCGCTCAGGCGGATGGCCGAGACGATCGGAGACCTCGACCTCCTCGTCGCGAGCGGCGACGTGACCGGGGTGATGGAGGCGTTCACGTCGGACGGGATGACCGAACGCGTGCTCGCAAGGGGTGAAACGAAGTCGTCGATCCTGACGCGCAAGGGGCTGCAGGTCGACCTCCGCGTCGTCCCGCTCGAGGCGTGGGGCGCGGCGATGATCTATTTCACCGGCTCGAAGGCCCACAACATCCGGATCCGCGAGATGGCCGTCCGCAAGGGGCTCAAGCTCAACGAGTACGGCCTGTACCGCGCGAAGTCGGGCAAGCTCATCGTCGCGGAGACCGAGGAGGAGGTCTACGAGAAGCTCTCGCTCCCGTGGATCCCCCCGACGCTCCGCGAGGATCGCGGCGAGGTCGAGGCTGCGCTGGAAGGAACGATCCCCGACGTTCTCGCGCGCACGCAGCTGCGGGGTGACCTGCACACGCACACGAACCTCACGGACGGCCTGGCCTCGCTCGAGCAGATGCTCGCGGCGGCCTCCGAGCTGAGGTACGCGTACTACGCGGTGACGGACCACGCGCCGAACCTGTTCATGCAGCGGATGACGGACCAGAAGATGCTCGCTCAGCGGAAGCGGCTCCGGGCGCTGCAGTCCTCGTACCCGAAGATGGCCCTGCTGCACGGCACCGAGCTCAACATCGACGCCGATGGCAACGTGGACTGGGACGCCGACTTCCTCGAGGGGTTCGATATCTGTGTCGCGTCGGTGCACTCGCTCTTCAACCAGTCCAAGGACGAGATGACCCGGCGGATCGTCCGGGCGATGGAGAACCCCAACGTGCACGTGATCGGTCACCCCACCGGCCGGATCATCAACAAGCGCCAGCCGGTCGAGGTCGACCTCGAGGAGGTGTTCAAGGCTGCGGCGCGCACGGGGACGGCGCTCGAGGTGAACGGCTATCCGGATCGACTCGATCTGCGGGACGAGCACATCCTGTGGGCGCGGCGCCATGGCGTGAAGTTCTCGGTGGACACCGACTCACATGCCACCACTCACCTCGCGCACATGCGGTACGGCGTGGCGACCGCGCAGCGTGGGTGGCTCACCAAGCACGATGTGATCAACGCGTGGCCCCTCTCGAAGCTCAAGGCGTTCCTGCGGAAGGGCCGGTGAGACGCACACCGAACGGCGCGGCGGGGTTCGGCCGCCGGCTGCCGCGCTCGTTCTTCGCACGACCGTCGACCGTCGTCGCCCCCGAGCTGCTCGGCCGCATCCTGGTCAGGGTCCGGCCCGACGGCACCCGGCTCGCCGGCCGGCTCGTCGAGGTCGAGGCGTACGAGCAGGGCGACCCGGCGAGCCATTCCTTCCGCGGTCGACCCACGCCCAGGACCGAGGTGATGTTCGGGCCCCCGGGGCGGCTGTACGTGTACTTCACCTACGGGCAGCATTTCTGTTGCAACGTCGTGACCGGCCCGGAGGGGTTCGGGAGCGCGGTCCTGCTCCGGGCCGCCGAGCCACTCGACGGGTTCGCGACGATGGCGGCGAACCGGGGGACGGACTCGGTCCGGCTCCTGTGCTCGGGCCCGGCGCGACTGACCCAGGCGTTCGGGATCGACCGCGCCGACAACGGGACGGACCTGGTGAAGGACCCCTCGTTGTTCCTGCTCGCCGGCTCTCCGCTCGGCGCGCGTGCGACCGGCCGGAGCACCCGGGTCGGGGTCAACGTCGGGATCGAGCACCGGTGGCGCTTCTTCGAACGAGCGAGCGTGTTCGTCTCGCCGGGCAAGCCATCCGTCCCCGATATCGTCGGGGCGGAGCGAGAGGCTACGGGTTCACGAGGATCGTGACGGTCGACCCCGGCTCCCCCTGGCCGCCGGCGTGGGGCGACTGCGACCAGACAACCCCCGGCCGGTCGTTGCACGAGGTGTCGTCCGGGTCGCACTCGGCGTAGGACACCGACGCGACGAACCCCGCCCGCCGGATCGCCGCCTCCGCGGCACCCCGCTGCATGCCGACCACGTTCGGCACCCGGGCGAGGTCGGGTGCTGGGGATGGTTCGGGCGCGCCCGAGGACACCGTGATCGTCACCGTCCCGCCCTGGATCAGCTGCGAGCCGCCCCCGGGATCCTGCGCGACCACCGTGCCCGGCTGGCGGTCCGACCGCGCGAGCACCGTCGCGTAGGTGAACCCGGCGTCGTGCAGCGCCGAGATCGCCGCCTGGCGCTCGAGGCCGATCAACGACGGCACCACCAGCACCTGGTACGAGGACGGCTCGGTGCACACCTCGAGCGTTGGCTCGGCGCCGGCCGGGAATTGGAGCACGTCGACATCTTCGGGCGGCGTGTACGGGTTCGCGAGACACCCCTGGGTGGTGTCGACACGCAGCGTCACGTAGTCGGCGTTCGGCGCGGTGCCGAACTCCTTCACGGGCAACCCCCGGGTCGCCGCGACCATGAACGCACGCCAGATCGAGGCAGGCCACGTCCCCCCGTAGACGGTCGAGATCCGCACGTTGCCGCAGCACATCGGGATCTGGCCCTGGGGGAAACCCACCCAGACCGCGGTGGCCATCTGGGGGATCGCGCCGACGAACCACGCGTCGCTCGCGTTCTGCGCGGTACCGGTCTTGCCGAACTGCGGCCGCCCGATGTTCGCACCTACCCCCGTGCCCGAGCTGACCACGCCCTTCAGGATGTCGACCGCCTCGGCCGCGATCGCGGGCTCGACGGCCTCCGAGACCCGCGGGCGAGCCTGGTAGAGCACCTCCCCGTCGGAGGTCGTCACCGAGATCACGGGGGTCGGCTGCGCGTGCTGGCCGACGTCCGCGAGCGTGCCGAACGCCGAGGCCATCTCGAGTGTGCTCACCTCGTTCACGCCCAGGACGGCGGCGGGCACGGCCGCGAGCGGGCCGTTCGGCTCGGTGGTGCGGGGGCAGCACCGGATGCCCATCCGCATGGCCGCCTCGACGAGCGCGGCGGCGCCCGCGTAGGGATCGCCGTCACCGATCACCGAGAGCAGGTTCGCGTAGGCGACGTTGACCGAGTTCACCGTGGCGCTCTCCAGCGAGATCGTCCCGTAGCCGCTGCCCTCGGCGTTGTGCGGGTCCCAGTACGTCCCGTCCTGCAGCAGGATGTGCGCGGAGGAGCCGTTGAGCGGCTGCGTTCTCGGGATCCCGTGCTCGAGGGCCGCGACGAGCGCGAACGGCTTGAAGGCGGAGCCGGCCTGTCGGCCGGTGACACCGCCGGTCGCGAGGTTGATCCGCGCGAAGTCGTCGTCCTCGTTCCAGTAGTCGCGGCCGCCGACCATCGCCCGCACGTACCCCGTCCGCGGGTCGATCGCCGTCAACGCACCGTACGGGTCGCCCGGCTCTGTCAGCACCGACCCGATCGCCCGCTCGGCGGCGTGTTGCAGGCGCAGGTCGACCGTGGTGACGATCTTCAGGCCGCCCTCGAACAACAGGTCGTAGCGATCCTGGGGCGTCTGCCCGAAGTGCGGGTTCGACAGGAACCACTCCTTCACGTAGTCGACGAACCAGGGCGCGGCGTAGTGCGTCTCGTCCTCGGGGGTGAGGTCGAGGGTGATCGGCGAGCCGCTCGCGGTCTCGAATTCGGCCTCGTCGATCATGTCGAGACCGAGCATCAGCGTCAGCACGTGGTTGCGGCGACGCTCGGACCGTCCCGGGTGGCGGACGGGGTCGTAGTCGACCGGGGCGGCGATCAGACCGGCGAGCGTGGCCGCCTGCGACAGGGTGAGCTCGAGCGGCTCGACGCCGAAGTAGGTCTCGGACGCGGCCAGGATCCCGTACGCGCCGTTGCCGAAGTACACGGTGTTGAGGTACCGGGTCAGGATCCGGTCCTTGCTCAGCCGCTGCTCGAGCTGCCACGCGAGGTACGCCTCGCGGATCTTGCGCCCGACCGTCTGCTCGTCCCCGACGTAGAGCTTCTTCACGAGCTGCTGGGTGATCGTCGAGCCGCCCTCGACGACCTCCCCCGTCGTGGCGTCGACGTACGCCGCTCGCAGCAGCGCCCGAACGTCCACGCCTGAATGATCGTAGAAGCGCTGGTCCTCGATCGCGATCACCGCGTCGCGTACCACATCGGGGATCTTCCTGGAGCGGACGACCACGCGGTTCTCACCCGCATGGAGAGCGGTGATCAACGCCCCGTCGGCCGAGTAGATGAAGGAGGTCTCCGGGAGAGCGTCCGCGTTCTCGCGCGCTTCGTGCAGGGACTGAAGGTCGCACGCGGATGCGGCGAGGGCGAACACGAACACGCCGACCACGAGGGTCCGCGAGCGAGGGGCCATGGTTCCACCATCTTGCCACGGGTGGAAGGGTCCCACTGCTAGCCTTCGCGCCATGGGACCGGAAGACCTGCCGAACCTGCTCGCCGGTTCCGCCGAGGTCGTGCCGGCTGAGGAGCTCGAGCGCAAGCTGAGCCTCGGCCGGCCGCTGCGCGTGAAGCTCGGACTGGATCCGACCGCGCCCGTCGTCACGCTCGGATGGGCCGTGGTGCTCCACAAGCTGCGCCAGTTCCAGGAGGCGGGGCACACGGCCGTCCTGATCGTGGGGGACTTCACCGCACAGGTCGGCGACCCCTCGGGGAAGACCGAGACACGGCCGCGCCTGTCCGAGGAGGAGGTGCGTGGCTACGCCGAGCGGCTGCTCGATCAGTTCTGGAAGATCCTCGATCCCGCGCGCACCGAGGTCCGGTACAACGCCGAGTGGCTCGAGCCGATGGGTATGGAGGCGATCCTGCGCCTCACGGCCTCGACCACCGTCGCGCGGATGCTCGAGCGCGACGACTTCGCGAAGCGCTACGCGGAGGGCAAGCCGATCTCCATCATGGAGTTCCTGTACCCGTTGCTCCAGGGGATGGACTCGGTCGCGGTCGAGGCGGATGTCGAGCTCGGCGGGAGGGACCAGACGTTCAACCTGCTCGTCGGTCGGGATCTGCAGCGTGCATACGGGCAGGAACCGCAGGTGGCGCTCACCACGCCGTTGCTCGTCGGCACCGACGGCGTGCAGAAGATGAGTCAGTCTCTCGGCAACTACGTCGGGATCACCGATCCACCGGAGGAGATGTACGGCAAGCTCGCGAGGGTGCCGGACGAGCTCATCCCCACGTACCGGCTCCTCGCGCTCGACTTCTTCCGCGACCCTACGGAGGCCGAACGGGTGGACAAGGGCCTGGCCGACGGATCGCTCGACGCGTGGAGCGAGAAGCGCCGGCTCGCGCGCGAGGTCGTCGACCTGTACCAGGGCGACGGTGCGGGGGCCGCCGCCGAGGAAGGGTTCGACCGCGTCCATCGCGAGCGCGAGCTGCCGGACCAGATCCCCGACGTCGAAATCCCCCACGGTCTGATCGCCGAGGGGAGCGTGTACCTGCCCAGGCTCATGAAGGAGCTCGGCATGGCGGACTCGAACTCACAGGCGCGGAGCCTGATCGAACAGGGTGGGGTCCGTCTCGACGGGAAGCCGGTGGCCGGCGATGCGCTCGAGCTCCCCGTCGCCGAGCTCCGCGGCCGTGTGCTGCAGGTCGGCCGCCGGCAGTTCGTGAAGTTGAGATGAAGGGGCGGGCTGCCTCGCCGCCCGCCCCCTTCCGATTCCGTCTACCCGTCCGTCAGGTTCGACCACAGCGCGGCCTGGCCGATGAGTGCCCATTCGCGTTCGGCATCGCCGCGTGAGAACGGGTTGGTCGCCAGCCCGAGGTAGCGGCTGCCGGCCGTCGTCTGCCCGTGGACGATCATCGGGGCGTCGGCCACGGCAGCGTCCCGACCCCGCCACAACCCGGCGAGGAACAGGTCGTCCGTGCTGCCCAGGTACCGTCCATCGACCGAGGCCTCGGCCGGGACGGCGGAGAAGAACGTGATGTTCGTCGGCAGGTACAGGAAGTCCTGCGCCGGGAACCCACCCGTCAGCGGACCCGCCGCACCTTCGTTCGACCAGATCGCGATCCCGCCCCCGGCCGCGTCCGACCCCTGCGCGAGCGGCGACGAGAGAAGGCCGGCGTCGTTCAGGAACCCGAAGTTGTTCGCCGACTGGCTGGTCCCGATGTAACCGCCCCCTCGATCGAAGAACGCGCTCAGCCGATCCCGCGCCTGGTCGCTCTGTGGTTCGGAC
>Ga0207428_10006006_pt1 | contig 11243 bp, 4 predicted proteins | sample RhiMethybrSRZTD1_FD_187600 | JGI IMG/M metagenome (GOLD analysis project Ga0207428, IMG submission 187600) | Populus rhizosphere microbial communities from Tennessee, USA - Rhizosphere MetaG P. TD hybrid SRZTD1 (SPAdes) (version 3) | ecosystem: Host-associated > Plants > Roots > Rhizosphere >... | reverse complement strand
GCTGACTATCGAGAAGATAGTGATGTTCGCGCTGATCCCGAGCGCGAGCGTGAAGACCGCCGCCACGGTGAAGCCTCGGCTTTTCATTAACATTCGCGCGCCGTAGCGCAGGTCTTGCCAAAAGTCCGCAATCATATTGATCCTCTTGTTGGTCCCGAACACGATAGGTTCTTGCGGCGATGGGCGCTCGACCCGCCGCAGTTCATGTTGAAGCGCTTCGCTAGCGCCCAATTCCTCGATCGCCCGTCGCTCGGCTTCCGCCGGCGTCGCGCCGCTAGAGAGCGCCTCCTGATAGCAATCATTGAGATGTTGCGAAATCTCCCTGACGATAGCCGCCTCGCGCGTCGGATCGAGCTTCAAGTCCGCCAGGCGCCGTCTGATCTCTGGTTTCCAGTCCGGCATTATTCAATCCTCCGCTCCGGTTACGGGTCATCCCCTTCAATTGCGCCCGCTTCTTTCAGCGCTGCCACCAGCGCCTCGGCCAGTTTTGTGTTTGCCACCACTAGCATAGGGTTGGGCAATAAGGCTGAACGGAGTAGGCGCACGGCGGCTCCGGCGGCTTCTGCAATTGCGGTTGCCGCCGCAATATCCCATTGACCAAGCCCGCATTCGTAAAACGCGTCCAGCGCGCCGGAAGCGACATTGCAAATATCCAGCGACGGACAGCCACTCCGGCGTATATCGCGTACGAGCGGCAGCGCCGCCCGCAATAAATCGGCCTGAACGCGACGCGCCTCGGCGTTGGGCAAAAAGCCGGTTCCGACCAGCGCGCGCGAAAGTTCAGTTTCATTTCGCACGGCAAGGGGCTGTCCATCACAAGTCGCGCCCTGCCCAACCACTCCTGAATAGACGCGATGGTTGAAAGTGTCATGCACTACGCCCATCGTTCTGCGACCATGAATCTCAACCCCGACTGCTACGGAATGAGCCGGATAGCGGTGAACAAAGTTCGTGGTTCCATCCAGGGGGTCAAGAATCCAGCGCACGCCAGAATCGCCGCGCAAGTTGGCGCCCTCCTCGCCAACAATCTCATCCTCCGGTCGCGCCGCCCGAATCACCGTTACGAGGGCTTGTTCCGCTTCCCGATCAATGGCCGTGACCAGGTCGGAAGACGAGGCTTTCGTCTGCGCCTCGAAGCGGCCTTTTTCGATGGCGCAACGATGGACATCCGCCGCCGCACGGGCTGCGCGTTTCGCCAATTCAAGTAATTCCGACAACTGTTCTTCCATCTTTTCTTCGTGATTTGAAAGTGGCAGATCACTCACAACGCAAGGAGACCAGCGGATCCACTTTAGTCGCCCGTCGCGCCGGAACGAAGCAAGCCAGCAAAGCCACAGCGATGAGCAGCAGCGCGATCGCGGCGAACGTCGCCGGATCGGTGGCGCTCACGCCGAAGAGCAGATTCTTTATAGTTCTCGTTAACGCCACTGACGCGACCAGGCCAAACGCCACGCCGGCGAGCGCCAGCTTCATCCCCTGCCCGATCACCAGTTTCAGCACATCACTACTTTGCGCGCCGAGCGCCATCCGAACGCCGATTTCACGCGTGCGTTGCGCGACCGCATACGACATCAAGCCATAAATTCCGAGGCTGGCGAGCGCGAGCGCGGCGACGGCAAAGACGGTCAGCAACAACATGGAGAAACGCCGTGGAGCGACCGACCGCGCCACCGCTTGTTCCATCGTACGCACGTTGAATACCGCTTGATCTTTATTTAAAACCGCTACCTGTGCTCGTACGGCTGAAGCCAGACTCAACGGTTCCACCTCAGTGCGCGTCAGCAGATTGATGCGTCGAACATATCCTGGCAGCCGCTCTGCGGGAATCTGATCGAAATTAAGGTAGAACTGCGCCGGGGCTGGTCCTTGCGCATCCAGGCTGTTCGGTTCGGCGTGCCGGACAACGCCCACAATCTCTATCCCTGGCGCGTCGGCAGACGCCTTCAAACGTTTGCCGATCGGGTCCTCGTTGGGGAAGTATCGCTGCGCGAGGACTTCGTCAATGATGATGACCAATGGTGTGTCAGGCGTATCCTCGGCGGTGAAGAGGCGGCCTTTGATTAACTCAATGCCCATTGTCTGAAAGTAAGCGGGACTCACATGGTAGCGCAGCCCCGAAGGTTTATTGTCGGTCTCCGGCCGACCTTCAATGAGGAACGGCGGGAAGTTCGTCGAGCCAAAGGGAATCCCGTTCGACACCGCGACCGATTTTACGCCGGGTAGGTTGCGAACCTTTTGTTGCAACTGCGCGAAGAAATTCGCCACTTGCCGCCCGTCGGGGTTATTGACGGAGACTTGCATCGTGAGCAGGTTCTGCGCATTGAAGCCTGGGTCAACCTGTAGCGCGCGCCGAAAGCTTTGAATGAGCAAACCGGCGCCGACCAACAGCGTCAGTGTCAGGGCGACTTCGCCCACGACCAACACATTGCGCAGCCGCTGACGGCGCCCGGATGAACCTCGTTCTCCTTCCTTCAACCCTTCAGTCAGATTCGGGTTTGAAGCCTGCAAGGCCGGAGCCAGGCCGAAGATCAGTCCGGTCAGCAGCGAAACGGCGAGCGTAAAGATCAACACCGGCGCGTCAACATCGGCTTCCTGCAATCGCGGGATGCCGTCGGGCAATTGGGAAGGGATCAAACTCGTCCCCCAGAACGCGAGCAGGATTCCCAACGCGGCGCCTAACGCGGCCAGCAGGACGCTCTCGGTCAGTAGTTGGCGAACAATCGCTCGGCGACTGGCGCCGAGCGCCACACGCACCGCCATCTCCTTCTGCCGCGCAGACGATCGGACGAGCAGGAGATTCGCGACGTTGGCGCAAGCGATCAATAAGACCAGGCCGACCGCGCCCAGCAATATCAAAAGCGGCTGTCGCACGGCGCCCACAAAGCTTTCGTGCAACGGCGTAACGAGAGTGCGCCGCCCTTTGTTGCTCTCCGGATACTGTTGTTCCAGACGCGCGGCGACCATATTCAACCCCGCTTCCGATTGTTGCGGCGACACGTTCGGTTTCAAACGCGCGACGACGTCAACGCCGGGGTCCGCTCCGCGCCGCCGGAAGCGTTCCGCCTGAAGTCCGATGGGCACAGTGACGTCGGCTTCCACCCCGTACTGGAAATTGAGTGGAGTAATACCGACGATGGTATAGCTTTGATTATTGAGCGTGAGCTGTTTCCCGATGACGCTTGGGTCAGCGCCGAACCTGCGACGCCAGAACCCATAACTCAGGATCACCGCAGGAGTCGCGCCCGGACGGTCCTCTTCCGCGAGAAAGTCGCGCCCCAGCATCGGCTTGATCCCCAGTGTGGAGAAGAACTCCGCCGAGACTATCCGCCCCTGCAAGCGTTCCGGTTCGCCCGCGCCGGTGAAGTTGAAACTCTCGTTGCCACGCACAGACGACATTGAATCGAAGACCGTGTTTTGAGCTCGCCAGTCGACAAAGTTGGGATACGACGGCGAGAAGCCTCTCCCCGCTGAGACACCCTCCTGGATGATCACCAGGCGCTCCGGCGCCTGATAGGGAAAAGGGCGCAGGATCACCGCGTTGACAATACTGAAGATGGCCGTATTCGCCCCGATCCCCAGCGCCAGCGTCAAGACAGCGATCAATGTGAAGCCCGGCTGTTTCAGTAACATTCGCGCGCCGAAGCGCAGGTCTTGCCATAAAGCTGCGATCATATTTGTCCTCCGATTGGTTCCGGCGACGATTGGTTCCGGGTTGCATAGTCGCCCCACGCGGCGTAATTCACGACGAAGCGTTTCGCCGCCGCTCAATTCCGCGAGCGTTCGTCGATGAGCTTCCGCTTCCGTCGCGCCGCTTGAGAGCAATTCCGCGAAGCGGTCCGCCATGTGTTGCGCCAACTCTTCAATAATCGCGGCTTCGCGCATCGGCTCCAGCTTCAAATTGCCCAGCCGCCGTCTGATTTCTTCTTTCCAGTCAGGCATGTTCAACTACTTTCGAACTACGTTCTCCGAGCGGCTACGCCGCCCTATGTGAGGAAGCGGCTATGCCCTTCCGAAAGCCGCAGGACTTTTATGGGGGTTACGCCCCTCTGGTTTTGGGGAGTCGTTCACTGCGACATGAACGACTCGTTGCTTTCCCCAGCGCCGCTCACTCACAGCGCAACGCGACGAGCGGATCAACTTTCGTCGCTCGCCGCGCCGGCAGATAGGTAGCCAACAGCGCAACTGCCACGAGTAACAACGCCACGCTCAGGTATGTGATAGGGTCGAGCGGGCTGAGGCCGAACAGCAACGACGTCAGCAACCGCGAGACGGCGGCGCCGCCCGCTATACCCAGCGCCGCGCCGAGGCAAACCAGCCGCAGCCCCTGACCTGTGAGCAGTTGCAGCACATCCCGCCGGTTGGCGCCTAGCGCCATGCGGATACCAATTTCGCGCGTCCGCTGGCTGACGGAGTATGCCATCACACCGTAGACGCCGATGGCGGCCAGCAACAGCGCCAGCAGACCGAGCGTAGCTGCCATTAGCGAGGCCTCGCGGGTGTATTTAGTTCCCGCATTCCCGCCGGCGATATCTTCCTCCGGCGTCAGCATCCGGAGCCTGACCGTTGGCTCAAGCTGTCGCGCCGCCGCCCAAACCAAAGGTTTCATCTGTTCAGCGGGGACGGACGTGCGCGCCAACAGGCTGAAGTTTTTCCATTGGCGCTGGTCGAGCGGCACATACGCAAAACCCGTCGGGATTTCGCCCAAACGTACAGTCTGCGCATCTCGCGCTACTCCGATGACCTGGAAGGGCGGGGACTCCGGCTCTCCCTTCCACTTCAGCCGCAACATCTTCCCAATTGGATCGGAGCCCGGCCACAATCTACGCGCCGTCGCTTCGCTGACCACGGTAACCTGCGCTCCGTCGCGCATCTCTTCCTCGGTAAACTCCCGACCGTGCAGGAGTGGAATGCCAACCATCGCGAAGAAGCCAGGCGCAACCTCATAACCGTTGTCGCCTTCCCTGCCTGTCATCTCCACTGCCGGCATAGTGACGCCGCCTCGCCCACGGAAAGGAGAATAGCCGGGGATGATCGCTTGCACTCCGGGCAAGGCCTTCAGGCGTTCGATCAACTCCCGCTGGAATTGCCGTGCGCGCGGCTCGTCATAACCACTCCATTGCAGGTTGGTCTTCACCGCAAGCGTCTGCTTCGTCTCGAAGCCCGGATCAATCGCCAGCGCATGCCAAAGACCGCGCACGAGTAATCCGGCGGGAATCAACAACACCAGGCAGAGGGCCACCTGCGCCACCACCAAACCGCTTCGCAATCGGGAACGGGTCAGCGCCTGGCCGAAAGCGGCTCCTTCGCCTTTGATGGTCGAGACCAGATCGGGGCGCACGGCGCGCAGCGCAGGCGCCAGTCCTGACGCAATGCCACTTAGCAGTGAGACCAGGAACGTGAAGGCCAACACCCGCGCATCCGGCGCGCGATTGATGTCCGGAACATCGGCGCCCGCAAGACGCGCGATAAAGCCGACGATCCAATGGGCCAGCAGCAATCCCGCCGCGCCCCCGGCGCTCGCCAGCAGCAGGCTTTCAGTCAGCAACTGCCGGATCACGCGCCCGCGGCTCGCGCCTAAACAGAGCCGCACGCCGATCTCTGATGTGCGCCCGGCCGCGCGCGCCAACAGCAGATTTGTGACGTTGGAGCAGACAATCAGCAAGACAATGCCTGTCGCGCCCATCGTCATCGCCCAGGTCTGCCAGAATGCGCCTCGGCGGTTACGTCGCAACGGCTCTACGTGGAGGCTGTCTTTGGGATTGATCGCCGGCCCGGCGCGCGCAAGCTGGCTGAGCAACACATTCGTCTCAGCTTGCGCCTCCGCCAATGTCAGACCTGGCCTGAGACGACCGTATACTGCGTCCAACCACCGGATGCTGCGCTTGCCAAACCAATCTTGCGGCGCTGCGGGAGTTGGTCGGAACACGGAAAGCATTTCGCCTCTCATCTTCATCGGCGCCCAGAGGCTCATCTTTTCGCCGCCGATCCCGGTAAAATCGCTCCCCATCACACCGATCACGATGAATGGTTTGTTATTCAGCAGCAACGTCTGCCCGACGATGTTCGGATCGGCCCCAAAACGCCGCTGCCACAAGTGATGGCTCAAAACCACGACCGGCTCCCGGCTCGGCGCGCTATTATCTTCCGCTGTGAACGTGCGACCATGAGTAGCGCCGACGCCAAGGACCGAAAAGAAGTTGTCGGAAACAAACTCTCCCGGAACCTCCTCCGGTTCCGCTCCAGCAGTCTGGCTGCCCAGCAGAAACACCTCCTCGGAACTGGCGATCAGACCGGAGAAGACCTGCGCATGCTCGCGGAAGAAGTGGTAGTCGGAAAAAGAGAACGCTCCATAGCCTTTATCCGCCGCCCGGTATTCCAGTCTGAGTAAAGAGTCAGGGTCGCTGACCGGCAGCGGACGCAATAGGGAGTTGAGACGGGTAAAGATGGCTGTGTTGACGCCGATGCCCAGCGCCAGTGTGAACACGACCACGGCGGTAAAGCCGGGATGCTTGCCTAGCAGGCGCACGCCAAAACGTAAGTCTTGCCAAAGATCTGCGATTATATTTATCCTCCGATTGGCTCCAATCACGATTGGTTCGGGCGTGACTTGCCGCTCTACTCGCCGCAGTTCGCGCTCAAAGATTTCACTCTCGCTCAATTCCGCCAGCGTCCGGCGCGCGGCGTCTGCTTCGGCGGCTCCGCCCGCCAACAACTCCGCGTAGCGATCCTCCATATGCTGCGAGAGTTCCTCGACGATCTCTGCTTCGCGCGCTGGTTCAAGCTTCAAGTCTGCCAGCCGCCGTGTGATCTCTGGTTTCCACTCAGGCATGTTCGACTCCTCATCCATGCGAATCACTCACATCGCAATGCAATCATCGGGTCAACTTTCGCAGCGCGCCTCGCCGGTATCCAGCAGGCCACAATCGCCACGAAGAGCAGCAGCAAAGCGATCGCGGCGAAGGTCAGCGGGTCAGTCGCGCTCACGCCGAACAACAAGGCTTCCATCAATCGGGTTAAGGCGAGCGCCACGACCAGACCGAGCGCGACGCCGCGGAGCGCTAGATTCAAGCCTTGACGGACAACCAATCTCAATACGTCGCTCCCACGCGCGCCCAGCGCCATCCGAACGCCGATTTCATGCGTGCGCTGCTCGACGGCATAGGCCATCACTCCGTAAATGCCCGCCGCCGCAAGCGCGAGCGCCACCGCCGCGAAGACGCTCAGCAGGAGCAACGCCAACCGCCGGAGCGCGATCGAATCGGCCACGATCTGCCGCAGCGGTTTGACGTCGAAAATCGGCTGGTTACGATCCACCGCCAACACGGCGGCGCGCACGCTCTGCGTCAACGCCGACGGATCACCTCCACTCGCGCGCACGGCGAACGAGAGGTTGTACATTTCGTCGGCTTCCTGGAGAACCGGGAAGTAGGCTTGCGGCAGTGAAGTGGCATCCAGCCGCTGGTTGCGCACCGAACGCACGACGCCGACGATCGTCTTCCAGGGATTTGCGCTGCGAGGGCCCCCGCGTTTGATGCGCTTGCCGATGGGGTCTTCGTTCGGATAAAAGCGGCGCGCGAAGCTTTCATCCACTATGGCCACGGGGAGCGTTCCCTCGGCGTCGGCGTCGTTGAAGTCGCGGCCGCGAAGATGGGCGATGCCCATCGTTTGAAAATACGCGGGCGAGGCCCAACGCATTTCAACTTCGACCTGAGGGTCGTTCGGCCCCGAGGCGGAGTTCTCTCCGGTCATCGCGCCGGAGTTGTTCCCCGGGGCCATCGGAATGCGCGACACCGCGCCCGCCGCCTCAACGCCCGGCAATGCGCGTAAGCGTTCCAACACCTGCCGGAAAAACGCGGCGCGTTCGCTGATTTGCGGATGCGTCGTGAACGGCAACAGCATCCGCAGCGTCAGAACGCCGTCGGGATTGAAGCCCGGATCCACCGCTTGCAGCCGCCAGAAGCTTTTCAGCGTCAAGCCCGCGCCGGCCAGCAGCGCCAGCGACAGCGCAATTTCGGCGACCACGAAGGCGTTGCGCAAACGCTGCCCGCTCGCGCCTGCGCCAGTCCGTCCGCTTTCGCGCAGCGCGTCATTCAAGCCCGGCCGTGACGCTTGAAGCGCCGGAGCCAGGCCGAAGACGACTCCGGTCAACAACGACGCCAGCGCCGTGAACGCCAGCGCGCGGCCATCCAAACCGACCTCGCCCAGTCGTGGCAGATTGTCGGGCGTAAAGCGCAACAACAACCGCGCGCCCCACGTCGCCAGCAACAAACCAGCCGCGCCCCCGGCGAGAGCCAACAAGACGCTCTCGGTCAACAACTGCCGCGCCAGACGCCAGCGCCCCGCGCCCAGAGCCAGCCGCACGGCCATCTCCTGCCGCCGCGTGGCCGCGCGCGCCAGCAACAGGTTAGCCACGTTGGCGCAGGCAATCAGCAGCACGAAGCCTACAGCCCCGGCCAACAGCAGCAGCGCCGGCTTCAACTCGCCGACGTAATCTCCGAGCAGCGGCGCGACGATCATTCTGTATCGGCGCTCGGCGCCGTAATTTTGCGGGTACTGCGCGGTGAGCTGTGCGCCAAGCCGGTCCAACTCCGCTTGCGCCTCGACGGGGCGGACTCCGGGCTTCAGCCGCGCCAGCACTTCCAGCCCGCGCGCGCCGCGCCGTTGCTGTTCGTAGTGTTCTTTCGGAAACCAGAGCGGCTGCCAGATTTCGGCCTTCGGCGGGAAGGCGAAGCCGGGCGGCATTACGCCGATGACGGTGTGGATGCGGCCACTGATCGTCATCTTCCGCCCGATTGCGTCAACCTGGCCCGCATAACGCCGCCGCCACAAGCCGTAGCTGAGCACGACGACGTCATCGCGCCCGGCTTGCGCCTCTTCCGGCGTAAAGACGCGACCCAGCAGTGGCGCGACTTGCAAGACCGAGAACATCTCCGGCGTCAACATCGCCCTTTCTACACGCTCCGACTCGCCGCCATCGTGCGGGGCCAGATTCGCGCTGCCGCTGCCGTCGAACACGCCGCTGGACTCGAAGCTCCGCGTCCGCTGTTGGAAGTCTACGTATTCCAGAGCGGAGAGGCGCATCTGGTTGGTTTTGAGCGCCGGGAACTCGCCGTAAACCATCATCAACTGTTCTGACTCGGGGTACGGCAACGGCTTGAGCAGCACGGCGTTGACGACGCTGAAAATCGCCGTGTTCGCGCCGATGCCTAGCGCCAGCGTGATCACGGCGATCAATGTGAAACCGGGACGCTTCATCAACATTCGCGCGCCGAAGCTCAGATCTTGCCGCAGGTCTGCGACCATATTCGTCCTCCGATTGTTCCCGAGCGCGATGGGTTCTTGCGCAACCCGGCGCTCAATGAGCCGCAGTTCACGCTCAAGCAATGCGCTTTCACTCAACTCCGCGAGCGCCGCGCGATAAGCCTCCTCCGGCCCCGCGCCGCCAGACAACAACTCCGCGTAGCGGTCTTCCAGATGCTGCGCCAACTCTTCGACGATCTCGGACTCGCGCGCCGGCGCGAGATTCAACGGTGTCAGCCGCCCTCTGATTTCTTGTTTCCATTCGGGCGGCGGATCGGCTTTCGTCTCCCGCCTCGCCCCCGGTCTCCCGCCGTCGTCCCGCTTCCGACCGATATTTGTCATAGCCATATATTCTATAGACAGCCTTAAGCCGTCAAGAGAAACATGCGCTCCCTGACGATTGTTTGGAATTTCAGGAAAAGGAATTTCGGCGGCGACCCGAGCCTCGGTCGAACGCCTGTGGATCGAAGCCAGGGGCGGCCGGACTCGCCGGCGCGATTGCCTTGACACGGTTAATCAAGACATTGCTGTTTGGCGTGAGCGCGACCGATCCAGCGACCTTCGCGTTGATCGCCCTGCTGCTGGTCGTGGTCGCTCTCATTGCCAGTTACATTCCGGCGCGGAGAGCGGCGAAAGTAGATCCGATGGTCGCTCTGCGACACGAATGAGCGCTCTGATGGAAGGACACACAATGTCAGAGAGAAAAATAAAGATGCGCCGGACACGTCTTTATTTTTCTCTCTGACATTTTTCTGTCTAGAGCGGATTGCAAATGAGTGTACGGTGTCGGGCTATTCGTTTATCGCCCTGGTTGCGGCGCGGTACAGTACCGGGAGCGGTAGCGACCCGGTCACTGGCGCCCGGTCGCTACCGCTCCCGGTACTGTACCGGAGCGCTCCTTCCCGTACATCCAATTGAAAATCGCTCTAGCGGCTCTTTCCTCATCGCAAATCGAGTTTGCGCAGCCTCAGCGCGTTGGTGATGACCGAGACTGAGCTGAAGGTCATCGCTGCGCTGGCGATCATCGGGCTGAGCAATAGTCCGATGATCGGATAGAGCGCGCCGGCCGCGATCGGGACCCCGAGCGCGTTGTAGACGAAAGCGAAGAAGAGATTCTGCCGGATGTTGCGCATCGTGGCGCGGCTCAGTTTTATCGCGCGGACGATGCCGCGCAGGTCGCCTTGAACCAGCGTCACGTCCGCGCTCTCCATCGCTACGTCCGTCCCCGCGCCCATCGCTATGCCGACGTGGGCTCGCGCCAAAGCGGGAGCGTCGTTGACGCCGTCGCCCGCCATCGCCACTATGCGCCCTTCGCTCTGCAGCCGCGCAACAAACTCGCTCTTATGTTCGGGCAGGACTTCGGCGATTACCTCGTCAATGCCCAACCGTCGTGCGGCGGCCTGGGCGGTCACGCGGTTGTCGCCGGTCAGCATCACTATCCGCAGCCCTTTTTCGTGCAACTCTCTGATCGCCTCGCGCGAAGATTCCTTGATAGGGTCCTCTACGCCGAACAGGTACGCGAGCCGTTTATCCACCGCCAAAAAGATAACCGTCGCCCCGCGTTCGCGCCATTCGGCGGCCTTCTCCGCCCCCGCGCCGAGATCGACGCCCAACTCGGCGAGCAGACTCTGATTGCCGAGCGCGATGGCGCGGCCGTCAACTATGCCGATAACGCCTTTGCCCGTGACGGAGCTGAACTCGGACACGGGCGCCAGCTTAAGACCTCGTTCGTTGGCTGCCGTGACAAAAGCCGCGGCCAGCGGGTGCTCGCTGCTTCGTTCGAGGCTTGCGGCCAACTGAAGCGCGGTTTCATCGTCCACGACGCCGGTGTTCGTGAACATCGTCAGCTTAGGTTTTCCTTCGGTCAGCGTGCCGGTCTTATCAACGACCAGCGTGTCGACCTTTTCGAGCGTTTCCAACGCCTCGGCGTTCTTGATCAGCAC
>Ga0207428_10006004_pt1 | contig 11245 bp, 4 predicted proteins | sample RhiMethybrSRZTD1_FD_187600 | JGI IMG/M metagenome (GOLD analysis project Ga0207428, IMG submission 187600) | Populus rhizosphere microbial communities from Tennessee, USA - Rhizosphere MetaG P. TD hybrid SRZTD1 (SPAdes) (version 3) | ecosystem: Host-associated > Plants > Roots > Rhizosphere >... | reverse complement strand
AGGGATCGAGGTCAGCGGCCCGATCGTGCCGACGCTGTATGTCTCGTCGGACGCGAAGGACACCGACTTCACCGTCAAGGTCATCGACGTGTATCCCGACGGCCGCGCCTACAACCTGGACGAATCAATCCAGCGCATGCGCTATCGCGACGGCTACGAGAAGAAAGTCTGGATGGAGAAGGACAAGGTCTACAAGGTCACGCTGCAGCCGCTCAACACCAGCAACTACTTCGCGGCGGGGCATCGCCTGCGCATCGAAGTGTCGAGCAGCAACTTCCCGCGCTTCGATCGCAACCTGAACACCGGCGGCAACAACTTCGATGAGTCGAAGGGCGTGGTGGCGCGTAACGTCGTGCACCACTCGAAGCAGTATCCATCGAGCATTACGATCAGCGTAGTACGGCCGGGCGGAACAACGTCCGCCCGGCAGTAACTCTTCGCTCTACTTGCCTTGATCGTGCGGGACGACGACGGTCGCTGTGGCCGTCGCCGATAATCCCGTCACGCTGTCCGTGGCGCGATACGTCACGGTGTAGGTGCTGTCCTTCTTCGCTCGCACCTCGAAGGCCCGATCGTCCGTGCCAATCGACGCGCCCGCGATGTCGGCGCCGGCGCCGTCACTCGTGACGCTCACGAGCGCCACCGTCGTCGCGTGACCGTCCGGACTCGTCGCCACGATCGTGGCGCTGACCGCAGTCATCTTGTTGTTCGGCGGCCAGATCACGTTCGGCGACAGCGTCAGCGAGATCGTCGGCGGCTCCACCGGGATCGCCTGAACCGTCGAATTCAGAACGATGGGTGTGCCACAGACGGCGTCGACGATGAAGCTTGACGGCGTGAACATGTACGAAGCCGTGTAGTCCACCGGTTCCGACGGCACCGATATCTCGATGCGGTACTGGCCGGCCGGTACTGAAGCGTCCTCGGGGAGCACGAACGGCGCATCGGTCTCGAACAAGAGCTCGTCGGTCGCCCTGTCGAAAAACTTCACGTGGAACGTATCGAACGGCACGCTGCCGATCACAGTGAAGTTGGTGATCACCTGCGCGCAGTCTTCGTCACCGCCCCCGCCGTTGTCTTGCACCTGGACGTCGAATCCGCCAGTTGCCGACTGGTTCGGCGTCACACCCGTATTCGTCACGGTCACCGTCACGTGGAAGGTGCCGGCCGACGCGTAGGCGTGATTGAAGAAGAACGCGCCCTTATTGATCGAGCCCGGTCCGCTGCAAGTCCCCGCGGGCGGGTTCAACTGTAGCGGCAGGTTCTGAACACCGCTGCCGTCGCCGTAGTTGATCGTCGCCGAGTACGAATTGCTGGTGCTGTTCTGATTGAAGGTCCCGCATCCCCAGTTTGCGTTGCCCACTTGCGTGAAGCCTTGATTGGGAAGGCCGAGGAATATCGGCGGAGCGCTGACCGTGAGGGTCGCACTCGGCGCGCTGTCGATGTTGACCAGGCGGGCGCTGATTGTCGCGGTGCCCGGCGAGACACCGTTCACGCTGCCGTTGTTGCCGTTATTGATCCGTCCGACCGCGCTGTTATTGCTCCACCACGTGGCCTCCGGCGGTCGATTTGCGGACAAGGTGCCAACCGCGGTCTGGTCCGCGAGCATGCCGCCTGCGGCGAACAGTCGTCCGTCGAACGCGGCCAGTGCGAACTGGTTATTCACCGGCAACGGGTTCCCCGGCATCAGCGACGCCCACGAATCCACCGCGGGGTTGTAGACCTTGACGGTAATCGGCGATCCGCCGACGGCGTAGATCAGGCCGTTGAGTGCGACAGCCCTGTGCATCCCTCCGCCACCCGGCATCGACGCTTTCATGGCCCACGAATTGGTCGCCGGGTTGTAGGCTTCGACCGAGCCCGTTCCGTCGCCGCCAATCACATACAACGTGCCGTTGACCGCGGCAGCGGCGGGGAAGCGCCGCGCCGTCAGCATCTGTGCCCTTGGCGTCCAGGCGGGACTAACGGCGCTGGCGTCGTAGGCTTCGACGGTCGCCAGGGGAATCGACGGGTCACCGCCGGCGGCGGCGTCCCCACCCACGGCGTAGATGGTGTTGTTGATGACAGCCGCGGCCATATAGGCGCGGGCTCCGGACATCGATGCCGCCATCGACCACGCATTGGTCGACGGATCGTAGAACTCCATCGAGGCCACGGCGCCGCCACCGGTGGTGTGCCCGCCGAGCGCGTAAATCTTGCCGCCCACGACCGCGGCCGCGAGTCCCTCGCGCGGCGTCAGCATCGGCGCTCGCGCCGTCCACGCCTGCTCGAATTCGGCGATCGCAGTCACCAGCGGGTTGAACGATTCCACGGTGTTGAGCGGGCCGAAATCGCAAGGCGATCCCGGGCAGCTCCCATCGACGCCGCCAATGGCGTACAACCGATCGTTCACGGCCACGGCCGCCAGTGAAAACCGCTCGACGTCCATCGGCACATGGCTCTGCCACGGCGTATTGCCGTTGAAACCATTCCGCGTCATGCCGTTCGTGAATGCGGCAATCGAGTTGAAGAACGCGTTGTTGCCAACGTTGATGGTCCTGGCGGTCGGGTCGATCGCCACGGACGACAACGCCGAGAACGTGGCATTGAGCGTGCTGTTGCTCGACAGCGTGAAGCTGCAGTTCCCCGTCCCGGCACAGCCGGCGGCGTCGACGGTGCCGCCCGAGAAGCCGGCGAAGATGTTGCCGGCCATCGAGCGGCCCTGCAGCAACACGACTGAACCCGCTCCGTAATAAGTGGTGCACGCACTGAAGCCAAGCTCGTAGTTCTGGCATTGGTTATTGTCGGTGCCGACGTTGCCGTGAGCGTCGCCGAGCAGATTGATCGTCAGCGATGGAAACGGCCCGTCGCCGGCATTGAACGTCGCGAAGATCGAGCTGTCACCGTTGAGGGTGAACTCGCACGTGCTCGTCGCGCAAGCCGCGGTATCGCCCACGCCACCATTGAAAATGCCTGGTGTGTTTGGCGAATTCGCCGAGATCCGCAGATGCGTCCCGATCGGATACGAGAAATGACACGGGGCACCGCCGCCGCCACCGCCCGGGTTCGGGTTGCAGACGTTGCCTCCCGGCTGAACGCCGACCGCACCCGAGTTCGTGCCGTTGTTTGTAATGGTCAGCGTGACGTTCTGGGCCTCGGCATTTACCGCGCCAAGAAACCCGCAAAAAACCAATCCGAGGAGAAAACGAGCAGACAGAGAACCAGCGCGCTGAAATTTTGCGTGCATAAAGGGGGAGTCCTTTCGCGCGCAAGGTTATCCGACCATCCCATCCATTGATAGAGGTACTAAGGTCACCGTTCGCATAAGATCACGCGATATCGCAGCGAAAGGAGAAAACCCTGTGACGGATGACAGACGTAATTTTTTGATGACAAGCATGATGGGCCTGGCAGCGTCGGTTTTCGCTACACAAACGTCGTCGGCTCAGGCACCAGCAAACGCTTCGCGCCCGGTCGCGACGAAAGACGCGCCGAAGGTCAACCTCGATGGCTGGCAAATGACGGCGACGGAAATCACCATTCCCGCGGGCGCGCCGCCGGGACGGAAGCATCGTCACCCTGGCTTCGTGATTGGCTATGTCCTCGAAGGGCAATACAGCTTCGCGGTCAACGATCAAGCGCCGAAGGTGATCGACGCCGGCCAGATGTTCTTCGAGTCGTTCGATGCGCCGGGAGAAGTGCATTCGGCGTCCGGCAACGCGAGCGCCACGAAGCCCGTCAAATTTCTCGCAATCGTGTTCACCAAGAAGGGCGATCCGGTTACGATTCCGGGTTAACTCTTAACTGTTGACCGTCAACTGTTGACTGTTGATTTGCGTTTGTTCGTTCCCCCACGACGTTCAGGAGGAGTTGTCATGAGATTGGTGTTGAAGACCCTGGCCACTGCGCTGGTGATCGGGTTGGTCCTGCCATGTACGAGTGCCGCGCAAGGCGGCGGCGCCAGCAGCACGGGTACGATTCAAGGACGCGTCGCCGACAGCAGCGGCGCGGTGCTGCCCGGCGTGACCGTGACCGCCACGAGCCCGTCGATGATCGGCGCGCAGTCGCAGGTCACGAACGAGAACGGGTTGTATCGATTTCCTGCCGTCCCGCCGGGCGTCTACGAACTGAACTTCGAGCTCGCCGGCTTCAGCACCGTCAAGCGCGACGGCATTCAGGTCTCCCTCGGCTTCACGGCCACGGTGAACGCCGATCTCGCGCTCGCCACGGTGCAGGAAACCGTGACGGTGTCGGGCGCCTCGCCGGTGATCGACACCTCCGCGACGCGGGTGCAGCAGAACTTCAAGCTCGAGCAGCTCAATTCGATTCCGAACGGCCGCGACATGTGGGCGCTGCTCGCCGCGACGCCGGGCGTGATCATGACCAACATCGACATCGGCGGTAACCGCGCCGGCACGCAAACCGGCTACCGCGCCTACGGTTTGAACGGCCAGGTCCGCACCTCGGTCGAAGGCATCAACACCACTGAAGGCACCGGCGGCGCCGGTTTCTACTACGACTACGGATCCTTCGAGGAAGTCTTCCTCGGTGTCGCGGGACAGGGCGCGGAGGCGGCCACGCCGGGCGTGCAGTCGAACTTCCTCGGCAAGTCGGGCGGCAACCGCTTCTCGGGCGACTTCTACATCGACGGCTACAACAACGCGCTGCAGGGATCGAACCTCACCGAGATCTACACGCGGCCCACCTCACAGGGTGGTTACGGCTTCCGCGAGGGCAGCAACGAGGTGCTGCGCTATTACGACGTCAACTTCAACGTCGGCGGCCCGATCAAGAAGGACAAGGCGTGGTGGAACTTCTCGTGGCGCCGCCAGTTCAACGCCGTCGAGCAGCCGCTGTTCACCTTCGATCAGTCGTTCGACACGTGGAACCAGAATCCGTCGGCGAAGGTCACGTATCAGCTGAATCAGAAGAACAAGATCATCGGCTACTACCAGTGGAACATGAAGGAGCAGCCGAATCGCCTGCCGATCAGCGGCTACACCTATACCGATCCGTCACAGACGTCGCGCCAGGTGTCGCCGAGCTGGGTCTACAAGGGCGAATGGAACGGCACGCTGTCCGATCGTCTCTACGTCGAAGCGCGGTGGGGCGACTTCGGCTATTACGATCCGCGCTATTCGAACAGCGATGAAGACTACTTCTGGCGCGAGACCACGCAGCTGATCTTGACGGGCGCGCACGCCGAGTCGCAGACCGATCGCGATCGCAAGCAGACGACGGGTGCGGCGACCTACTTCGTGGATACGAAGCACGGCAGCCACACCTTCAAGTTCGGCGGCGAGATCTACATGGAAACGCAGTGGAGCGGCCGCGCCCAGAACGTCGGCGGCAACATCGAGCACATCTACACCACGACCAACAACGTGTCGCAATCGAGCACGGTGGTGTTCGGCATCCCGACGGCCACCTGCGTCTGCGGCCGCTACGCCAGCGACGACGGTCAGCTGCTCGTCGTCAACAAGCTCGATCAGCAGGACTTCTTCGTGAACGACACGTGGTCGATGGGCCGCGTCACGTTGAACGCCGGGCTCCGCTGGGATCGCTACCACGGCTGGATGCCGCAGCAGGAGCAGATCGCGTTTGCGATCGGTCCGGTCAGCGTGCCGGAGCAGACGTTCCCGGAGACGCATTTCTACACGTGGAACAACATCGGGCCGCGCATCGGCCTGACCTACGATCTCGCCGGCGACGGCAAGACCGTGGTCAAGGCCAGCTACGGGTTGTTCTGGCACAATCCCGGCCCCGGGGTCAGCGCCGACGCCAATCCGAATCAGAACAACAAGAGCGTCACCTACACGTGGAACGATCGCAACGGCGACAAGCACTTCCAGCTCGGTGAAGAGTCCGCGAATCCAACCGCCACGACGCTCGCCGGCACGATTCAGCTCGATCCGAACATCAGCTCGCCGTACTCGCACGATGGAACGGTGTATGTCGAGCGCCAGGTCTCGGCCAGCATCGGCGCGCGTGTCGGCTTCGTTTACAAGACGGAAGACGATCTGATCGCGCAGTACAACCCGGGCCGGCCGATCGAGGCTTACACCGTGCCTTACTCGGTCGTCGATCCCGGTGTGGACGGCGTCACCGGCACCGCCGACGATGGCCGGATCAATCTTCTTGGCGTGCCCAACACCGCGGACGTCAACACGCGGTTCCCGCTCACCAACGTGACGCAGAACACGCCGCGCTTCTCGCGCTACAAGACCTTCGAGGCGTCATTGAATCGCCGCTTCAGCAACCGCTGGTCGGCGCAGATTGGCGGCAGCCACACTTGGGCGCACGACTTCCCGAACAACTATCCGAACAATCCGAACGTGCCGTTCGATGAGGACACGACGCGTTGGGACTTCAAGCTGTCCGGCACGTACGAGGCACCGTATGGGATCCGCATGTCGCCGCTCGTGCGCCATCAGGCGGGCGCCAACTTCGCGCGGCAGCTGACGGTCGGCGCCGCCGCGGCCACGGCCGCCGGCGCGATCTTCAACGGCACCGTCAACGTCGAGCCGCTGAACTCCAACCGTCACGACAACATTACGGTGCTCGACCTGCGCGTCGACCGCGGCTTCAACCTGCCCGGCGGCGTGAAGGTGCGCGGCTTGTTCGATTTGTTCAACATCACGAACACCAACGCCGCTGAATCGCGCACGATCACGACGGGCACGGCGTACCTGCGTCCGACCGCGGTGCTCGCGCCACGAACGATCCGCTTCGGCGCGCGCGTGTCCTGGTAATTCACCGCTCTTGTGGAGGCAACCCGCGTTTGGGGTTGCCTCCATCGCTCGATCAGCCTCTTCCGTTACATTCGTTGACAATGATGTGGCAGCGGGGTAACTTGCCCCCGCCTGATGGCTATTGATCGCTGATTAATAGTCATTCGTCCCCATTTTGGCGTCCGCCATCGCAGGCACGCGGGCGTCTTGATCGAGGGCTACCCGAGTGGCAAGACGATTACTGCTCGCCGTTTCCTCTCTGTTCCTCTCTCTCTTCCTTGTCGCTCCGGCGGCCGGGCAGGGTGGCGTGACTTCCACCATTTCCGGCGTCGTCACTGACAACACCGGCGGCGTCGTGCCCGGTGCGAGCGTCGTGCTGGTGCACAAAGCCACCGGCGTCTCGCAGGAAAGCGCGACCAACAGTGACGGCACGTTCGCGTTCCCCAGCATGAGTCCAGGCAACTACACCGTGACGGTGTCGCTCACCGGTTTCCGTACCGTCGTGATCGAGAACGTCGTCGTCACGTCAGGATCGCCCGCGAACGTGAGGGCGACTCTTGAAGTCGGAGGCCTGACGGAACAGGTCACCGTTTCGTCGACGTCGGAGATCGTGCAGACGCAGTCGCCGACCGTGTCGTCGACGGTCACCAGCACGCAGATCACCAAGCTGCCGCTGACGTCGCGCAGCGCGATGGACTTCGTCAACTTCCTGCCCGGCGTGTCGACGCCGGCCGGCAACCGCGACGCGACCATCAACGGCCTGCCGCGCGGCATGATCAACATCACCCTCGACGGCGTGAACATCCAGGACAACACGCTGCGATCGACCGATGGCTTCTTCGCCATCGTCAGCCCGCGTCTCGACTCCGTTGAGGAAGTCACGGTGACCACGGCGACGCAGGGCGCGGGCGATGCGGGGCAGGGCGCGGTGCAGGTGAAGTTCGTGACCCGCTCGGGCACCAACGCGTTCACCGGCAGCGGCTACTACTACAAGCGCGACGACAGCTTCAACGCGAACACCTGGTTCAACAACCGCAACGGCGTGGCCAAGGCGAAGCTGAAGCAGGATCAGATCGGCGGCCGCGCCGGCGGTCCGATCGTGATCCCTGGCGTGTTCGACGGCCACAACAAGGCGTTCTTCTTTGCCAACTTCGAGCAGCAGACGACGCCGAGCGATACGACGCGTCAGCGCACGATGCTCAATCCCGCCGCCGCTGCCGGCAACTTCACGTACGGATCGACCACGGTCAACGTGCTCGAACTGGCGGCGAGGAACGGACAGCTGGCGACGATGGATCCAACGATCGCGAAGATCCTGGCCGACATCAAGAGCGCGACAGCCGGTGGATCGATCCAGTCGATCGATCCGAACCTCGATCGCTTCTCGTTCAACGTCCCCGTCGAGTCGAAGCGCATCTATCCGACGTTCCGTCTCGACTACAACCTGTCGGCGCGGCACCGCGCGTCGTTCTCCTACAACTACCAGAAGTTCACCGACTTCCCGGACACGCTCAACAACCGCGATGCGAGTTACCCGGGCTTCCCGGTCGAAGCGGGGCAGGAGTCGGTACGTTTGAGCTGGAGCGCTCCGGTGCGCTCGGTGCTCACATCGAACCTCGTCAACGAAGGACGCATTGGCTACAGCGGCGCGCCGGTGACGTTCTTCGGTGAGCTCGAGACCTCGATGTTCAGCGGCAGCCACGTGCCGCAGAACGGCTATCAGATCGTGTTCCCGAATATCAACGCGACGCTGACCAACCCGAGCCCGACCGCCAATCCCTCGTCGCGCAACGCGAACAGCCTGGTCTTCGAAGACACGCTGTCGTGGCTCAAGGGATCGCACAGCATCACCTCCGGCGCGTCGTTCACGCAGTACGACATCTGGGCGGTGGACGAAATGCTCGTCCCGCAGCTGCGCTTTGGCGTGCTGACGAGCGATCCGGCCAACGCGATGTTCAACGCCGCGAACTTCCCGGGCGCATCGGCGGCCAACACCACCGCGGCGGCGAATCTCTATGCGCTGCTGACGGGACGCATCCAGCAGATCTCCGGTGACGCGCGCATCGACGAAGCGAGCGGCGAGTACAAGTGGGTGGGACCCGGACGCCAGACGGGCCGCCTGCGTGAGGGCGGCATCTACGTGCAGGATCAGTGGCGGCCGACGCCCAACCTGTCGGTCAACGCCGGCGTCCGCTACGACGTGCAGCTGCCGTTCTACTCGCTGAACAGCCTCTACTCGTACGCGACGGTCGACGACCTGTGCGGCCGGTCGGGCAAGAAGAGCGACAACTCCTGCAACCTGTTCCAGCCCGGCGTGATGCCCGGCACGTCGCCGACGTTCAAGCAGTTGACCGCCGGCACCAAGCCGTACGACACCGACTACAACAACTTCGCGCCGAGCGTCGGCTTTGCGTGGACGCCGCAGCGCCGTGATGGTTTCCTCGGCACGTTGATGGGGCCGCAGAACGACTTCGTGGTGCGCGGCGGCTACACGCGCTCCTACAGCCGCGCCGGCCTCAACGACTTCACCTCGATCTTCAACGCCAACCCCGGCATCCGCATCGTCACCAACCGCGACGAGGCGAGCGGCAACCTCGGCGCCGTGCCGCTGTTGCTCCGCGACACCGCCAGGCTCACCATCCCGAACTTCCCGAGCAAGCCGGTGTATCCGATGACCGACGTCATCTCGCAGGACGTCAGCGTGATCGATCCGCACATCGTCGTGCCGAGCGCTGATTCGTACTCGCTCGGCGTGCAGCGCAGCCTGACGAAGAACATGGCGATGGAAGTGCGCTACGTCGGCACCCGGGGCCATGATTCGTGGCGCACCAACGTCAACGGCAACAACGGCAACAACGCCGCCAACGGCGCCGGCACGCTCGACATGAACGAGTTCAACATTTTCGAGAACCGCTTCATCGACGAGTTCCGCCTGGCACAGCGCAACCTGCGCGCCAATATCGCGGCGACCGGCACGGCGACGTTCGCCTACACCGGTGCGGCGGGCACATCGCCGCTGCCGACGTTCCTCGCCTTCTTCAACGGGCAGAACGCGGCGAATGCCGGCAACACCGCGCTGTATACCGGCACGAACTGGACCAGCGCGACGTTCCTCAACTTCCTGGCCGAGCGCAACCCGAATCCGTTTGGATTTGCGTCGGCGGGCACCAACGGCCTGATGGGCAACGCGACGCTGCGCGACAACGCGACGCGCGCCGGCGTGCCGGCGAACTACTTCGTGGCCAATCCGGATCTGCTCGGTGGCGCGTTCCTGCTTAGCAACATCGGCGAGTCGAAGTACGACTCGATGCAGATCGAGCTGCGCCGCCGTTTTGCCGACGGCTTGCTGTTCCAGACCAGCTACGTGTTCGGCAAGGGCTACGTCAGCGACTGGGAGACGTGGCGCAAGGATCAAGTGTGGATCCGCGACGCCGGCACGCCCGGCGACCTGACCCACGCGTTCAAGGCGAACGTCGTGTATGAGCTGCCGTTCGGCAACGGCCGCCGGTGGGCGAACCAGGGCAACGGTGTCGTCGAGCGGATCGTCGGCGGCTGGCAGGTCGGCTTCTCGACGCGCCTGCAGAGCGGACGCCTGATCGACCTCGGCAACGTCCGCATCGTCGGCATGACCGCGGACGATGCCAAGGACTTCTTCAAGCTGCGCTTCGACGATGCCGGCAAGAAGGTGTGGATGATGCCGCAGGACGTGATCGACAACACCATCGCCGCGTTCAGCGTCAGCGCCACGTCGGCGAGCGGCTACTCCGGCGCCGCGCCGACCGGCCGCTACTTCGCGCCCGCGAACGGTCCGGACTGCATCGAGATCGACAACAACGCCGACTACGGCGATTGCGCGCAGCGCTCGATCGTCCTGACCGGCCCGATGTTCAGCCAGACCGACATCCGCTTCTCCAAGCGCACCAAGATCGTCGGCCGCACCGACATCGAGTTCGCGATGGAGATGCTGAACGCCTTCAACCAGGCGAACTTCGTCCCGGTGGGAATCGGCTCGAGCTCGCAGGCCGGACAGCCGCAGGGCAACTCGATCTCGCAGTACGAAGTGACGACCCTGACCGGCACCAACACGTCGCGGTTGATTCAGTTCGTGATGCGCGTGAACTGGTAACTGCTTATTTCTTGATGGGCTGTGCCGATTCCATCGTCGCGGTAATCGGCACGCCCATCGGTCCCACCGGAATGTAAACCACCGTGTGATTCGGCGATCCCACCATCGCCTTCTGCGCCTCGATCGCTTCGTGCTGGATGTACATCCCGCTCAACTGCCCGCGGATGATCTCCATCGCGTTGGCGATACCCTGCGCCTGGACTTCGCGCTTGGTGCGCTCCTTCCGCTCGATCTCGATCTCGGTGTCCTTGCGCGCCAGCTCCTGAGTCGCGGCGAGTTTGCGTGACACCGCGTTGGCGACCTCTTCCGGGTACTGCACGTTGCCGACGACCACGCTATCGATGATGAAGGGACTGTTGGCCGCGTAGGCGCGAATGCGCGCGAGCACCGCGTCGCCGATCGCGATGAG
>Ga0207428_10006003_pt1 | contig 11246 bp, 11 predicted proteins | sample RhiMethybrSRZTD1_FD_187600 | JGI IMG/M metagenome (GOLD analysis project Ga0207428, IMG submission 187600) | Populus rhizosphere microbial communities from Tennessee, USA - Rhizosphere MetaG P. TD hybrid SRZTD1 (SPAdes) (version 3) | ecosystem: Host-associated > Plants > Roots > Rhizosphere >... | reverse complement strand
TTTCGGTGCTGTCCTCGGACTCCGACCAGCGGCTACTTTCTGGCAACCCTTCGGGATGCGCTGAGGTGAGTCAAATGTATGAATCCCGTTGAAACGGTTTCTATGATTCTCAACGTCCTTCATCACCGGCCTCAAGCCCGGTGTTAATGAGAGTGAAGAGTTATGTCCGACAAACTTTTCGTTTGTCGCCAAGCTTCGACAAGCTAAAGCTTGTCGGACATCAAGCTGCATCACGACCTCATGTCCCGATGACGACCTCCTGCTTAACGTCGTCAAAGGTGACGCGCTGTCCTGTGTGCATTGCCGCGATCGTCATGCAGATTGCGGTCGAATGGTTATAGCCTGCCACCACGTCGGCATGCGGTGTCTGCCGGCTGCGCACGCACTCCATCCAATTGCGCATGTGCGCCGAAGTCAAATTATCGGCGCCGGTGTTGGCGCTGGTGTTCGCCGCTGCTGGCTGGGCGACGTCGGTAAAAAGTGAGGTCTCCGAGAGCAGGTTGGGTTGCATCTGCATCTCCGCTGCTTCCTTCGCCCGCAGACCGCCTTCGCTGGTGATCTTGTTGGTATCAAGATTGAGCATGCCGGCGTTCGAGTAATACAGTTCCTTTACTCCGCCGGCCGAGTTACTAAACCGCGACGAGTAGACGACCTGGAAGCCTTTGGACGGATCGTCGAGGGGACCGTAGTCAAACACCGCGGTCATGGTATCGAAGTTCTTACGCCCGTCGCGCCAGGCGTAATTACCTCCGTTAGCAACCACACTGCGTGGATGTGGCAGACCAGAAAACCAGTGCACGGTATCAATTTGGTGGGACATCCACTGGCACGGAATGCCTGACGAAAAGGGCCAGAAGAGCCGGAACTCGAGATACTTGCGCGGGTCCCAATCGGGCTTGCGTCCATTTTCACGTCGATTCATGACGAAGCGATCCCAATCGGTGTCCTGCTGGCGAATCTCTTTCACCAGTTGCGTACGACGCCAGCGTCCGGGTTGATTTACGTTCCAGGTCATCTCAACCATAACGATGTCGCCAAACTTTCCGGACCTGATGAATTCATTGGCGCGAATGTAGTTGGCGCCGCTGCGACGCTGACTGCCGATTTGAATAATCTTCTTTGTCTCGGCGACGGCTTTGCGCAGTGCTCGGGCATCTTCCATGGAATTTGCCATGGGCTTTTCGATATAAGCATCGCGACCTGCGCGCACGGCCTCGACGCCGTGGAGCGCATGCTGGAAATCCGCCGTCGCAATAATCACCGCATCAATGTCCTTGCGATCGTAAAGCTCTTCGTTGTTGCGGGCCTGGGCAATTTCATGTCCCGTTAGCTTCGTCAGCATCTGGGCGCCTTCATCACGGCGGCGGCTCCAGATGTCTGAGACGGCCACGAAATCAAAGTTCATGTCTTTGGCATTCGCCAGAAACGACGGTACCAGGGCCCCGCGACAGCGATCGGAAAAGCCGACGATGCCCACCCGCACACGGTTGTTGGCGCCCTGGATCCTGGTGTAACTGGCAGCGCGCGAACTAAGCGCCAGGCCAGCCGCCCCGAGGGCTGATGTTTTGAGGAAGTCGCGACGAGATTTGACGCCGTCAGTCATGGGTTTTCTCCCGGTACGCACGCCTCTGGCGTGGTTGTGTTGAATTGATGACTTCTTGAGCTGCACGCCAGCGGCGTGCGTACCCTTTTTGTAATGATTTTTCCTTATATCACAGTTTACAATCCGGGCGAGCTTCAAAACGCGCAGTGGTGCAGTTTGAATGTGGCACGCGCATCTTGCGCGTGATTCACGGGCGGGATGCCCGGGCCACCTTTCCATTCTTCAACCGAGGGACATTTTGGAAAAACAGATCAAGCCCTGCACAACATTCCCGTCGATTCTCGTTTTGCTCTCGGGGTTGGCAATCGCATTTGGAACTGCACAAGCTTTCGGCCAATCGCGTCCGCCTCGGATTGATATCGCTCGCGCTCCGGCCCCGCTCTTCGACGATCCCGAGTGGCACGGAGCTACCGATCCCTTCGTCATCTGGAATCCATCCCGGCGTCAATGGTTTATGTACTACACCCAGCGCCGGGCGACGTTGCCAAATCCGAACGGCGTGAACTGGGTACATGGATCGAAAATTGGCATCGCTAGTTCCCCTGATGGCATCCACTGGGCCTATCTCGGCACGGCAAAGGGAGATCGTGATCTTTCTGATCCTCTGTCCGCGAAAGGCCTTGGGCCAGAGCCTGGCGTGACCTGGTGGGCGCCCTGTTTTCTATTCCAGGGAAGGACGCTTCATATGTTTGTCACGCTGGTGGATGGCGTCTATCCAAACTGGACGGGCCGGCGTCATATCCTGCACTTCACCAGTGCCGACGGGCTGACGTGGAAATACATCAACACCTGCGCGCTCAGCTCTGAGCGCGTAATCGATCCAATGGTTTACCGGATCAAAGACACCTGGTACATGGTCTATAAAGACGAAGCGGTTGGATCGCGCACCTATCGCTCTGAGAGCAAGGACCTGATTGAATGGACGAATCACCAGCCCGCCACACCCGACGGACGGCAGGAGGCGCCGTTCGTCTTCCGTTGGCAGGGTGCGTACTGGATGATCGTCGACAGCGTCAACAGCAAGAGTCCGGGACTGCGAATCTACAAATCGCCCAACGGCATTGACCATTGGGAATACAACAACACTATTCTGGACGTGGCCGACGGCATTCGGCCGAGCGACAACAACGTGGGCCACCATCCGGGCATCGTCGTCCAATCAACCCGCGATGGCGGCGAGCAGTGCCTGCTTTTTTACTTTACTCATCAGGAACGCCGGACGGTCATGCAACTCGCCGAACTGGAACTGGGCGCGGACGGCAAAGCGTTCTGTAACCGGAACAAATATGCCGGGAGCAAACTGTAGGGGCGTCCCTCCGTGGGCGCCGCCTGATCGAACGAAAGGGGCGCCCACGGAGGGACGCCCCTACAGAATTCTTAGCAGTTGCTTTACTTCATAGTCTGCCGCAGCTCTACCAGGGCCCGGTCGTCCAGTCTGAGCCAGCCCAACCGAGGAAACTCGAGATCCAGAATGACATAGAAGGTAATGGACAGGACGGCGGCAAAGCACAAAACCTGAATCCAGTTGCGCCGCTTGGCCTGGGCCAGGCTAAGACCCGCCAACAGTGAACTGACCAGCATCAAGGCAACCAGCATAGCCAGGACAATCATCGGCGGGTGCATCTCTGTGGCCATCGTCTGTTTGGTCGTCGTTTCAATCAGCGTGTTAAGCGCCGGCAAGAGCAACCGCCCACCTTCCGGACCAGCATCCGGGCCGCGTGAGACCATCAACGATTGGCTCCAGAGTTCTCGCAGAATACTCGCGGCCTGGGCAAGTTGTTGCTTACCCGCGTCGATATCGGGATTCGCGTAGGCGGCCAGCCGCAGATCCACGTACTGTTTGAATTTTTCACGGAGAGCAGGTTGGCCGCTTGCCGGCAACAGATCAAGTCGCAGGTAAGCGGTGCCGAAGGTGTTCGCTTCTTCCACGATTAGCTGCCGCCGAGTTTCGAACCTCGACGCGGCGCCTGAGAAGGTAAAGGCAAGCAAAAGACCCAGCAGCGCAAACACTGAAGCATTAAGCGCGCCGCCGCTCGACAGGTCAGCTTCGGTTCCTTTGGCAATCCGGCGTATTCCCATGCGACGGCCCACTTCAAGCATGACCAGCATGCCGGCAAAGAGACCTATGGCCAGCAATACTCCATATATTGCATATTTCATGTGGGATACCTTTTCGTTTTTTTGTCGTACTAAAACTTGAACCCAGGATTCACGGGTTACTCTTCATCAGCTGGTCGTAAACCAATTGATACGGATCGGCTCGAATTCCCAGATTGCCCCGGAAGGGACGGTCCAACGCCAGGATCATGAATATCACCAGCCCGATGAACACTGCCAACAGCAGCACTTCGATCAGGTGCAGGCGCACATCCTCGACCTTGAAAAAGAACGAGGCACTCAAGCTGATGAATGCACCGATGAGAATCACCGCCCACATCACCGATGGCAGTCCGGTGCCCACCGCATCCAGTCGCAAACGGCGCGCCTGGATCAGCTGGTTATAACCCCGCAGCGTTTCTCCGTGCAGAAGTTTCTGGCCTTCAGTCGCCGGTTCGAATTTCGTCAGCATTGCCTGGAAGCGATTCATCTGTTCGATGCCGCCGCTCGGAACTTTTCCCTGTTGCTGAAGTGGCCACGCTTGATTGATGACCTGATCCGTGTATTCACGAAGGCTCCGCTGCAGGTCAGCGCGGATCGGATCGGGATAACTGGTCACGTCCCGGTAGAGCGCATTCAAAGCCGTGGCTTCTCCGGTTACGACTGACGTCGTCTGGGAATAGGTCTGGAAAACAGTTACGGCGATCAATGCCACTGCGAGGCCATAGAACACCATCACTGACTGCAACATGGCGCCGGTGAATTCCGAATCTCCGGCCGTCACCCGCAGACGCGGCAGCAGGCGGCGCCGGACCAACAACAATCCGACTACCGCGAAGAGGCAAAGTGCGCCGATAATTAGTGGTCCGGCGATCCAGAGGGAAACATCGAAGAGACGTTCAAACATGGTGTTTGTGTTTTTCCCTTCGTCTTACCAGGAGTCGCCAGTTGGACGCCAGGTCCGGTCCGGGTTGTATAACTCCATCTGCTTGACGATATTCAGGGAGTTTGGTCCAAGGTCCTTCTCAAAAACGACGCCCTGGTAGCTGACCATGAAAGTTTTCACACCGGTGACGCGATAGTCAGCCGGAACCGCCACCAGGGCAAACCCGCCAATCATCACGCCATTTACCACAAAGTCCATTTTCCCCAGCGGCGCGGCGGGTCCCTGCCCCTTCAAGATCTTGAAGTAATAGCCGTGGTAGGGTTCAGTCCGACTCGCGTAACCCTGTTCCAAAGCTTTGGCAATCCCCTCACCCACTGGACCACCCCAGGTCCCGTCGTCATTTTTCCAGGCCAGACCATCACGCTTCCCGGGCGTGCTGATGATTCGCTGTGCGTACTGATTAACTCCGTCATGAGCCTGCAGCGCATATTCTTTTTGGACCTCGACATATCCTCGGCAGATAGCGATGGCGTCGAGTTCGTTGGCGCCAATGCGCCGATCGAGAATTTCCTTGCGGCCCGCGCTCGCATCGAAATACCACTTACCGCCGCGCTTCACGATCGGAACCGGATATGGCCAATCCTCGTTGCCGACGGAAAGGAAGGTCCGATTACGGTTTTTCGGATCCGGAGTCACCAGGGTCTTTTCTTTTGCTTTAGCTGAGAACGTAGCCGCCCTTAGTTTGTCCTGTGTCTTGTCCGCGGTTTCAACCAGGTCGGCGCCACCCGGCCCGAGTATCTCCAACAGTGCCGGCACATCATATTTTTCCGCCGCGTCAATCAAAGCCGCCGCCGCCTGTTGTGAAGTGGCGAACCCTTTTTGTTTGACTGGTGAACTCGCAACTGAGCCGAGAACACAGGAAAGAACCATCACGCAAACGCACAAGAGCATTCTCAGCGTGAATAGATTGTTCGGTTTCGCCTTCATTTTCTTTTCCTCAAACACTTGTCTGCTCATCTTCGACCGCCGCCGCCGCCGCGCATTCCGCCGCCACGCATTCCGCCGCCGCCGTAACCACCGCGGCCCATGCTCGAAGCACCTCGCATGCTGCTGGACCGCGCCGCGCCGCCGCCGAAGGATCCACTCCCGCCGAACGAGCCGTTTCGTTGACCATATCCTCCCGAAACGCTTCTATTCCCAATGCGGTCGCCACCCATGCTGCCGCGGTTGGCTCCAATGTTGGTCGGACCGTTCCCCCGCATGCCGCTGAGGTCCAGACCACCGGTTCGGCCAGCGCCTCCTCCGAGATTGCCGCGGTTGGCCCCCAGGTCTCTGCCGCCACCACCCAACCCGCTGAGATCCATGTTGCCGGCTCGTGCGCCACTGCCGAGATTTCCGGTTTGACGGTCGCCTGCATTGTTCCCGCCAAATCTTTGGGATGTTGCGCGGTTTCCGTAGGGCGCTCCGCCCCGGTGCTGAGGATTGTGTTGCCAGTTGCCGCCATTGATCCGATTTCCGCCGCGATTGATATTGTTGTAGTGGTTCACAAATCTATTGTTGACGTTGAGATTGACGTTGTTGACTCCCCACCCGGCGCCCCAACCCCAGCCGCCACCCCACGCTACTCCGATGGCAATTGCGGAGCCGTACCAGATCGCGGCGCCACCGTAATAACCTCCGTACCAATATGGATATGGGTAAGCCGACACTCCCCAAACCCATGTCGGATCGTAAGTCGGCACATAAACCACTTCCGGCCTGGCTTGCTCAATCACCACGTAGCTGGTGTTTGCGGCCTGCACCGTCTCTACCTTGATCTGGTCATTGGACTGCAACTTCCCAGCTTCCTTCGCTTTCAGGCGCATGCGTTGCACCGCCTCCATCACGTCAGTCTGCTGCGCCAGAAACGCGTTCCCCAAATCCGTGGTCCACTTAATGTTCTCCACTAGTTGCCTGACCACCGTCGGCAGTACTGCCATAGCCTGAATGCTGGGATCCCAGTTCTCTTTTTGGACCGCCTCTGAGACCGCTTTCTCGTTCAAGTACTTACCGGATTTCTCCAGCCACTGCTGGAGCTGGACCAGCTCGAGGGGATAGGTGGAAGACACCAGCACCTGACTCAATAGCGGGTCCGGGTAAAGCGCAATTGGCGCCACCAGTGAGTCCAGCTGATCATTCGGAATCTTCGGTATCTCCTCCTGCGTTTCCTGTGCAGGCGCGGGGGTCGTCGCCGGCTCCTGGGCGGCGAGCTCGCCGCAGGTGAACAACACAACGAATATTACAGCCACCAGAATTCTTATCGGATGCTGTTTGAATCTTGTTGAGTAGAGTCTTGTGCTCATGTCTTTTACAACCTCTTAGCCCTTGGATGAAAGCTGCGGCGCCGCGTCACACTCTTCTGCCCGGTTTCGCCTCACGGTCTGTTGAATAAACTTTACGAGCTCTTCAGTTCAGTGGAAGCCGTCGGCCCGGACGCCGTCGACGTGCTCGACTCGCCCCGCAAACTCGGCCGCAAAGAGATCGTCTCTGAATGGATCTGTGTTACTAAAACCACGTCGCGTCGGACGGACTATAGCAGAGTCACCCGGCAAACGCTGAATGAATGGGGCGAATTCGGCCCGAATCTGCAGGCGAGTGGCGATTGAATCAGGTTGAGAGTGAAGAGACTGGAGCGCAAGCGGCCTCGCTTGCCAGCTCGAGGCATCGGCCGCCGGATTACAAGCGATTCGCTTACGCTCCAGTCCGGCGCTTGAGTCATGCTCAGAGTCTAAGTCTTTGCGCCACTTCAGACAGAAAGCCTGAGAATGGGTAACGATATAGTTGACTGACCTCAGCAACCCGAAGGGTTGCAAAGAAAGTAGCCGGTGGTCGCAGTCCGCGGAGACCACCGGGAATGCGAGAGATTGAGTCGCACCCCGGAGGGGTGCCAGATCCTTCGCTGTAAATTTACGTTGACCTGACGTCTGGCACCCCTTCGGAGGCTGTCGGAAAAACCGCGTAGCGGTGAAATGTTTATAGAAAAGGCAGGCCCAATTGAGATTTATTAGCTCCTTTTAGGAGCGCAACAAATTCGTCTTTCGCCCATAAATGGGCTTTCCGAAATCAATCGGGCTTGAGCTTTCTATAAACATTACATCCCTACGGGATTTCCCGACAGACCCCTGCGGGGTGCGGTCATGACTAATGACTTTTCCGGTGGTCTCCGCAGACTCCGGCCACCGGCTACTTTCTGGCACCCCTTCGGCGTGCGGTCATGACTAATGACTTTTTCCGGTGGTCTCCGCGGACTCCGACCACCGGCTACTTTCTGGCAACCCTTCAGGTTGCTGAGCTCAGTCAACTATATGAATGCCTGAAATTCGCGTTATCTAATCCGCGCCCTCATCGCGTAAAACAAGTAATTTGTTTATAGTTCGTAAAAATAATTTGGCGGTTGGAGATGAAACTTTGCGTTTTGAACGCAGGAGCGGCGCGGTAAACTTTTTTCGACAATTCGACGGCATATTCTCTTAGAGAAACGATCGATAAGTTCTAATCAGAAAAGCCGCCACCGTTATGCCTATGAAGATTGCCATTGGATCTGACCACGCGGGATTTCGTTACAAAGAAATAATCAAGCAGAACCTTGCCGGACTGGGACACAAAGTAAAAGATTTTGGCACGGACTCAGAAACGCCGGTCGACTATCCTCTTTTCATCCGACCGGTTGCGCTCGCCGTGGCCGGCGGCGAAGCCGAACGCGGCATTGTGCTCGGGGGTTCCGGAAACGGCGAGGCGATGGCGGCCAATCGCGTGAAAGGAGTGCGTTGCGCGCTTTGCTGGAACAGCGAGAGTGCCCGCCTCGCGCGCCGGCACAACGATGCCAACATGCTTTCGTTGGGCCAACGCCTGCTGGCGGAAGAGCTTGCTTTGGAAATTGTCCGCGTCTGGTTGGATACTCCTTTCGAAGGCGGGCGGCATCTGCGAAGGATTCAACTGCTTGATGTTGATTAGAGACGGTGATTACGTGTGGTTTGCGGCTTGGCCGCCTGATGTGCGGAAAGCCTCGGGCTTTCCGGGAGTTTCTTTCTGATTTCAGGGGCTAAGCCCCGCTCATTTTTTGGGGCGCAACCTCGCAGAATAAATTAGGCCTCGGCGGAAAGCCGAAGGCCTTCCGCATATCAGGCGGCCAAGCCGCGACTAATTCCCCAAAAGGGAGAGGGGGCAAACTGTACTACTCCCCCGGAGAATAGATGGGCGAAATAATCTCAGGCGAAGTTCCGGCTGATTCGCAGGTTCATCTTTTGACTGATTTGCGTCTGGGCTTGTTGCGCCTGCACAAGACGCTGCTGGAGATGGAGCGGATCAATTACGAAAAAGTCTCCGGGCGGGTTAACAGCGGAGAGCTTCTGCAAATAGTTCTGAACCACCCGCAGTTTGGCTGGCTGCGGATCATCTCGGCATTGGTTGTGGAGATTGATGAGCTTCTCGACGACGAAGACCCCGCCGATGCGAGCGACTTTGCCGAATTGACCAGCCAGGCGCGGCGGCTCTTGACTGCCCCGGAAAACGAAGAATTCAAAACAAAGTATCAAGCAGCCCTGCAGCTCGAACCTGCCGTCGTGATGGCCCACGCGAACATCATGCAGCTTTTGCGATAAGACCACCGATGGGATCCCGGGTAATGTGGAAACCGGTAGCGTCGGCGGGGGGCGAAGGATCGATTGCCGTCTCTTTCGTTTTAACAACATTTCACTCCTGACCTGGACCGTTGGCCCAGGCTTTCACCTCACGCGCCTTTGGCGCTTACTACAACTCAACGACAGCTGATTACTCAAGTATGTCATTGCTCACTCCGATTGACATATGCCTTGACATACAGTATCTTGATATCAAGGTAAACGAAGAATGAGCACAAGCAAACTGGAATCATTAACGGGTGGGAGTGGCGTGCACGTTTTTCTGGTTTTGTGGAAGGCGGCTAGCGCGGTGCAGTCCTATGCCGAAAAGAGCCTTGCGGAGTTGGAGATGTGTAGTAGCGACTTCGCGGTGCTCGAAGCCCTGCTGCACAAGGGTCCGCTTCCGGTGAACGAGATTGGAAGAAAGGTCCTGTTGACGAGCGGGTCGATCACGGTCGCCATTGACCGCCTGGAGACGAAGGGGTTAGTGGAGCGCCGCGCTCATGGCACGGACCGGCGGGCCCGGATAGTGCACTTGACCAGGGAGGGACGGAAGCTGATCGCGCGCATTTACGCCGATCACGCGGCCGATATGGAAAAGCTCGCCGCTGCTTCCCTCAGCAAGTCGGAGCGCAAGACGCTCATCGGCTTGCTAAAGCAGATTGGTTATGAAGCTGCAAGCACCTCAGGGGCAAAGAAGAATACGGCGTAAGTTGTTTACGCCGGAGAATAAGGAGAGGTTATGTCGACAGTGAGTAAAGAATTAATTAATGACGAGATTCGCGCCGGCCGTCGCACGGTGGCCGGCATTGTGAACAGCATCGAGACTTTGGAGGGTGGCGGTTTTCTGGTGCGCCGTCCCTTCCCCAAAGCATCATTTTCAGAGTTTGACCCGTTCCTGTTGCTTGATGAAATGGGCCCAATGGAAGTTGCGCCGGGCGAGGCGAAAGGCGCCCCGGATCATCCGCACCGCGGCTTTGAAACGGTGACCTATCTCCTGTCGGGAGACATGGAACACAGGGATTCCCGCGGCCACGCCGGTCGCCTCCGGCCAGGTGACGTGCAGTGGATGACCGCTGGATCGGGCGTGATCCATTCTGAGATGCCGAGCGGCGAGTTCGCGCGCACCGGCGGACGGATGCACGGATTCCAGCTCTGGGTAAATCTGCCGCAGCGGGACAAGATGATCAAACCTCGGTACCAGGAGATTTCCAGCTCGCAAATTCCTAAAGTGACTTCGGCCGATGGCCTGGTGGAGGTGAGTGTGATCGCGGGTGAAGCGATGGACCGCACGGCCGTCATCGAAACGCGCACACCGATCACCTATTTGCATTACCGGATCAAACCCGGCGGTGCGGCGATCCAAAAAGTGCCCGGCGATTACAACGGCTTCGTCTACGTCGTCGAAGGTGAAGGTTTATTCGGCGCCGAACGCGAACGCGCTACCGATGGACAGATGATCCTGTTCGCTCAGGACGGCGACGAGGTGCGGATTGAAAATGCGCCGGATGCGACGAGCACTCTTGAGGTGTTGCTTATCGCTGGAATGCCTTTGAACGAACCGGTCGCTCGTTATGGACCATTCGTAATGAATACGGAACGCGAAATCCGGCAAGCAATTGAAGACTACCAACTCGGCCGGATGGGCGTGATTAACTCGTAAGGGATCAGCTCAATCGACTGGAGCGCAAGCGTCCTCGCTTGCTTCTTAAGGCGCTCGTGTCAGGGAACAACCGGGTCGGTTGCGCTCCAGTCCTTAAGTCATGAAACACATGTACACGAGAGCGGCTTATCCCTGAGTCGTAATCTCTTTTGTATCACCTGTTAATGAGTCCGGCCGGGTATCGCGATGGCAATTCTTGTGACCATCCTGTGGTTCATAGTCTTCTACGGACATCGCCAATACTCTTCCGGCATATTTGTGCAGCGAGCGTGAAAACCCTTTCATACACACCCGGCTTCAGCCCGGTGTTAGCGTGGCAACACCGTTTCAACGGTTTCT
>Ga0207428_10006002_pt1 | contig 11248 bp, 5 predicted proteins | sample RhiMethybrSRZTD1_FD_187600 | JGI IMG/M metagenome (GOLD analysis project Ga0207428, IMG submission 187600) | Populus rhizosphere microbial communities from Tennessee, USA - Rhizosphere MetaG P. TD hybrid SRZTD1 (SPAdes) (version 3) | ecosystem: Host-associated > Plants > Roots > Rhizosphere >... | reverse complement strand
TCAACCGCCCGACCACCAGGTTGGTGTAATAGGTGCGATTGCGCATCGTTTCCGGCGTCATCGCCATCGGCGCCAGAAGCTCGACGCCATACGGATAGCTTACTTCCGGCGGCATTACGCCGATGATCGTGCGCGCGACGCCGTTGACGCTGGCCGTCCGGCCCACGACATTCGGATCGCCGCCGAAGCTCCTCTGCCATAAGCCGTGAGTCAATATAACGACGTTGTCCTTGCCCGGTTGATCTTCATCGGGCAGGAAGTTCCGCCCCAGCGCGACCTTTACTCCTAGGGCGTCGAGCAGGTTCGGCGAAACTTGATAGCCGCGCACGCGCTCGGGCGTATCGATGCCGCTGAGGTTTGCGCTCCACAATATGTAGATCGCCAGGTTCTCGAACGAATTGCTCTGCTCGCGCCAGTCGAGGTAATTGGCGACCGAAGCTTCGATTCGCTCAGCGCCTCGGCCGGGAGCCTTCTCCCATACCGCTACGATCCGGTCGAGGTCATCGAACGGCAGCGGCTTAAGCACAATCGCGTTGATGATGCTGAAAATCGCGCTGTTGGCTCCGATGCCCAGCGCCAATGCCAGCGCCGCGACAATCGTGAAACCGGGCTTTTTCAGGAGCATCCGCCATCCGTAACGCGCATCTTGAAACAGTGACCGCATAACTCTCTCCTTGATCAAAGGCTGATGTTGGAAGTGAACCTGCAGCTCACCGCTTGTCTTCTCTCTTGCCTTAATCAAATACCGTGCCCGTATTAACCGGATGACAAGAGACTGAAAGCGGGGAGTTTAATCGATTGAATGAAAGATCGGAAGCGACAAGCGTTCGATTATGGGAAGAATTAATCCCAAAAGCGCACAAAGGGAATTAATCCATATGATCGCTGAGCAGCTTGTCAGCGTTGAACCGGTTCTGCGATAAGTCTGCTTTTCAACCTGAGGCTCAACTGGAGAACCATATGTCGCCAGATTCGCTACTAAATCTGCCGCCCGAAATCCAGGGGCCGTCCGCTTGGTACGGCCCCGAGATGCTCAGTCGCCGCGACTGGATCGAACATCTGTCTGAAACCGAAACCGCCGAGGTCGAGCGCGCGACTAAGCCATTGGCCGACGCGCGCATAGACATCACCGCCATCCATCGCGACGATTTCCCGTTGCCCATGCTCGGCCCGCGCCTTCAGCGAATCCTGGACGAGACGCTCAACGGTCGCGGCTTCGCGCTGATTCGTTGTTTGCCCGTCGAACGTTGGACGAAGCTTGAATCCGCCATCGCCTTCTTCGGAATCGGCGCCCACATCGGCGCCGCGCGACCGCAGAACGCGAAGGGCCACGCGCTCGGCCACGTCAAAGACCTGGGGCTATCGAGCATCGATCCGAACACGCGCATCTACCAAACACGCGAACGGCAGACCTTTCACACGGACTCCTGTGACGTAGTCGCGCTGCTCTGCCTGCGCCCGGCGAAATCGGGCGGGCTGTCGAGCCTTGTCAGTTCGGTGACAATCTTCAACGAGATGCGGCGCCGGCGCCCCGACCTGGCAAAAATACTGTTCGAGCCCGTCGAAACTGACCGGCGCGGAGAAATGGACGCCGGACAGAAACCGTACTTCCTCATCCCGGTCTTCAACTGGCGCGATGAATTGCTCTCGACGATCTATCAGCGGCAGTACATCGAATCGGCGCGCCGGCTGCCGGATGTTCCGCCACTCACCGCCGGTCAAATCGAGGCGATGGATATGTTCGACGCGCTGGCAAACGACCCTGCGTTGAATATGCATATGGAGTTCCGTCCGGGCGACATACAGTTGGTTCACAACCACACGATCTTGCACGACCGCACGGCTTTCGAGGACTGGCAGGAGCCCGATCGCAAGCGCCACCTTTTGCGATTGTGGCTGGCGCCTGCGAACGCGCGCCCGCTCCCTCCCGTCTTCGCCGAACGATACGGACGGATCACGCCTGGCGAAAGAGGCGGCCTGGCGCTGTCAGGAATGAAGCTGACGGCGCCGCTCGACGCCGAGTGATTATCATTCCTGTTTGTTCTCGCGCAGTTTCTTCAACGCCTCGATCCCGTTCGTGTTCTTGGGGTCCAACTCGACGGAGTGTTCGTAGTTTTTGATCGCCAGCTCGCGGTCGCCGTTGACCTTATAAGCCTCGCCGAGACTGTCGTAGACGTTGGCCGACTGTGGGTAATCGGCAACGTTCAGTTTGAAGACCTCGATGGCGTCTTTGACCCACTTGGCGCTTAACAGGTCATAGCCGATTCTGTTCATCTGATTTTCGTCGACCACTTCGCCCGGAGCGCGCCCTTGTCGCCATTGGCGGTATTCGACGAGCGCGGCGTCGGCGCCTTTGGCGAGGATGTTTTTGAGCAACACCCTGCCGGGCGATTTGTACGATTCATATTTCAACCACGCGAGCGCGGGCTGGTCTCCGCCCACGGCCAGGTCAACAATCTCGCGCGCGACTGACAATCCTGTGACACTGTTGGCAAAGATTACGACCCCCAGCTTCTGCCGCTCAAAGGCGACTATGTAAGCTTTACTATCTCCGTTATCTCCCCAGTGCCAGAATGACACACCATCGCCAGTAGTTTGCAATCCCCAGCCAAGTCCCCAGGAAAGAGTCGGCGAAAGTTTCTCAGGCGTGCGTGCTGTGTTATTAGTTCCGCTTTCGCTGACCTTAATCTGAGGCGCCAACATCTGTTTCAGGGTCTCTTTCTTCAACCCCTCGCCCTTCAAGATCGCCGAGACGAAACGACCGAAATCCTGCGCCGTCGTATGCAGACTGGCCGCGGCATTCGGCTGTTCCGGTTTGTTCCGCCCGGTCATTTCGCCCATCGAGTTATGGCGGAACGTCTTTAAGGTCTCATACCGCTCCTGCCAGACGTAACTGCTGCTGGTCATCCCCAGAGGGTCGAAGACCATCCTTTTCATAAAGTCGTTGAACTTTTCTCCGGTGACATTCTCGATGACTTTCGCCAGGTAGACGAATCCCTCGCCGGAATAGCTAAACCTGTCGCCCGGAGTGAAATGAATCTTCAGTCCGCCTTGAGACCGCCAGTTCGGAAAGCCCGTCGTGTGGCTCAAGACGTGGCGCGCGGTAATCTGCCCCAGGCGCGGGTCTTCGCCGACATCGTAATTACCCGGCAGATATTGGTTGAGCGGCTTGTCCAGGTCGAATTTGCCCGCGTCGAGGAGTTTCAAGACCGCGTAAGCGAAGACCGGCTTGCTCAAACTCGCGGCTTCAAAGACCGTGTCGTCGGCGACAGTCTCATTCGTCTTTGTATTCTTCACGCCGAAGCCGTGGCGCCAGATCAGTTCGGCGTCGCGCAGCAGCGCGATCGAAAGACCCGGCACGTCGCCGTCTTTCATCAACTGGGGGATGCGCTGTTCAAGCTTAGCAATCAGCTGCTCTTTCGGCGCCTTCGACTGCAGTGTATTAAAGGGCGGTTTCGCAGCCGCCTTTTCCTGTCCGAAAGCCGTCGCACATGGAATCTCAACCACTGACAAACAGACGGACAAAACAACGACCTGTAACGTATTCGCAGAAAATCTCATCGCCGCCTCCAAAACTTGAAATGATTCATTCGAAAACAGCCGCGTAGGCGCCGAATAATGGTGTTTGAAAAATAAATGCAACAACACCTCCTAGTCGCGGCAGCGACGGTTGATCCTAGCCCGGCTTTTCAAAGCGGGGGAGCGGTCGCATAGTCTTAAGTCGCGGCAGCGACGGTTGACACCGATCTGCAAAATCAACCGTCGCTGCCGCGACTCACGGACGGAGGCGCTGATGGTCCCGGCTTTGAAAAGCCGGGCTAAGCTCACACGGTCGCTACCGCGACCGGGTAAAAGGCGGTTGCATTATTTTTTCAAAGACCATTATTAGGCGCCTACGCGGCGCGTCTCCATTTATTCACACCTTAGCGCGATCATCGGGTCCACCTTTGTCGCACGTCGCGCCGGCAGGTAGCAGGCCAGCATCGCCACGACAGAGAGCAAGGCCGCTAATCCCGCGAACGTGAGCGGGTCGGTCGCGCTCACTTCAAACAGCAGTGTTTGCATCAACCGCGTCAACGCCAGCGCGGCGCCTAGCCCTATGCCAGCGCCGATCATGGTCAGCGTCATTCCCTGCGCGACGACAAGTTTTAAGACGTCGCGCCGCTGCGCGCCGAGAGCCACGCGAACACCTATCTCACGAGTCCGCTCGGAAACCGAGTAGGAAATCACGCCGTAAATGCCTATCGAAGCCAGCGCCAGCGCCACTGCCGCGAATACGCCGAACAGGATCGTGTAGAGACGCGGCTGCCACACCGAGCGAGAGATGACTTCGGTCATTGTCCGCACGTTGATTATGGGCAGATCCGGGTCCATCGCTTTGACTTGCCCTCTTATCATCGGCGCCAAGTTTTCGGGATTCGCGGCGCGAACGGCGAGCGCCATGTCGTCAATCGTAATCTCCGCATGCGGCAGGTAAACTGTCTTTCTCCGCGTCAGGCTCAGACTTTCATGCTTGACTGCGCCGACGACGCCCACAATCGTATGCCACGGCTCGTTGCCCTCGGGCGGGCCGAACCTGACGCGTTTCCCGAGCGGGCTTTCGTTGGGCCAATATTCGCGCGCCAGCCGCTCGTCAATGATTGTGACCTTCAACGAGTCGCGTGTGTCGGCCTCAATAAAATCGCGCCCCATCAGGATCGGGATGCCCATCGCTCGAAAGTAGTTCGGCGTGATCACGCAATGATTGATCATCGGCGCCTGCCCTACCGGAAGAACGGGAACCCCCTCGACCGTCAGGCTGCGTCCCCAAGTGGAGCCTCCCAGCGGCAGGTTCGAGACCGCGCCGGCCGCCTCGACGCCGGGCGCCACGCCGATTCGTTCGAGCAATTCTTTGTAGAACGCCTGGCGCTTCCCCGGCGTATCGTATTTCGCCCCTGGTAAATTCAGGCGCAGCGTCAACAGATTTTCCGGGTTCAATCCGGTATTGGTGTGTTGCAGCCGCATAAAACTGCGCATCATCAACCCCGCGCCGATAAGCAGGACGAGCGAGAGCGCCACTTCAGCGACCACCAGCGAGCGCAGCGCTCGGTGACGCCCCGCGCCCGATGCGCTGCGCCCGCCATCTTTGAGAGATTCGTTCAAATCAACCTTTGAAGCTTGCAGCGCCGGCGCCACGCCAAAGAGCAATCCCGTCAGCAGCGTCACGCCGGTGGTAAAACCGAGCACGCGACCGTCCAGGCTGAATTTCATCCAGAACGGAAGATCGATCGGGATCGCCGCCAGCAACAGATCGAGCCCCCAAAACGCCAGCGTCAATCCCAGGGCGCCACCCATCAATCCCAGCACGACGCTTTCCGTCAGCAATTGCCGACAGACCCGCCAGCGGCCCGCGCCGAGCGCCGTGCGGATCGCGACCTCCTTGGCCCGCGCCGACGCCCGCGCCAGCAACAGGTTGGCCACGTTGACGCAGGCGATCAACAGCACCAATCCGACGACGCCCATCAGAATCAACAGCGCCTTGCGGTAATCGCCGGCCAACCCTTCGCGGAACGGGATGAGACTAACGCCCATCCCTTCGTTCGTGACCGGGTTCTGTTCTTCGATATGGCGCGCGACGGCGGTCATATCCGATTGCGCCTGTTCAAGCGTCACGCCCGGTTTCAAGCGCGCGACGGCGCTCAGGCCGTGATCATTTCGAGTCCACATGGTCGTATCGAGCGCCAGTGGAACCCACAGATCATCCACCTCAGGGAATTTGAAACCGGGCGGCATCACGCCGATCACCGTGAACGAGCGATTGTTGAGCGTGATCTTCTGGCCGATAACATCCGGCTTTGCGCTAAATCGACGCTCCCACAATCCATGGCTGAGGATGACGACCGAATCGTTCTTCGGGCGATCTTCATCGGCGGTAAACGTCCTGCCCAGAATCGGAGCCACACCCAGGATCTCGAAAGTATTGTAAGAGATGCTCGCGCCAGAAAGCTCTTCAGGTTCGCCACCGCCAGTCAGCGTGTACTCATCGCCGCCGCCGTAAGCCGCGACGCCTGTAAAGACCCGGTTCTGTTCCCGCCAATCCAGAAAGTTCGGGAACGAAACTCCCATCGAAGCGACTCCGCGCTTCGCCGCGGTCTCGTCGAGCGATACCAGGCGATCCGAATCCTGATACGGCAAGGGGCGCAGCAGAATGCCGTTGACGAAACTGAAGATCGTGCTGGTCGCGCCGATTCCAAGCGCCAGCGTAATGACCGCAGTCAAAGTGAAGCCCGGCTTCTTCAGCAACATTCGCAGTCCGTAGCGCGCGTCCTGCCAAAGTGTTTTCATAACTACCTCCCCCAGGAAATTATTCGAACCAGTTTGAGATGATCCGAATAGAATCTTATTCATGATTTCCAATAACCAAATGGCGTGCCAGTATACGTATTGGCTAAATATCTGATTCGGTTGGATTGATTCAGCGGCGCGGCGCCGATGAGTGTGCGCTCGTGGGATTGGCCAATCCCAAAAACGGGCGCTGGCTCGAAGCGTGAAACAAGCTATAATCACGTCTACGCCATTGATATCTACACAGGTCGACATCCCCCCGCTCCAGAGGAGCGCAATTAATGTGAAGCCTGCGAATAAATCACATCGGCGGAGCCTTTGGAGTGCGGGCGCTTGGGACCGCTTTGGTAGTCCTCTACGGTTCTACAGACTTTTGGGACAAGAAACGCAACGGGTTCCCTTTCCCGCGTTGCTTGAGTATCGAAGTGGACTACCAAAGCGGCGCCGAACCTCCCCACTCCAAAGGCTGTCGCCATTTAACCTATGGCAGTTATCAAATTTAATTTGCACAGGCTTCAATTAACGCAAGGTCATGTCGTCTGCCCCAACCTGGCCGACAACCTGTAAAAACCAAGGCTGGCGCCGCAGCCGCCTGATGGTTGGGAAAGATCGTTATGCTTCTTGGAATAGATTTTGGAACTACACGAACCGTGGTCGCCGCGGTAGACCGCGGCAACTATCCTGTAGTCAGTTTTCATCCCGAAGACGGGGACACGCTCGAATGGTATCCGTCGGTGGCCGCCGCGCGCTGCGGCGAGATCGTCTTCGGCTTCGACGCGGCGCAAAAACAGGGCGCGGATGGCTGGGACGTTCTGCGCGCGTTCAAGCGCCGGCTCGGGACGATCGGGCCTGATGAGCGCGTCGAGATCGGCAATCACAGGCCGACGGCGCTGGAACTGCTGACGGGCTTTCTGTCTGCGCTGCGACTCGATCTGCTCTCCCGCTCCAACCTGCGCGTCAAGCGCAACGAGAAGTTGCAGGCGATGATCTCCGTTCCTGCCAATTCGAACAGCAACCAGCGATTCATCACGCTCGAGGCGTTCCGCCGCGCGGGCTTCGACGTGCGCGGGATGATGAACGAACCGTCGGCGGCGGGCATCGAGTACGCGCACCACCTGGCGAGCGGCGGCCCATCGAAGCGGGCGACTCTGGTCGTTTACGACCTCGGAGGAGGCACCTTCGATTCTTCGGTGATCAACCTTGTCGAGCGCGACCACGAGGCGCTTGCCAGCGAAGGCATCGCCAAACTCGGCGGCGACGACTTCGACATCGTCCTGCTGAACCTGGCGCTCAAAGCGGGGGGCGTACGCGAGGTCCCTGACGACGCGCTAGTCAAGTTGCTCGAAGAGTGCCGCCACAAGAAAGAGAGCCTTCACCCGAACACGCGCCGCATCACGATTGATCTCGGGTTGGGGGTAGAAGGCGCGGGCGAGGTCACCGTCGCCGTCAACGATTTTTACCAAGAATGCAAGCCCCTGATCGAAAGCACCATCGAGGCGATGGAGAGCGTCATGGAAAAATCCGCGCGCGAGGCCGGCCTCGATCTTCGCGAGTCGGCGGTCTATCTGGTCGGCGGGTCGAGCGACCTGCCGCTGGTGGCGCGGTCACTCAAAGAAAAGTACGGCAAACAGGTCCGGCGCTCGCCTTATCCGCATGCTGCGACGGCCATCGGGCTGGCGATTGCCGCTGACACCGAGGCCGGCTACAAACTGCGCGAGCGATTTACACGGCACTTCGGCGTCTGGCGCGAGTGGGACGACGGGCGTCAGATCGCCTTCGATCCGCTCTTCGAGAAGAACACGCCGCTCCCCTTGAAGGGAGAACAACCTTTATCGCGAGTGCGGCGGTACGCGCCGATACACAACGTCGGCCATTTCCGCTATCTGGAATGCAGCCGCCTAGACCAGGCCGGCCAGCCGCAGGGCGACCTCGCGCCGTGGGATGAAATCCTATTCCCCTTCGACCCGGCGCTGCGGGGCGCCGAGGACTTGAAAGACACGGCCATCTCCCACGCGCGCAATCATAACCATGTTGTCGAAGAGGTCTATTCGTGCGACCACAACGGCGTCATCGAAGTCGAGATCAGGGACGCGGACAACGGCTTCAGCCGCCGTTACACTTTACGCAGGAAGTGAATGGCGCCTACGCCCGTAAGAGCGAATGTTGGGTTGCTTGAGACACTCGTGAGAGGGGCCGCCATGCAATGAAAGCGATGACTCATGGATGGCTTTGGGTTAGCATTCGTCCATCTGGCGGCGCCCCAGTTGCGCGATTCTCAAACTAAGGGAAACATTCCGATGGATATAAGGATGAAGATCCTCATCAGTTACGACGGCTCTCTCCAGGCAAACGCCGCGCTCAAAGATCTGCGCAGGGCAGGACTGCCGGCCGAAGCTGAGGCGGTCGTGATGTCCATACCCAAATCCCGTCTTGCGGAAAGCGTCAGAGCCGAAAGGAATGTGAGGGCGGATAGGCCGACCTGTTCGGCGGAAGAGCTTGAAGAAGCGGCCGCGATGGCCAAACAGGCTGGCGACATGATTCGTGAAGATTTCCCGGCATGGGAAGTGCGAGCCGATTTGGCCGTCGGTTCGACCGCGCGCGTCATCGCGAAGAAGTTCGGCCAATGGAACCCCAATTTGGTCGTGTTGGGATTGGAAGGCGGCCCAGAATCAGGGCGCCGTTATTTCAGCGTCTTACGGCGCGTCGCCTTTGAAGCGAAATGTTCGGTACGCGTGGCGCGAGGATTCAACGCCGAAACAGACGAAGCGCCACGCGTCCTGCTGTGCGCGGACGGCTCGCCATATACGGAAGCGGCCGTAAGCGCCGCCGCCTCGCGCGATTGGCCGAAAGGCACGGAAATACGAATCCTCACGGTAGTGAATCCGTTCGACTACTCGATACCCGAGATCGTGGACAAGGCGATAGAACGCGCTAAATCTCTCCACCGCTTAATCGCCAATGAACTGGATCGCGCCCCAGTCTTCACATCTTCAGTCGTAGGCGAGGGAGAACCGGAGAAGTACATTTTGAGAGTGATCGATGAGTGGAAACCCGACAGCGTCTTCCTCGCGCCTCACAGGAGAAGCCGACTCAGCCGTTCGCTAGTGAGTGGAGTCTCCGGAGCCGTGCTGGCGCGGGCCAAATGCGCAATCGAGTTGGCGCGAATCGTGGGGCCGGGCGAGCCTCATGATTCCCTTCTGCGAGCGCCCGCCACGTCGCCCGTCTTCAATCGATGAGCCAATGACTAATGGCCTTTGAAAATCAACCTCAACCACGCATTTCAATGTAGGGGCAGACCTATGTGTCTGCCCCGGCTTGTGCGCATACTTCCCGGCCGGGGCAGACACATAGGTCTGCCCCTACATTGTTGCAATTAATTCCCAAAGACCATTAGTCGTTATGTGACTTAACGACAAAAGTCGTTACTACGTGGCGCGCTTTCATTGCGACATGAAAGCTCCTCGGAAAAGGTAGGGCAAACTGCCAGTTTGCCCTACCCCGCGCCGCTGGCCGCGGCTTCGAACCGAGTCATTTACGCGAAGAATGCAGAGGGTCTTCAGGCCAGGCGTGGCGAGGGTAACGGCGGCTCAACTCTTTGCGAACCTGCGGATAGACGCGACGCCAAAACCCCGCCAGATCGGTCGTGACCTGTACCGCGCGGTGGTTGGGCGCGAGCAGATGCATCACCAGCGGCGCGCGACCGCCGGCAATCACCGGCCCCGCCTCCATCCCGAAGAAATCCTGCAGTCGCGATTCTATCCAGGGCGACTTGCCTGTTTCATAATTGACGCGCACGCGGCGTCGGCCGGCGATCGCCACGAATTCAGGCGCCATCTTGTCCAGCAACCGTTGCTGCTCGGCGTTCAAACGCTGGCGCAGCGCCTCGATCAATCCGCCTTCTCTGGCGGCAGCGCGCAATTCTGCAAAGCTCTTCAATCCGTTGCACAACGCTACCAGTGAATCGCGAACGGCGTCGTCATCGAGCGGCGGAGTCGAAGATTCGGGGAAAGTCTTCGCCACGAATTCAACCCGCGCGAGGAAATTGGCCACCGCTTCAGGCTCGACGAACTTCTGCAAACCGGCGGCGAGCGCTGCTTCGGCCAGGACGCGCGCGGCCTCCCCTCTTCCCACAGTGGCCGCAGCGTTTTCGCTGACCGTCAATTGGTCATACATCATCCGCTCGACCACCTCCACGCGCTCCGATTGCGCGTTCCATTTCGCCTCGGTCGCTTCGCGCAACTGATCGGCGAATAGATCGATCAACCATTCCGGTTCGATCCGGCTGGCGATGCGAACGATGCGCGCCCTGGCCTGATTCGCGTCACGACGCTCCTCGGCGTCAATCGCGACCAGGAACTCCGATCGCCCTACGACGCTCAACGGCGAAAGCCGCGCCGCGCCGCCGCCTGACAACAGCAATTCCCTGTTGTCCGATTTCAGCGAGCGGCGCTTCGCGACCCGGTCCGGGTAACCGGCGAGGATCGAAATCAACAGCGCGTCGTCGCCTTCCCTACCCCGCCCTCTACGTCCTCCGCCGCGCCCGCGCGACGCGAGGAGTCGCCGCTTGACGCGATCGACGGCCATCACCGCCCCCACGTCGAGGTTCATCGCGCGCAGACGCGACGGGGCGAAGTTGGCTGACGCGGCCTCTTCGAACAGGTCCAGGCGGTGAAGCAGATCGCTCGGCCCCTCGTGCTCGGCCCTTCGCTCGCGCTCGCTTTTGAAAAGTTCCGAGGCGACTATGTCGCGCTCGCCGATCAGCGCCGCGACGACACAAGCCTGTTCGCCCACGCCGCGCGACTCGGCCTCGACCAGCGTTCGCGATTGGCGCGGGTGCAACGGAAACCGCAACATGTCTCTGCCGGCCGTCGTCACAGCGCCCGTCGCGTCAATCGCGCCGAGTTTTGAGAGCAGAATCTCGGCG
>Ga0207428_10005999_pt1 | contig 11251 bp, 9 predicted proteins | sample RhiMethybrSRZTD1_FD_187600 | JGI IMG/M metagenome (GOLD analysis project Ga0207428, IMG submission 187600) | Populus rhizosphere microbial communities from Tennessee, USA - Rhizosphere MetaG P. TD hybrid SRZTD1 (SPAdes) (version 3) | ecosystem: Host-associated > Plants > Roots > Rhizosphere >... | reverse complement strand
CACGGCGTCGAGCGCGGTGCTGATCGAGAAGTTGCCGGCGCCGTTGTTGAGGTACAGGCGCGCCCGCTTGCCGGTGCCGCCCTTGCCGCCCAGCGCGATGTCGAGGTCGAAGTCACCGTCGTAGTCGAGCAGCGTGACGTCCTGGCAGTTGTAGAGGTCGACGGGCATCTGCGCGGCGGTGACGTCGGTGAAGACGCCGGTGCCGTCGTTCTTGAGCAGCTTGGCCTGGGACGGGTTGCCGCCGAAGGTGCCGCCGTCGTTCACGACCACGTCGAGGTCGCCGTCGTCGTCGACGTCGCCGGCCGCGACGCAGAAGGACTTCGGATTCGTCCCGAAGGCCGGGATGCGCGAGGCCGTCTGGTCCGCGAACACGCCCGTGCCGTTGTTGATCAGGATGCGCGGCGGGCTGCCGTCGCTGCCCGAGGCGTACATGAGGTCGAGGTCGCCGTCGTTGTCGAAGTCCTGGGCGATGACCATCTTCGCGTTGAAGTTCGCGACGTTGAGCTGCGCGTGGGCCGCGCTGAACGAGCCCGAGCCGTTGTTCAGGAACAGGTGCTGCGGCTGCTGTCCCGCCGTTCCCGTCCCGCCGTAGGCGCTGCCGTTGGCGAAGAGGATGTCGATGTCGCCGTCACCATCCACGTCGGCCAGCTCCACGCCGTCGGTCCAGACGGCCTGCGGTGGCAGCGCGCTCGAGTTGTAGGTGAACTGCTGCGCGGAGGCGTGGGCGGCCATCGCCAGCGCCAGACACGACACGGCCCAGAGGGAACGTCGCATGGAGAAGAACTCCGGATGGATCGGGAGGGAGGAGGAGGATGTCGCTCGGACTGCGCTCGACGGGCCGCGATCGGGGGGCGGCCGTCGGCTCCCCGCCGAGGCATGCGGGGAGGTGCGTCAGTATTCCACAGATTCCCGGGCCCACAAGGGGGCGGGTTCAGTCGACCTTGAGCACCCGGAGCGGCTCGAAGGGACAGTCGGGCCCGATGGGCATCCCCTCCTTCTGGTACTCGGGGAAGTCCTTGAGGATCTCGGCCCCGTCGATGGCCGTGTCGAAGCTCCGCACGGACCCGTCGGCGTAGAGGTAGTTGACCATCGTCTTGTGGTTCTTCCGCAGCTCGTCGTCGTCCGAGGCGATGATGATCTCGGACTCGTTGCCCCCCCGGATGGGCGAGTTGACCTGGTCGCGCCCGGCGTAGGAGATCGTGGCCGAGTCGAGGTTGTCCCAGTCGTCGTAGGACGAGCCGTCCTCGCCGCCGGGCCCGGTGTCGTTGCGGTCGGAGGTGCCCGGGCACAGGAAGACCTCGGTGTCCTTGCCCTCGATCTGCTTGTGCTTGACCAGCGTGAGCAGGAAGCGCATCCCGCTCTCCTCCGGCCAGCGCCCCTTGTTGCGCTGGTTGCGATAGATGATGAAGGACTTGCCGATGCCGGCCAGGTTGGCCTTGCACTTCGTGACGCGGCCGGCCTCGAGCGCGTTCTGCACCGGCCCGAAGGCCAGTGTCATGAGCAGGCCGATGATCGTGATGACGACCAGGATCTCGATCAGCGAGAACCCCTGCTGGCCCGGCAAATCGGCCCGGGCGGCGTTGTCGCGCCGGGCGGCGGCGGTGTGGGACGGGATCCTCAGACGTTGACCTTCGCGAGCTTCGCGGCGGCCGACTTCAGCGCGTTGGCCTTGTCGGTCTTCTCCCAGGTGAAGCTCGCGCCCTCGCGCCCGAAGTGGCCGTGGCGCGCGGTCTCGAAGTAGATCGGCCGCTTGAGGTTGAGCGTGCGGATGATGCCGGCCGGCTTGAGGTCGAAGTGCTCGCGGACCAGGCGCGCGAGATCGTCGTCCGAGACCTGGCCCGTGCCGAAGCTGTTCACGTTGATCGAGACCGGCTCGGCCACGCCGATGGCGTAGGCGACCTGCACCTCGCAGCGGTCGGCGAGCCCGGCCGCGACCAGGTTCTTGGCCACGTAGCGCGCCGCGTAGGCCGCGCTGCGGTCGACCTTGCTCGGGTCCTTGCCCGAGAAGGCGCCGCCGCCGTGCCGCCCCATGCCGCCGTAGGTGTCGACGATGATCTTGCGGCCCGTCAGGCCGCTGTCGCCGTGCGGACCGCCGACCACGAAGCGGCCGGTCGGGTTGATGAAGAACTTCGTGCGCTCGTCGAGGAACTTGGCCGGGATGACCGACTTGGCCATCGCGATCATGTCCTTCTCGATCGTCGCGTGCGGCGCGTCGGGCGCGTGCTGGGTCGAGATCACGACCGTGTCGACGCGGATCGGCTCGTCGTCGTGGTACTCGACCGTGACCTGGCTCTTGGCGTCCGGCCGCAGGTACTTCAGCTTGCCGCTCTGGCGCAGCTCGGCCTGCTTCTCCATCAGCCGGTGCGCGAGGTGGATCGGCAGCGGCATGAGGCTGGGCGTGTCGTTGCAGGCGTAGCCGAACATCATGCCCTGGTCGCCGGCGCCCTGCTCCTTGTGCAGGCCCTCGCCCTCGGTCACGCCCTGGCTGATGTCGGGCGACTGCCGGTCGAGCGCGACCATGACCGCGCAGGTGTCGCCGCAGATGCCGAAGGCGTCGTCGTCGTAGCCGATCTTGTTGATCGTCTCGCGCGCGACCTTGGCGTAGTCCACGATCGACTTCGTGGTGATCTCGCCGGCCACGACGCACAGGCCGGTCGTGACGAGCGTCTCGCAGGCCACGCGCGAGTCGGGGTCGCCCGCGAGGCAGGCATCGAGGATCGAGTCGCTGATCTGGTCGGCCAGCTTGTCGGGGTGTCCCATCGACACCGACTCGGACGTGAAGAGGACCTGTCTCACCATGATCGCGCGACTCCTGTGAACGCCTGCCCGGATGCGGGAAAAACGGCCCACGAGATTACCCTAAACCGCGCGGTCGTCCAACGCGCCACGGGCGCTCAGGGGGCGCTCAGGCCGCGGGCATCCGGAGCAGGCCGGCCTCGGCCAGCAGCGCCACGTCGGCGGCCGCGGCGCCGCGCAGGCCGCTGACGGCGGCGCGCGCCTTCCGCCCCATGGCCGCGCGCGCCTCGCCGTCGGCGAGCAGCGCCGCGAGCCGCGCCGACAGGGCCGCGCCGTCGGGCACGATCTCGAGCCCGCCGGCCGCGCGCAGGCGCTCGGCCTCGGCCCGGCACGACTCGAGGTGCGGCCCGACGAGCACGGCGGCGGAGGCCGCGGCGGGCTCGAGCACGTTGTGGCCCCCCACGGGCACGAGCGACCCACCCAGGAAGACGACCGAGGCCAGCGCGAAGAAGGCCTCGAGCTCGCCCAGCGTGTCGACGACCAGCACGCTCGCCCGGCCGCGCCCGGGCTCGCCCTTCGAGTGGAGGGCGCACTCCAGGCCCATCCGCTTGAGCGTGCGGAGCACGTCGGGCACCCGCTCGCGATGCCGCGGCACGAGCACGAAGTGGCAGGCCGCCCCGCCGCCCGCAGCCTGCCAGGCGGCCGCGGCGAGCTCGTCCTCGCCGGCGTGCGTGCTGCCGGCCACGAAGACCGGGTGGCCGTCGCCCAGGCCCGTGCGCGCGGCCAGCGCGGCCACCGCCTCGCGCGCGGGCGGCTCGCCGAGCTCGTGCTTGAGGTTGCCGGTCACGCGGATGCGCGACTCCGGCACGCCGAGGTCGGCGATGCGCCGGCCATAGGTCTCGTCCTGGGCCGCGACGAGACACAGCCGGTCGAACTCGGGCAGCCACCAGCTCCAGCGCCGGTAATTCCTCCAGCTCTTCTCGGTCATGCGCCCGTTCACGATCGCCGGGCCGATGCCGGCCTCGTCGGCCGCGCGCACCAGCGCCGGCCAGACCTCGAGCTCGAGCAGCACGAGCAGCCGCGGCCGCAGCCGCCGCAGCACGCGGTGCACGACGAGCGAGAGGTCGAGCGGCGCGTGGAAGACGTACAGGTCGGGGAAGGCGCGGCGCGCCGTCTCGTAGCCGGCCGGCGTGCTCGTCGAGAGCGAGAGCGGCAGCGTCGGGTCGTGCGCGCGCAGCGCCTGCACGAGCGGCCGGGCCGCCTTGACCTCGCCCACCGAGACGGCGTGGATCCACACCGGGCGCCCGGCCGGCGCGCCGTCGGGCAGCCAGCCCAGGCGCTCGCGCGCGAGCCGCAGCTGGCGCCGGTCGCGGCAGGCCTTCACGGCCCACACCGGCGCCGCGAGCAGCAAGGCCAGCAGGACGAGCACGCCGTAGGACGCGTGAGCGAGCGCGACGCGTCCCCGGCTGCGCGCCGTCGTCACGCCTCGTACTTCGGGAAGCAGCAGCGCTTGTACTTCTTGCCGCTGCCACAGGGGCAGTCGTCGTTGCGGCCGACGCGCGCCCCCTTGCGCACGATCGGCGCCGACGGGCCCTGGCGGCCGGCCTGCGCCGCGGCGCGCTCGCGGCCGCGCTGCATGGCGGCGAGCGTCGCGGCCGAGGCCGCCGGCCCGCGCGTGGCCGTCGCCGTGCCCGCCCCCGCCGCGCCGGGGGCCGCCGGCGCGCGGCCGGCCGTCACCGCGCTGCCCTCCCAGCGCTGCTCGAGCTTGCGCTGGTCCTCGGTCTTGACCTCGAGGCGGAAGAGCAGCGAGGTGACCTCCTCGGCGATGGTCGACAGCAGCATCTGGAACTTGTCGTAGCCCTCGCGCTTGTACTCGACCTTGGGGTCGACCTGCGCGTAGCCGCGCAGCCCGACGCCGGCCTTGAGCTGGTCCATCGCGCGGAGGTGGTCCTTCCAGCGCGCGTCGATCGTGTTGAGCACGAGGAAGCGCTCGATCATCCGCATGCGCTCGCTGCCGAGCTGCGTCTCGCGCTCGGCGTAGCGCGCCTCGAGCCGCTGCATGACGTGCCCGGTCACCGGCCCCGTGTCCTCGGCCCGCGGCAGCTCGGGCGGCTCGAAGGGCGTGGCGAAGCGCGCCTTGAGCTCGGTGCACAGGCCGTCGCGGTCGGGCTCGTTCTTCGTCCAGCGCGAGGCGACGATGCCGTTCACGACCTCCTCGCACATGTCGAGGATCAGCGGCTTGAGCTCGTGGCCCTCGAGCACCTCCTGGCGCTTGCCGTAGATCGTCTGCCGCTGCGTGTTCATGACCTCGTCGTACTCGAGCAGCGACTTGCGCACCTCGAAGTTGCGCGCCTCGACGCGCTTCTGCGCGCGCTCGATGCCGCGCGTGACCATGCGGCTCTGGATCTCCTGCCCCTCGGTCATGCCCATCTTCTCGAGCAGGCCGCTGACCCACTCGCGCGCGAAGATGCGCATCAGGTCGTCCTGCAGCGAGAGGTAGAAGCGCGTGCGGCCTGGGTCGCCCTGGCGGCCGCTGCGGCCGCGCAGCTGGTTGTCGATGCGGCGGGCCTCGTGCCGCTCGGTGCCGAGCACGTACAGGCCGCCGAGCCCGAGCACGTCCTGCTTCTCCACCTCGACCTGGGCCTTGATCTCGGCCGCCACCGCGACCGGGTCGGCCTCGGGCTGCAGCTTGAGGCGCTGCGCGATGAGCGCGCCGGGATTGCCGCCGAGCTGGATGTCCGTGCCGCGGCCGGCCATGTTCGTGGCCACCGTGACCGCGCCCTTGCGGCCGGCCTGCATGATGATCTCGGCCTCGCGCGCGTGCTGCTTGGCGTTGAGCAGCTCGTGCCGGACGCCGCGGCGGCTCAGCATGGCCGCCAGCTGCTCGTTCTTCTCGATCGAGGTCGTGCCCACCAGGATCGGCTGGCCGGTCGCGTGCACGCGCTCGATCTCGTCCGCAATCGACTTCCACTTCTCCTTGTCGGTGCGGTAGACGACGTCGTCCTCGTCGGCGCGGACCATCGGGCGGTTGGTCGGCACCGTGACCACGTCGAGGTCGTAGATCTTGCTGAACTCGGCGGCCTCGGTGAGCGCCGTGCCGGTCATGCCCGCGATCTTGTGGAACAGGCGGAAGTAGTTCTGGAAGGTGATCGTGGCCAGCGTCTGCAGCTCCTCGCGGATGCGCAGCTTCTCCTTGGCCTCGACCGCCTGGTGCAGGCCGTCCGACCAGCGCCGGCCGGGCATGAGGCGGCCGGTGAACTCGTCCACGATGACGATCTCGGGCCCCTGCTCGCCCTGGTGGACGACGTACTCCTTGTCGAGCTTGTAGATGTAGTGCGCGCGCAGGGCCTGCTCGAGGTGGTGCGGCCAGTCCATGTGCTCGCCGTCGTAGAAGCTCTCGACGCCCGCCAGCCGCTGGGCGTGCTCGATGCCCTCCTCGGTGAGCACGCACATGTGCTCCTTCTCCTTGACCTCGAAGTCGGGCCCGGCCTTGAGCTCGCGCGCCACGCGGTCGGCCTCGTAGTAGCGCTGCGTGCTCGACTCGGGCAGGCCCGAGATGATCAGCGGCGTGCGGGCCTCGTCGATCAGGATGCTGTCGACCTCGTCGATGATCGCGTACTCCAGGTGCTTCTGGACCTGGTCCTCGCGGCGCGACTTCATGTTGTCGCGCAGGTAGTCGAAGCCGAACTCGTTGTTCGTGCCGAAGGTCACGTCGCAGGCGTACTGGACCTGCCGCTCGGTCGGCGACATGTTCGACTGGATCGCGCCGGTCGTCATGCCCAGCGCCGCGTAGACCGGGTGCATCCAGTCGCGGTCGCGCTGCGCGAGGTAGTCGTTGACCGTGACGATGAACACGCCCTTGCGGAGCAGCGCGTTGAGGTAGGCCGGCGCGACGGCCGTCAGCGTCTTGCCCTCGCCCGTGGCCATCTCGGCGATGTTCCCGTTGTGCAGCACGATGCCGCCCAGGATCTGCACGTCGAAGGGCCGCTGGCCGAGCGTGCGGCGCGCCGCCTCGCGGGCCGCGGCGAAGGCGTCGGGCAGCAGGTCGTCGAGGCTCTCGCCGGCGTCGAGGCGCTGGCGCAGCGTGGCGGTCGTGCCGGCCAGCGCGGCCGCGTCGAGCGCCTGGTACTTGCCCTCGAGCGCGTTGACCTGCTCGACGAGCGGGCGGAGCGTCTTCAGCACCCGCTCGTTGCGGTCTCCGAAGACGGCCTTGAGGACGGTGCCCAGGGCCATGGTCAGTTCGAGTTTGTCATAGGCGGTCTTGTCTTCCCAGCACGTGGTCGAGCATCGAGAAGAGCAGCTCCATCCGGAAGGGCTTGACCAGGAAGCCGTCGGCCGCGTCGAGCTGCTGCAGCGTGAGCGAGCCCTCGGTGGCGATGAGCACCGGCACGCGCGCCGTCGCCGGCCGCGACTTGAGCACACGGCAGGCCTCGAAGCCGTTGAGGTGCTGCATCTCGTTGTCCATGAGGATCAGGTCGTGGCGCCCGGGGTCGGCCTGCTCGACCGCCTCGCGGCCGTCGTGCAGGACCGACACGGTATAGCCCCGCGCCTCGAGCAGCAGCGCGAGCGTCGCGGCGATGTCGCGGTCGTTGTCGACGAGCAGGATCCGGCGGCCGTTGGCGGGCGCGCGCCGCGCCGGCCAGGCGGCCACGAGCCCCTTGATGTGCTTGGCCGTCGGCAGGCCGGCCGCGTCCCAGGCGGCCTCGACCTGCTCCTTGAGCGCGAGGTTGCTCCGCCGCAGCTCGTCGAGCTCGCGCTGCTCCTGCGCGCTGGCCCCCTCGAACATCCGGTCGTGCGTGTCGACGCCGAAGAAGAACTCGCCCTCGACCAGGTACTCCTGCAGGACGAGCTTCATGAAAGGGTAGCGCGGGTTGCCGAGCCGGAGCGCGTAGCGCCGCGTGGCCTGCTCGCCGGTGCGCAGCGTCTCGTCCGCGAGCAGCGGCAGCACCGGCGCGAGCGGCTCGTCGTCGCCGCCGGGCAGCTCGACGGGCGCCAGCGCGCCGTCCCACACGACCTCGGCGTAGACCGCGATCGCGCGGCGGAGCTGCCCGACCGTCATGGCCTCGAGGCGCATGCCTCAGGGGACCCGCAGGGTCTTGATGACCGAGCGCACCTCCGCCCGCCCCGCCGCGGCCAGCGACGCGCGCATCGCCTCGAGCATGCGCGGGATCGCGTCGGGCCTGCGGTAGTGCGCGGTGCCGACCTGCACGGCGCTGGCGCCGGCGCACAGGAACTCGAGCGCGTCGTCGGCGCTCATGATGCCGCCGATGCCCACGACCGGGATGTCGACCGAGCGCGCGACGTCCCAGACCATGCGCAGGGCCACCGGCTTGATCGCCGGGCCCGACAGCCCGCCGATGACCGTGCCGAGGCCGGGTCGCCCGCTGCGCCAGTCGACGGCCATGCCGAGCAGCGTGTTGATGACCGAGACCGCGTCGCTGCCGGCCTCGTGCGCCGCGCGCGCGATGGCCACGACGTCCGAGACGTTCGGCGTGAGCTTGGTGATGATCGGCAGGCGCGTGGCGGCGCGCACGTCGCCGACGAGGCGGTAGACGACCTGCGGGTCGCGGCCGAAGGGCAGGTCGCCGCCCTCGACGTTGGGGCACGAGATGTTCAGCTCGAGCGCGTCGACGCCCTCGGCGCCGTCGAGCCGCGCGGCCATCTCGCCGAACTCGCCCGTGCAGGTGCCGGCGATGTTGACCACGAGGCAGTCGGCCTTGCCGGCCAGCCGCGGCAGCACCTCCTTGAGGAAGTGCGGCAGGCCCTTGTTCGGCAGGCCGATGCTGTTGAGCAGGCCCGAGGGCGTCTCGCACAGCCGCGGCATGGGGTTGCCGCGGCGCGGCTTCATGGTCAGCGTCTTGACCACGACCGCGCCCGCGACGGAGAGGTCCCAGAAGGGCTCCATCTCGAGGCCCAGGCCGGCCGTGCCCGAGGCGGTCATGAGCGGGTTCTTGAGCGCCAGCGGCCCGACCTGCACCGAGAGGTCGACCGACTCGGGCGCCAGCGTGCGGGCGGCCGGTGCGTTCGACGCAGGCGACGGCGACGAGGTCTTCGCGGTCATGCGAGCGGCCATGATAGCCGAGGGCGCCCGCTCCCCGAGCGCCGCGGCGCGCGCGCTCAGGCCGGCGGCGCGGGCGCGTCCGGCGCCGTCGCCTCGGGCCGGTCGCGCGCCATGCTCAGCGCGAGCAGCCCGACGCCGACGCAGATCGCGCTGTCGGCCACGTTGAAGATCGGGAAGGGCGCGAAGGGCTTGAAGCCGAAGTCGACCATGAGGAAGTCGCGCACCTTGCCGCCGGCGAACAGGCCGTCGTAGATGTTGCCGAGCGCCCCGCCGAGCACGAGGCCGAGCGCGACCTGCATGAGCCGGGCCCGTGGCGGCGTGGTGCGCAGCATGCCGATCACGATGATCGCGGCGACGACGCGCACCCAGGGCAGGTAGCCCGACCAGTGCGTGAGCTGGCCCCACATCACGCCGGGATTCTCGACCTTCATGAAGCCGAGCCAGCGGGTGCCGAACAGCCAGCGCTTCTCGCCGATGAGCTTGAGCGAGTCGAAGACCGCCGCCTTCGACCACAGGTCGAAGGCCGTCACGGCCATCGCGATCGCGAAGGCCAGGCCCTTGCCACGCAGCGTGTGCGGCGTCGGCTCCGCGCCATCGCGCATGACGGCCTCGCCGGTCAGAGCAATCGTTCCGCCGCCGCCTGGCACTTCACGCAGTTCGAGGCGAAGGGCAGGGCCTCCAGGCGCGCGAGCGGGATCGGCTCGCCGCACACGAGGCAGACGCCGAACACCCCCGCCTCCATCGCTTCGAGCGCGTCGTTGATCGAGCGCAGCGTGCGGGCCTCGTTCTCCATGAGCTCGAGCGTGATCGTGCGCTCGAAGGCGTCCGAGCCGTAGTCGGCGACGTTCTCCGCGTCGACCTCGGGCTCGTCGGCGCGCAGCGCCTCCTTGCCCATCGAGTCGATGTCGCCGGCGAGCCGGGCGCGGAGGTCGAGCAGCTTCAGCTTGAGCGGCGCCAGCGACTTGCGCGAGTAGGGGCTCTTGATGCGCGCGTGCGGCTTCTTGTCGGCCACGGGCTTGGGACCGGCCTTGGAGGCCGCGGCGCGGGCCGCGGCCGTGGCCTGGCGCGCGCGATCGGCCACGCTCGGCAGCTTCGCGCGCGCGGCGTCGGCCGACGGGCTGGCGCCCGCGGCCACCGGCTTGCCGGCGACAGGCTTGCCCGCCACGAGCTTGCCCGCCGCGGGCTTGCCCGGCGCGGCCTTGCCGGCCACCGCGTTGCGCGGCTTGGCGCTCTCGACGCTCGCCACCCCCTTGGCGGGCGGCACGGTCTTGCCCGGCGGCGCCACGCGCTTGGCGGGCGGCGACTTCACCGCCGGCTTCTTCGCGGCCGTCTTGGTCTGCTTCACCTTCTGAGCCATGCCGCCCCTCGTGGTCGTGGAGAGATCGACCCGCCGCGCTTCATCACCGGAGATCGGGATGCCAGGATATCCGGCGCGAGCGGGAGCCGTTGAAATGGGCCGGAACATAGCGCTCCCCTCCCGGGAGTCAACAGGAAAGCCCTTCGAGCGAGAGCTGCGCGCCTTTCTCGCGCAGTTGCGCACCGAAGCCGCGGCGTCGGCGCACACCGTGGCCGCGTATCGCAACGATCTGCTGCGCCTCGCGGCCTTCTGCGAGCGGCGGCGCCTCGGACTGCGCGGTGTGATGACGGCCGAGCTGCTCGACTTCCTCGGCGAGGAGCGCGAGGCGCGCGCCTCGCCCGCGACCCTGGCGCGCCGGCTCTCGGCGCTGCGCGCCTTCTTCCGCTTCGCGCTCGCCGAGCAGCTCGTCGAGATCGACCCCTGCGCCGAGCTCTCGTCGCCGCGGCTGCGCCGGCCGCTGCCGCGCCTGCTCGACCCCGCGCAGGTCGAGAAGCTGCTCGAGGCGCCCGACGCCTCGGCGCCGCTCGGCCCGCGCGACCGCGCGCTGCTCGAGCTCTTCTACGCCACCGGCGCGCGGGTCTCCGAGCTGGCCGACCTGCGCACCGACAGCGTGCTCGAGGGACTCTCGGTCGTGCGCTGCCACGGCAAGCGCGACAAGCAGCGACTCGTGCCGCTCGGCCGGCGCGCGCGCGCGGCGCTCACGCTGTACCTCGAGCGCGAGCGGCCGGCCCTCGAGGCCCGCAACCCGGGCACGCCCTACCTGTTCCTGTCGCGCAACGGGCGCCGGCTGACCCGCGAGCGGCTGTTCACCCTCGTGCGGCGGCACGCGCTGGCGGCCGGCCTGCCGCCGATCTCGCCGCACGCGCTGCGCCACTCCTTCGCGACGCACATGCTCGAGAACGGCGCCGACCTGCGCGCGGTGCAGGAGCTGCTCGGCCACGCCGACATCGCCACGACCGAGATCTACACCCACGTCGACCGCAAGCGGCTGCGCGCGGCGCACGGCCGGCACCACCCGCGGGGGTAGGGCTACAGGTCTCCGGGCGGCGTGGCCTGCCAGTCCCAGGCGATCGCGCCGGTACGATCGCGCACCGTCA
>Ga0207428_10005994_pt1 | contig 11255 bp, 10 predicted proteins | sample RhiMethybrSRZTD1_FD_187600 | JGI IMG/M metagenome (GOLD analysis project Ga0207428, IMG submission 187600) | Populus rhizosphere microbial communities from Tennessee, USA - Rhizosphere MetaG P. TD hybrid SRZTD1 (SPAdes) (version 3) | ecosystem: Host-associated > Plants > Roots > Rhizosphere >... | reverse complement strand
ACATGCATCTGGTCATGCAGGTAGTTGGAAGCGCGACCACCGGCTTCACGCTTGACGCTGATGCGGTACTGGCCTTTGTTCGCCAGCGCCGACAGCGAGTAGTTACGACGGATCTCTTCACCGTCGAGGATCAGTTTCATGCCGATGTACTGGCCGGGTTCTGCGGCCAGGATAGGGCCTTTGTCCGCCGGTTCGAAGTAGAACGAAGTGATCTCGGCGCTCTCCTCGACCTTGTCCACCACGATGAATTCCCGCGCCCCGCGCCAGCCGCCGTGGGCCTGTTCTTTTTGGTCGTAAACGCTGGCTTCGGCGCCGATCAGGATGTCCGCCAGTTGGCCGTAGGCCGCGCCCCAGGCCGCGATCACTTCAGGGGTGGCGATCTCTTCGCCCAACACTTCGGCAATGGCCCGCAGCAGGCAGCTGCCGACAATCGGATAGTGCTCAGGCAGGATCTGCAGGGCCACGTGCTTGTTGATGATCTTGGCCACCAGGTCGCCCAACTGGTCGAGTTGGTCGATATGGCGCGCGTACATCAATACGCCGTTGGCCAAGGCTCGCGGCTGGTCACCGCTGGCCTGGTGGGCCTGGTTGAACAGCGGGCGGACTTGCGGGTATTCGGAGAGCATCATGCGGTAGAAGTGCGTGATCAGCGCCTCGCCACCGCTTTCGAGCAGCGGTACGGTGGATTTGACGATGGCACGGTCTTGAGCGCTCAGCATAAGGTGACTCCTGGTCTTCTTGGGTTGCTAACGGATTACCCTATGCGTATCAGCTTTCGTGCCAACTATTTAATCGTTAAAAATCAATTAGTTAATAACTTAATAGTCATTTCGACACTGCCTGCTTTATAGTCATACCGACTACACGGAGTCACTATGACTGCAAAACCACTGCTCACCGCCTTGCTGCCCCTGGTCTCCGACCTGTCCCGCGAACTGCCCGAGGGCGAGCGTTATCGCCGCCTGCTGGAGGCCATGCGCGCCCTGCTCCCGTGCGATGCCGCCGCCCTGCTGCGCCTTGATGGTGAATGGCTGGTGCCACTGGCCGTCGACGGCTTGAGTACCGACACCCTCGGTCGGCGCTTCAAGGTCAGTGAGCACCCGCGTTTCGCAGCGCTGCTCAGCGGCCCCGGCCCGACCCGTTTCGCTGCCGACAGCGACTTGCCTGATCCCTATGACGGTCTGGTCGATGGCCTGGATGATCATCTGGAAGTCCACGACTGCATGGGTTGCCCTTTGTTCATCGACGAGCGCCCATGGGGTCTGCTGACCCTCGACGCCCTCGATCCGGAGCGCTTCGAACCGATCGAACTGGATGCCCTGCAAGCCTTCGCCAGCCTCGCGGCCGCCACGGTCAACGCCGCCGAGCGCATCGAGCGGTTGAACAACCGGGTCGAAGATGAGCATCAGCGCGCCGAGGTCTACCGCCAGGCCAGCGGCCAGCAGAATCGCGAGATGATTGGCCAGAGCAAGGCCCACAAGCGTCTGGTGGAAGAAATCAGCCTGGTCGGCGGCAGCGACCTGACCGTGCTGATCACCGGCGAAACCGGGGTCGGCAAGGAGTTGGTGGCCCAGGCCATCCATGCCGCCTCGCCCCGCGCGGACAAGCCGATCATCAGCCTCAACTGCGCCGCGTTGCCCGACACCTTGGTGGAAAGCGAGTTGTTCGGCCATGTCCGCGGCGCCTTTACCGGGGCGATGAACGACCGCCGTGGCAAGTTCGAGCTGGCCAATGGCGGCACGCTGTTCCTCGATGAAGTCGGTGAGTTGTCGTTGACCGTGCAGGCCAAGCTGTTGCGCGTGTTGCAGAGCGGTCAATTGCAGCGACTGGGTTCGGACCAGGAGCATCAGGTCGACGTGCGCCTGATCGCGGCGACCAACCGCGACCTCGCCGAGGAAGTGCGAAGCGGTCGTTACCGTGCCGACTTCTACCATCGCCTCAGCGTTTATCCGCTGCTGGTGCCGGCCCTGCGCGATCGCGGGCGCGATGTGCTGCTGCTCAGCGGTTACTTCCTCGAGCAGAACCGCTCGCGCATGGGCCTCAACAGCCTGCGCCTGAACAGCGACGCCCAGGCCGCGCTATTGGCCTACGACTGGCCCGGCAACGTGCGCGAGCTTGAACATTTGATCGGCCGCAGCGCCTTGAAAGCCCTGGGAAATTGCAAGGAACGGCCGAGGATTCTCAGCCTGAGCGCCGCCGACCTGGACTTGCCCAACGCCAGCGTTGAAACCGCTACCGAGCAACCTGTCGCCACCGTCACCCAAGCGCCGACCGGCGATTTGCGTGAGGCCACCGAGCGCTATCAGCGTCAAATGATCGGTGCCTGCCTGGAACGGCACAACAACAACTGGGCAAGCGCGGCCCGAGAGCTAGGCTTGGATCGGGCGAACCTGGGGCGAATGGCCAAAAGGCTCGGCCTGAAGTGATGGCCCCTTCGCGAGCAGGCTCGCTCCCACAAAGGCAGCGACAATCCCTGTGGGAGCGAGCTTGCTCGCGATGGCGTCTTACTGTTCGCCGCAATAGTTAAAGCCTGCTGCAAACAAGTCGATAACCCGGCATCGAAGTCATGGCGATCCCGGGATTGCCCATCACCTTTTTCCAGAGAAGGTTCATATGTCCTCCACCAAAGCCCGCGCAGACTCACTTTCGCTTCTGTTGTTTACCCTGCGCAGCGGCAAGCTGATGGCGATCAACCTGCTCAAGGTCAGTGAGATCATTCCCTGCCCGCCGCTGACCCGGCTGCCGGAGTCACACCCCCACGTCAAAGGCATCGCCACCCTGCGCGGCGCATCCCTGTCGGTGATCGACCTCAGCCGCGCCATTGGCGAGCGCCCACTGGAAGACCCGAACGGCGGCTGCCTGATCGTCACGGATGTCAGCCGTTCAAAGCAGGGTCTGCACGTGCAGGCCGTGAGCAAGATCGTCCATTGCCTGACCACCGACATCCGCCCGCCGCCCTTCGGCTCCGGTGGTTTGCGCGCTTACATCACCGGCGTGACGTCGGTCGATGGCACCCTGGTGCAGGTACTGGACATCGAAAAAGTCATCCACGGCATCGCCCCGGCACAAATCGAAATGGCGCCGACCGAACTGAGCATGGAAGACGCCGAACTGCTCGGCAACGCGCGCATCCTGGTGGTCGACGATAGCCAGGTCGCCTTGCAGCAATCGGTGCACACCTTGCGTAACCTTGGCCTGCAATGCCATACCGCCCGCAGCGCCAAGGAAGCCATCGACTGCCTGCTGGACCTGCAAGGCACCGCGCAGCAGATCAACCTGATCGTCTCGGACATCGAGATGTCGGAGATGGACGGCTACGCCTTCACTCGCACCCTGCGGGAAACCCCGGACTTCGCGCATCTTTATGTCTTGCTGCACACGTCGCTGGACAGTGCGATGAACGCCGAGAAAGCCCGACTGGCGGGGGCGAACGCGGTGCTGACCAAGTTCTCTTCGCCGGAGTTGACCCAGTGCCTGATCACTGCGGCCAAGGCTGTCGCTGAACAGGGTTACTGAGCCTTGGCCGAGGACTTTTGCTGGCTGATGCGGCGCGACCTCACTGAAGTCGTGCCGTCTCCCGATTGGCCAGCCGGCCTGCAACTGAGCGAATACCATCCCGAAATCGGCGCAGCCGTGCACCGGTTAATGGAGTTCGGTTACCTCGAAGGTGGCGGTCGCGTGGCAGCGCTGGACATGTGGCAATGGCAGTTTGAAAACGACCCGGAATACGACCCGGCGCTGTGCTTCATCGCCCGGGATGCCGAAGGCATTGTTGGCGTGTGCCAGTGCTGGACCAGCGCCTACATCAAGAACCTGGTGGTGCATCCACGGTTTCAGGGCCGGGGCTTGGGGCGTGCCTTGTTGTTGCAGGCGTTCAAGGTGTTCCAGCAACGGCGCGAAGGATGTGTGGACTTGAAGGTGCTGGAAGACAACCACCGGGCGCGGCGATTGTATGAAAGTGTCGGGATGCGTGCCGTTCGCCGGGAGCCGGTTCCGGACTGATACGCCGCAATCGCGAGCGAGCTCGCTCGCTCCCACAGGTTACCCGTCGTACACAGAATCTGTGGCCACACTCGGTTACTTTAAGAGCGGGCTTGCTCGCGATGAGGCGTCAAGTCTTCAGGCATACTCACCTTCCGGCCACTGCCCCAAGGACGCCTGAACCATGAAAGCAGCCACCCTGACTATTCTCTGCCTCACCGCCCTCGCCTCTCAGGCCCACGCCTCCAGCCCCGACGCCTGGGCCGCCTACGACAAGGCTGTACTTGCCAGTTGCACCAAGGCCAGCGGCCTGAAAGACACCAAACCCGTGGGCAACGCCGCACAGTTCGATGACCGGGTTGGCTATACCGCGCTCCTGCTCCAGGGCCAGTACCCGCAAAAGCACATGAAAGGTGCACAAGGCACCGAGCTGTGCCTCTACAACAAAAAGAGCAAAACCGCGTACGTCACCGAATGGGACTCCATCCGCCCGACCGCCAAGGCCAATTGAGTGGCGCACATTTCTTTGCGGGCAGTTTGATCAAAAACTTGGGCTACCGGCAATGGCCCATCGCGAGCAGGCCAGGCACTGGAAATATCAGCGTTTGCCCATCGACCGCCGAGTCCCCGGCGGCGCCATGCCCGGCGTCTTGGTGTGGCCGTTCTTGGCGCCGTTCTTGTACCACGGCTGGTTCGAGCCCTTGGCTGCCGCCAGTTCGCCCGGCTTGAACGGGAACTTGAATGCCGGGATTTCGGCTTTGGTTTCGCTGTCGGCGCTGGAGTCGACGCTGTCTGGCAGCTCTGCCTGCACGTCGCTCTGGGTGTCGGCGACCGGCGGTTGTTTCGGGGAAGTCATGAAAGCTCCGGGTGATGCATGAAATGTCGGGCCCGGTGAGTGAGCCGCGAAAGAGGACAGTATAACGGAACGGCAGCGACAAGCTTCAAGCGACAAGCTTCAAGTTAAAAGCGATGAGGTCGACTTTTAAACTTGCAGCTTGCCGCGTGAAACTTGTAGCTTGCTAAGCATTCTTCACCGCCCGACGAGCCCGCCTCTCATGAAAAAGACTGTCCTGGCCTTCAGCCGCGTCACCCCGGCAATGGTCGAACGCCTGCAACAGGATTTCGATGTCATCGTACCGAATCCGAAAAACGGCGATATCCACGCCCAGTTCAACGAAGCCCTGCCCCACGCCCACGGCCTGATCGGTGTTGGTCGCAAACTCGGCCGCGCCCAATTGGAAAACGCCGCCAGGCTGGAAGTGGTGTCCAGCGTCTCGGTGGGCTACGACAACTATGACCTGGCCTACTTCAACGAACGCGGAATCATGCTGACCAACACGCCGGATGTGCTCACCGAAAGCACCGCCGACCTGGCGTTCGCGCTGTTGATGAGCAGCGCGCGTCGCGTTGCTGAACTGGATGCCTGGACCAAGGCCGGGCAATGGCAAGCGACCGTCGGTGCGCAGCTGTTCGGTTGCGATGTGCATGGCAAGACCCTGGGCATCATCGGCATGGGCAATATCGGTGCGGCCATCGCCCGACGTGGTCGCCTGGGGTTCAACATGCCGGTCATCTACAGCGGCAACAGTCGAAAGACCGGGCTGGAACAGGAGCTCGGCGCGCAGTTTCGCAGCCTCGATCAGTTGCTGGCTGAAGCTGATTTCGTCTGCCTGGTGGTACCGCTCAGCGAAAAAACCAGGCACCTGATCAGTCATCGCGAACTGGCGCTGATGAAGCCGAGCGCGATACTCGTGAACATCTCCCGTGGCCCGGTGGTGGATGAACCGGCGCTGATCGAAGCGCTGCAAAACAAGCGCATTCGTGGTGCCGGGCTGGACGTCTACGAAAAAGAACCGCTGGCCGAGTCGCCACTGTTCCAGCTGAACAACGCCGTGACCTTGCCGCACATCGGCTCGGCCACCCATGAGACCCGCGATGCCATGGCCAACCGTGCCTTGGCCAACCTGCGCAGCGCCCTGTTGGGCGAGCGCCCGCAGGACCTGGTAAACCCGCAAGTCTGGAAGGGCTGACGCAAAACGGGCAGGTGTTACAAGCGCCTGCCCTTTGCCTTCAGCAAGTTCGATTAAAACAAACTTGAATTCAACTCATACACACTTTGCAAATCAGCACATCACCCAGCAATAGAGCCTTCCGCTAAAATCCGTTACTTAAAAGGAAACCTTCCTTAATAATAACGGAGAAAATCTTGAACTCACTCAACAGCGACCAGATCATTAGAATCAGCAAAGCCTCGATTGTGCTATTTATCAGCTTTTTCGGGTTATTGACGACTTACAACAATTTCGCCGACTACTCCACAAACTACGAATACCTCGCACATATACTGAGCATGGACACGACACTGAATCAACTCAAGTACAGTAATAGGGCCATCACATCGCCCATGCTTCATCATCGGATCTTTTGGCTGATCATCACACTTGAAATCATGTTTACACTTCTCTGCACAATAGGAGCCTACTATCTTTACAAAAACATAAACACCAGCAAGGAAGCGTTCCACGAAGCAAAAAAATTTGCAGTTATCGGGTTACTGATTGCTATCTTTATATATTATGTCTGTTTTCAGGCCATCGGTATCGAATGGTTCAATATGGACGAATCAACAAAATGGAACTACAGGGAATGGGGTCGGCAAGCCGTTGACTTCATAATATTATCCCTGATCTATATTGTTTTGCCGATCGAGAGCAGAGAGCCACCACTCTCGCCCGTCTCTACTGAATCACGCTAACTTGCCAGTTGCCTGCATCAACGGCACTTTGGGTTTACGAAACACCAGTACGTTGCCCGACATCACCAACACCAGCCCCAACAGTGCCGGCATCGTCCACTGATAACCCTCGGCAAACGCCGACACGTTGAGCGCCACCACCGGAAACAACACTGTGCAGTACGCCGCCCGCTCAGGCCCCATGCGGCCGACCAGTGTGAGGTAGGCAGTGAAACCGATGACCGACCCGGGAATCACCAGGTACAACAGTGAACCGATGTAACGCGCACTCATTTCAATGTCGAAGGGAATGCCTTTGACCAGGCACCATACCGAGAGCATCGCCGCCCCGTAGGCCATGCCCCAGGCATTGGTGGTCAGCGGCTTGAGACCGGCCTTCTGTTGCAGGCTTGAGAGCATGTTGCCCGCCGAGAAACACAAGGTGCCGCACAGGGCCAGACCAAGGCCGAGCAAGGTTTCCGGGCTGGCGGTATGCCCGGCCAGCTCCGGCCAGAATAGCAGGCCCAGCCCAAGCAGGCCCAACGCTCCGCCCATCAGCACGTTGCGGGCGATTCTCTGGCCGAAGAACACTCGCGCGTTGAGGGCATTCCACAGGGTGGCGGTGGAAAACACGACGGCCACCAGACCGCTGGGGATCCACTGGCTCGCGGTGAGGAAACACATGAAGTTGACGCAGAACAGGCACAGGCCCTGAGCCAGGCATATCAAGTGCCCCCGACGGTTCATCACTTGCAGGCGCCGACTGAGCAACAGGATCACGAACAGCACCAGCGCGGCGAGGCCGAAGCGATAGACGATCGACACGGGAATCGCCACCACGCCCAGTTGCCATTTCAAGGCAATCCAGGTGGTGCCCCAGATCAGCACGGTCAGCAGGTACAGTGAAAGGTTCATGGCAAAGGCTCCTCGATAGGCGCCCAGTGTCCGGCGTCACGCCTTGGGGCACTTGCATAAACTTGCGCTTTTGTCTGGCGACAGGCTGGCAGGCGCACGTCTACGGAGTAGGATGCAGGGCGTTGGATGCTGGTGTTAGAGAGCAACGATCATGGCTGCACTGGATACCCTACAAGTCTTTCAAGCCCTCAACAGCTCGCCGAATGCTCGTCTGGAGCACAGCGCCGAGCTGGGTGACGGCATGTCTGCCGCCTTGTGGAGCAATCACCACGACGCCCGGGAATACGAGGCGCCCAGCCACCACACGTTGTCCTGTTACATAGCTGGCGGCACCGGCACCTTTCGTCGCGGTCAGCCCGGCAACAAGGGCGGCCCGGACAAACTGTGCATCCTGCCGGCCGACCACCAGTCAGGTTGGGTGATCAACGACGACATTCGCCTGGCACACCTGTATTTCAGCCCCGAACAATTTGCCCTCGGCTGCGTCACCCTGCTTGATCGCGAGCCAAGGGAAATGCAGCTGCGCGAGCAGACCTTTCTCGATGACCCGCAGCAGGCGCTGCGCTTTCGGCAGTTGATCCGCTTGAACTGGGACGAGCCGGGCGAGCGCCTGCTGACCAGCAGCCTGGCCCACGAACTGCTCAGTCATGCCCTGCTCAGCCAGGTCAACACGCGGCAAGGCCTGCGCCTTAAAGGTGGATTGGCCGCGCATCAGCGCCGGTATCTGGTGGAGTACATCGACAGCCATCTGGACGAGGCCGTCAGCCTCGGTCAGTTGGCGGCTTTGTGCGCGTTGTCGGAGTACCACTTCGCGCGGATGTTCCGCGAAAGCTTCGGCTTGCCGCCCCACCAGTACCTGCTGGCGCGGCGCCTGAACCGGGCGCGGGAATTGCTGCGCACGACCTCGCAGCCACTGGGGGAGATTGCGCTGGCTTGCGGCTTCTCCAGTGCCAGCCACTTCACCAACCGCTTTCGCCAGGCGTTGGGCGCAACGCCCGGCGAGTATCGACAGGCGTTTTTGCGCTAGAGCATTGCAATCCCTCTGGCTGCGATCTTTCAACCCGCCACAGATCCCCTGTAGGAGCTGCCGCAGGCTGCGATCTTTACCTGCCACAGCAAGATCAAAAGATCGCAGCCTTCGCCAGCTCCTACATTAAAACTCCAGGGTGCTGGATAACGTCACCTGCCGCGAATCCCCCATGGAAACAAAGAACCGGCTCGCCGCCGAGGTGTAGTAGGTGCGGTCGAACAGGTTCTTCACGTTGAGCTGCAACTTGACCTTCTGCCCGTCGACCTGAGTGTCGTAGGTGGCGAACGCATCGGCCACGGTGTAGCTCGGCAGGTCGAAATCGTTCACCGCGTTGCCCGCGCGCTCCCCCACATAACGCGCCCCGGCGCCGACCCGCAGCTGATCACCGCCAATGACGCTGCCGAAGTCATAAACCGCCGACAACGAGCCGCTGTTCTTCGCCACGTTTTGCAGTTGATTACCCTTGTAAATCGGGTCTTCGGTGACTTCGGCATCGGTGTAGGCGTAGCTGCCGATCATGCTCCAGCGATCGGTGAGCTGCCCGCTCAAGTCCACTTCCAGGCCACGGGAGCGCACTTCGCCGGCGGCGCTGTAGATCGTGGTCGGGCCTTCGGCGTTGGCCACCAGCACATTGCGCTTCTTGATGTCGAACAACGCGATGTTGCCGGTGACGCGGCCCGGCAGATCAAGCTTGGCCCCCAACTCCCAGGACTTGGCTTCTTCCGGCGCGATGCCACCGTCAAGCACGGTACTGCCGCCGCTCAACGGCGCGATGGTCGAGTTGGGTTTGAACGATTCTGTGTAGCTTCCGTAGAACGACAAGGTATCGGTGTACTTGTACACAAGGCCCGCGCGCGGCACCCATTTCTGCCCGTTGCTGTCGGTGTTGGCGTGGAACGGCACGCCTTTGCCGGCGTACTGGTCGTACATCTGGAAACGCGCGCCGGCCACCAGAATCCATTGCTCGTTGAGGTGGATGGAATCCTGCAGGAAGGCCGAATCGCTGCGCAGCTCATCGGTCTGCGCGCTGTCGGGAGCGCTGACAGTGGTGCCCGCTACTTCCTGGCCATAGATCGGGTTCACGTAGCTGAAGTTGGTACGGCTTTTCTGGCGGATCAGGTCTTCGCGATAGATCTTGCGGTATTCGTCGTCGATGCCGAACAGCAGGTCGTGCTGCATGCCGAGCACATTCACGTTGCCTTCGAGGCTGGCGGTGGTGAAACGGTCGGTGCTGATCGCGTTCTGCGTGCCGTCCATGCTGCGGGTCAGGGTGCCCTTCCTGGTGTCGATGGCGGTCACGCGAACCTGGCTGGCGTCGTAGGTTTCGCGGTTCCAGCTGTAGCCGAAATGGGCTTTCCAGTTGTCGTTGAGTTCGTGATCAGCCTCGAAATGATAGAGATCCGAACGCCCTTCCATGTTGTTGAACGGCTCGTCGAGACGCTCGTTGCGCGAGATGTCCAGCGGGTGGTTGGTCCGTGGGTCGATCAGCGTGCCACGGTCGAATGGCGTGAGGAATTCGCGGTGCTCATAGGCGAACAGCAGCTTGGTGCTTTCGCCGTACCAGGCCAGCGACGGCGCAATCACGCTTTCGCGATGTACGCCGAAGTTGCGCCAGTAATCTTCGTCTTCGTAGTCCAGCACCATGCGGTAGGCCAGCCCGGAATCGCCGAGGGCGCCGGTGCTGTCGAAAGTGCCGCCGCTGCCGTTCTTGCCATCGTCATAGCTCGAACCGCGCGCGGTCAGCGCGTTGTACTGCTCAAGTTCAGGCTTCTTGCTGACCATGTTGACCACGCCGCCCGGATCCTGGATGCCGTAGAGCAACGAGGCCGGGCCCTTGAGCACTTCGACCCGGTCCACGCTGGCGTTGAGGCCGCGGCCCTGCACGATCGGCATGCCGTCACGCATGATCGAGCCGTTACGGTTGTCGCCAAAACCGCGAACCATCACCGAGTCCTGGGTGCTGCCCAGGGTATTGGCCTGGGTGATACCGCTGACATTGGCCAGGGCGTCATCGAGATTACGCGGCGCCTGATCGCGGATCACCTGGGCCGGGACGACATTGATGGTCTGCGGGATGTCCTGAATCGGGGCCGAAGAGCGCATCACCGAAGAGGTCGGTGGCGGCTGGTAACTCATGGACTCATCCATCACCGAGGTGATGGTGGTCGCGCTCAGGTTCAACGCACCTTCAGTCGGCCGCGGTTCCAGCGCCATGGTATGGCCATCTGTGCGGCGGAACGTCAATCCCGAGCCGGTGAGCAGACGTTGCAAGGCCTGTTCGGCGCTCATCTGGCCATTGACCGCCGGCGCATTGAGGCCGTACGGCGCTTCATCGGTATAGACGATGCTGATGCCGGTTACCTGGCTGAAATCACTCAGGGCCTGGGGCAGCGGTTTGGCGGCCAGCGAGAAACTGAACTGCGCTCGCGGCTGACTGCTGCCTGACTCTGCGGCCAGCGCCAGGCCAAGCGGCCACAACGCCGATGCCGAAAAGCTCAACGCAGACACACCCAACCATTGTTTGACCGAACCCGATTTTGCCCTGGACTTCATGACTCATGACCTGTGTAGAACCGCAACGGATGCGAATGACTC
>Ga0207428_10005986_pt1 | contig 11260 bp, 17 predicted proteins | sample RhiMethybrSRZTD1_FD_187600 | JGI IMG/M metagenome (GOLD analysis project Ga0207428, IMG submission 187600) | Populus rhizosphere microbial communities from Tennessee, USA - Rhizosphere MetaG P. TD hybrid SRZTD1 (SPAdes) (version 3) | ecosystem: Host-associated > Plants > Roots > Rhizosphere >... | reverse complement strand
TGTGATCGTGATGTTGTTGCCTATGTTGATGCTTTCGCCTTCTTTGCGAGTCAAAATCAGCATTGTCCATTTCCTTGCGTGAGTGGGTTTCCCAATGCCGCCTTGCAAGAAGCGGCATCAGTGAAACGTCACTGCATTACGCGGATTTCAGTGCGAGGGAACCACCCACCGTCGAGCTTCACCATGCAGCCAACAAAGGCGGCGTAGCGAGTCTCTCGGTCAGTCTGGAAGCCGTAGTAAGAGCAAGAGGCCCGAGAGGCAAGACTGCTCAGCAACATGCCACCCAAGATCAGTACCAGCAGGATTAACAGAACCTTTGTCGCGTACTTCACACCTCGATACCGTAGTCAGCCAGGCGCAGGCCGAAGTGCATGCCAATCTCCTTCAGCACCACCATCTCCGCAGGCTCGATCTGGCCGTCAGCCTGGGCAACGGCAAGAATGTTGACGAAGGCTTCCTCCGCATCGGCCGGAACGTTTTTGATGTCGGCCAGTTCCCGCTTGATCGCCAATCGACCTACTTGAAAGTTGGCGTTCAACTGACTTGTAAAACGATTGATGGTTTCGGTGATCTCGCTGCCGAAGTGCGTCAAATTCGGGTTGGAGCGAATCAACTCATCCAGCTTGGAAACCTCGCTGGCTTCAATCTCACGATCTGCCGCAGCGACCAATAGGCCGCCACCGACAATGGCCTGCATCAAGTCGCGGTTAACGACCTTCTTCATTTCGGCCTGGGCGTTGCCGACTTGTTTTCCAAAGAGTTTTTTCATTCCGAACATGGTGTTTCCTCATTGCAGGGGAGGGGATTTCCCACATAGCCCTGCTGCCAAGGCTATGAAGTGAAATCTGATTGGGCTGTCAGCTGGACTCAGATACGGCGCACTTAGGTGGGAGTCGCCCATGCCGGGTGCGTTAGTCTTTTTGCTGGTGACAGCCTTGTATCGGTGAGGTTGTTAAAGAGCAGCGGGAGATCCCGCGTCGCCGGTCTATTTCGTGGCAACGACTTAAATATCTCCCGAGGAGCTATTTAAGTCAACTCCACAGGAGATAATAATTCCGGTGGCCATAAAAAAACCCGCATTGCGCGAGTTTTTATGGCAATCAAATATTGGCGGGCAGGCTCCAGGAGACACGGATGGCGTCGTCTTTTTCTGGGCTCAACGTTACGTTTTCGGTATCGGCTATGTCCTCAAGGAGTCGCTTCCAATCTCGAGGGCATTCATCTGAGGTTTTACGAATGACGGCTGTCTTTCGTTTCTGGGCGGTTGGGGCGCTAATAATTTTTTGGATGCGGAGACCGAGAAGCTCAAATGAGTCCGGCAATGTTGGTTCGTTTTGTGGTTTTGCCATAGCACTGCTCCATTTGTGTATGGATGTACACTGAGCGATTTGCCTTGTTAGTGCTAAATATTAATGATTAAAAACAATCATTTAATAAAAAAAGCCCGCTGTTGGCGGGCTTTAGAAAGGAGGCATCCGGGGAGGGGGGACGTCAAATGGAACGAATCAGATTTAGATTCTGCCCAATACTTTACTTGGGGCAAGGATCGCCCCTACGTAATGAATATTCTCGATATCAGACCGAGCGATCGTCAGTCGTTCACCGTATGCCGTGTTTATCGACATGAGGCTGACGTCTTCATCGGTTTCGAAGAGAAGTTCTTTGACCATGCTTTGGCCATCGGTAGTGGTGATCATCACATACTCACCTGGCACTAGGCGGTGATTGGGCTCGCAAACGGCGATCCAGCCACTACGAATTGCCGGAGCCATCGAGTCACCCTTTAGACGGAGTGCATAGGCGTCCTCATCTCTGGAGTAGGTTTCAACCCAGCCAGCAGCCTGGTCAAGACTTGTCCAGTAGCCTTCGTGACCGAGTTGCGCTGTTCCAACAATATCGATTCGGCGAGGAGAGCTGGTAATTGGCGGGCCTGGCTCGACGTTTGACTGCAATGATTCGACTGATGGGACAGCATTGGCAGCAATTGCTAAATCAGAGATTTCTTTTGCGATCCGGGGGCTAAACCGCTCTACGGGTATGCCAAGCATTTTAGCTATCTCAGCTGCCATTTCCTTGTTAAGCGCACGGTTACCATTCAAGTGACTGCTAAGCGTGCCTTGGCTCATGCCTACGGAGAGCGCGATCTCTTCTTGAGTCAGCTTCTCGCCTTTAGAGGCGCGCGCATTGTAGGAAGCCAGCTCCGCTTTTAATGCGGCGCACTCCGTCTTTTCCCAGTCAAGCAATGGTCGTCTGTCATTTTTCATTTCCGAAGAATATTCCCGGTGGAGATACATTGCCATCTCCTTTGGAGTTGATTAAAAAAGCTCCATGGGAGATATTATCGCCTCAGATACACCACCGGAGATCGGATAGTGCGTCAAATCACCCTCAGCCAATTTGCTACTGAAAAGGGGCAGACCAAGGCCGGAAATTTGTTAGGCATGACCCAAAGTTCAGTAAATAAAGCTCTGCAGGCAGGGCGTGACGTTTTTGTTACGGAGCATGCAGATGGCACTTTCACAGCGGAGGAACTTAGACCGTTCCCTGTTCAAAGCGCAAAAAGGACGCGTCGCCGGATACTGCCCAGCTAATGAGCCAATTTTGAGCGCAACGGCGCCGAGAGAAAACTAGACCATGAAAGTTCCAGTACTAGACACCCGCCGATTAGTGATGGTTGAGGTGGCGAAAAATTTCCCCGGTGGGCAGCCATGCGCAGCGGCCCGTCTCGCTATCGATCCAAAGCGATTAAAAAACCAGATATACGAATCCGCAGGTTGCCGGTCACTCAGTGACGAGCAAATTCAGATTCTGGAAAGCGAGCAGGGCACCACGCACCTACCGGACTACATCTGCGCGATGTACGGCGGCGTATTCGTCCGTTTGCCAGAGACTGGTGAGCTGGACAATGTGGACATGCACCATCGTTCTCTACGTACGGCAGTGAAGCGGGGCCGGGTTGACCAATTTCTTGCCCTGGCACTGGAGGATGGCGAAATCACTGCCGTGGAAGCCTCGGAGATTTTGGCTTTGCATGCCAAGCATTTGGCTGCCCGGCACGAGGAGGTGACGGCACTAATCGAATTACACAAATCGACGCACCCAGCCCGACCGTTAGGCGGGAAGGGGTGATATGCAGTTCACGATCGCGATCAACCAAGTGAAAGCGCTGGAGTGGGGGTTGAACTCGCAGCAGGCGTTGCTCTTTTCCTTTGTCTACGAGTGTCCCAGTTGGGCAAGGCCAATCAAGACCGATAACGGGATTTTCTTTGCCTTGAGCAAGGGAAAGATCGTGGAGGAATTGCCCCTGCTCACCGATAAGCCAGATACCGCGTACCGACTTCTCAAAGGGCTCGAGGCCGCGGGTTTGATCGAGCTATCACACACTTCCAACATCAGTTTGTTTCGTTTGACCGAAAAGGCCAAAGAGTGGAATCGCAAGTTGGACGGGTCGGAAAAATATCCGACCTCTGAGGCGTTTGAGGCTCGGAAAAAAATCCGATCTACCTCGGAAAAATCTCCGAGCAAGGTCGGAAAAATATCCGAACAGGGTCGGAAAAAAATCCGAGGAGGGTCGGAAAAATTTCCGACAAATCAGGGTACCAGTAATCAGGGTACCAATCAGGTAACCAGTAATCAGGAAAATCAGGGCGCTAACGCGCCAGGCAAATCGACAAAATTCGACCCGCTGACCGCTAAACCGGAAAACGTTAGCGTTGAGGTTTGGGGCGATTGGTGCCAGCACCGCAAGGAAATCCACAAACCCCTCACCGCCAAGAGCTGCGAACAACAGGCCAAGGCCTTGGCGAACCATCCAGCCCCCGATTCCGTACTGGCCCTTTCGATCAGCAACGGATGGACGGGGATCTTCCCCGACAAAGCAGTCATCCCCGCATCACTCCCGACCAGTCGCCATTCCGGTTTTGACACTCGCGATTACAAGGCCGGCACCAAGGAGAACGCCAATGGCACCTTCCGTCTCTAACTTCGGCGCTCACATGGACCGCAAGTTCGGCGTCATCGGCCGTCAGCCAGCGAGCTGCTTTGATCATGGCGAATACTCAGCGGTCATCCTCAAGGGCGGCAACTTGTCTGGGTGTCCCATCTGTGCGAGCAACAAGCGCGACATGCAAGAGCTCGAGCGCAAGCGCTATCAGTTTCGGATAGTTCAGCACTCAAGCGCCCGGATTCCTAGGCGTTTCGCGGAAAAGACATTCGCCGATTTCGTCGTGTCGAATCCAGCCCAGCAGATTGCCCTGAATGCGTGCACCGACTACGTCGACAACTTTTCGAAGCATCGGCGGGAAGGTCGCTGCATGTTGCTGTTGGGGAAGGTCGGTACCGGCAAGACCCACCTGGCCATTGCCTCGGCCAGTCACCTGATCAACGAATGCATGGTCAAGGCGATTTACCGCACGGTGGGCACGCTCATCGGCGAGATTCGGGCGACGTTCAATGATCGTTCAGGCGAGTCCGAGGCGCACATTTTGCGTGAGGTGATTGGCGCGGACCTGCTGGTGCTCGATGAAGTTGGTGCAACCAAGCAGAGCGAATTCGAGCTGGCCACTCTGTTCAGCATCATCAATGGTCGTTACGAGCAATGCCTTCCGACGATCATCGTCAGCAACCTGTCTCCCACCGAACTGAACGACGCCATTGGTGCGCGCTGTGTCGACCGCATCCGCGAAAACGGCTGCATTGGTGTGGCATTCGAGTGGGAATCTCAACGCGGTAAGGAGGGCTTCTGATGAACGCCGCCAAGCTACAAAACATGCTCGCCGGGCAATCGTCGCTCGCCCGCAAAGTATTTCAAGTCGTGCCAATCCAAGAGCGCTGGAGTGCTCACGATATTTTCAATTCGTTGATGGTTGCCGAAACCACGGGTGCCCAGTTTCCGGCCGTGCGTCGCGGCCTGGGCGAGTTGAAGGACGCAGGTCTCATTCGCGAACCCGTTAACGGACACTTCCAGCGCACCGCTATCACCATCACGCCCCAGAGAGAACACAGCATGTCGAAAGAAACCAAGCCAGCCGTGGGTACCACCAAGAAATCCGAGGGTAGCGCTCTGGATACATTGGCGGTGCTGTCTGGCGAGGTAATCAGCTTTGCCGAGGAGGTCGGTCAGCGCATGAAAAAGCTCGCCGTGCGTATCGAGGAAGTGGCGTTGTCCGTTGAGGCAGAGCGCGAGGTCAATGCTGAGGCACTCGACAAATTCAAACTCCTGCAATCTCTGCTGAAGGGGGGTTAATGGGCAAGCGCATGGGGATCAGCTTGGAGATGCCTGATCGCCGCCTGGCTATTCCGGATTCGGCAAACTATCGATTTGCCGTGTTCTGCTGTTCGTACAAGGTGGACTTGGGCAGCACCCCCGATCACGCATTGGCGCTGTTCGTTGACCAGGCGATGGCCGAGCGCTACGGCGCCTGGATGTGGCCCTCGACATTTGAAGTGGTCGACCTGCTTGGCAAAAGGGGCGATGACCAATGACTGCTCCTTTGAAAACCCTGACTGTGAAACTGTCTGACGCCGTCATCAAACAGCATGCCATCGACCCGACCATTACCGAGCTGAAGGATCCTCGGCACCCGCTGCGCTTTCGTTACCGTCACGACCGCAGCAAAGGCAGTTGGCACCTGGTGCGTTTCGACAAGGGCGCCAAATGGAAAAAGGCTGCCAACTGGCCCGATGTGCCAGCGCGGGTCATGCTCGACAGCTTGCCGGTAGTGCAGGCCCGGTTGTTGGCCGATCCGTCGGCTGCTGCCACGGTGGATGGCTGGGAGCGGGTCGGGCAGGTGTTGGAGTGGTATGCCGCGCGCCTGAACACCGATAACAGTTTGTCCAAAAGCCGCCGGGGATCGTCGTTGTCGGCAATTCGCTGCCAGTTGTTGCCCGCACTAGGTGATTTGCCTTTGTGCAAACTCAATGCCGATACCTTGGACCGACACTTGGTCTGGCACATGCAGGCCGAGTACAGCCTGTCCTACGTCAAGTCGGTGTTGGACGTACTGAAGGTGGTGTTCGGTGCCGCCTTGACGCTGAAAAAGATCACCGTGAATCCACTGCTTGGGGTGTCTTTCAGTCACTTCACTAAGGCCAAAATAAAGCCCAAGGGTGCGCGCTTGCGACATGTCGCCGTGGTGGACCTGCTGGCCGAATGGGGTGAAGCGTTCACCACGGAACCGGCAGCCGTGACGCTGCTGGTGTTGATGCTGACCCATGCCACGCGGATCACCGAAACCCGTCTGGCCAAGTGGAAAAACATCCACCTGGATGCGGGGGAGTGGTTCATCCCGGCCGATGACACCAAATCCAAGCGCGACCATCTGTTGCCGTTGACCACGCAGGCCGTGGCTTTTCTGGAACGTTACCGTGCGCAGCAGCAGGCCCAGGGTTACGACGGGGCGTACCTGTTTCCGGCGACTTCACGTGCGGGGCGCCCGATCTCACGCAGCCAGGCCTTTGCCATTTTTGCCCGATTGGGGGCGGGCGAGTGGACCAGTCACGACCTGCGCAAACTGGCTCCTTCCATCTGGGCCAACCTCGGTGTCGATTCACTGGTGGGAAAACTGCTACTCAACCACGCCCTGACCGAACTGGAGCGTACCTACTTTCAGGCGATGGGCGAGGTGGTAAAGCGCAACGCCCTGGAGCGGTGGCACGGCTGGCTCGACGCACAGGGTTTTGATGCATTGCAAGACAAGACAGGAGCAAGACGCGCGAATAAGCCGGTTGCCCTGGACCCCTCGGGCTGGTTGGCCTGAAGCCGAAAACAGAAATTAATCTTACAAGAGGATTCAAACATGCAGAAAGGGCAGGGGTATGGCTTTAAGAGGGGGCGGATCGAGCTAGAGCCTTGCCCAACCTGCAAGGGCAAAGCGGTAGTGAATGGGCTGTTTTATGAGCTTATTTGTACTGCTTGCAACGGCTCTGGTTGGGTTATTCGAGGGAGTAGGTTGGTGCTTTCTTCGGACGAGTTAGTCACCCAGTTGAGCTTCAAATTGCAGCAGGCCCAGCGAGAGATTGAAGCGCTCCAGCATGGCTCGTCGATACCTGGTCCGGCCGAGTACTACCAACAGAACAACCGTCGCGGTGCCGGCGGTACAAATTACACAGGGGATTGAGAACATGATGATTCGAAAGCCAGCGGGCCGACCTTTGGGTGATACCGAATACCTGCTGGAACAGTGGGGATGGTGGCGGATGGATGGGGCAGGCGTTCCCAACTACATCTCACCGACATTTGCGCTAATGCGTCAGGCGATGCCGCAGGTGTCTGCGAGCAAAAGCTATTGCATTACAGATGAATGGGCCGGCGCTATTGATTACGCAGTTGCGCGCCTCTCACACCGTGATGGACAAATGGGCGACATTATTTGGCTCTACTACGGTGCTAAATGGCCGATGGTACGGGTTGGCAAGCACTACGGTATAAGCGAAGGGAAAGCGCGGGAGCTGGCGAGAGCAGGGGCGGCATGGATCGATTGTGCTGTCGATGAAATACGGAAAGCTGCCTAAGCTATTAGCCGATTGCTGCCTGTCGCGACAGGCAGAGACCGACCCATAGCTGCCAGTGAGCAGCGGCAGAGTTCGGCCAAAAGCAGACACTGGCCTGATGGGTTTTCATGTTACTCAGGAAGGCGGGAGCGTGTGTGATCTTGATTCCGAGCGTTGGAACGGCAACGTTTTCGATCAGTTGCTGCCTGATCTTGCGAGGTTGAGCGACGAAACCTCTCTCGTGCCAAGCTCTCGCACTGACAGCACATCGCCCTTCCGTGAATCTGCCACGCCGGACGTTAAAGGCTATTTAAATAAAAAGCGCCTGATTGTACCGAGCCGATAAGGAGCCTTGGTATAGCGCGACACACCACGGCTGCATCCACTGCCCCAAGGGCCGCAGTGGATGCGCCGGGTTCCATCACTAGCGTTTTGGGGCGCCTTGCTCGACCAGTGCTCGCCAGGTTTGATAGCTAGGGCGCTTCTGCATGTTGGCATGCCATGCTCGCAACGCGACGCACTCTTCAGGTACCGGCAGCTTCACCAACGAGGCGAAGATCATACCGCCCAGGACAGCGATGTCCGCCATCGAAAACTTGTTGCCGGCAACGAATGGCTGACCTTTGAGCAGATTGTCGAAATAACGCATACCTCGGATCGCTTTCTCGCCCATTTTTGCGCCCCACTCAGCGTTCTGATACAGCTCGACCTTTGGCCCCAAACCTGGAGTGGCATGGTGAAAATAGACGCTCACGGCATCGAGGAACTCGATTTCAGCGCGCTTGGTCATCATATGGATTAACCCCTTTTCCAGAGGCGTTTCACCTGTAAGCACCGGATTACCGTCCAGGCTGTCCAGATACTGGGTAATCGCGGTGCATTCCGCAATTAACGTTCCATCTTGCAGCTCAAGTACAGGAAGTGTGCCGGAGTAATTGATGGCTAGGAACTCAGGCTCCTTGTGCTCGCCAGTCCACAGGTTCACCGAAACGAACTCAATATTCGGCAACAGCCCTTTTTCGGCAAGAGCGATGCGTACCCTGGCCGGGTACGGGCCATCGAACCAGTCATAGATTTTCATCGAGGAAATAGAGGAAGCGTCACCGGATTGCTGTGTAGTATTCATGCTATATTTACCTGCCTGTCAGTTGGTAGGTAAAGATTGAGCCAGATTAGGCGCGCTGTCAACACCCTACCTGTCAATTGGCAGGTAGCCTCACGGCGAGTAGAATGTGTGCCAAACCGATTCTGAATCCAAGGTGAGGGTTACGACGTGAGTGAAAATGCCCGAGAGGCCATCCTGGCTGCGGCGAGATCCGCAGCACAGCTGCATGGATACAGCGGTATCAATTTCCGTAGCATTGCCGAAAAGGTCGGGATCAAAAACGCAAGCATTTACTACCACTTTGCGAGCAAGGCGGATTTAGGCGCTGCCGTAGCAGAACGCTATTGGCAGGACACGCTGGCGATGCTTGAAGAGATACGGGCCTCGAGCACTGACCCACTACAGTGTTTGCAGCTGTATCCCTCCATCTTTCGTAAATCTTTGAAGGACCATAACCGGCTCTGCCTGTCTAGTTTCATGGCCGCAGAATACGAAGATCTGCCTGACCAGGTCTCCAAGGAGGTCAAGACTTATGCGGACGTTAATGTGAGATGGCTTGCCGAAGTGCTAGCAGATGCTGGTTGGGGCGTTGGGCCAGCCTGTGAGCGCCGTGCACGCGCGATATACACCGCTGTTGCTGGAGCGCAGCTCATTGCGCGGACCTCAGTAGACATCAATCTATTTGACGATTTGATGTTGAGTTATCAGGAAGCAGGGTTGATTCCAGCCTGATTACTTAACGGCACAGTCATCAATGCGCCTGTTTCTGGTCTTGCGGCGGCAAAAAATAGAGTTTTCTGCGTCGCTGATGGAGAGTCTTCCAAACGCAATCAGTAATGCCTCGGGCATTCTTTCTCTGTACCCCACGCTGGTCCCTTGGCTACAACCTCACCCGATGACGGCAAGATATCAAGGTAAGAAAATAGTCTTATCACGGATGCATCTGACCATATGGAGATCTTTGCGAGGGTCTGCTTTGGGTTGATAACTGCTCTTCGCGACGGGCAGAAAACGACCCAGGCTGTGTGAAAACGTTTTTAAGCAGGATTGGCAGTTAGGACTCGAGCGAAAATCGCGATCCTACGCAAATTTTCGGGCTGCTGATAAACCAAACGCTGGCAGATTTTACGTAGCAACTCAGACTTCAAAACGGCGCATGTGTTTTCACACAGCCTAGACCCATAGCTGCCGGTGGCGAAAGAAAGAAAACGGCCAACAGCGGACGTTCAGCCCAGGTCTTCTTTTCGGCCAGCAGTGGAGGGTCAAAGGTTCTGATAGATTGGTAGAAATTACTACCTGTTCGAGAACCGCGATCAATGAGAGTTATTCGTAGCAAGGATTTCACCGCCACTCGCGCTTGGGGGGCTGACGACATAGCTAACATGGATGGAACCACCGTCCGCCTCCACTGGGCCGACCAGCCATATAAGTGGCATGTCAACGATGGTGAGGAAGTTTTCGCAGTCCTCGACGGCACGGTAGATATGCATTATCGCGAGTCAGGCATCGAGCGCGTCGTGACATTGGTGGTTGGCGACGTGTTTTTCGCAGGGGCTGGATGTGAACATGTTGCGCATCCTCGTGGAGAAGCACGGATTCTGGTTATCGAACGTGAGGGCAGCGTTTGAGTTGACTAGGCTATCGCTCATTATTACCTATTCGTGGTCATGGGATTGTCTTCCGTAGACTGACCAGGTTGATTGCGTTAAATATCTTCAAAATAATCAGGCGACCGTCCTTACAGGGTCTATTCGACCCTATTCGTAAGGCATCATGACCATAACGGAATAAACGGTACTCCAAATCGCCAGTCCGTTTTTTAAGGAATTAGACCTCAATGAAAGCGCTGATCGTGATCGATGTGCAACACGGACTATTCACGCCACTGCCCCGGCCTGCCTCATCGCTAGAAGTCATACGTCGTATCAACGAATTGACACAGCGCGCCAGATTGCAAAGGGCGCCCGTCATCTTTGTTCAGCACGAGGCAAATGACGGCGAATATTTTAGGCACGGCAGCGAGGCATGGGCTTTGGATGCCGGGCTCCTCATAGGGAGCGCTGATTATTTTGTCCGCAAAACCACCCCTGACTCCTTTCTGAAAACAGACCTCGAATCAGTGCTGGCAGAAAGCGGCAGTTCTCATCTTGTCGTCTGTGGCTATGCCACGGAGTTTTGCATCGACACCACAGTCCGGCGTGCAGCGGCACTGGGGTATGACGTGACCGTGGTGAGTGATGCTCACACTACTCACGACAAAGCCCATGCCGACGCGGCGCAAATCATCGCCCACCACAACGCCACCTTGCCCAGTATTAAAAGCTTTGGGGTGCATATCCTCGCGCAAGAAAGCGATGCCGTTGAGTTCGTTCACGTATAGAAATCCAGAGTTCTGACAGACCTAGGGACGATAGCGGCCGTTAGCGACAGGCAGCTATTGGCCGATTGTTGCCTGTGGCGGAGGGCAGCAGCTCGTAGCGTTCTGTACGAAGCTCACGACTGAAGACGACCTATCAGGCCTGAGAAGAAGCCAAGGATGGGTGACATCAACTGAACTAGGAGCGCCTTCAAAACGTACTTTCGGAGTGAAAGTCCGTGACTGCGATGTAGGTATGAGCAGTCCTACAAACCATCCGGCGCTTGGCGTTCCGAAGCGAGTGGATC
>Ga0207428_10005984_pt1 | contig 11261 bp, 5 predicted proteins | sample RhiMethybrSRZTD1_FD_187600 | JGI IMG/M metagenome (GOLD analysis project Ga0207428, IMG submission 187600) | Populus rhizosphere microbial communities from Tennessee, USA - Rhizosphere MetaG P. TD hybrid SRZTD1 (SPAdes) (version 3) | ecosystem: Host-associated > Plants > Roots > Rhizosphere >... | reverse complement strand
CGCGCCGCCTGATGCTCTCGGACGGAGGCAACGTTTCGCTGACCCTTTCGGTTGCGGGACGATAAAGCGCTCTACCCTACCCGACCCACCTGGCCTACCCGACCCACTCGGCCTAAGCCGTTCGCTTTCCTTCCTCCGGCACGCTGGTACGCGATCGCAACTGCTTGATCCCCTGCTCGACCCGTTCGGCGAGCTCGCGTTCGTGCTGGAGCGTGCGCAGCGTGTTCCGCGCCTCCTGCAGCATGAATTCGAGCTGCGCGACCTTTTCCACGACCTGATCGACCAGGGCTTTCTGGTCGCCCAGCGTCTCGAGGTTGAGGCGCACATCGTCGAGGACGTGGACGATCGCGTTGGTCTTCGACTGCACCTCGTCGATCACCTTGCGGCGCGCGTCGATGCCGGCGATGCGCTCGTCAGTGTCGGCGATGCGCGACAGCAGCAGGTCCACCTGGTTCTTGAGGGCGGTTACTTCGCCGCGCTGCTCCGCCAGGTGGGCCAGGTCCGCTTTACTACGCGCGCCAATCTCGTGGACCTGCTCCACTTCGGCCTTGACGGCGTTGATCAGCTGCTCACGCCCGGCAATCGCGGCGACGCTCTTTTCGAGATCGCCGGTGAGTTGCTTGATCTCCGACAGCCGTGCTTCGACTGACGCCAGCTTCTTGTCACTGAACGCCATCTGGGTTCGGCGCTGCTCGAGCTGCTTGAGCATGTTCTCCGCCCGCGCCAGCTGATCCTCGGACGCTTGCACCTGGCTGATCGCTTCGCGCTGCCGGGTCTGAACGCGATCGAGGTCGACGATCAGTTCTTCTTTCACGGCGGTTGACCGCGCCAGCTCTTCGGAGAGCGCCTGCATCTGACGCGTCCGATCGGTCACTTCGGCGGCGATCGCCTTGCTCGACGCCAGGAGATCCGCGAAACGCTTCTCCTGCTCGATCATCGTGGCGTCGTCAAGTTTCACACCGGCGATACGCTGGTTGGCAGTCCCGATCTCGGCTTTCAGCGCGTTGACGTCGGCGACGAGCGGCACGAGCCGCTTCTGCAGCGCGCTGACGGACGCCAGCTTGTGCTGCGCGTCCTCGAGCTGAGTCCCGAGGCCTTCGCATGCCACCTTGAGCGCGTCCAGCTCGGTTCGTCTCGTCGATTGCTCGGCGAGCTTCTGATCGACGTCAGCCGTCGTCGTGTTCAGCGCGTTGATGCGCGCCTCGATCTTCTCGACGTACGGCACGCGTGCCGAGACTCGCGCGATTTGCGCATCCAGCTCGGCGACCGATTCGTGGAGGCGGGCCGCTTTCTCCGTACCCTCCTCGACGAGCTTCAGCTTGGCCACGATCGCGTCAAGCTTCACTTCCAGTTCCGGGGTCCGCGCGGAGAAGCCGGTCATCTTCTCGGCGAAGACATCGAGCGCGGCGCGATCGGAGCCGAGGCGGTCGGCGAGTTTCACCGCTTCTCCGTGAGCCTTGTGGAAGTGCTGCATGTCCTGGTGCAGCGCATCGAGGTCGTGGCGGCTCTGACGGAGGGTGTCCATCTGCCAGACCGTCTTCTTGGCGAGGTCCTCGAGCTGCGACAGCTTGCCGGCCAGCCCGTCGAGCGCCAGCTGCTTCTGGGTGAGCTCGTCGGCCTGCGCGAACAGCGTTTCGAAGCGCTTGCCGAGCGCGTCGATCTTCTGCGACACGATGCCGACGGTCTTGTCCTTCAACATCAGGGCGTCCATGCGCCCTTCGGCATCGCCGACGCCGTTCTGCAGCACGCGGAGGCGTTCCTCGAACGTCTCCAGCTCCTTTTTCCGTCCGCCGAGTGACTCCACGTGCCCGCGCACGCCTTCGAGCAGCGACGCCGCTTCCTTCGTCAGCTTCGCCGTTTCGCGTTTCGCCTCCTGCCGGGTTTTGCCGGCGGTTTCGAGATCCGCCGCGGTCTCCTGGGTCAGCTTCTCGATCCGGCCGACAGTTTCTTCGACCCTGGCCGCCTGCTTCATACCCTCGTTCAGCTTCGCGATCTGGACGTCCATCGCCCAGACCATTTCGTTCACGCGATTAGCTTGTACGACGGCGTGTTCCACTGCCTGTTGCTGGCTTTCGAGCGCCTTGGCCTTGTGTGAGACGTGCTCGGCCAGGGCGTTGAGGGCCGCGAACCGCTCGTCGGTGCTCTTGGTCAGCTCGAGGAGCCGCGCCAGCGGACCGAGCCGATTCTCGACGTCCTTGGCGGTGGCCAGCGCTGACGTCGTGTCTTCGCGCGCTTCGCGCGACGTTTCGCGGATCTTGCCGTAGTCCTGCGACAGCGCGGTTGCCGTCGCGCGAACCTGATCGAGTTCGGTCTTGAGCGTGCTGACCTGACCCAGTGACCGCTTCACCTCGGAGTCAGCCTTCTGCAGCTGGCCGCGGACCTCGTCGACTGTTGCGCGCTCTTTCTTCAAGGTCTCGACCGTCGCGTACGTCGAGAGCGCCTGCGACGACAGTTGGTGCAGCGCTTCCCGAAGTTGCTGCAGTTCGCCGTCGGGGCCCAGCGCCTTCTGCGTCGTCTGCTCCGCCTGGTGCGCCGCGTCCTTCAGCGCCTGGATGCGCACGTCGACTTCCTCGAGCGCCTTCGTGCGATCGTCGACCAGCGCGAGCCGCGCCGCGACGTCGTCGAGCCGCTGGGTCACGCCCGTCACCCGATCGGTCATCTCCTCGAGCGCCTTGCCGAGCGGCGCCAGCTTCTGGCTTCGCGTCGTCAGCGTCGTCAGCATCGCGCTGATCGCGGCGCGCTCTTCGCGCGCCGCCGCAACCAGAAGCTCGAGCTCATCCGTCTGTTTCTGGACCAGCTTGGTCTTCCCGCCAGTCAGATTCTTGAGGGCGTCCAGCATGTCCGTTGGCTCCCGGGCGAGGCAGTTAAGAAGCGCTGTAAAGAATCGTGCAGCCAGCATAACTGTATCGATGGCTTCGTTCGGCGGTTTTTGCACTTTGGCGGGCGAGGCGGCCTCGCACTTCCTGCGATCCGGGCAGCGGTCGAAGACTCCAAGTCGTTGAGTTGATTGGGCGAGCTCTGCTGCGACGACGCTTGCAGGTCAGCATGACGTGCTCGCATGTCTTCGAACAGCTGCTGTCTTCGGCGTCGAGGCCTTCCCGGTGCAAGTCGAGGTCGACGTGTCCTTCGGCATGCCGGTGTTCACGATGGTCGGCCTGCCCGACACCAGCGTGCGCGAAAGCCGCGACCGTGTGCGGAGCGCGATCCGCAATTCCGGTTTCGAGTTCCCCCCGCACCGCATCACCGTCAACCTCGCGCCCGCTGATGTCCGCAAGGCCGGCGCGGCGTTCGATCTCCCGATCGCGCTGGGCATCCTGGCGGCGTCCGGCGTGATCGAGCGTCGTCACGTTCCCGACATCGTGCTGCTGGGCGAGCTGTCGCTCGACGGATCGATTCACGGCACACGCGGCGTGCTTCCGATTGCCGCCGCGGCGAGACGCGACGGCCTGTCGGCGATTCTGCTGCCGGCGTCGAACGCCGGCGAAGCGGCGATCGTGTCGGGCCTCGATGTGCTCGGCGTGTCGTCGCTCGCCGAAGCCGTCCGCGCGCTGAACGATCCGTCGAGCGCCGTCATTGCGCCGGCGACGCCCCCGGCCCCTCGGGAGCCCGATGCGCTGGATCTGGCGGAAGTGCGCGGACAACTGCTGGCGCGCCGCGCGCTCGAAATCGCCGCCGCCGGCGGACACAATCTGCTGCTGACTGGCCCACCCGGCGCCGGCAAGACGATGATGGCGCGACGTGTCGCGAGCATCCTGCCGGCGCTGACGATCGACGAGGCACTCGAGGTCACGTCCGTGCATTCGGTGGCAGGAGTGCTGCGGCCCGGCGCGGGCCTGCTGGTCGATCGCCCATTCCGCGCGCCGCATCACACGATCTCGAACGCCGCGCTGGTCGGCGGGGGATCGCAGCCGCGGCCGGGCGAGGTCAGTCTCGCCCATCACGGCGTGCTCTTTCTCGACGAGATGCTCGAGTTCAGCCGCCACGTCCTCGAAGTACTCCGTCAGCCGCTCGAGGAAGGGACCGTCACCGTCGCCCGCGCCGCCCGGACGGCCGTCTTTCCCGCACGCTTCATGCTGGTCGGCGCGATGAACCCGTGTCCATGCGGCTTCCTCGGCGACACCGTACGCGTATGCCGGTGCACGCCGGTCCAGATCTCGAGCTATCACGACCGCCTGTCGGGGCCGTTGCGCGATCGGTTGGACCTCACCGTCGAAGTCCCGGCGCTTCCGCCCGAAGCGCTCGGCAGCGTCGAGCCCGGAGAATCGTCAGCCGCCGTCCGCGCCCGCGTGGCAGGCGCGCGCTCCCGCCAGAGCGCGCGTTACGAAGCCGATCGCGTGAGGACCAACGCGGAGCTCACGGCGCGGCTGATGCCAACGTATGCCCAGCCGAATCCCGCCGGCCTCCGCGTGTTGTCGAAGGCGGTAAGCCGCCTCGGACTGAGCGCGCGCGGCTACGACCGCATCCGAAAGGTCGCGAGAACGATCGCCGACCTGGCGGGTCACGACGACATTGGCGCGGACGAAGTCGCGGAAGCGTTGCAATTCAGGATGTTCGTTCGTTGACAATCAGTGGAGGCCGTCCGATAGTTAACGCGCTCATCACGTCGAGGCACGTACCCATCTGTGGAGCGCGACGATGGCAAAGCGTCGAAAGACGGCGGCAGCACGCAAACCGCGCAAGGCCAAGGCCGGCAGCCGCCGGTTTCCGAAAGCGTCACCCTATCTGAAGAAGTTGAGCACGGCGGTGCGCCGGCATTTCGCCAAGGCCGTGGACCTGCCGACCTTTCTGTCGACCGCCGGGCAGCTCACGACAGAGGATCGCAAGCTGATCGTGCGACAGGCACTGATTCTGCTCGAGCAGAACTACGCGCACCTTCCCCTGAAGAAAGCGATGCATTCGATCGATCCGGTGCAGCGGCTGAAGGTGCTGTTGCAGGCGCTGGAGATGACACCGCCGCCGCGGCAACTTTCCGAGTTCGAGTTCCACGCCGAAATGACCGACGTCTTCACCTCGGTCCGCGATCTCCACACCAACTACCTGCTGCCCGCCCCGTTCAACGAGATGACCGCCTTCCTGCCGTTCATGGTCGAAGACTACGTCGATCACGGGAAGCGGAAGTATCTCGTCTCGCACGTCACGGGCGGTTTCCGCCATCCGACGTTCGGGCCGGGAGTCGAGGTCGTCTACTGGAACGGCACACCGATCGATCGCGCCGTCGCGAACAACGCCCAGCGATACGCCGGCAGCAACCGCGACGCGCGACACGCGCGCGGCGTGCAGACGCTGACGACGCGGGCCCTCGTCATCGCCCCGCCTCCCGACGAGGAATGGGTGGTCGTCGGCTATCGGACGAAGACCGGTAAGCTCGCGGATATCCGATTCGACTGGCAGGTGAATCCACCGATGCCCGCGAGCGTCGAGGCGCCGGTCGCAACCGGACGCGCGGTCGCAGGCCTCGGCCTCGACCTCGAACAGGACATCGTTCAGCGGGTACGAAAGGGGCTCTTCGCGCCGAACGTGGTCGATGCCGAGAAGAAGGCCGCCAGAAAGGCCATCCGCGGTGTCCTGGCGGATCTGGAGAGCGGCATGCCCAACGTGTTCGAGGCGCGCAAGGTGACGACGCCGTCCGGAACGTTCGGCTACCTGCGCGTGCGGACGTTTTCCGTGTGGCCGCCGGAAGACTTCCTCAACGAGTTCATCCGCCTCATCACCGCGCTTCCGCCGCGCGGCTTGATCCTCGACGTCCGAGGCAACGGCGGCGGTGTGATCAATGCCGGCGAGTTCGCGCTCCAGACCTTGACGCCGCGCCGCATCGAGCCGGAGCCCCTCCAGTTCATCAACACGCCGCTCAATCTCGAGATCTGCCGCCGCAATGGCAAGACGTCGAATTGGTCCGATCTCTCGCCCTGGGTCGAATCGCTGGAGCAGGCGCTGCAGACGGGAGCGGCTTTCTCTGCGGGGTTCCCGATCTCGGATCCCGAGATGTGCAATGCGATCGGCCAGAAGTACTTCGGCCCGGTCGTCCTGATCACCGACGGACTCTGCTACAGCACGACCGACATCTTTGCCTCGGGTTTTCAGGACCACGAGATCGGGCCGGTGCTGGGCGTCGCCGGCAGCACCGGGGCCGGCGGGGCGAACGTGTGGGAACAGCAGTACTTCTCGAGCGACATCCTGCCCGATTCGGTCTATCAGCCGCTGCCGAACGGCGCCGGCATGCGAGTCGCCATCCGCCGCACGCTGCGCGTCGGGCGCCGCGCCGGCGCGCCTGTGGAAGATCTGGGCGTGATCCCCGACGAGCGGCACGACGTGACCCGGAACGACCTGCTGAAGGGCAACGTGGATCTGATCAATCGCGCCGGCAAACTGCTGGCGGCGAGGCCAGTGCGGCAATTCACCGTCACGGTGCACGAAAGCTCGCCGACGCAGGCGAACCTGGCCTTCGAGACCGAAGGGATGACGCGGTTGGACGTTTATCTGGACGAGCGTCCGATTCAGTCACTCGATCTCCAGGGTGGACGCGCCGCGATCGTGGTGCCGAAGAACGGCCCTCAAGCCACGCTCGAAGTGCGCGGCTTCGACGGAACGCAGCTGGTCGCCCGTTATCGCACGCCGGTGTGATCTCCGATCCCGCATGGTCCGGCAGGCCACATTCTTCATGCTCGTGATTACAGCGGTCGCGCTGGCTCCGCGCCGGGTGTGCGCGCAACAGTCAGTGACGCTGCAGTGGGAGAACGACGTCCTGTTCAGGTCCGACGACGATTACACCAATGGCCTGCGCGTGAGCGCGGACCTCGACAAAGCGCTCTGGTGGAAACGCTGGGGGCTTGGATACAACAACTGCCGCGACGAGGACAAATCCAAGCCGTGTCTGCGGACGACGTTGATGTTCGGCCAGAATTTCTACACCCCGCAGGACATCACGATCGAGGAGGTTCAGGAAAACGAGCGTCCGTACGCAGCCTGGCTGTACGTCGGCTTCGCGGCGCGTGTCGCCCGGCCGACGCGGCTGACGAGTGTGGAGTTGCAGGTTGGAACAACCGGCAAGAAGGCGTTTGGAGAAGAGGTCCAGTCCTGGTTTCACAGTCACCTGACGAGACACTCGCCTCAACCCCGGGGATGGGCGCACCAGGTGAAACCCGTTCCGGGGCTGGTGGGCATCGTCGCGTCATGGGACGACAAGTTCGCACGCGAGAAGACGACCGCCGGACGGCACCTCGTGTACGCCGACGCGATTCCGTACTATCGCGTCACCGTCGGGAACGTGCACACCAACGCGGCTGTCGGCACGACCGTCCGCTTTGGCTACAACATTCAGCGCAACTGGACCGAGAAAATAACCCCCACCTTTCACGTGGCCAGCACGACACCTGCGCGGCCGCCGGACAAGCCTCGGGGCTTCGCCAATGTGTTCGCCGGTCTCGAAGCACGCGCGATCGCTTGGAACGCGCTACTCCAGCACGACACGTACACCCCGCGGCGCCTTCCCTCGATCGCCCGCAGTGTGGCGGACTTCGAGGCGGGTTTTCAAGCCGGCTACGGCTGGCTGTCGGGTGGGTTGCGCTACGTATGGCGCTCGCCGGAATTCGACGGCGGCCGGGTCAGCAGATTCAATGGTTTGTTCATCACGTTTGGCACGCCGGGGTCGTGACGCGTCGCAGTCTTACGATGGCTTCGTATACGCGCGTGCAAGCGCCAATGCCGCCCAGTTGGTGGCGGCCGCCGAAATCCAGCCGTCGTTGCCGTGTGGAAAACCGATGTCGAACAGCGGCTGCAACGGCAGCGCGCGTGTCCTGACCAGCCACGAGCCGTCCTCGCATTGGGTCTTCAACAGGAACTGCACGCCGCGCTGGTAGATTGGGTCCGCGGGGGCGATCGCACCGCTCTCGGCGAGCGCGACGAGCGTCTGCCCCGTCGCGTAGGCATCGCTGTCCATTGACGGCAACTGCGCCCATCCGCCATCGGGCCGCTGCTCGGCAATGAGCGCCCGACCCGCCTTCTGGATGGCACCGCCGCCGGCGCGGCCCCACGTCAGGCCGAGCAGCTTGAACGCGCGATCTTCGTTGCTGCGCGTGGGCGCGGTCGCGAGCCAGGCAGCCGCGCGCCGCGCGGCCTTGTCGAACTCCGCTTTCGCCACAGCGGGCGCATAGAGCTGCAACGCGCGCATCGACGCCGCCGTGACTTGAATGTCGCTCGATTCGAGCGGAGGCCGGTGCGCGAGGATCCGCCACTGGCCGTTCGCCAGTTGCGTCCGCTTCAGAAAAAACGCCATCGCATCGGTGGCCGGGTCGGCGGCGTACTTTTCCGCGTGCAGACCGAGCAGGATGTAGCTCACCGTGTCGGCGTCGCCCGGAATGCCGACGCCCTGCAGGGCGCGGTCACGCCAGGCATCGATGAACGTCCCGATGGTCTTCAGGCTCGCTCGCGCCGTCGCTTCGTCGACCGCGATGCCAAGCGGGCGGACCGCCGCGACGGTCATCGCCGTGAGCGTGTTGTTGTGGCACGACACACAGCCCGACTTTTTCAAGAAGACCGCATCCGTCCGTTGCAGCAGCGGCAGGCTCCGCTCGAGTGCCACACGGGCCGATGCGGCCGGAGCGGGAGTCGCCGTCGGCGCCGCCGATCGGTTGCCGGCCGCCGCGCCCGCGCTTTTCAGGACGTCGACCGTCGTCGTGCGGCCGTGCCGCCGCGCGACGTCCAGCGCGGTCTCCCCTGCCTTGTCACGGGCGTTGACGTCCACGCCTTTGGCGATTAACAGCCGGAGCGCGTCATTCAGTTCGATCTCCGCGGCCGCGGCGCGCGCGATCATCGTCTTGCCCTCGCCGTCCGTCAGCTTTGGATCGGCGCCGCGATCGAACAGCATCTTGGCGCCGCGTCCGTTGTGGAGTGGCGGCAGTTCGAAGAACAGCGCCTCGGTCAGGGCTTTGGGCGGCAGCGATTCGAGGAGCCGGGCGATGCACGCGCCGCACTCCGAGCGTATGGCAAGTGCGAGGGTGGCTGCGCCGGCGGCGTTGACGTCGGCGCCGTGCTCGACCAGCAGCCGGAAGACGGCCTCGTCCCCCGAGTAGGCCGCTTCGCTCAGTGGCGTGGTTTCTCCCAGCAACCCGGCGGCCTTCACGTTGACGCTCGCGCCGCGATCGATCAGCAGCTTGACCACCGGCGCGGCGCCCGGGATGCCAGCCGCGATCAGCAGCGGCGTCCGCCCATCGTCCGAGCGCGCGTTCACATTTGCGCCGCGCTCGAGAAGCAGCCGTGTCTTCCCGAGATCGGTGACCGCGCGCATCAGCGGTGTGGCTCCGACATCGTTGCGCGTGTTGGGATCAGCGCCGCGATCGAGCACGGCTTTGACGTCTGCCGCGCTTCCCCACTGCGCGACCTCGATGAGCCTGGCCGCGCGTGGTTCCAGCGTGACCGGCGGCGCTTCGTTGGCGAATTCGTCGGGCCAGTCCGCACCCTGATCCATCCAGGTTTGAATCAGTGCAATCTGGTCTTTCTTGAGGGCTCCCGTGGGAGGCATCTGGGGACCCGCGGTGTCGCCGGTGATTCGCGCCATCAGCAGGCTCGCCGCGGCGTTGCCGGGACGGATGATTCCCGGGCTTGCCGTGCCGCCGCGCATCGCGTCGCGGCGTCGATCGAGTCTGAACCCGTTCATCTGTTGGCTGGGGCCGTGGCAGCCGTAGCACTGCTGGCGCAGGATCGGCTGGACGTCGCGGCCGAAATCCACGCGTGCCACGGCCTGTCCGGCCTCGTGAGATTTCGGCGCCGCTGACACGCGCAGCGTTCCCGGATCGTTGGGCCTGAGCGGGCTGGTGAATGTCAGGCCGGCGTTGGACAGATCCCCGAATACCTCGTCGCCTTCCGGCTTCGCGTTTCTTCGTACCCATCCCACCAGATCGTCGAACGCCTTGGTCATTTCCGGCTGGCTGAACGCGCAGTGGCCCGCGATGCGGTACACGCGCTGGACGAGCAGGTCCTGTTTCCCGGAGGCAACCACCGCGCGTTTCAGCGTCTGCTGAAGAACGATCGGCACAAAGAGATCGCCGGTGCCGTGCATCGTGAGCAGTGGGCGTTCCAGTTTCCCGTCGAATGGGACGATCTCGTCATAGGGCCCCATCGGGTTGCGAATCTCGGCGTCGAGCGCTTTTCGGCGGGCGCGGGAATTGAGGGCATCTGCCGTCAGGCCGAGTCCGTCGTCGATCGCGTACTTGATGTGCGTCGTCATCACGGCGCGATTCGACGGCGTGGTACTGCCCGCGAGCGCCGCGCCGCTGATGTTTCCCGCAAACCGCGACGCCAGCCCTTCGACCGCGAACGGCCGCGGTCCGCCGCTGATCTGGATTTCTACGCTGGCCAGCTGACGGCCCTTGTCGGTGTAGTCCGGCGGTTTGCCGAGAAGCTCGTTCATCCTCGCGAGATCCTGCGGCATCGAGTCCAGCTTGAGTTGAACGCCGGTGATGACCTCGGCGGCGCCGCCGACGGCGGCGAAGAAATCGAACAGCTCCGGTCCGGCGGGACACATCGCGAGTCCGCCCGCGAACGCGGTCGGGAACTCGTGCATCCCGAGCACGGTGAGGTGGCCGCCCATCGACGTCCCGGTCAGCAGCACGCGCTGCGGCGCGCGGCCGCCGTTGAACTTCGTGAACAGGTCGGTCAGCGCCATGGTGTCGAGGAGTCCCTGCCCCGGCACGTAGCCATTGCAGCGGTAGCTGGAAGCGGCCCACGCGAAGCCGTTCTTGATCAGGTGCTCGCGGATCGGCGAGTTGCCGACGCGAAGCATCGAGCCGTTCGTGCCGGAGTTCGACACGAAGCCGTGCGCATACAGCGCGAGCTCGCCGTTCCAGGTGTCGGGAATCTCGATCCGGTACAGTCCGCCGTCGTACTTGCCGTAGAAAGCCTTTGCGCCCGGCAACGCTTCGAAGGTGGCGTCGCCGAATTCCCACGCCTGGTCGGGACACGGAATCGGCGTAATCCCCGGCCGTCCGAGGGCGCTCGGGCGGGACACCGACGCCACGGCCACGGTGGCGAGGAGGGCAGCGACGAACAATCCGCGGAGACGCACGCTGTGCTCCTTTTCGACATCGCGACCCTCAAAGGGTCGCGCTAGGTACTCGACAGGACTATCGGCTACCGACTCGCTTCGGCAACGCGAACGCTGTCAGGTCGGCGCCAGACGGAATCACGACATACTGCCGTCCATCGATCGCGTAGCTCGTCGGCGGCGCATAGATCGATGCGCCGGTCTGAAACTCGAACAGCTTCCG
>Ga0207428_10005980_pt1 | contig 11267 bp, 8 predicted proteins | sample RhiMethybrSRZTD1_FD_187600 | JGI IMG/M metagenome (GOLD analysis project Ga0207428, IMG submission 187600) | Populus rhizosphere microbial communities from Tennessee, USA - Rhizosphere MetaG P. TD hybrid SRZTD1 (SPAdes) (version 3) | ecosystem: Host-associated > Plants > Roots > Rhizosphere >... | reverse complement strand
TGACTCGAATGCGGCCGTGCACGCCGAGTATATCCTCGGATACGTCGAATATGCCGCGGGCAATCTGGACGCGGCCCGCGACTGTCTTGCCCGAGCTGTGAAGGCGTTCCAGGCGCAGACGAGTCCGTGGGGGGCGGGGCAAGCGTTGACGGGACTGGCGTGGGTCGCTCTTGCAGCCAGCGATAGGGATGAAGCCGAACGGCTGCTCGATGCAGCGGTGCCGTCACTTCGAGACGCCGGTCCATGGTTCCTGTTGCTGGTCGGGTACCTGCGCGCCATTTTAGCCGTGCGTCGCGGGAACGAGGATGACGCGATCGCGTTGGTCCGCGACAACCTCACACGCATCCGGGAACTCAAAGACCAGTCTTCGTTTGTGTACACGATGGTCCCGCTGGCTGCCGCCGCCGCACTCAAGGGCGATGATGCATGGGTGGCGCGGATCATCGGCGCTCGAGACGCAGTGACCGACCGCACAGGCGCCACGGTCGTTGACGACTCCGTGCGTGACCTCCGAGAGTACGCAGAGCGAGACGCCCGTGCGCGACTCGGAGCCGAGCGGTGGGATCGGGCGTACGCAGCTGGGCGCGCGAGCTCGATCGAGGCGTTGATTCAGGATATCGATCGAGCACGCCGTTAGAGCGCTCCACGGGCTCGGTGGAATAACCCGCGTGTGGACCGAGTTTGTATGGCATCACGGTGGATGGCTTCATCGACCTGTAGCTACCGGAAAGCCGATCCGGTCAGATGCGCGGCATGTCAGAGGTCTCGACGTGCTTCACCTCGTCGGCGGGCGTGCCACAAACGCTGGCAGAAGTCGATGCACGTTGAGCAGGGAACTGGGGCCGTCTCCCCAGCACGCCGATCCTTCATCGTTCGTTAGAGCGGAGGCGAGTTCTCGGCGACGCGTGGCTACATCTACGTGAAGCAGGATGTGCGCAGTCGCGACGGGTCCGGCGGTGTGCTCGACATGAACACCATGCGCAGGAGGAGGACGGGTCGGAGACTAGTGGCCGAGGTTAATCGTGCCGGAGAGCGACCCTGAGGACAACCCAGTTACGATGTCGGCGGAACGTTCAATGGTGATTTTCCCCGACGCGTCAGCGAACCGGCCGGTTCCACCCGTGATGGTGTGGGTTTCCGTAATCGTCACGGTTGGAAATACAACAATGTCACCGTGTCCCACCACACTCACGCGAATCTGGTCTCCATTCGCTGCTGTCCAGGTGGCGGTTCCCGTGGCATTTCCAGTGGCTCTCGTGACGGTGAAGTCGGCACTGAGGGTGAATCGTCCCAGGTGCGTGGCGGTACCCGTGCCGTCGAGATGTCTGACGTCGCTCGCGTCGTCTCCCGAGACGACATGTTCCGTAGACTGCAGGTTGCCCGCGAACGGTAACGCCGAACCGCCTCTTGCCTCTGTTGCTGCTGCACCAGTGACCGCGCTGGACGCGGAGGTTGGACCGGTAGGAAGCTGGCCGCTGCACGACACAACAAAGACACATAAACCGAATACGACGTATCGCATTATCGCAACCTTTCGAGGAGCGGGACGTTTGGCCGTCGGCGCGGGATGTTCGTTCTCGAGCACTTTCCTTGCGCGAGAGGGGACTCTATGCGCACTAGCCAGCCGTCAGATGTACGCAATTGCACATGAAGGGAGGGATTCCCAAGGATGAGGGGCTCCCGCTTTCTTAGTCCAGTGTGAGAGGTTCCGGCGGCCGACGTACGGCTCGCTCACTTCGCTTAGGGCGCGAGCGGCACCTATGGCCCGACGGCTTCGAGGCAGACATCATCGTTCATAGGAAGGGCGCGATGCCTGCGTCGTGTTAGGGATCGCGCTGCCTCCTCGTTCTCCGTTGAGCTCGCGACATCGATCGGTCACGAGTTGCAGCACGCGATCGAAGTATTGAGCGATTACCGCGTCAGGAACAGCTCCGCGCTCTTCCACTTCTTCCAACGTCTAGGGACATTCCGCTCCGGGAGCTTCGAGACGACAGCGGCGATTGACGTGGGGGTGAACGTTCGGAAGGAACTCTGTCGCCGGCGAGATTCGCGTGACTTTTGATACCCGAGAACGTCGGCTTCGGTGCGCGGCTCGCCGAAGATCCAGCGAGCGTTGCCCCGTGTAAAACTCCAGCGAGCGGAGTAGAAACGCCTGTGGCGCGCCAGCGCAATCGCGTGACCGATTGGCATTGCCCGTCCTTCGGCGCGGGCCGCCTCGAATACTCCGCTCCCGAGCGATGTCTTCACCGGCTCGAAGTAGCGATCGCGGATCCAGCCGATACTTGGCACCAAGGAGCCACTTACTCTGGCCAGCAGTGACGATGTTCACGCCGGAGGTGATCGCTAGAACAGTCCCTGGTGTTTTCCGGATCGCGGCTGAAACAGTCCAGCGGCATATACCGCTGCTGCCATCGCTTCGCTGCGCGAGTTCAGTGTTCTCGTTTAGCTGCGTCCTTGGCAGTAGAAATAACAGTCCCGTGGAATGAGCCGAAGATGTCGTGCGACTCGACTCCACCGACCACGCCACTAGGTTCCAGCTTGTGAAAGAGTTCCACGGTAAAGCTCCCCTGGGCTCCCGCAAATCGACCCGTCCCGCCAGTAATGGTATGAGTTTCCGTGACTCTGAGAAACCCGCCTGGAAGATCCGACAGTTCCGCCTGTCCGACAATCGTCGTGTAGATGCTGTCTCGATTGGCAGCGATCCACTCAGCCGATCCTGTGGCGCTGAAGTTCACGAGGTTCCCCGTAACTTCCCGGATCAATGAGAATCGACCGAGATGGGTGCCTTTTCCAACGGCGGTCGTGCTGATCGCTACGGTGGTAACCCCCGGCGGCAGCACGTAATGCGCGTCCTGTCCCTGGAAGGTAGCCCTGAAGCATCCGGGCCCGGAGTCCAGGCAGGAAGTCTGTGCCGCCGCGGGGCTGGTAAGAACCGCTGTCAGAATCATCGCCGCGATCGGCAGGTAGAGATTGGCTCGCGATGTGGTTTTCATAGCTCTCCTTTAAACTTCGTCGGACGACAGGGCATTAGCGGGAATCTGCCGCTTCGCTAACGCAGCGAATCAGCGGCACCGAGCTGGATATTTCCTTCCTCATCTAAGTAGGCGCAGAATGCGCCCGGGAACTCGCACCGCGGCTGTACACTTCAGGCTTGCCAGATGCACAGGACGGCTCATCCGGACGGGCGGCCAATGATCAGGTGGGCGAGTTGCTCCGCGCGTGGACCGACGGAGACGCGAGCGCGCTCGAACGGTTGACCCCGATCGTGTATGAGGAGCTTCACCGATTGGCGCGCAGCTACATGAGAGGCGAGCGTCCTGGCCATAGCCTGCAAACGACGGCGTTGGTGAATGAGGCGTACATGCGCCTCGTGAGCTATGAGCGCATGCGGTGGCAGAATCGCGCGCATTTCTTCGCGGTGTCGGCGCAGGTGATGCGGCGCATTCTGGTGGACAACGCGCGGCGCCACAATCTGAAACGCGGGGGTGGTGTGCAGCATGTCTCGCTGGAAGAGGCCGTTCCAGTGGGGGGCAACCGGGCCGCGGACCTGGTCGCCCTCGACGACGCGATGCACACGCTGGCGCAGCTCGATCCGCGCAAAGCGCAGGTGGTCGAGATGCGCTTCTTCGGCGGACTCAACGTGGATGAGACCGCCGACGTGCTCAAGGTGTCGCCCGCCACCGTGATGCGCGACTGGAGTACCGCCAAGGCCTGGCTCTATCGCGAACTGGCGGGCGGGACACGCGATGGACGCTGAACGATGGAAACACGTCGATAGCCTGCTGGACGCGGCGTTGACACGTCCGCCCGACGAGCGTGACGCGTTCCTGCGACAGACCTGCGCGAACGACGAAGGGTTGGAGCGCGAAGTGCGATCACTACTGACCGCCAGGGAGCAAGCGGGGAGTTTCCTGGAGAGCCCGGCCATCGACGTGGCCGCGCGGGCCATCGCGCACAAGCCGCACGGTGACACCTCAAAGAGTGCCGGTTCCCTCACCGGTCAGACCATCTCCCACTACCGCATCGTGGGAAGAGTCGGCAGCGGCGGGATGGGTGTGGTGTACAAGGCCGAGGACATCCGCCTGCACCGGTTCGTCGCGCTCAAGTTTCTCCCCGAGCCCATCGCGCGGAACACGGAGGCGCGCCGCCGGTTCCAGTGGGAGGCGCGTGCGGCGTCCGCGTTGAACCATCCAAACATCTGCACCATTCATGACGTCGGCGAACAGGATGGTCGCGCGTGCATTGTCATGGAGTATCTCGACGGCACCACGCTGAAGGACCGAATCGCTGAGAGGCCCGTTGGCATCGGAGAACTGGTCCGCATCGGTGTCGAGATCGCCGAGGCGCTCGAGGCCGCACATGCCGAAGGCATTACGCATCGTGACATCAAGTCCGCGAACATCTTCATCACCCAGCGAGGGGTCGCGAAGGTGCTCGACTTCGGATTGGCGCAAGTCGCGTCGCTCCGGAGCCGTGGCGCCGACGCCAGCGCCGCGGCGGGAGGGACTGCCACGGTCGACGCCCACCTGACGAGCGCCGGCAGCCTGCTGGGGACGGTGGCGTACATGTCGCCGGAGCAGGTCCGTGCGGAGCCGTTGGACGTGCGGACGGACTTGTTCTCGTTCGGGGTGGTGCTCTACGAAATGGCGACGGGCACGCTGCCGTTTCTCGGGGACAGCACGGCGGTCGTGTTTGCGTCCATTCTCAACGACGCGCCCATCCCTCCGGCACGTCTGAACGAGGATGTCTCAGCGGAAGTGGCGCGCATCATCGACAAGTGCCTCGAAAAAGATCGTGACCTGCGCTACCAGCACGCTTCTGACATTCGCACCGACCTCCAGCGCTTGAAGCGGGACACAGTCTCGGGCCAGGTGACCGGCCGAGATTTTCGCCGCGCGCCAATACTCTCCGGCAAGGACACGATTGTCCTCGCGGATTTCGATAACAAGACCGGTGACCCTGTATTTGACGACACCCTGCGCCAGGGACTGTCTGTGGAGCTTCAACAATCGCCGTTCCTCAGTTTGATTTCGGATCGGCAGATCCAGCAACAGCTGGCGCTGATGGGGCAACCGAAAGAGGCGCGGCTGACGTCGCAGGTGGCTCAGCAAATCTGCGAGCGAACGGCCAGTGCGATGGTTCTGGAAGGCTCGATCGCCAGGCTTGGAAGCCACTATGTATTGGGCTTGCGCGCCAGGGAGTGCAACACCGGCAACATTCTCGACCAAGAGCAGATCCAGGCGGCGAGGATAGAAGACGTTTTGAACTCCCTGAGTGAGATCGTTCGAAGACTCAGAACCCGGCTGGGTGAATCACGAGCGACAGTTGAAATGCATTCGATGCCGCTCGCTGATGCGACGACACCGTCCCTCGAAGCCCTGAAGGCGTACAGCACCGGTCTGAAGATGGCCTTATCCGTCGGGAATGCCGCGGCCGTTCCTTTTTACCGGCGCGCGGTCGACATCGATCCTCAATTCGCGATGGCGTACGCCACGTTGGGGCTGTCGTATAGCGCCGTTGGAGAGTCAGTGCTATCAGCCGAGTGCACGGCAAAAGCCTGGGAATTGCGTGATCGTGTCAGCGATCGCGAAAAGTTCTTCATCGACTTTAGTCATGACCGCCAAGTGACGGGAAACCTGGAAAAGGCGTACCGGACCCTCGAGTTGTGGCTTCAGACTTATCCTCGCGGCAATCGGGACCCAAAGCCCCAGGATCTATTGCATGGCCTTTCCACTCACGGGACAGGCCGATTTGAACGAGCGATTGACGCGTCCCAACAAGCAATCGCGGCGGACCCCGACTTTGCGCTTGCGTATGCCAGTCTTGCGTACAGCTATTTCCTGACCGACCGCCTCCCCGACGCGGAGAGCACACTTCAACGTGCCTCCGAGCGCAAGCTGGACGTGCCAGATTTTCTAGTCATCCGATACAACATCGCGCTGTTACAGGGCGACCAGGAACAGATGAAACAGGCAGCAGGTCTGGCCAGGGGACAGCCCAGGGCGGAGCACTGGATGGCTCACGCGGAGGCTCTTGCTCTGGGTCGTGCCGGTCGCGTGCAGACGGCTCGGCGGTCATCGAGCCGGGCTGTGGATCTGGCCCTGCAACAGGGGGAACGCGAAGCCGCCGCGAGTTACCAGGCCGCCCGAGCGGTCTTGGAAGCCGTGTGCGGGAATGCGGCTGAAGGAAAAAGGAACGCCATGGCGGCGCTGGCCCTATCGAACGGCCGGGATGTCGAATATATCGCGGCCCTTGCCCTGGCTCTTTCGGGAGACCCCTCTCGCTCGCAAACGCTGGCCGATGATCTGGAAAAGCGCTTCCCGGAAGATACGTTCGCCAAGTTTACGTACGTCCCGGTGCTTCGCGCATTATCGGCACTGGAGGACGGGAGGCCCACCGACAGCGTTGAGCGGCTGCACATCGCGCTGGCCTATGAGCTGGCGGCGAACGGCCTCAACTTCGCTCATTTTTATCTGGGCGGTCTGCACTCAGCTTACGTGCGAGGCGCGGCTTTCGTGGCCGCGGACCAGTATGCGGAGGCGGTCGCCGAGTTTCAGAAGATTCTCGATCATCGTGGCATCGTGGGCGCGGATCCCATAGGCGCACTGGCGCACGTGCAATTGGGCAGAGCGTTCGCGCTGTCCGGAGATCCGGCCAAGTCGAAGACCGCCTACCAGGATTTCCTCACTCTGTGGAAAGACGCCGACCCCGACATCCCGATCCTCACGCAAGCCCAGGCGGAATACGCCAAGTTGCCCTGAGGCCTGGAAACCGGAATCATCGCGCGGCCAGGAGACCGGCGTGAGTCTTCGTGCGAGCGCCGCGCGATATTCTCTGCCGCGCCGATCGTTCCGATCGATGCCCAGTGGGCGTCGCTGGCGCCATTCAGTGCTCTAAGCACGGCCGTGCTCAGCCGGTCGCGCGTGGAGGTTCCGAACCAGTGCGCGGGTTACAATTCAGCCGCGGCGTCTCCAGATGTGCGACGACCCCACCGATCCTTCCGAAGCCGCCCGCAGCGACCTGGAGTCGACCTTCTCACTTTTAGAACGTGCGCGGGCGGGCGATACGCAGGCGCTTGATCGGTTGTTCGCCCGATATCTCCGACCGTTACAACGATGGGCGACCGGTCGCCTACCGAAATGGGCGCGCGACCTCGCCGACACCGACGATCTTGTCCAGGACACGCTGCTCCGAACGTTTAGGAAGATCGAGAGCTTCGAGCCGCGGCGCGTGGGTGCGCTGCAAGCATACCTGCGCAATGCCGTGCTCAATCGTCTGCGCGATGAACTGCGCCGCAAAGGGCGCGAGCCGGAGTTAACGAATCTCGACGGCATCGAAGTCGAAGCGACAGACTCGCCATTAGAGGCAGCAATCGGGCGTGAGCAAGTCGAAGCGTACGAGAAGGCGCTCGAGCGTTTGAAACCCGAGGAGCGGGAGGCGATCATCGCGCGCGTTGAATTGGGCTACAGCTACGAAGAACTGGCTCTGATGCTTGACAAGCCAACTTCGGACGCGGCGCGCAAGATGGCGCAGCGTGCCCTCGTGCGTCTCGCCGAGGAAATGAAGCGTGGACGCGAACGAACCCACTCTTGACGAACTCGCCGGGGCCATTCTGGACGGCACGTCCGTCGACTGGCGGACGGTTCACTCGATCGCCAATGAGACCGAACGTCCCCTCGTCGAGGAGCTGCGCGTTCTGGCGACGCTCGCCGACCTTCATCGGCAGCAGCGTGCGGAATCGGCGCGTCCACCGCAGACATGGGGGCACATCCGTATCCTGGAGCCACTTGGGACCGGTGCTTTCGGGCATGTCTACCGAGCATGGGACACGCGTCTCGATCGCGAAGTTGCGCTGAAGCTCCTCCCGGCGCGATCCGATGCCGAAGATGCGCGCACGTCCTCCATTATCGAGGAAGGACGCCTCCTCGCGCGCGTCCGCCACCTCAACGTCGTCACGATCTATGGCGCCGAACGTATCAGGGACACCGTTGGTCTCTGGATGGAACTCATCGACGGCGTGACCGTCGAACAACGGCTCGCGCACGATGGGCCGTTCCAACCTTCCGAGGTGGTCGAGATCGGCACTCAGATTTGCCACGCCGTTTCGGCCGTCCATGGTGCTGGCCTTCTGCACCGCGACATCAAAGCGCAGAATGTGATGATCGCGATCGACGGGCGAGCCGTTCTGATGGATTTCGGCACTGGTTGGGAGATGAGCGAGGCATCCGGCTCGACGGGCGCACTCGCCGGCACGCCGTTGTATCTGGCACCGGAGCTGCTTCGCGGCGGCGAATCCACGATTCAGAGCGATGTGTACAGCATTGGCGTGCTGCTCTACCGCATGCTGACCGGAACCTACCCGGTACGCGCCCGCAGCCTCGGGGATCTACGTCTTGCCCACGAACGTCGCGATCGAGACGACGTCCTCGCGATTCGACGCGATGTGCCGCGACGGCTGGCCAACATCGTCGCGCGGGCGATCGATCCCGATGCGGAACGCCGCTACGAGAGCGTCGACGCGCTTGGCACCGCGGTTGCGGCGCTCCAGCCGCGCGCTGCGGTCATTCCGCTCAAATATGCGCTCGCGATGGCGGTAGCACTCGTGCTGGGCGGTCTGCTGCTGTCAGGAGGAGCGCTGCGCCTGCGCCACGACGCTGCGATTACCCACGCAGGACCACCGCCGACTTCCGCGGTGGCAAGGCGCTCCGATGGGCCGGCGATTGCAGTGCTCCCGCTGAAGAACCTCAGTACTGAGACAGAAGGTGAAGAATTCGCCGATGGATTCACCGAAGAAATCATCAACAGTCTTGCGGCGAATGAGCATCTGCAGGTCCGCTCGCGCACGTCGAGTTTTGCATTCAAGAACAACCGACGAGATTTGCGAGATGTCGCGAGGCAGCTCAACGTCGCCGTCGTGCTCGACGGATCGGTTCGGCGTTCAGGGAATCGACTTCAGATTGACGCGCGGCTCCTGCAGCCGTTCACGGGCGAGACGCTCTGGAACGAGAGCTTCGACACCGATATCGGAAACGTGTTCGCCGTCCGCAATCGCATCATTGAACGTGTAGTCGAACGGCTTGCAGTGAAGGCCGCCCCTGGCCGGCGCGCATACAATCTCAATCCAGAAGCATATGGACGTTATCTGACGGCACGGGCACTGGTGAGCCGTCGCCGTGTACTTGGCCCACAGAACCCGATCGAGTACTTCCAGCAAGTCATCGCCTTGGCTCCGGACTTCGCGCCGGCTTACGCAGGGATGGCTGACGCTTACGCCTACATGTCTCTTCCTACATATCAGGGGATGCCGGTTGCCAAGGCGCAGGGCCTGATGCGGACGGCCGCGCTCAAGGCCCTGGAATTGGACCCCGATCTCGCGGAAGCACACGCCGCGATGGGCGTTGTGTATGCGCGTGAGCTGGATTGGGCCAGCTCTCGACATCATTTCCAGCAAGCGATCGCTCTGAATCCGAGTCTGAGCCAGGTCTACACCAGCTATTCGTTTTTCACGCTTCGCCCGCTGCGGAAGTTCGACGAAGCGGAACGTCTCCTCAGGCTGGCTCTGCAAAGCGACCCGCTGTCCCTGGACGTGTGGCGGGAGATGGCGGAGCTGTTTTTCACGATGGGGCGATATGACGAGGCGATCAGTCTATTGGCGCGTGTGCGAGCCGTAGATCCGCAATTTCCTACCGCGGGCGTGATCATCGCGAGAGCTCTGGTGGTCGCCGGCCGCATTGACGAGGGCCTGGCGATTTACGATGCGATCGACTCGGCCGAAGCTGGAGTACCGCACTATCGTGCGTACGCATATGTGAAGGCGGGCCGGCGATTGGATGCCGAAAAGCTAGCCGCTGAGAATCGTGAGTACCCGTATCGCGCGACGATTATCTATGCAGCCCTCGGAGATCTCGACCGCGCTTTCGAAGCGCTGGATCAGACCGCTGAGCGGGAGCCGCAGCGAGTGCCCTTGATGCTGACGTGGCCAGAACTGGGTTCACTGCGGGCCGATCCACGCCTTGCGGCGGTGCGAAAGCGCTTCCGATTGCCCTGATCCCAGAGGCCGATTCTCATTCCGACTCGCCCAAAGCATGGCAGGGACGACCGCCGATCGGCTTATCTGAGCTGCCAGGAATGGAGCGCAGTGCCTACCGGACATGAGAGTCCGAATTTCATCTCGCAAACGTTTACTGGATAGGGCGACATGACAAATGGTTCGGCCTCAGCTCAGGGGCAAGGCCGTTAGTGCCGCCTTGCCACCGGCGGCTGTTTCAGAGGTGGATATGAGGCGATTTTTGACTCTGGTATGCGTGCTCGGGTGCTATACGGCCACTACTCATAGTTCGCGACGGACAGCAGAGACGTTCGCCGACTGGTCAGCGCCTATCAATGTCGGACCACCGATCAACACCAGTTACAACGACACCTATGCTTTTCTCTCCAGGGATGAATTGACCATTTACTTCACCTCGGACCGCCCCGGAGGTCGAGGCGGAAACGACCTTTGGTTTGCCACACGCGAATCGGTTGACTCTCCATGGGGAGAGCCGCAAAACATGGGAGCGCGAATCAACACCGCTTTTGATGACTCATTGCCGTTCCTTGCCCCCAATGAACACGTTCTGTACTTCTACAGTCAGCGTCCGGCAGGGAACTGCGGTCCGAGCGGGACGGGCGATATTTGGATGACTCGACGGCGGAATAAGCATTCGCCTTGGCAAGAACCGACCAATTTAGGGTGCGTTCTCAATACGTCTGTCGACGAAACTGCTCCCGCGTTCTGGGAGGATCCCAAAACGGAGCAAGCCTGGCTATTTTTCGGCAGCATCAACCGCCCTGGCGGAATCGCCGACTACGATGTGTATGCAAGCCCATTGGAAGAAGATGGGTTCGCGGGTCTCGGGATACTGGTTCCCGAATTCAGCAGCCCGGGACGCGATACTCGAATCTTCATACGGAAGGATGGCCTGGAGGCGTTCATCACATCAAACCGCGCAGGCGGGCAAGGAGGCATAGATATCTGGACCTCCACGAGGGAGACGTTGTCTGACGAGTGGTCGGTACCCATCGACCTGGGATCTCCGGTCGATAGCCCGTTTAATGACGGTTCGCCGTGGCTTTCGAAAGACGGGACGATGCTCTACTTCTTTTCTGACCGTCCTGGTCCTGGCACTCTCGGAGGTCGAGACATCTGGTATACGACCAGACTGAAACTGAATGATTGAACTCGCCGCCAAAAGATCGTCACTCGATTTTGCGCGACCGGTTCGATG
>Ga0207428_10005972_pt1 | contig 11274 bp, 10 predicted proteins | sample RhiMethybrSRZTD1_FD_187600 | JGI IMG/M metagenome (GOLD analysis project Ga0207428, IMG submission 187600) | Populus rhizosphere microbial communities from Tennessee, USA - Rhizosphere MetaG P. TD hybrid SRZTD1 (SPAdes) (version 3) | ecosystem: Host-associated > Plants > Roots > Rhizosphere >... | reverse complement strand
GCAGGTCTACACCGGCCCTGCCGTCATCGACAAGAGCAACGCAGCCGATGTCTCCAAGTTCGCGCAGGCAGGCATCCGCTAACCAGCAAGAAATATCTGTGGGATGCCGGGCGCCCTGGCAGCTGCGCCCGGCACCCCACGACAAAGGAGTCAAACAATCATGGCCAATGCCGTCCTCACCATTGCAACTGACGAGCGCGTCAGCGCCCGAAACCCCCTTCAGAAACTACTTGTCCGGCCCGAAATCGGCGCCCTCGTCGGAGCCCTTGTGCTCTTCGTATTTTTCTCCGCCATCGCCCCCGTTTTTCTGCAGCCCAGTTCACTGGCAACCGTCCTGTACGGCAGCTCGACGATCGGCATCATGGCCGTGGGGGTCGCCCTGCTGATGATCGGTGGCGAGTTTGACCTCTCCACCGGCGTGGCAGTCATCACCTCCGCCCTGTCCGCATCCATGTTTTCCTGGTACTTCAGCACCAACGTCTGGGTCGGAGTCGCCTTTGCGCTCGTGGTATCCCTGGGCATCGGGTTCATCAACGGATGGATCCTCGTCAAAACAAAGCTCCCCAGCTTTATCGTCACCCTGGCCTCATTCCTCATGCTGGCCGGACTCAATCTCGGCCTGACCCGCATGATCGGCGGAGCCGTGGCGACACCTTCTGTTTCCGATCTCGACGGCTTCGACGCCGCACGCGTGCTCTTCGCCTCGACGGTGAAAATCGCCGGCGTGGACGTCACGATCACGGTGTTCATCTGGATCGCCCTGGTTGCGGTGGCGTCCTGGGTGCTGCTGCGCACCAAGGTGGGCAACTGGATCTTCGCCTCCGGCGGGGACGCCAATGCGGCCCGCGCCGTGGGCGTGCCGGTCACCAAGACCAAGATCGGCCTGTTCATGGCGGTCGGCTTCTGCGGCTGGATCCTGGGCATGCACAACCTGTTCGCCTTCAATACCGTCCAGTCCGGCGAAGGCGTGGGCAACGAATTCCTCTACATCATCGCCGCGGTCATCGGCGGCTGCCTCCTCACCGGCGGCTACGGCTCGGCCGTGGGCGGCGCGATCGGCGCGTTCATCTTCGGCATGGCCAACAAGGGCATCGTCTACGCCCAGTGGAACCCGGACTGGTTCAAGTTCTTCCTGGGCCTGATGCTGCTCCTGGCCACCATCGTGAACCTGATCGTCAAGCGCCGCGCAGACTCAAGTAAGTAAGGGCTGAACACCATGAACGCCAAACAGATCGACCAGCAGCAGCTCCTCAAGGACGAGAAGGACCCGCTGACCCACACCCCCGTGCACCTCCTCTCGCTGGAGAACGTCGGCAAGCACTACGGCAACATCGTGGCGCTGACCGACGTCACCATGGCCGTGGACAACGGCCGCGTCACCTGCGTCCTGGGCGACAACGGCGCCGGCAAATCCACCCTGATCAAAATCATCGCCGGACTGCACCAGCACGACGAAGGCGTGCTCCACATCATGGGGGAGGAGCGGAAATTCGGCTCACCCCGCGACGCCCTGGACGCCGGCATCGCCACCGTCTACCAGGACCTCGCCGTCGTCCCGCTGATGCCCATCTGGCGGAACTTCTTCCTCGGCTCGGAACTGACCAGCGGATTTGGTCCGTTCAAGAGCATGGACGTCCAGAAGATGAAGGACATCACCAAGAAGGAACTTGCCGACATGGGCATCGACCTCCGCGACGTCGAACAGCCCATCGGCCAGCTCTCCGGCGGTGAACGCCAGTGCGTCGCGATCGCCCGCGCCGTCTACTTCGGGGCCAAGGTCCTGATCCTGGACGAACCCACCGCGGCCCTCGGCGTCAAGCAGTCCGGCGTGGTGCTGCGCTACATCCTGCAGGCCCGCGACCGCGGCCTGGGCGTCATCTTCATCACCCACAACCCGCACCACGCCTTCCCGGTCGGTGACCGGTTCCTGCTGCTCAAGCGCGGCAAATCGATCGGCTACTACGACAAGAAGGACATCACCCTCGACGAACTCACCGCCCAGATGGCCGGCGGCGCCGAACTCGCGGAACTCGCCCACGAACTCGAACAGCTCGGCGGCCACGGCGACATCGTCAAGGAAGTCCAGGCCGAAGTCGCCGAGGCCGCCAGCGCCGGAACGCCGACCCAGCTGCGCGCCTGACCCCGGAACCACCTCACTCTAAGGAAACGCATGAAGGACATAACGCTCGGACTGGTCGGCGTGGGCCGCATCGGCGTGATGCACGCCCGCAACATCACGTCGCTGAACAGCGTGCTCCACCCGCAGGGGATCAACGTTCGGCTCAGGCTGACGGATGTTGCCGCGGATCACGCCCGCACCATCGCCGAAGGTCTGGGCGCGGAGTTCCTGCCGTCCGTGGAGGAGCTGATCGCGTCCGGGATCGATGGCCTGGTCATCGCCACCGGCACGGGCACGCATCCTGAGCTGATCAGGGCAGGCGTGGACGCCGGCATTCCGGTGTTCTGTGAGAAGCCGGTGGCCATGAACGTGGCGGATTCGCTTCCGGTCCTGGACTACATCAGGGCCAACAGGGGCACCGTCCAGATCGGCCACCAGAGGCGGTTCGATGCCGGCTACCTCGAGGCAAAGCGCGCCCTCGAGGCGGGGGAGCTCGGCTGGATCCACTCGCTGCGCGCCGTCACCTGTGACATGACGCCGCCGCCCGTGGAGTTCCTGGCCACGTCCGGCGGGCTCTTCCGCGACTGCTCGGTGCATGATTTCGATATCCTGCGCTGGCTCACCGGCCGGGAAATCGTCGAGGTGTATGCCAAGGGCTCCAACAACGGCGACCCCGCCATCGGCGCCGTGGGGGACGTGGACACCGCGCTGGCCTTCGTCACGTTCGACGACGGCACGCTCGGTTCCGTGGGCGCCTCGCGCTACAACGGGGCCGGGCACGACGTCCGGCTGGAAATCCAGGGCTCAGCCGGCTCCCTCATGGTGGGCCTCGACGAGAAGTCGGCGGTGACCTCGGCCGAGGCAGGCATCGCGTTCCCGTCCGGAGAGTCCCACAAGACGTTCGCGGAGCGTTTTGACCAGGCCTACCGCTCCGAGATGGCGGCCTTCGTGGAGCTCGTGCTTGGCCGGCGGAAAAACCCCTGCACGCCGGAGGACGCCGTGGCGGCTTCCCGCGTGGCTGACGCCGCGCAGGAGTCACTCGAAACCGGTCTGCCGGTGCGCCTGGCCGCCGCCGTCGCCATCTAGGAGCTGTTACCCGGAGCTGTTACGCGGAGCGGTTACTCGCGGCAGACGTCCACGAAGGCCCGGAACGGCGCCAGCCGCTGCGCCTCCGGCAGCTCGACTGCCTCGGGGTGCCACTGGACCGAGGCCACCCACCGGTCGGGATCCTCCAGGGCCTCCACCGTGCCGTCGTCCGCGACTGCCGTCACCACCAGGCCGGGCGCCACGTGCGCCACGGCCTGGTGGTGTCCGGAGGCGATCTTCACGCTGCCGGCGCTTCCGGGTTCCTGGTCCGCCGTCGCGCCGTACAGCCGCGCCACCTTGGATCCGGGCGTCATCGCGACGTCGTGCCAGGCCCACAAGCCGCCGCCGTCAGCGGGGCTGTCGCGGTGCGGCACGGTGCCCGGCGCCATGTCCTGGATGAGCGTGCCGCCGTACAGGACGTTGAGCAGCTGGTGACCGCGGCAGATCCCCAGCAGGGGGACTCCTGCGTCGATCGCCTGTTGTGCCACCGCGATGTCCAGCCGGTCCTGGTCCAGGTTGATGTCGTAGCAGGAGCTGCCCGGCTCCTCGCCGTACAGCCGGGGGTCGAGGTCACCGCCGCCGGGAAGTACGACGCCGTCCAGCGCCTCGGGCGCGACGGCACGGGGTCCGCCGTCGTGCGGTCCGCCCCCAAACAGTCCGGGAGTCAGCAGCACCGGTTCCCCGCCGCCGTCGCGCACCAGGTCAACGATGTAATCGAAGAGGCTGTTGGCCTCGGCCACCCGGGGATCGGGATCGGGATCGGTTGGGCTGCTGAGCCGGACAGGAATGCCGATGCGCGGACGCCGGACACCGGCTGGCGATGAAGTCTGCATGCTCAATTCTGCAACACTTTGGAGCGGCTAGGCTGGCGGGATGAACAACCGCTACCTCGTGTCCAGGGACCGTTTCATTGCCGCCGCGCCGGACGAGATCTTCGAGATCCTGGCCACTCCGGCCCTGCACAGCGCGATCGACGGCTCGGACACCGTGAAAGGCGCCCAGCCCAGCGGTCCCCGGCGGCTGGGGCCCGGGGCGACGTTCGGCATGGCGATGAAAGTCAAGGTGGATTACAAGATCCTCAACACTGTGACGGAGTTTGAGGAGGGCCGCAGAATCGGCTGGCGGCACTTTTACGGCCATGTCTGGCGCTACCTGCTGGAACCGGCCACGGACGCTGCGGGGGTCCCCGGGACGCTGGTGACGGAACAGTGGGACGCACGGCAGGTCCGCGGCAAGGTCTTCCTCCGGCTGGCCGGCTACCTCCGGCGCCACCCGGCGAACATCGAAAGGACCCTCGCGAGGCTGGACGCCTATGTTACGGGCTCCCGCGCCGCCGGCTGACCCGCGGCCGTGCGTTTTCCTGAGTCTGCCCGCGTTTCTGTAGTGTTAGGCGAATCGAGGGGAAAAATGCAAGGCGAAAGTAGGACGTTCCATGGGTCGCAGGACGCTTGTTGACGACCTGGTTGACGGCCTGCTGGACGATATCCTTGACGGCCGGCTGAAACCCCACGATGCCTTGCCCCCGGAAGCGGACATCGCCAAGGCCTACGAGGTCAGCAGGCTGACCGTTCGCGAGGCGCTCAAAGTCCTGCGGGCGCAGAACATCCTGTACGTCAAAGCCGGGCGCGGTACGTTCGTGAACCCCGCGGACAACTGGACCGGCCTTGACGCGATCATCAAGGCGGCCTCGCACGGCAATGCCGCGGACCAGGTGTCACGGGGCCTGATTGAAGTGCGGCGCATGGTGGAGACCGGAGCCGCCGCCCTCGCCGCCAAACGCCACACTCCCGAGCACGCCGAAGAGATGCGCAAGTGCGTCGCGGACATGAAGCGGCACCATGAGTCCGGGGACCTGGACGGTTTCGTGCTGGCAGACATCGCCTTCCACGACACCGTACTGAAGGCCTCCGGCAACCCCTTTGTCCGTGCCCTCCTGGCCCAGCTGGGACAGTCCCTGTACCTGGCGCGGCGGGAAACATCCGCCATCAAGGAAATCCAGCGGCACGCCATCGCCTTCCACCAGCGGGTGCTGGACAGCATCCTGACCGGGGACTCCGAGCTGGCGCGCCGGGCCATGGACGAGCACATGGACCAGACTTTCGAGGACTACGAGCGCTACGTCTACGGGCCCAAGTCCTGAGCCTGCACGGCCGCCCTTGACGTAATGCGCATCACCCTTCTATGCTTTTGCTCATGTTCTTCCGTCAGATGTCTGACATCAGATCGAAGTGATTCTGGTCCAGCGTCCTGAAGCGGGCAGAACCCCCCATAAAAAAGCATCGGATTCCCGCCGCGCGAAGCCGCCGGTCCGGAACCGACAGATAGAAGGTCGATGATGACTTCATTAACCAATAAGTCCACCGGACTCGGCGAGCTTGGCGACCGCACGCTCCGCAAGGTCCGCCGCCGTGTCATGCCCCTGATCGTCCTGCTCTACTTTGTTGCCTACCTCGACCGCAACAATGTGGGCTTCGCGAAGCTGACCATGAGCGAGGACATCGGGCTGACCGCGGCCGCCTACGGCCTCGGCGCCGGCATTTTCTTCCTCGGCTACGCCCTCCTGGAGGTTCCCAGCAACGCCGGCATGTACCGCTTCGGTGCACGCAAGTGGCTGGCCCGCATCCTGATCACCTGGGGCCTCTTCGCCACGGCGATGGCTCTGGTGAACGGTGAAAGCACCTACTACATCGTCCGGTTCCTGCTCGGCGCCGCTGAGGCCGGATTCTTCCCGGCCATCCTCTTCTACCTGACCCTGTGGTTCCCCGCCGCGCAGCGCGTCACCGTGCTGGGTATCTTCATCCTGGCCCAGCCCATCTCGAACGCCCTCGGCGCTCCGGTCTCCGGCCTCCTGCTCCAGATGGACGGCGTCATGGGCCTGCAGGGGTGGCAGTGGCTGTACATCATCGAAGGCATCCCCGCCATCCTCCTCGGCCTGCTGACCCCCATCCTCATGACGGACCGTCCGCGTGACGCCAAGTGGCTCAACACCGACGAACGCGAATGGCTCGCCACCACCATGGACGCCGAACTGGCCGCCAAGTCCAAGGGCGCCAGCCACAACTTCCTCGCCGGCCTCAAGGACAAGCGCACCCTCGTCTACTCGGCCCTGTACTTCGGCCTCGTCTGCGGCATCTACGGCCTGGGCCTCTGGATGCCCACCATCGTTGCCGCCCTCGGCAAGTTCTCCACGGCCGAGGTCGGGTTCATCGTCCTCATTCCGTACTCCATCGCTGCCGTCTTCGTGTACTTCTGGAGCAAGCGGGCCGACAAGACCGGAAAGCGTGCCTGGCACAGCTCGGTGAGCATGGTGCTCGCCGGAATGGGCCTGCTGGCTGCCGGTTACCTGCTGCCCGTCAACCCCATCCTCGCGATGATCGCGCTGACCGCCGCGGCCATGGGTATCTACGGCGCCATCGCCCCGTTCCTGTCCATGCCGTCCGCAGCGCTTACCGGCGCGGCCGCCGCTTCTGGCCTCGCCCTGGTCAACTCCCTCGGTAACCTCGGTGGCTTTGTGGCACCGTACGCGGTGGGACTGCTCAAGGACGCCACGGGCAGCAACCAGAGCGGACTGCTGTTCCTGTCCTTCTGCCTCTGCGTCACCGCAATCGCCACCTACCTCTATGCACGCAAGCGCCCCGAGGGCGATGCGGCGCTGGATCCGGCTGTCGCAGCTGCCGCTGAAGTCACCGTTACCCGCTAAGAACCGACTAAGAACCACCTGAAGGAATACCTGCAATGAGCTCAACCACTCCTTTCCCCGCAGAACGCACGGTCGTGCTGACCGGTGCGGCCTCCGCCCGCGGCATCGGCCGCGCGGCAGCTGACCGCATGGCCCGCGAAGGCTGGTCCATCGCCATCCTGGACATCAACGCCGAGGACGCGAAGGCCGCAGCCGCCGAGATCGGCTCCAACCGCGCGGTAAAGGCAATCGGCGTCGGCGCCGACGTCTCGGATGCAGCGTCCGTCGACCGGGCGATCACCGAGGTCGAAGAGGCGCTGCCGCCGATCGTGGCTCTGGCCAACCTTGCAGGCATCAGCTCTCCCACCACCTTCATGGAGACCACCGTGGAGGAGTGGGACAAAGTCTTCGCGATCAACATGCGCGGAACCTTCGTCGTCTCCCAGCGTGTCCTCAAGGGCATGATTGAGCGCAAGCTCGGGCGCATCGTGAGCATCTCCTCCATCTCCGCCCAGCGTGGCGGCGGCACCTACTCCAAGGTTGCCTACAGCGCATCCAAGGCCGGCATCATCGGGTTCACCCGCGCACTGGCCCGCGAAGTGGGCGAGTTCGGCGTCACCGTCAACTCCATCGCACCCGGTCCGATCGACACCGACATCATGGGCGGCACGCTGTCCGACGAGCGCAAGGCGCAGATGTCGGAAGGCATCATGATGGGCCGCGTCGGCACCCGCGAGGAAGTGGCTGCGCTGATCTCCTTCCTGCTGGGCGAGGACTCGGGCTACATCACCGCCGCCACGTACGACATCAACGGCGGTCTCCAGGTCTCCTGACCTGGTTTCCGGCAGAACACCACGGGGGTGCCCCGCAGCTCATGCTGCGGGGCACCTCCGTTTGTGTGCCGGCCCGCGCCTGGCCGCACCCGCGCTGCCTCGCACCCGGTGCGGCACTCGCTAGGCTGGCACCATGAACCCCTCCGGCAGCCTGACTCCCAGTCCGCGGACACTTGAGGTGGACAGCGTGGCCGGCTTCGACCAGCTGGTGCGCGCCGGCGCCACGGCCATGCACGGCTGGCACGCGCAGTCGCTTGATCTCCGGGGGAGGGCGGCCGCGCTGGCTGCCCTGGACGCGGAAGGCGCCATTTTCCTGGGCTGCACGTTCGACCCCGGCGTCGAGGACTCACTGCGCCGGCGGGGTGCCCTGATCTTTCCGCGGCTGGCCGGCGTGCCGTTCGACCCCTACCGCGCTGAGCTCTACACGCCGCAGGAGCTGTACGCCGGCATCCGCCACGCGCCCTATGAGGCAACCCCGGACGCGCTCGTTTACCAGTGGAGCATCCTCCCGGGCCAGCGCCGCCGCCTGGATTCCACCCTGGCGGCCGCCTTGCACGACCACGCCATCGGCGACGCCCTCGAGGAAGTCGCCCGCTCGGCCCGCAGCGGGGGAGGCACGATTGTCGGGGTGATGGGGGGCCACGCGTCGCAACGGGGAACCAAGGACTTCGCCGATGCCGCCATGCTGGGCCGGCTTCTCGCCCGGGGCGGGCGCATGGTGGCCACCGGCGGCGGACCCGGCGCCATGGAGGCCGCAAATTTGGGCGCCTACCTGAGTGCGATGGCCGGAAAGGAATTTCACGGCGTCCTCAGTGAACTGGCCGCCGTCCCCGGTTTCCGCCCCTCGGTGTCCGCGTGGGCGCGGACCGCGGAAGCCGTCGTCGAGCGCTTCCCGGACGGAACCGCATCCCTCGGCATTCCCACCTGGTTCTACGGACACGAACCGCCCAACTATTTCGCCACGCGCATTGCCAAGTACTTCGCGAATTCGGTCCGCGAAGCCGTGCTCCTGGAGCTCTGCAACGGCGGGATTGTCTTCCTCCCCGGTGCCGCCGGAACCGTCCAGGAAATCTTCCAGGATGCATGCGAAAACTACTACGGCGCCCCGGAGACCGTGACCCCCATGGTGCTCGTGGGACGGGACCACTGGGAGCGCCGGTTTCCTGCCTGGCCCATGCTGCAGAGCCTCGCCGCGGGCAGGATGATGGAGCAGCGGATCTTCCTGGTGGACAGCGTGGAAGAGGCGCTCGCGGTCCTGGACGCCTGAGCGGCACCGGCCTTTGGAACCGGGCCGTTTGGAACCGCGGCCTTTGGACCCGCACCGTTCGGGAACCGAGGCTAGAGGTCCTTACGGCACTGCGCCTTGCCCAGCTCCTGCAGGCCGTTAAGGTCGCCGGAAGCCAGCCCGTCCGGAGCGCCGATCTCCGGATACATGAGCTGGACGGGGTCATCAACGTGCTCGAGCCCCATCACATGGCCCAGCTCGTGCAGGATGACGGCGGTGGCGTAGGCGGCGCCGTCCGGGCGGTCCAGTTCCTCCGCAATTTGCGGGGCGTCCAGCTCGAGGCTGCCGGTGACAAAGGTCTTTGGCCCGTCGCCGTAGCTGTAGTGCGTGCTGCCGCCAGTGCCGATGATCTGGCCCTTGAGTTTCGGCGCCACGTCCGGGTTGGTCCAGGCGACGAGCAGCGGCGCCCACCTGTCGCCGTAGGTCCCGGGCTGGTACGGGGCACGGTGTTCCGAGGGCTGTTCGTCCGTGGCGCCGTCATTGATGAACCGGATGCCCGTCGCCCGGGACACGGTCTTGATCGCGTCGTGGACCAGCCCGGCCGCTCCCTCCGGTGCCAGGTCCGCGTTCACGACGTAGTGAAGCGGACGGCACGGCGAGTAGCCAACGGGGGTGCCGTCGGCGTTCACGGCCAGGAATTTGTAGGAGTCGCTGCGCTCAGCCGGAGGCTCCGGCGTTCCCAGGGGCGAGTCCGATTCTTCGAGGCCGGGCGGCGGCGCGTCCGCGGCACGGCCCGCGGCACCCGGCTGAACGCCTGGCTGCGCGGCCTGGCCGGTCGTCTCCGCCTGCCCGGTCTGCCCTGATCCGGCCGACCGGTCCGCGGGGTCGCCGCCGCCGACGCGGAATTCCAGTAGTCCAACGAGTCGCGGGTCGCCATAGGCGAGTCCTGCCGCAAGGAAAGCCACACACCCGATCACGGCGATAAGGACAAGATTGCGGACAAACCTCGCCGCCGCCCCGGCCGACGCCGAATGTCGCGGGTGATTCCTGCGCCGGCGATCGCCGTCAGGGTCTTGGGCGCCTTCGCCCTGTTCCACCGGATCGTCCACTAATGCGCCCCTGCGGTGGACCCGGTGGTCCGGCCGCCTGCCGGTCCCACTAGGCGATCACGGCGCCGAACGCCATCCCCAGCAGGTAGGTGACGCCGGCCGCGCCCAGGCCGATGGCCAGCTGCCGGAGGCCACGGGTCAGCGGAGAGGTGCCGGACAACAGGCCGACGACGCCGCCGGTCGCCAGCAGCGCGATGCCCACCAGGGCGGCGGCCACCACGAGCGCGCCGAGTCCGGTCATGCCGAAAATGAACGGAATGATGGGGACGATGGCGCCCGACGCGAAGAAGCAGAAGCTGGACAGCGCCGCACCCCACGCCGTGCCCACGGCCTCGTGCTCATCCTCGGTTTTCGGGAGCTCGGGCCGGAGCGAAAGGCTCGGATCGCAGTCGCAGGTAAAAAGACCCATCCGCTCGGCCACCCTGTGCTCGGCGGCCTCGCGGGACATCCCGCGGGCGAGGTACACCAGCAGGAGTTCGTTGTGTTCGATGTCCAGCTGGGGGGCCGCGGCGAGCGTGACCTGGGTGGGAAGGGTTGCGGCGAGGAGTTCACGCTGCGAACGCACGGACACGAACTCGCCGGCGCCCATGGAGAATGCGCCTGCGAGCAGCCCGGCAATTCCGCTCAGCAGGACCACGGCGCTTCCCACGCCGGTGGCTGCCATGCCCATGACGAGTGACAGGTTGCTGACCAGGCCGTCGTTCGCGCCGAAGACCGCTGCGCGGAACGTGCCCGCGAGCCGGTTGCGGCCGCGCGTGGCCAGGCCGCGCACCACTTCCTCGTGGATCTGTTCGTCGGCCGCCATGGCGGGCGTGGCGGACGGTTCCCTGGTGTAGGGGGAGCGTCCCTCGGCGCGCTGCGCCAGCGCGAGCACGAAGACGGACCCGAAGTGGCGTGCCAGGAAGCCAAGCAGCCGGCTGCGGACGGAGGCGTGGCGGGGCTTGCCTGCATTATCACCGAGCAGCTTCAGCCAGTGGGCCTCATGGCGGCCTTCGGCTTCGGCGAGGGCCAGGAGGATGGCGCGTTCCTCGCCGGACCGGTTCTGGGCGAGGTCCCGGTACACGGAAGCCTCGGCGCGTTCGTCGGCCAGGTACTGGCGCCAGCGCTTGATGTCCGCTGCGGTGGGAACGGTGTTGGGTGCGACGGCGGTCGGGGCCGAGTTGGTCGGGCCGGCGGCGTTGGATCCCGGGCCGAGGCCGGCGGCCGCCTTGACGGCGTCGGGG
>Ga0207428_10005970_pt1 | contig 11276 bp, 14 predicted proteins | sample RhiMethybrSRZTD1_FD_187600 | JGI IMG/M metagenome (GOLD analysis project Ga0207428, IMG submission 187600) | Populus rhizosphere microbial communities from Tennessee, USA - Rhizosphere MetaG P. TD hybrid SRZTD1 (SPAdes) (version 3) | ecosystem: Host-associated > Plants > Roots > Rhizosphere >... | reverse complement strand
CCTTTACGATCAGGGGTTCACCATCGGCGGAGCGCGCCTGCGTTTGTCCGGTGATGAGGCCAAAGACGACACCACCCAATACAAGCAAATGATCCGCCAGATGATCGCCGAGCTCGAAGATGTTCTGGTGGTACTCAAGAAATAAATTCTCGCTTTTAAATACTTCCAGTTTTCAAAAGCTTGCGATATATTCTTGAGCGTTCCTCGAGGTGAGGAACGGGTAACACGCCTAGTCGGGGCGTAGCGCAGTCCGGTAGCGCACTAGCATGGGGTGCTAGGGGTCGAGTGTTCGAATCACTCCGTCCCGACCATATTTTTCAATGACTTAGGCCAATGTTCACAGCATTGGCCTTTTTCATGTGCGTGACTTTTGCGTGACTTCTCGATTTTTCACGCCTGCTTCCTCTTCAAGATTGTCAGGACCGGTCCACGCGAATCGGTTGCTGATACCATGTTCGCAGCTTCAATCAGATGCCCAAGCTCAGCGCCCGAGTAGTGACTGGTGATGCTGCCGTTCTTGTGGCCCAGAAGTGCCTTGCGGTCTTCCTCGGTGACGCCTGCTGCGCGTAGCCGACGGCCAAATGTGTGTTTGAGGTCGTGGATCCTTATGGATGCATAACCTGGGTGAGCGGGGCGAAGGTTTTCCTCCTGCCAGAGTTTCGCCGCTCTCACCCGCGCCTTCTTCCAAGCCGAATCATTCATCCGGTGCATCGCGTTGCCGTTGTAAGGGAAAACCCATTCCTTGCTCAGACCCCGCTGCTGGTCGATGATCGACTTCGCCACGTTGTTGAGCACGACCAGTCGCTCATCCCCGTTTTTGACCCCGGACCGTTCGTGCCTGCCGCCGAAATCAGCCGGAATCAGAAATACGCTGGTGCCGAGCTCCGGTACCGAAATCTCCCAATCCCATCTCAGCTTGCAGACTTCCTGCTCCCGGGTGCCGGTGTTCACCTTGAACAGCGCCATCGTTTGCAGGTGGGCCGGCAGTTCCGCAAATAGAATTGACTGCTCCTGCCATGACATCGGGTACGGCTTGCGGCTCGACTTCTTCTCTTCCAGCTTCGTGAGCATCGGCACGCTATCCAGCCACGGCCTGCGCTCATCGTCTCGCCACTTCCTGGCACACAACGATAAAACCCGAACTACACGCTCGATCGAGATATTCACCGTTCTGTTGCTGACGCCTTTCTTGACCTTGCCGTCCTCGAGCTTCTTGGTCGCCAACCTGTCTTTGATGAACGGCACCAGGGCCTGGTCATCAATGTGGGTCAGCGGCATGTCGCCTATGAACGGATCCAGCTGTGAAAGGTGGTGGGCTGATAGCTTGATTGAAGGCTGGTCCTTGAACTCCAGCAGGAAGCGAGTCGCCGCCTCCCGCCAGATCCTGACCTTCTTTACGCCGTACACCTTTTGCTGGCGGATCTGCTCCAGCCGGTAGATCAGGTAGCGTTCCGCTTCTTCCCGGTTACCAGTTCCAGTGCTTTCGTAAAGTCGTTCTCCGTTGATTTTCTTGTCGATATGCCAGATACCTTTCCTCTTGGAGAGGCCTGTGATCGATTTTCGCGCCATGATTTATCTCCTTTCTGGCGCTCGCTGCGGGGCAATTGTTGCTCCGGGGCGCGGTTTTTATCAATCGCCTTGGCTTCGACGTAGGCCGTGGCCCAGTCGTCCAGCTCCTTTCGGTCGAACCCAACGCCGCGCTCCCCGATGGGAAACTCGTGGATGTGCGGGCGGACTTCGGCATCAAAAACCGCTCGGCACATGCCCAGATACGCGGGCGCCTGCTTGGCCCGGATGAAGCGAGGAAGTAGGGCAAGTTCGGCGCTCATACCCGCCTCCAGGTAGCAGCCGACACTCGGGTCCAGCGCTCGGTCGTGACGATGATGAAGTTGCGGATGCCGGTCAGGACTTTGTGCATCTCACCGTCGAACTCGACGAACTGGCCGGTCTTGTGGTGCTCGGGCTGGCGATCAATGGTGTCGAGCAGGCGGCCGACGCCGCCATCCGGAAGTCTTTCGTGGATGTCGTAGATGGGCATTGCGATGCTCCATGCCGCGCGTGGCGGCAGAAGGTGGTGATGGGGATTAATCGCTGCTGTAACTGGAACCGCTGTCGCTCGAACTGGAAGAGCTGCAACTGTCGCTCGAGTAGCTGCTGCCGCTGTCATGGCTGGAGTAGCTGCTGGTATCGCAGTGGCTGCTCGATCGCGGAGGCTCGTAGGTGTCGATCTGATTCAGAGGACTGAACGGGCTCAGAGGGCTGAGAGGGTTCAGCGGGTTGAGCAGATCTGATGACGAGTCATTTCTTGCCGTCGATGATGAAGTGGCGCCGAAGCTGTTGGACGCCCGAGTCGCCGAGCTTGGTGCCGCCGGCTTTACTTCTGGCTTGCGGCGAAAGCGTTTTTTCAGAAATTCGAACATGCAGGAAGTCCTCGCCCGCCGTTCACCGGCAGGCTGTATGTGGATTAGTGGGTTACGCTGGAAAGCAGGCAACGTGAGAACGCAAACGGTCTCTCATCACGGATGGATCAAAATGAAACTGATTTTGGTTGTGTTTGTTGTTGGTCTGTTGGCTTGGACGCTTTCCCCCGAATTACAGTCTTGGCCTGAGACTCAACTATCGAGTCCCAAAGGAACCTCTACAGTCGCGGCCGTACCGAAACCTATTTCGGCTCCATTCAAATGTGATGGGCGTAAATATTGTTCGCAGATGACCTCATGTGCTGAGGCCAAAAGCTTTTTGCAAAATTGCCCGGGAATGGAAATAGACGGAGACCACGACGGGATACCGTGTGAGTCGCAGTGGTGCCACTGACAACTTGCCGTACACCGGCAGGCTCTTGTGTGGGGTAGGGGTTAGTTCTATTTCGCTCCGGACTTTGTTAGGCTTAATCACTTTTAGAAATGGAGGTTTTAGAAAATGGAAATTGGTGATCTGAAAAAGTTAAATGTCTCATTATCGGCGAATTTGGCGATTTTCTTTTTTTCGTTTGTTGCTCCCGGATTTTTGATTTTTTATAAATATGAGCCTGAAACGTTTTTATCTATCGATGTATCTAAGTTGATTGTTTTGGCTATAGCTATCTCGTCGCCTACATTTATTTTTCCTTTGGTTTTCACCGCTCTGTTTGCCAATGTGATCGCTAGGGAAATGCCAGATAAACGCTATTTATGGGGAACACCTACAGACTGGTATCTTAGACATGGGGCTGGAAATGCATTAAATATGTATACGATTATCGCTGTGATTTGGATTTTTGATTTGGGCGGCTCTTGGGTGTTCTGGCTTATACTGTTTAACGTACTTCTGAATCTGATAGTTGAATCTGTTTCCTTAAAAATTTTTCTAAAGTCTCCGTCTAATAAATATTCTGTTTGGTTTGAACACTTATCTACTGACAGCCCTGTGGAGAGAAAGACAGACTAATTTTTTTCATTTTTTTTGCCGCACGGTAAGCTTACCGTCCTGTATCCGGTCGGTTGAGCGCTAGTATGGCGTCTTCCTATATGCGGACAGGCCCATGACCAAACACGATATTTACGATGAGATCGAAGGTTTTCAGGTCTGGAACTACATGGAGTGCGACAAGGACGAGTAAGGCCGGGAGACCTAGCGTATCAATGTCGAGATAAAGCGTGGTGGTGAAGTCGTGGTACCGGCTGCTGCGGGGGATCGAACGTTTGTTGGCCGTGGTCTGGCGCAACTGGCTGGGCGTGAGGTTGGGGCCAAGCTTATTGCTAAGCGAGGTCTATAGGTTTTCTGTGGGCATGGGGATACCTCGCGGCTATAGTTCTGCGAAATTCAATGGGGGAAATTTGCTATGGATCAGGAACTGCTCAACGACATCATCTCAACGTCGGTCGGTGGAGCTGCTGGTGGCGCCGTGGCCGGACTGGTTTTGTATGGCGTGCAGCAGGCTCACCAAGCGATCAGGGATGCTTTGGACACCAAGCGAGTACTCGGGTGGATGAGGGCTGAAGCCGGCGGCCTCCCTTATCGCTCAACTAGGGCGATCGCCAGCTTCAACAACCTCACCGAGGACCGCGTGAGATTTGTTTGTAGCCGCTGCCCGGAGATTGTTATGTCCCGCGGCCAGAAAGAGGACATGTGGACAGTGAAAAAGGAGCTTGAGGATTTTCGCGATGTTCACAATCAGCACCAATGAATATGCCGGGTCATGCCCGGGCGGTGGAGTGGTGAGATTTTGTGACAGCATGGAGTACACTCCCGCACTTCAGTCAAAGGGAGTTGAACCATGTTTGCGAGAATTATTGTTGGCGTGCTGATAGGCCTTGCCGCGGCGTTTGTACTTAATAGAAAGCTGTCGATTGATCCAAAGACGCTTCTAATCCTTCAGGGGTTTGTAGGCGTGATTGCGATCGGCTTTATCGCTGCATCGTTTATGTTCGGCGCAGTATTTGGGGTGATGGCAGCCGCAGAGATTGCTATTGGCTATTTCGCCTACACCAAGCTGTTTCAAGGAGGCCCCGCGAAATCGTGAAAACAGCTCGTCAAGCCGCAAGGCGCTGATAAAGCTCGATGATGTCCGCGGCGTTGGCAGCAACCAACGCCTCTGCCTCATCTGGGCAAACGCTGTTGCCGATCAACCGCACCTGGTCCGTTTTATTGATGTCGCGCCACTCTTCGGCACCGGTGACCGGGCTGACGAACAACCCACGATCGATGATGTAGTCCTTGTCGAAGCCTTGGGCGGCCTTCAGCTCAGGCGGCTGCAGCATGCGCAGGGTGATATCGACAAGCACATAACCGCCGACCATGACCAGGTCCGCCGGATCTTTGAAGTGTTCTGGCAGATGTTCATGCATGAAGGCTGCACAGCGACGGGCGCCTTCCAGTTGCTCTGGCGTCAGCGTGTCTGGCACCTGCACCACCTCGACCAGTGCCACCCGATCCTTCGTCGGCAGGGTGTGCATCGGCTCGGTGAGCGAAATGCCGTCCTTCTCGTTTCCGTAGTACTTCACCAGGTAAGCGTTGACCAGGCGCTGGTTGGCCCCGGATTGGCAAATGGTCGAGATCGGGTCATATGCCGATCGGCCGTCGCCTTTGTAGAAACCGCCGTTCGCCTGTTCGAAGAATGCCGCTGAGACTGCATGGTGTCCTGTACTGGTGGCCACCACACTGAGTGGTCCATCAACGTCAGCGCCGACCGAACCTTTTCGCAATGTCACCATGTTCGCCGCCGCCATCGCGAAGTGGCCACCCTTAACTTGTGCGACCTGGGTCCGCAGCGGCTCCAGCGCGCTGAAGTTGCGCTGCGATGATCCGTTAGCGCACTTGGTGAGGAATGGCGCTGCCACCGGCTGCACAAGTGCGTGATGCGTGCCGCCGGCACTGATGGTCGACAGTGCTTCGTCGATGCCGTGAGTGCTGGTATGCGCTTCCGATGTGCCGCGCATCGGGACAATGAACGGCTTCGCGCTGGTAAGCACATGCCGCCAGCAGCCCTTAGCCACACGACGCATGGTGTTCACTGCCATCGGCTTGTCACGGAAGATCGTGCGGCCGAGATTGCTCCAGTCGATGCATTCGGCAGCGGTTCGCCAAGGCAGCTGCTTCGCCATCGGCAATTTGTGACGCTTCGGCGCGGGCCAGATAATCGGCTTGCCATCGCTGCGCGCCACCAGGTACAGACGCTTGCGGATGGTCGGGGTACCGGCGTTGGCCGCAATGCGCTCCCGCCATTCGACGTTGTAGCCTAGCCCGCGCACCAGGCTTTCCACCGGCACGAATTCGCCGATCGAATGTAGGATCTCTGGCATGTCCGGGTGATCAGCGGCGAGGCCGCTGCTGAGGGCGGCGATGAATGACTTGAAGGTGCGCCCGCGCTCGGCCTTGATCGGCTGACCGTCCTCATCGATCGGCCCCCAGTCGCAGAACTCTTCGACGTTCTCCAAGAACATCAGGCGCGGCCGGGTGGCGTGGGCCCAGCGCACGACGACCCAGGCCAGTCCGCGAACACCGCGATCGCGCGGCGCGCCACCCTTGGCCTTGCTGTGGTGCCGGCAGTCCGGCGAAGCCCAGAGGATGCCGACCGGTTGGCCACCGGTGGCGTGGACAGGGTCAACCTCGAACACGTCCGCGACGTAGTGCGCTGTCTGCGGGTGGTTGGCGCGGTGAACCGCGAGTGCGATCGGGTTGTGGTTTACCGCGACATCCGGCTCTCGGTACGTCCGGGCAATGCCGGTGCTCGCGCCGCCACCGCCGGCGAACAGGTCCACCACCAGCTCTTTCTGGAAGGGCAGGCCCATGCTTGGCTGGCCATGGATTAACTGGGGTTTCTTCTGTTGTGCGGACATAGGGGATCCTCGCCGGTATAGTTCCGGGATCTACAGGGGGAGTGGGTTATGAGTTGGGAAGTTGTTTCTTACTGGGTTGAGGGTCATCCGGGTCTGGCGTCTTGGGTGCAGGCATTTGGCTCTATCGCGGCAATCCTGCTTGCGATTTGGATGTCTGGAAGGGAATCTCGGTATCGCTTAAAGATTGAATCTCAAGCAAGAGCCGATGCCATCGCGCGCGGAATTTTGTTAACGGATAACGTTAGGCGTAGAGTTATCCAAGCATTGGATACTTGGCAAAATGGCCTGCAAACAAGTGGCTTGCAGTCGGCGGTAATGGTCAGTCTCGACCAATCGCTCTTCCCGCTACGTGCATTCGAGAACGACCCAGGTGTAGATGCTCAAGTCTACGGGCACATAGTTTCTGTGCGACACGCCGTAGAGGGAGTATTGAACGAGTTCAGCCAGGTTTTCGAAGTAATCGAAAAACCCGATTCACTCTTCAGACCAATTGATGTGTATCAAGCACACATAACCGACGCGATTTATCAGCTTCGTTTAATGGCAGCACCTAGCCCTTCAATAAACGAGCGGTTGCACTCGTTGCTGTTGAAGCTCACGAAGTAGACGCTAGCGGTTGCGCGAATGTTGATCTCAGCTTGCTGATTGAACTGCAAAGGTGCTCATAGATATCTCCGAGGATGTTCCTGCCTCGCCAGCTGGCGTGATTCATTGAAGTGGGGTATTTGTGTTCGGCCCGGCATGGAGCCGGAAGGAGAAACAAATGGCAGACTCGCCGTGGGATATGTGGTCGGCTATCGGCACGCTGGCCGCCGTTGCTGTCGCCTTGGGCGTTTCTGGGCACGCGGCCTGGACAACGCGAAGGGCAGACAATGATCGCGCTCAGCTAGCCGCTGCAAAAATGCTCAGCCCTCTATCAGATCTTGAGAGAAGGACATCTTATCTTTTTGCTTGGTTTGCCTTTGGCGAAGGCGAGCAATCATATGAGAAGGCGGTTAAGGCTATGGAAGAGCTTGTATCAGCCTCCAAAGCAATATCGATCGACGATCTTTACCCGCTTCTAAAACTTCCGAAGCATGCCGCTAAAAGATCTGCCAGAGCTTTGGGCCTCGTACAGACTTTTGTAAACGATGCTACAGCGACAATAAATCATCCGCGCTGGGCCGGCATGGCAACCGCTGACAAACTTGCCCATTGCAGCAGATGGTTTGTGATGCTCTCGGATATCAAAGACCTCCTAACTGTGGCTGTGAGCGTTTGCGAAACCGCCGCGTCGACTGGAGCACCGCGGCCATCGTCAGAAGAAATACATGGTTGATTATGAGGGCGCGACGATCTCGTCTTCGGGTTCGCCGGGGTGCTTTGCCAGATGCTGCAGCCCGGCCGCTCTCAATTGTCGCAGCACCTTTTCGGTCGGCTCGTAAGGTGTCGTGACATTTCGAAGCATCCACTCCTGCGTTTCGAATTCGGCGCTGATCAGGTTCCTCAGCAGCCGCTGGTGAACGTCCTGCTGGTTGTTGATCCCGTGCGCGGCCATGACCCGCTTGAGGTCAGGTTTGAACACCCCGGCCACTTCGATCTGGAGCTTCTCGATGCCCAGTGCGGCATTCTTCGCGTTTTCCTTCTCGCGCTTCTTTCGCTGCTTGATGGCTTCCGCCGTCGGCTCCTGCTGTTTCTCGGCCATGGCCTGTCTCTACAATTCCGTGGGCCGGTAGATCCAGCCATGTCTGTCGTCGGCGCTGGCGCACCTGGTTGTTGATGCGTCTCAAGTGAGCTTCCCGCCTTCCGCCAGTTCGATCTGGTACTTCGCCGCGATCTGCTCAACCTGTGGTGTCGTCAGCTTCTCGCCCATGGCGCGCAGCTTGTTGCGGACCTCGATCGGCATTCGGCGGACGGTGCCGAACTCTGACTCCATCACCGCGTTGTCGCGGATCAACTGGGCCAGTTCGCTTTCCTTGCGTTCGAACTCGCGGCGCGCGCCATGGCGGCGGGTGATGGCCGAGTTCCACATGCTCGGCGGCTTGGGCCGGGTTTCGCTGAGCCCGCACTGACGAACGCTGCCGCCAGAATTGAAGAAGGCCGCTTTTGCGGCCTCGATCTCTGCCTGGCGGTCGTAGCCAAGCTGAATGAGTGTGTCCATATCAGGATGCTCGGGAGTTGAGGGTGATGCCGTGGAAGTGGGCGATGCGGCGCAGGACGATTCGACCTATGCCGAGTTGTTCGGCGTTAGCGATCTGGCTCATGTTGGCTCTGGCCATCCGCCGGATGCGCGGTACCAGCTTCGCTTCCGCCTTGCGCCGATCTTCCAGCGTGGCGGCAGTGGTCGTGGCGAACTTGATGCCGTACAGGCCGGCGATGTAGTTGATGGTCCGGGTCGATTTACCCAGGGCCTTGGCGGCGGCGCAGACACCTACGTCGGCGAAGCCGCGAATTGCCTCAACCAGTTCAGCATCGAGTGGCGGTACAGCAATACAGAAAGGGTCCGGATGGGTCCTGAAGGAATCGGCCACCATCTGCACCTGGCCGCCGGAGGCCTCGAACTGGGCGATGGCTTGCTGGAGTTCGGCGGCGTTCATGCTGCCAGTCCCAGCACCTTGTTCATGCGCTCCTCGAGGATCTCGTAGAAGGTTTTCACCCGTTCGCTCAGCTTGCGAATCATCACTTCGTCGCGGTAGGCGCGCTTGATGAACAACGGCATTCCGGGCCAGTAGCACACGAAGTCAATCCACTCCCGTTCCGACACCCACAGCCCGCCCTGGCATTGCGCGACATGCTCCTTTGGAATTTCGCCGCCAAGGATCACTTCGACCTGCAGCTTCGGCAGTTTTGTTTTGATCTCTGTCAGGCCTTCTTCAAGCACCAGAGAGTCGGGCGAGTATCCGATTCCATGGTTGAGGATGATGCCGACCTGAGTGGTTTTCACCTCTTCGCAATCTTCGTACAGGATGCGCGCCGCGCCTTCCAGTTCATGACCACGTTCGGTGTGGCGATTGCCGGTGAATGGGTCGGCCAGCTCACCGGTGATGCGTTCGCCGATCAGAGTGTTCATGTAGGTGAACGCCCCTGCGCCGAACCCGGCTTCGCCCTTGCCGTTAACAAGTAGACTGTCCAGCTCCGAGCAGGTGACGATGCCCAGGCGCAGCGCAAGCCACTCAGGGGTGCCCTGCTGAATATCGGTGATGATCTGCATGGTTTACTCCTGCGGCCGGCTGGCGGCTTTGGTGATCCGAGCTGATACTGCATCGAACTCAGATTTGAATACGTTGGCAGCACAGCCGTATTTGGCCGTGAAGTTGTCCTGTAGCACCTGGCTGCATTTCTTCAGTAGCGAGTCGAGCTGGGCGGCCTGGCCAGCGGTGATGACCGGCTCTGCCGGCGGGTCGGGTTTCTTGTTGGCCCCTTGGCCGTCATCGTCTTCACCGGTGGTGGTGAAGTTGAGCAAGGCGCCGGCGGTGTAGCGCTTTCCGTAGCTGACGGAGCTGGCCACGGCCTGAACTGCGTTCTTGTTGCCACTGACATCCGCCGGTAGAAAAATCGAGGTGACTTCACGGTGGCCTGCGCGATGGCTGAGGACACCTTCGACTTCAACACCCCCTTGGGTGCGCGGGATACGAAACGACAAGCCAAATCCGTGCTTGGCGAGGACTGGTTTGATCTCTTCGTTGATGTCCTCCCAAAGCGCATAGGTGGATTGGACATTCTTGAATTTGTCGCGGATTGCTCCGCGTTCGCCAATCACAGGCATTTCTTCCTGCATCTGGGCTAGCGCTTCGTCGTACTGCTGTTTCGCCTGCTGCGCCTGGTAGCGTTCGTGCATTGCCATCAAGCGCTCCATCTTGTCGATATCAGCATCCGGCGACATAGCCACCTGCTGGATGATCGACATGATCGTTGCCGACTCGGTTTGCACGGCCGGGACGCGCTCGACCTTTTCTGTCACTGCAAGATTACTCATGGCGACCTCAGTACTGAATTGAAATGGCAGGGATCTTGCGCTGCACGATCAAGGTGATCGCTTGCTTCGCGCACTGTTCAGGCATGCCGCCGGCGATGAAAGCGTCCAGGGCGACACGGTTGATGGATCGCCTGTGCGCTTCGTCGCGCTCTCGAGCTTCCTGCTGGCGCACGATCTCTGCAGCGGCCGCATCTGCTCGGCGGCGCTCATCAATGCGGGCCTGCTCGGCTGCCTGCAAGGCGCGCTCTTCAGCGGCGATGCGTTCTTGCTCAGCGCGACGCTCTGCGGCAACTCGGTTGGCTTCGGCCTGTTCCGCAGCGAGTTGGGCTTGCTCGGCCTGGAGCTGAAGTTGGCGGCGTTGCAGCTCGGCGGCAGCCTCTGCGTCACGAGCGGACTGTTCGGCTGCGCGCTGAGCTGCTGCGGCTTGGTCGATCAGTTCCTGTTCGCGGCGGGCGGCGGCCTCTCGTTCAGCCTGGGCTTGTTGCTCGGCTACACGTCGTGCGCGCTCTTCAGCTTCTCGGGCGATTTGTGCGTCACGCTCCTGCTGGGCGCGCAGCTCGTCCTCGGCACGACGGCGAACCAGTTCTGCCTGGTCAGCTTCGTACTGCTGGCGGGCGGCGAGGGCAGCGCGAAGCACACCCAGTGCCTTGTCCTTGGCGCGAGCAGCTTCCGCCTCGAACTCTTCCCAGCGTTCGCCCAGGGCAACCGCTTCAAGCTGTTCGACTCGATCGGCCAGGTCTTCGGCGGTGATGCCGTCCAGATCGATGGCGAGGACGCGGATACGCTCGATCGCGTCGTTGTGCTTGTCGACCCGGGCGTCTTCGGCAGCCTGCCAATCGTTCAGCGGCCGGCGAACCTCTTCCTGCCATGAGTCCAGAGTGTCGCGAACGCGCTTGCGCTCGGCGTCGATCAGCTTAGGGACTTCCTTGAGGTCGGCGACCAGCTTTTTGCCGACGTCGTCCAGTGCGGTCTTGGATCGGGCGACTTTGTAGGCCATCGAGGCG
>Ga0207428_10005966_pt1 | contig 11280 bp, 14 predicted proteins | sample RhiMethybrSRZTD1_FD_187600 | JGI IMG/M metagenome (GOLD analysis project Ga0207428, IMG submission 187600) | Populus rhizosphere microbial communities from Tennessee, USA - Rhizosphere MetaG P. TD hybrid SRZTD1 (SPAdes) (version 3) | ecosystem: Host-associated > Plants > Roots > Rhizosphere >... | reverse complement strand
ATTGCAGCCTGTTTCTTGCGCGCTGGTGCGGGCGGGGCTCCGGAACACTAGGAGGGCCGGGTGATCTTCTCTTCTCCCTGACCGGGGCGTTGCGCACCCAACCAGCCTCAGAGAAAAACCTCCCGGCCCACTGAAGGAGACGCAGAAGCCGAGGCGACCTTGCCCTGTGCCTAAGGTGATTGTCGGGAAAGGAAAGGGCGACCCTTCGGCCGCCCCTTCCTTTTCCCACGGGCGACTGGGTGGAGCAACAACCAGCGCTCATCCGTGCCGATTACGACCTTCGTATTTCGGGCAATGTGTACGACGAGCCGACAGGACTGCATGAGTGGGCACCAGCGTTGATGGGGCACCTGGCCTTTCAGTCCCCCATCGGCGGCTGGGAGTAGAGTGTCCTGTCGGCTCGCCGACTCTTGCGTCTTCTGCGGGGAGAGACAGAGGAGGAGCGTATTTCGGGCCTCTGTGCGCGTGCTGCAGGGATGCGTGTGCGTTTGCGAACAGCTTCGCGCTCGCGCTCTCGTCGAAGTCGGGCGCGGCCGGTTGCACCGCAGGTCGTGATGAAGGCGACCTCGGGCATTGCGCTGAGGCTACGACCTCAAACCGCCAGTGCCTAGTGGTCCAACGTGAGGGACCGGTTGGTGGGGACACGCCGTAGTTCCTACGGTGCCGCGTCTTGTTGCCCTCGCCTTCTGCGGTCTGCTGCTGCTCACCGCCTGTGACGATGGGAGTCCGGCGAGCGGCAGGACGGACACGTCGGAGAGGACGATCGTGGTTGGCATGCGACTCGAACCCGCGCCGAAGTGGATGGAGGGGTACTGCCACAAGGCGGCTGACGATCTCGGGTACGCCGTGCTCTGCCCGGTGCGGCTGCCGAGCCGGTATGACCTCCTCCCCTGCAGAGGCCCAACTCCCAAGAACGAACTCTGGGGCAAGTACTGCTTCGACTACGTCCTCGACAGCGTGTTCAAGGGACCGCCCGACTACCAGGGGCCGTTCGCCGCCAACCGGAGGGCAGGTCATCTGGCGATCTGGACGATCGCGCCGACCAGCGAGATGTACGAGGGAGGACTCTTCGGCTGCCCGGGAGGAGGGCTTCGCAAGCAGTCCGTCCGTCTCTGGGGTCACTCCGGGCACTGGTGGGTCTGCCCGGCGACCCGCGTAGCGGACCTGAATAGCGGTCACGTGGCGTTCCAGTGGTTCGCGGACAGTGTGATCTACGGACTCAGCGTCCACGGCATCACCGACGTCAACAAGCGAATCGTCCGCGAACTGCTCGACCACCTCGATCTGGTCGGTCCACAGTCCTAGCGTTACGGGAAGCCTGGTTGCGGAAGTAATCGCTGTTCAGCAGTGGACCAAACGGGACGGTCTAGACTCGAGTGGCCTTCCGGCCCCGGGGATGAGGAGCCTCGACCTCGCAGGGCCGTTCGGATCGAAACTTCCATAAGGCGATCCAGCGCAGGAACGTGGTCGCGGAGGAGAGTCGGGCCGCTTTATTCGGCGACTCGATCCCCTCGGAGGTAGGTGTCTCGAATGCGCATGATCGTTCGCGCCATTCTCGTTATGGCGGCCGCTGCCGTGATCGCAGGCTCTACGGCGGCCGTCGCCAGTGGTGGAACGACGATGACCGTTGGCTCGCCAACCCTGTCAGGCAGAGTCCTAATCACGGTCCCGCTGACCATCACTTGTTCGCCGTTCGACCCGTCGCTCACGTTCTTTTCGGCAAGCGGGGCTGTGTCCGTGGAACAGGCGGTCGGGCGCCAAATCGCGACGGGTTTCGGTTCCGTAGGCGGGTTTATGGGCGGACCCCAAATCGCCTATAACTGGGACCGCACCTTGACAAGCTGCAGAAGGGGGAAGACACTCGGGTCCGAGGCAAGAGAGGGAGGCAGCGATGCCGAGCGCTACGGCGCAATCTCCCTCTGCGGCGACTCCGTCCGCTGACGCGGACGAGTCGTTGGCAGCCCTCCAACTCCTCAGCAGCCATCCTGGGCGCGGGCCGCCAGGCAGATCACCCAGGTCCAACAGACTGTGCTGTTTGAAGGAGGAAGACGATGAAGCGACTCTTTCTAATCCTTGCGCTCGCTCTGACCGCGCTCACCGCGACCTCGGTCTCTGGGGCGGCCGGAGCGTCGACTCTCCACTTCAACTTCAAAGGCCAGTTCGCCGAAGCCGTTTTTGACAGCGTCGACCCGTCGGGGTGTGTCGAGACCTTTGTGTTCGTCGAAGGGGTCAACGGCACGGTGAAGGAGACGGGTCACCCATCGGTCTCGTCGATGGCCTTCATCGTCATCGACCAGTTCGACTTCTGCACGGGCACCGAGACGCTCTTTGCCGAGGGGGAGGCCACGTTGGCAGCAGGCGAGTTCCAGATCGACAAACCGCTCACGACGGCGACGCTGAACGCGACGATCGAGGTCTCCGACTTCGTCTCCGGCACGTCGTTCCCGGTCGACGTCAGCGTGAACTGGACAGGCTTCGGTGCCACCACCACCCAGAAGGATCACTTCCAGATCAAGGGACCGGGCTTCAAGGTCAACTCCCGCTTCATGGGCACCTTCCGAGATGCGACGTCCTCGGGCACCGTCTCTGACGGGACGACCAACTTCACGCCCGATTCCGCGGTCTTTGCCGATATGGGATCGGTCAAGCAGGGCGAGGTCGACATCATTCACTAGTAGAGCCACCGACTAAGCCTCGAGCGAGAGGGCGGCTTGCGAGCGGCCGTCCTCTCCCTCTATGTGGAGGGCGTGTATGTGGAGGACGTGGCCAAATGAGCGACTAGCGTCGCGCTCTGAGGTCTCGTAAGCGTGGCTAAGAAGCTGGCGTGCAGGCTGGGCCGACACGAATGGACGACGCGTGTCGATGAGGGTGAGAGCTACAAGGTCTGCGCCGCTTGCGGTAAGTCGCAGCGAGAGTCCGAGCCGCCGGGGCAGCAAAGGAAGCCGCCGGGCCACGGCCTTGAAAGCGGTGGTCAGAGCGGGCCTGGCGGTAATTGACCGGCTCAGCCGGTCACGACCGCGACAACGAAGTGGGTTAAGGAAGAAGGCGTCCCTAGGCGTCGGCTCGCCGCCCGGCCCACTTAACGGACACGTCTTTCCGTCGTGCGTCGATTCGTCCAACAGCAGTACTGGGGCGTCTCGCCGCTCGAGCCCCCGGTTCAGCCAGCGTCGACGAGACGACAGGCCGCCAGTAGAAGAGCGAAGTAGAAAGCGCGTCGAAAGCGCTTGGTTGAGCCGTTTCGGTGAGAAGTGTTCTTCTTCTGGCTTGGCTTACTGCCCAGGCGCTAGACCCTAGATCGGACACCCCACCCCACCCCGCTGAACGGGAGGGGTGAGGGAATGTCTGCCCAGTGTGCTGAGCCCTGAGTCGGCATACCCCATTTTGGCGGAGGATTGGTGACGTGCCCATGTCGGCAGCCCGGATAACTCACGTAGGCCGTTTCCCGCCTTCTCACTGAAGGCCGGCCGTTTCCTCCACGCCCACTCGGCCGAAGCCGAAGCTGCGGTGGAAATCGCTAGGGAGCTAGCGCGTCCGATCGTGTTTGAACGCACTGAAGGGAGTGCCAGACCCCCGGTAAGCGTGGCGCACCTGGGTCAATCCACGCGCTAGGCGTCCTCGCTGACTCCGCTACGGGCCTTTAGCTCCTCGAGCTTCGACCACAACGGCGACAGAACGGAATCCTCCCCTAGCACGGGTTCGAATCCCGTCGGGGGCATCACCGCCGAAAGTCCGCCCGCTTCGCGGGCATGATGACTTTCGGCGGCTCTTCTCCTTCGGAGTTACGGCGGTGAGCCGCAGCCGCACGTGTCGGCTGCGGCGGCGGATCTATGCTGGCGGCGTGGTGACGATCGATGAGGTTCGGGCGGTTGCCAGCATGCTTCCTCGGAGCTCGGAGGGGCTGGTGCGAGGGCAGGTGAAGTTTCGGATCGACGGGCGGATCGTCTGGCTGGCGCTTTCGAAGGATGGGTCGACCATGGGGTTCGCGTTCCCCAAAGAGCTGCGCCAGGCGCTCGTGGATGCGGAGCCGGAGAAATTCTCGCTGCCGCGACCCTCGGACATGCGGTACCACTGGGTGCACGTTCGGATGGCGGCGCTCGAGGCCGACGAGATGCGCGAGCTCGTCGAGGACGCCTGGGCGTTCTGCGCGCCCAAGCAGGTGGCCGAGGAGTACGCCGTGGCGCAGGGCTACGTCGAGTCTGGCACGCTAGAGACCGAGGGCGGTTAGCTCAGTTGGGAGAGCGCCTGCCTTACAAGCAGGAGGTCGCTGGTTCGATCCCGGCACCGCCCACTTCCCGATCGAAGTTCGGCTCGCTTGCGCGGAGCCATGATGACTTCGATCGGATGGACCTTTCCGAGAGCGCGAGCGAGCCGACGCCGGCAGAGCCGGCGTCGGCTGCCTAAAAACCCGTCCGCGGTTGCTAGACGGCCTTCGTCGGCGCTACGGGCGATCACCGTTGGGGTCGTTCTGTCGTTGCAGCCTCCAGAACGGGATTGCCTTGACATGGCCGGACTGCGGGTCGCGCACCCAGAACCTGTGGCCGCACATGCCGTAGTTCCGCCCAGGCGGCATGACCACACTCTGGGGGCATGCGATCTGGGCTCGAGCATGGCGCGCGGCCGCTCCATGGCCGGCGGCGGTTGCCGGAATTGCGAGGGCTGCGACCATGGCTCCGATAGTTGCGAGCTTGTACATCGTGCACTCCTTTCGCCCGCTTGCTGATCTCCTGCCAAGAAGACGGCACTGCGGTTGCAGCCCGGGAGCAGCGTGGTTGCAGCGACTGCCCAGCCGAGGTTCGCTTCAGCTGTTGCGCGACCGCCCGAAACGGCGTCTCTGCTACTCGTCGAGCCTGAGGAGTCGAAGGAGTTCGCCGATGTCGTGGCCCTCCTGGGCGGGGTGGCGCATGGCGATGTCGGTGTTGACGCGGTAATGGTTGCGGCGGCCGATGCGGTCGCTTTCGACGTAGCCGGACTCGATCAGGTCGGCGACGATGCGTTGCGCGGCGCGCTCGGTGATGCCGACCATCTGGGCGATGTCACGGACGCGGACGTCGGGGTCGCGCTGGATGCACAGCAGCACCTGGGTGTGGTTCGAGAGCAACCGCCAGCTCTTTTCTCCGTCAAGGCTTGACATACGACATAAATAACGTATATTTCCTATCGCTAAAAATGTGACGCGTCACAGCAACCGCGACTTGAGGAGCGTACCATGAGCGAGCTGCTGGGAGAGGTGAATCGCACCATCCGGGACCTCGCGACGACGGTCGACCCGCACGACTCGTCGACCTGGGAGTTCGTCTGTGAGTGCGGGGAGGAGGGTTGCACCGAGCGCTTCGGTCTTCCGCTCGCCCGTTACGACGAGCTCAAGCACAGCGGCGTTGCCCTCCTAGCGCCTGGCCATCCGCTACGGCGTTCCGAGGCGCGCGGGCGCTAGTTCTGGACGGCGTAGTCCGCCGAACCACTGGGGTAGTGATCGCGGTGGAAGAAGACCGTCAGCCCCGGTAGCCGCTGGTGCGTCGGGCCGATCCCGACGACCTCGATCAACTCGATAGCTCGCACGATCTCCGGGTCCGCCGGGTCGACCTTCTCGCGGCACAACTCACAGATGCAGAAGGTGTCGATCATGAGTCCAAGCTAGCTCCCGCCCCGGATGTAGATCCCGCCGCCGTGTTCCTGGAAGGACCTCGACCGGGCCGTTCAGTCAGCCTGCCGACCGCGGGCGTCGACGTCGTCAGGCTCGTGCGGAATCGGGAGCGCGACTGCCCCGGAGAGCGCCGGCCGAGGCGGAACGTTCCTCACCAGCGCCGGCTCGCCGTCTCCGCCGATCCGGAGGAACCGCTTGATCCGTGTCCAGATCCTGGTCATCAGGCTGTGGAGCGGCCGTCGACCGGGGCGAGCTTGGCGACGCCCCAGGCCTTGTTGCACTTCTCGCAGAACACTGACACCGCCGCTCCTAGCACCCGTGCGTCGGCGTGTGAGAGCGAGTACGACTGCGCACCCCACGCCCGCTGCAGCGGCATTCTCCGCGAGCCCACGTGGACGAAGAGCTCCGGCGCGCGCTGGGTCGTGAAGTCGCGGCTGAAGCGGAGCGTGATGCGGCCGGAGGCGTCGCGGACGATCGAGGCGCTGCCCTTCGTGCCCCAAGAGACCGTCTTGAACTCGCCGCGCGCCAACACGCCGGCCGGGCCGTCGCTGAGCGCGCTCTTGGACTCGCCCCGGCTGAAGGCGAGACCGAGGGCGGCACCGGTAATCGCCGCGGCGGCCAGGAGCGCCGCGGCGAGGCGTCGGGATCGGAACCGACCGCTCACTCTTCCACAGCATACGCCTCTCTTGGAATCGCGGTTTCCGGCCGATACAGAGGCCGTGGAGCCTGCGGAGAGCATGTGGCGGCCCCTGGGTGAGCTGCTCCTCGAGAAGGGTCTCGTCAGCCCTGACGAGCTGGAGCTTGCTCTGGCCGAACAGGCCGAGAGCGGGCGGCTGCTGGGCGCGATCCTGGTCGAACGGGGCTACGTCTCCGGGCCGGCCCTCGCCGTCGCGCTGGCCGAGCAATACGGCGTCGAGCTGCCGACCGAACGGGGCTTCGGTACGGGGCTCTGGGCGGAGATCGACCGGCGTCATCGCGCCGGCCGCGGCCAGAACGACGAGCTCGAGCAGGACGAGGACAACGTCGTCAAGCTGGAGCCGGTGGCCGCGCCTCGCGTCGAGGTCGTGTCCGATCCTGAGCCCGACCCGGACCCCGAGCTCGAGCGGCTCGAGGAGGAGAACCACCGCCTGCTGGACGAGCTCGCTCGGCTGCGCGGCGAGTTCGCGCGACTGACGGTTGCAGAGGCGCCGCAGCAGGCCTCCGCGCACCTGCTGTTCGTGCCGACGCCGGAGCGCTACCTGCTGCTCGAGCGCGAAGGCGCGCCGCCCGCTCGCGGCGAGGAGCTCCAGGTGTTCGAGGTCGAGGGCCGGTTCACCGTGACGAAGGTCGCCCGCGCGCCCTACCCGGGCGAGCCACGGCCCTGCGCCTACCTGCTGCGCCTGGCCTGACGGGGAAGGATCGGCGGTTACGCCGGCGGCTGGATCACGATCACGTTCTGGGACGTGCCGAGGTACTTGAAGCGCTTGTCGCCGGTGAGGTCGTTCACGGTCCTCAGCTCGGCAGGGCGGACCTGCCCGGGCAGCGGCGGCTGAGCCTGAGGCAGCGTCCGGCGTAGCGGGTGCTTGAGCGCGCTCTCGAGGTCGTCCCGCTGGAAGAAGAGCGTCGAGGTCAGCCGGTCCTCGTCCGGGCCGGGCGGGAAGAAGATCAGCACGTTCTTGATCGGGTGAGCGTACTCGAGGGTGTACATCGCCAGCTCGAGCGCTTCGCGCCGCAGGACGGTGCCCCGTGCGACCGTCGCCTTCCCCTCGCCGATCTTGCACGACTTCGCCCCTCCGCAGAGGAGGAAGACGGCCGTGTCGTCGACGCTGTACTGGGCGTCCGGCGTCCGTACATCGTCGGCCTTCACCACGACGACGCCCTGGAAGTTGGAGCTGTTCTGGGTCTGGATCGCTACGAGCTGGTTGCCGCTCGGAAGCTTGTACCCGCGTCCGACGTGGGTCGCGATCTCCGTCATCCGGTCGCTTGTGCCGGTAGCGGTCGGCTTCCAGCTCGACCAGGGCGGCGGCGGTGCCGGTGGATCGCGCTGCAGCAGGACGAGGAACGAGCCCACGCCGATGCCCACGACCGCGCCGAGGACGAGGTACGCCGTCGCGAAGCGGCCTCGAGTGCCTAGACCGCGGGCCATGCCTCCGCCTTCGCCAGGTCGACGCTCGGGATCTGCAGCTTCGCATTGTCGAGAATCTCGACGAGCTCGTCGCCGAAGAGCTCCTTCTTCTCGATCAGCGCCTCCGCGATCTGCTCGACCGCCTCCTGGTTGTGCAAGATCAGCGCGTAGGCCGTGACGTAGGCCTGGCCGAGGAGCTGAGCCGCAAGTGCGCGCTTGCTCGGGTCGTTGAGCACGCCGGAGACGGGGTCGTGCTCGAGGAGCGAGCCGCCGGTGCGGTTCATGATCTGGAGCCCGATCTGCTCGAAGCGCTTCATGACCTCGTCGCGTTTCGTCTCGGCCGCCTTCGTCATCCTCGTTACCTTCCCGTTGCTGCGGCCGTTGAGCTCCGGCGCCTCGGGTGCCATACCGCAGGCCCCGACCATCCACGCCGCACGACCCGTCGCGCTCTGGACGTCACCGCCGACGCCGGTGGAGTTCTGGCCGTAGAACACGCGCTCCGCGGCCATCGCCCCGAGCGCCCAGACGAGCTGCGCCTGCTCGTCGGAACGCCACGAGCTGAAACGCTCCTCCTTCTCGCGTGCCTGATGGTGGCCGAGCGCCGCGCCGCGGCGGCGGATTGAGAGCCGCGTCGACTCGGTGCCCTCCATGTAGACGTGCGCGGCTGCGGCGTGTCCGGCTTCGTGGATCGCGACGGCGCGCGTCTCGTCGGGGACGTAGTCGGTCCCGATGGCGGTCCCGGACTCCACGGTGGTCATCGCCTCGACGATGTCGCCCCAGCTGAATGCGAGCCGCTGGTCGTGGTGGGCGATCGTCAGCGCCATCGAGCAGACCTGCTCAATCATCGCGGGCGAGTAGCCGTTCGTGACGCGGGCGAGCTCGTCGCGCCGCTTCTCGGTGTCGAGGTCCTCGTCGTGCGAGACCTTCGCCAGGTAGAGGTCGAAGATGTCGAGGCGGTCGGCCTTCGTCGGGGTGCGGAACCAGACGTGTCGGCCCATCCGGCCCGGGCGGGTGAGCGCCGGGTCGAGCATTTCCATCGGGACGTTGGTCGCGCCGATGAAGTAGATCTGGCTGCTCGATGGCTTCACGTGCGGCATCCGCAACGAGACGCGGCCGACGCGGCGCGGGACGATGTAGAGGGCGTCGAGCACCTTGTTGACGGTGTTCGTCCACACGCGCGCGAAGAACGGTGGATTGTCGATCCCGTCCATCACGACGAGGAGCTGGTTGAGGGCGAGCTGGCCCCCGCCGCCGAACATCCCCGGGAAGGCCTGGTTTACGATCCGGCCAAGGAACGGCGTCGACACGGCGGCCGACGGCTGCCGCTCCGCGAAGATCCGCTCGCGCCAGGCGCGGGACTCGAGCACGAGGTCCTCGCTCGGGTTGAGCGCGCCGTTCGGGCCGAAGAAGCAGAGGTCGTGGAAGCTCTGAGGCCGCGGCGACATCACCGGCGAGGCGCCGCCGAGCGACTGGCGCCGCATGCCGACCGCGTCGATCTCGTCGATGAAGACGATGCACTGGCCGCCCCACTTGCGGGCGAGCTTCTTCGCCTTCCGCGCGAGCCAGCGGACGATAATCACGTCCATGCCCATGAAGGTCTGGGCAAACCCGGAGCCGGGCATCGTCACGATCGGCGAGTTGAAGCCGGTGGCGATTCCTTTGGCGAGCATCGTCTTGCCCGTCCCCGGCGCGCCGAGAAAGAGCAGTCCCCGTTCGCGCCGGCCGCCGGCCTCCTCGAAGGCCTCGCCGGACTGCCAGAGGTTGACGACGCGCCGCACCTCCTCTTTCGCCTCGGCCTGGCCGCGGACGTCGGGGAGCTTTACGCCCCAGTCCGCGTCCCCCGGCTCGAAGCCGCGGATCTGGCTGACGCCCATCGCCATCATCGGCCCGAAGAAGAGGAGGAAGTTGGCGACGAAGAAGAGCGGCAGGATCGCAACCTGCGACCAGAACGTCGGGGAGGAGAGAACGTTCCACGCCCCCGACGCCAGGTCGGAGGCCGTTCCCCAGAGGGTCGTGCTGTCGGCGCCATGCGTCAGCACCTTGAAGAGGTAGATCAGGAAGACGAACACGAACAGCAAGAAGAGAAGCCGGAACCAGAAGTGCCAGAACGACACTCGCCGGCGCGCGACGATGTCTTCTTCCCGCAGCCGGTCGTTGTCGATTCCGAACAGGCTCGGCCACCGGATGAAGCGGTGGAAAATCAGGTCGAGCAGGCCACGGAAGGCGGCTACGGAGAGGATCGTGAGCACGAGCGACCAGCCGACGCTCAGCTCTTGGATCTTGTGCAGCCAGACGAAGAGCGCGGGGCTGGTGAGAACCGCAACTCCGGTCGCGGCGCGGCGGAGCGCCCGCCACTGGTCGCTCAGCTCGCGGGACTGCTCCGTTGAAAGCCTGCTGATGACGGGGCCCGCGCTCATCTACGCAGTCTAGTTGTCACTAAGCTCAGGTACTTCGACGTGAACGGCGCGGATTCGTTTGCACCAGAGGAAATCGAGCGAGCGCGGAAGTACCACCGGCCGCTGTACATCGCGCTCTTCGTCGACTGGGGACTGCAGCTGGTCGTGCTCGCTGCGATCGTGTTCGGACCGCCCGGCGACTGGCTCTGGAGCGCGACCGGCGGGCCGTGGTGGGCGCGGACGCTGGAGCTCACGGCGCTCGTCCTCGGCACGCTGGCGCTCGTCCGGCTGCCGCTCTCCGCGTGGCGCGGTTGGGCGCGCGAGCGCCGCTGGGGGTTCTCGACGCAGACGTTCCGGGCGTGGCTCTGGGATGTGGTGAAGGGGCTCGTGCTCGGGGCGGTGTTGACTGGGATCGCCCTGACGGCGCTGGTGTGGACGGCGCGGACCTGGCCCACATGGTGGCCGGCGGTTGCCGCTCCCGGCGCTGCGGTCTTGACGCTCGTGCTGACACTGCTTGCGCCGCCGCTGTTCGAACGGCTCTTCAACCGCTTCTGGCCCCTTCCCGATGACGAGCTAGCACGGGAGCTGCGGGAGCTCTCGGAGCGCGCTCGCGTGCCGGTGCGGACGATGCTCGTGACGGACGCGAGCCGGCGCACGACGAAGCACAACGCATACGTCTCCGGCCTCGGGCCGACTCGGCGGCTCGTCCTCTTCGACACGCTGCTGGAGGACGCGCCGCGGGGCGAGCTGCGGGGGGTGGTGGCGCACGAGCTAGGCCACCGCCGGTTCGGGCACGTCGCTCAGGGGACGGCGCTGGCGATGCTGGGAGCGGCCGCCGGGGTCCTCGTGCTGTGGCTCGTCTTCGAATGGGACGGCCTGGTGTCGGCGGCCGGGGCGACCGGCATGGGCGACCCGCGCGCGGTCCCGCTCGTGATGCTCGTGCTCTGGGTGCTGGAGATCGCGGCCCTGCCCTTCGAGACGTGGCTCTCGCGCCGCTGGGAGCGCCAGGCCGACCGCTTTGCGCTCGAGCTGACGCACGACGGCGCCGCCCTGGAAGGCATGCACCGACGGCTGGCGCTGGCAAACCTCGCCGACCTCGACCCGCCGCGCCTGCTCTACGTGTTGCTCTTCACGCATCC
>Ga0207428_10005963_pt1 | contig 11282 bp, 8 predicted proteins | sample RhiMethybrSRZTD1_FD_187600 | JGI IMG/M metagenome (GOLD analysis project Ga0207428, IMG submission 187600) | Populus rhizosphere microbial communities from Tennessee, USA - Rhizosphere MetaG P. TD hybrid SRZTD1 (SPAdes) (version 3) | ecosystem: Host-associated > Plants > Roots > Rhizosphere >... | reverse complement strand
GCGGTAGGCGTGGGCCTGTACGTGTACAAGGGGCTCACCCCCCTGGAGAATCTGTTCCTGAACCTGGCCGCCGTTTGCGCCGTGGTGGTCGCGATCTATCCTGAGCGACTTCCCGAAATCCCGGACAGCGACCGCCTGAAAGAGATATATCTCAATTGTCCGGCGGTCGAAGTGTGGGCTGCCCTGCCGCCGAAGTACGTTCACTGGATAGCCGCCGCGACTCTCTTTGTGCTTCTCGCGCTGGTCGCCTGGCTTTGCGCGCGGAAAAGCCTCGAATACCTGCCCCCAGAGAGCAACAAGGCAGGGTTCGAACGGACGTACAAGATCATCGCATTCGCGATGATCCTTTTTCCCCTTTACGGGATCGCCGTCGCATGGCTACTGGGTCAAATGCCCAACAAGATTTTCTTCATCGAAGCTGCCGGCATGTGGACATTCGGCTTCTACTGGGCCACCAAGACTCGTGAGCTTGCGCTGTCGCGCCTGGAGAAAGACCCGGAGCAGGCGGTCGCGCACGCGAAGCAGCGCGAGGGTAAAACATAGCCGGCCGCTGTTCGGATACCAAGAGAGGTCGGTCATCGGGCGATCAGTGTAACAACGGCACGCATGACCCATGACCCCTGGCGCCTGACGGGTTTTCAGGGCACGCCTGACCGCTGACCCCTGACGCCTGACGGGTTTTCAGGGCACGCCTGACCGCTGACCCCTGACCCCTGACGGGCTTTCAGGGCACGCCTGACCGCTGACCCCTGACCCCTGACGGGGGTAAAGCGGGCTAGCCGCTCTTCACCAGCCCGACGAGCGGGTTCGGCGCAGGCGGCGCGATCCGCCGCAATGTGTTGGTGTCGCGGTGGTCGAACGGCGGCGTGTTGCCCCGGACCGCCAGATCCGTGCGCGTCACGTAGGTCCAGCTGCCGTCAGCGTTGAAGGTGATGTCGATGCGGTAATAGTCGGTGCGAAAGGCCGCTTCGAGGAAGGCGGTCGAGCAAATCCCGAAGCGGGTGTCGCCGCGCCGCGCTTCCACCGAAATGCGCTCGTCGTCCGGCTTCGCCGTTCCCCCCGCCAGCACCACCTGCCCGCGCGGAATGGCGATGGTCTGCATGATGAGCCCGGTAGCCGGTTCCCACAGCCAGTAACCGACCTGATCGTGGAAGGTGGTGGCTTCCTCCGCCGTGTTGATATGGATGTAGTAGCGCAGCCCGTAGAGAAGTTGCGGGCCGTTGGGCTGCGGATCGATCGGCTCCATCCGGATATGTTCCCGGAACTTGCGCCGCTCGGGGCCGTGCGCCTTGGGGCTGATGTCCACCCCCTGGTCGGACTCCCATACGCCGGCCAGGCGACGCAGCGGGCCCAGATTGGCCAGCGTGTCTGGTGAGATATCGTCGGGTTCGGTGAAGATGTCGTCGGGGATGTTCGGCATACGTTTCCTGTGTGGTCTCAGTTCGTCGGGAATGGCCGTTCGTGTCAGAGGTCTGCCCGCGAATCATAGCGCGGCGCTGAGCAGCTGGCCGGGTCCTGTCGGAACGGCCGGCGCCTGGCCGGCCTGAACGTGGAACGTGGAAGGATGAAGGATGACCGGACAACGGCTGCGCCTGAAGGATGAAGGCGGAAGGATGAAGGATGAGCTTGCCTGCTGGTTCGGCTGAAAATCGGTCATCCTTCCACGTTCATCCTTCATCCTTCGCGGCGTAGCAGCTGACCGGTCCTGTCGGACGCCTCGCCTGCCCGATTCTCCCGGCACAGGCGCTCCGATTCTAACCAGCGCCATCTGGCAATTGATTTGACCATCGCGTTATCTTGAAACTCTACCGGTACTGGCAGCTCGATTCTTCCAAACGAGCTGGTGTGTGACTTGGCCGTCGCATGATCTTGAGATTTACCAGTACCGGGAGAACCGGATCAGTCTTCGGCCGTCCGCCACCCGGCCGCTGTTCGGGCTTCCACGCCTGACCGCTGACGCCTGACCCCTGACGGTCGTTTCGGCCATTCCGCCACCCGGCCGCTGCTCCGGCTTCCACGCCTGACGCTGACGCGTGACCGCTGGCAGGCCTTGACCCGCCTGACCGCTGACCCCTGACCCCCGACGAGGGTTAAGTGGGCCCACTAAGACCGCCCCCACCGCCCGCCCTGATCTGCTGACGCTCGTCAGCGGAGGAAACTGCCGGTCGCCGGCGCGACTTGCCCAGATTCCACGCCGGTATCACCGCCAGCACGAACACGAGGGCGATCATCAGGAAGCCGTCGCTGAACCCCCGGGCGGTCGCCTGCGCCTCGATCATCTCGCCCAAGTAGTGCAGCGCCCCGGGGCCGAGCAGGTTCTCCGATACGCCCGCCTGTGCGAGCAACTCGCTCACCCGGGCGAGCAGCTCGAGGGTCGTCGTATTCCCGGCGGTCTGGGTCGCCGCCATCGCCTCGACGTGGAACTGCGTGCGCCGCTCGATGAAGACTACCAGTACGGTGACGCCACATGAGCCGCCGAGCTGCCGGATGAAATTGATCGTGCCGGATCCCCTGTGCACCTGATCGGAGGAGAGCGCGCGAAGCGCCGAGGTGTTGAGCGAGGGAATGATCAACGCCATTCCGCACCGGGCGACGATGATCAGCCACGCGAACCAGAGAAAGGTCGTGTTCGCATCGGTCTGGCTCATGAAGTAATTGCCCAGCGCGAACATGCAAAGACCGAGCATCACCATCAGGTGGGCCGGAAAAATGTCGGCCACGCGGCCGAATATCGGCGTGGCCGAGATCACGAGAACGCCGGCCGGGACGAGCAGCAGGCCGGACAGAAAGGGCGTGAAGCCCTGCACGTCCTGGACGGTGACCGGGATGATGTAGTTGGCCGCGAAGTTGCCGAAGCCGAATACGAATCCAACAATGGCGGCCGAGGTGAACTGCGGGATCGTGAACAGCGAGAAGTCGAGCAGCGGCGACTTGGACCGCAGCTGCAGCCAGACGAAGGCGCCGGCGGCCGCGAGGCCGATCAGCACCAGTATCACGATCGCATCGGAGTACCAGCCCCAGCGCTGCCCGTTCGAGCCGGCGAAGAGCAGGCTGGCGAGCGCTGCGACCAGCAACGAGTAGGAGGTCCAGTTGAATTTCGGCGGCGGACCCTGCTCCTCCCGCCCCGGCAGGTAGACCATGCCGAGCAGCAACGACACCACGCAGATCGGTATGGGCACGAGAAAAATCTCCCGCCAGCCCAGCGTGTCGATGACCATGCCGCCGATCATCGGTCCGAGCATGGGGGCGATCTGTATGCCCATGCCGTGGACCGCCATGGCCTGGCCGCTGCGGTTCGCAGGGAACTGGGTGTAGGTAAGCGCCATGGTCATCGGCTGCATGACACCGGCGGCGAAGCCCTGCAGCACGCGCCCCACCACGACCATCTCGAAGCTCGTTCCGAAGAAAGCGAACGCGGTGCCGGCGAAGAACACGCCGTTGATCACCAGGAACGCGCCGCGCACGCCGAAGGCGCGCGCGAACCAGGCGCTGAGCAGCTGGCTTGCGACCATCGTCGCCACGTACCCGGTCGCGAGCCACTGCGCCTGGTCCTGCCCCACGCCGAAGGCGCCCATCACGGTCGGCACCGCGACATTGGCGATCGTCGACGAGAGCACCATTGCGACCGCGCCGGCCATGCCGATGCCCGTCACGAGCCACTTGCTGGTCGAAGGTGCGACGGCAGTAGACAAGCGGTGATTCTAGCCCGCGCGTCTATCCTCCCGCGGACCGAAGCGCCCGGGATTCCACAGCGTGGAGGATCCTCGAGACCGCAGTCATCACCTGGCTTGCTGGCCGAGTCCTGTCGGAAACGAAACCGTGCGGTGCCTATCAGCTGGCCGGGTCCGGTCGAAACGACCTCGCCTGTCCCGATTCTCCCAGGCGTCATCGCTCGATTCTCTCAGGCGCCCGTGGTCAATTGATTTGGCCGTCGCGTAATCTTGAGATTTACCACTGGGAGAATCCGATCAGTCTTCGGCCATTCCGCCACCCGGCCGCTGTTCGGCCTCGGCCGACTCGCGGTCCCTTCCTCCTTCCGCGGGAACCGGGGCCAGGCTCAGGCTTCGAAACGAACTTCCGCTCGGCGGCTTGATCTATAGCAGAGTTGCGCCGGTCATACCACGCTTTGGCGGGCTCTCGGTAGCGGACTGCAAAGCCTTGAGCCCGCGGGCGAGACAATCCGCGAAGGAGACACCATGTCCTCTAACGTCAAGACCGCCTGCCTGATGTTGGCGCTGTTTGCTGGAACGTCCCAAAATGCATACAGCGTCGTGTGCTATCAGGTTCTGGATCGCAACAACTCCACTATCTACAGTTCTACGCAACCGCCGTTCTCCATGGCAGGGGAGGAATGGACAGACGGTCAACAACGTCTACGGGCAATCGGGCGCTATCTACTTTGGGCTGATGTACAAGGATGCGCGATCCAGACTGCGCGCAGCGCAACCCTATTCATGGGCCCGGGCGACACCGTCGCGAGCACGAGCCCTCGGAGTAGCGTGCGGAGACGCGCTCCGCGCGGGGATAAAGCTGCGCGGTGATGAAGCGGACGATTGAGCCTGACACGAGCCTTGCGAAATTTGAGCGTGGCACGAGCCTGGCCCAAACCGTGGGGTGCCTCGCAGCTGGCCGGGTCCTGTCGGAACGACCTCGCCTGCCCGATTCTCCCGGCACAAGCGCTCCGATTCTAACCAGCGCCATCTGGCAATTGATTTGACCATCGCGTTATCTTGAAACTCTACCGGTACTGGCAGCTCGATTCTTCCAAACGAGCTGGTGTGTGACTTGGCCGTCGCATGATCTTTGAGATTTACCACTGGGAGAATCGGATCAGTCTTCGGCCATTCCGCCACCCGGCCGCTGTTCGGGCTTCCACGCCTGACCGCTGACGCGTGACCGTTGGCGGGTCTTGACCCCCCTGACCGCTGACGCCTGACCGCTGACGGGTTTTGACGACGCCTGACCCCTGACGGGGGTTAAGTGGGCCCGCGAGCCCGCCCCGTCCGCCCCAGGTCACCGGGCTGATCGCTGCGGTTTAAGGCGAGAGCGTTGCGAGGGGCCGGGTTCGGGTGAGTGCGGATTTTTGGACGGGTCTTCCGAATGTAGAAAACGTACGTCTAAGGCGATAGCGAAACTGTAAAGATTATCCTCCGAAGTGGGGTCTCGATGTGAGTCTAGCTTCTCGGAACTAAGCACTGGGCTTTTCTTGCTCGCCCGGTACCGGTAACTCGGGCCGGACCTAAGTACCTCGCTGAGTGCACGAGCCTGTCGCTCTTCAAAGGCCTCAGATTCGACCTTAGACCGCCATTTTTGCCGGCAGAACTGAGGCTGTAAGCCGCGCTCTCCTTGAATAGAACGCAACTCCGCCCGAGGGCACATCTATGATCAATCAGTGCGGGAGAATCGGACCCAGGAGGCTGGACATGCCGACAGGACCCGGTCAGCTGCGAGGCAGCACGGTTTCGTTCCGCTAACCCGACCACCCCGGCCGCTTCGCGTCCACCCCTCCTATTTGCAGGAGGGGAAGGTTTCATGCGGACAGGACCCGGCCAGCTGCTCGCCACACCGGTCATGCGTCATGGGTCATGGGTCAGGCGTGTCACTGCGAAGCTCGTCACCGCAGCGCTCGTCACCGGGAACCTCGTCACCGCGCAGCTCGTCGCTGCTCGGCGGGTCTACTCGACCTTCATGTTCGCCGCCTTGACGAGACGCGCCCATTTATCGATCTCGGAGCGGATGAAGGCGCCGAACTCCTGGGGCGTATTGCCGACCGGTTCCGCGCCCTGGCCCGACAGGCGCTCGACGACGTCGGGCTGCCGCAGCGCCTGTACGGTTTCCGCGTGCAGCCGGGCGACGACCGCCTTCGGCGTGGCAGCCGGCGCGAGGAGCCCGTACCACCCGCTCGCGCCGTAGCCCGGCAGCCCGGCTGCCTCCGCGATCGTCGGGAGATCGGGCAGCAGCTTCGAGCGCCGCTCGCCGGTGACGGCCAGCGCCCGTACCTTGCCCTGCCTGATCTGGGGCAGCGCGATCAGGCTGTTCTCGAAGCTCATGTCCACCTCGCCCGAGAGGAGCGCGGTGAACGACGGCGCGCTGCCCTTGTAGGCTATGTGCGTGATCTCCACCTTCGCCATGAGCTTCAGCAGCTCGCCCGCGAGATGAGGCAGCGTGCCGGGGCCGGATGAACCGTAGTTCAAGCGTCCCTGCCGGGTTCTGGCGAGCGCGAGCAGCTCCTTCACGCTCTTCGCCGGCACCGAGGGGTGGGTGATGAGGATGTTGGTGACGGCGACGTTCTGCGTGATCGGCGCGAAATCGCGCAGCGTGTCGAAGCCGCGGTTCGGGTTGAGGCTCATCGCGACGGCGACGCTGCCGATCGTGCCGTGAAGCAGCGTGTAGCCGTCCGGGGGCGACTTGGCCACCTGCTCGGCGGCGATCACACCGCCGGCGCCTGCGCGGTTCTCCACGATCACCTGCTGCCCGAGACTGGCGGAGAGTTTTTGCGCCAGCGTGCGCGCCACGAGGTCCGACGGGCCGCCGGGCGGGAAGCCGACCACCATGCGCACCGGCTTCGTGGGGTAGCTCTGCGCGAGCGCGAAAGGCGATGACGCCAGGCCCGCTAGGAAAATGAGAATAGCCGGGTGGCCCATTCAACAGACCCTTGATCGAGTTCGAGGAGGGCGAGTATAGACCCCGTCAGGGGTCAGGCGTCAGGGGTCAGGCGGGTCTCGTTCTCCGAGGTATCAAAGAGCCCAGGCTAGTCCGTTTGTCGTATTGCGCGGCCCGGTCCGCGGCGGTCTCATGACGACCGGCAACGCTTTCCGGAAAGAGAGGCCACATGGCAAAACGCGCGCGCAAGCTGCCGCCGCCGGTCGTGCGGACGGTGAAAAGCCTGATCGACGGGCCGCTGCCCAACGGACCAGTGATACTCGACATCGAGCCGTCCCTGTTCAACCGCATCGACCGGAAGGCGCAGTCGTTCCGCGGCCGTGTCCGGCCGGGGACGATGGGCGTACTCGTGATACCCGGCCCGTTCGGAAACTATCTCGGATTCCTCGTATGCGCGGGAAAGTCGGGGCCGGGCAACGCGTGCATACCGCTTCTCAGGCGCGCCGGTTCCGGTACCGTCAGCTTCGGCGACCGCTGCCTATGCATTAAGGGCAAAGACCCGGTGGACCGCGAGCCCGCGCGCGAATGCGGGCTGATTTTCGACCGCCTGAATGGCTGGACCTGCTCCGGCAGTTGCCCGGGCGGCAAAGCCTGCAAGCTCAGGAAAGCCCCGCTGGGCGGCGGGCAGGGTTATCTGTACTGGTGCGAGTGCAGCTGAATCAAATGAAACAAAAGTAGCGGTTCGCTGAAACTCCGCTGATGCATACGCTCGCTAAGCTGCGTCAATCAACGCACCCTACCTCCTCCTCCAGTGCGTTGCTTTATAGCCCCGCCCTATGGTCGGGGCTTTTTTTTTGCGCTGTCACTGGCTGTGCTCGAGCCCGATCGCGCGTATCACCTTCTGCCACTTTGCCGCTTCTGCCTTGATGAATGTGCCGAACGCCTCCGGCGTACTCGGGGACGGATCGGCGCCGAGGCTCGCCATGCGCTCCCGGAACTCAGGGACGCTGAGATGGCGGCCGATCTCGCGCGAGAGCTTGTTGACCACGTCCGGTGGCGTGCCGGCAGGAGCCAGCAAACCGTTCCAGCCGATCACCACCAGACCGGGATAGCCGGACTCGACGAGCGTGGGATACTTCGGAAACGCGGGATCCCGTTTCTCTCCCATCGTCGCCAGCAGCCGGACCCTTCCCGCTTCGACCTGGTCAGCGATGCCGCGCATCGACACGAACATGAGGGCCGCATGCCCGCTGATCACGTCGACCTGCGCCGGCGTCGTGCCCTTGTAAGGCACGTGCAGCATCTTGACGCCGGCGGCGTGCCCGAAGAGCTCACCCGCAAGGTGGGTCAGGTTCCCAATGCCCGCCGACGCGTAAATCAGGTCGCCCGGGCGTGACTTCGCGAGCGCCACCAGCGCCTTGATAGACGTCACGGGAAGCGAGGGCGTGACGACGACGCCGAAAGTGTTCGTCGCGATCTGTGTGACCGGCGCAAAATCCCGCACCGGATCGTACGGCATTTTCTTGTAGACGAACTGATTGACGGTGACAGCGCTGGGCACGGCAAGCAACAGCGTGTAGCCATCCGGCTTCGCTTTCGCCACCAGCTCCCCGCCGATGATGCCGTTCGCGCCCGGACGATTCTCTACGATGACGGGCTGGCCCCAGGACTCGCTGAGTTTCTGCCCCAGCGTGCGCGCCGCAAGATCGGGGCCGGAGGACGGTGCCTGCGCGACGACGATGCGAATGAGGCGCGCTGGATACTCCTGCGCCCCCGCGGTGCTCGCCGCGAGAAACAGCGTCATGATCCATAGTGCGCGAAACGACAAGTACACGCCTGATCCTCTCGTTGGACCTTGCACCGACATGTCGAGTATCGCCGTTGCGGCTTTCGGGCGCAAACGGGATGGGTGCATAACCAATGCGCCGCGGCTACGCCGAAAAGGATGAAGGAGTGAGCGGGGGAGAGCCGCGAAGCACGCGAGGGGCCCGAGGGAAGTGCCTGCGCACTTCCGAGCCCGCGAACGCCCGACGCGATGCAGCGCGGCGGGCAGTGGAAGGATGACCTGGTTTTTCGTTCCTCCTTCCTCCTTCCTCCTTCAGGTGCACGGCCGATTTTGCTATTGTTTGCTGTAGCTGGCGCCCGCAATCTCACAGTCTGGAACAAAGGGGAACCATGAGAGCAATGTTGGCGGCATGGTTGTGCGCGTGGTGCGCGTGGGGCTACGCGCAGACGGCGGAAGAGCTCATCAACAAGAGCCGTAACACGGAGAACGTGACCACTCAGGGCATGGGCTACGACCTCAAGAACCACAGCCCGCTCCGTCAGATCAACAAGTCGAACGTCAGACGGCTCGTTCCGATCTGGAGCATCAGCATGATGAACGACTATGGCGAGACCGCGCAGCCCACCATCTACAACGGCGTGATGTATGCGATCAACGCCAAGTGGACGTTCGCGATCGACGTCGCCACCGGCCGGCAGATCTGGCGCACGCCCGCCGAATGGGCGCCGGAAGCCGCGGCGCAGGCCTGCTGCGGCGTGCTGAGCCGTGGCACCGCGACGATCTACAACGGCAAGGTATATCGCATTACGCTCGACGCGCACGTGCTGGCGCTCGACATGAAGACCGGCAAGCAGTTGTGGAAGCACAAGTTCGCCGAGTTCAAGGAAGGCTACACCGCCACCAGCGCACCGCTCATCGCGAACGGCGTGCTCATCACCGGCATGGCCGGCGGCGAGTTCACCACGCGCGGCTTCCTCGACGGCTGGGACCCGGAAACGGGCAAGAAGCTGTGGCGCCTCTACACCATCCCCGCGCCCGGTGAGCCGGGTTCCGAGACCTGGCCCAAGGACAGCGATGCCTACCTCTACGGCGGCGCGCCGACGTGGCGCACGGGCGCCTACGATCCGGAGCTCGATCTCGTCTACTGGGGCACCGGCAACGCGGAGCCCTGGGCGCCGCAGAACCGCGGCGGGATGGACAGCCTCTACGCAAGCAGTCTTCTCGCGTTCCGTCCGAAAACCGGCGAGCTGGTGTGGCACTACCAATACACGCCGAACGACGCCTACGACGTGGACGGCACCGATGAACCCATCCTCGCCGACATCATGCTCGACGGCCAGCCGCGCAAGGTGCTGTTCCAGGTAAACAAGAACGGCTTCATGTACACGATAGACCGCGTCAACGGCAAGCTGATCGCCGCGCACCCGTTCACGAAGGTGAATTGGGCGACGCACGTCGACTTGAAGACCGGGCGGCCGGTGCTGACTGAGCTCTACGACCGCATGGTGCAAGGCGAAGAGGTTTCGATCTATCCCCAGCGCGGCGTCAACGCCCAGCCGGTCGCCTACAACCCCGGCACCGGCCTCATCTACGGCAGCAGCTGGCAGTTGCCGCGCATCGTCAAGATCGCGCCGCCGGTCGCCAAGCAGATCATTGGCGCGCGCTCGACCGGCGTGACGACCCGGCGCTACGAGATCCAGCCCGGCGAGGTCGTGGGCCATCATTTCGCCATGGACCCGATCAGCGGCAAGAAGAAGTGGGAGATCCCGCTCGTCGAGCGGGCCCAGTCCGCGGGTATGCTGGTCACCGATGGCGGGTTGATATTCACCGGCACTGTCGACGGCAAGGTCATCGCGCTCGACGAGGCGACCGGCAAGACCCTGTGGGAATTCCAGACCGGCTCAGGCGTCAACGCCGCGCCCATCACCTACACCCACAAGGGCCGGCAGTACGTGACCATTGCCTCGGGGCTGGGCGGCAACCAGGCGCGCGCCATGGTCGGCAACACGGTGCCCCTCGGCGGCTCGATCTGGACATTCGCGCTGATGCCCTGAACGCCGCGGCGACCGGATGAAGCACCGATGCGCCGTCTTCGGCGCGGGCCTGGTGGTAGCCTGCGCGAGCGTAGTCGCTCAGAGCCCGGGGGTGGAGACGTTCTCTCCCGAGCAGATCAAGCGGGGCGCCGCGACCTTCGCCATTTTCTGCACCCCTTGCCACGGCGAGCGCATGGAGAACCCGGATCTGTTCGACCTCAGGAAATTCCCGCCCGACGAGCGCTCGCGCTTCATCAATTCCGTCACCAACGGCAAGAATCAGATGCCGCCCTGGCGCGGGCAACTGAAGCCCGAAGAGATCGAGGCGCTGTGGGCGTACGTGATGGCGGGAGAAAAGTTCTGAAGGTCGACCATTTCTCGCCAGGCTCAGTTGCTGACTAGCGTCAGCAGATCAGGGCGGGCGGTGGGGGCGGTCTTAGTGGGACACTTAACCCCCCGTCAGGGGTCAGGCGTCAGGGGTCAGGCGGGTCAAGACCTCCCAGCGGTCACGCGTCAGCGTCAGGTGCGGAAGCCGAGCAGCGGCCGGGTGGCGGGATGGCCAGATGAGTGGGCCGGTTCTCCAGTACTGGGTCAGTCTCAAGAAAACGAAGACGGCCAAATCTATGATCAATCAGTGCGGGAGAATCGGATCCAGGAGGCTGGACATGCCGACAGGACCCGGTCAGCTGCAAGGCAGCACGGTTTCGTTCCGCTAACCTGACCACCCCGGCCGCTTCGCGTCCACCCCTCCTATTTGCAGGAGGCGAAGGTTTCATGCCGACAGGACCCGGCCAGCTGCTACGCTGCAAAGGATGAAGGAGTGAGCGGGGGAGAGCCGCGAAGCACGCGAGGGGCCCGAG
>Ga0207428_10005962_pt1 | contig 11282 bp, 10 predicted proteins | sample RhiMethybrSRZTD1_FD_187600 | JGI IMG/M metagenome (GOLD analysis project Ga0207428, IMG submission 187600) | Populus rhizosphere microbial communities from Tennessee, USA - Rhizosphere MetaG P. TD hybrid SRZTD1 (SPAdes) (version 3) | ecosystem: Host-associated > Plants > Roots > Rhizosphere >... | reverse complement strand
GCCGCCGTCGGGACCCCGGGGCGTTTACCGCAGCGGCCTCACGCTCGGCGGCGCCATCGGGCCGGGCGTGACGTCAGGTCCGAACTGCTTCAGTCTGTGCGGCTTCGCGGGCATGGGCGAGCTTCATATCGGCGGCATGCTGAATCCGCGCCTGGCGCTGGTCGGCGACGTCTTCGGGGCGGTCCGCTACTGGGACGATGCGGTCGCGGGGCAAACCTCGGCGTACAGCAGCATCTGGACGATCGGCCTCCAGTACTGGGCAACCAGCATCTTCTGGCTCAAGGGTGGCATGGGCTGGTCGAATCTGCAGATCAACGACGAGAACACGCCCGGGGTCAGCTACAACTTCAGCGACGAATGGGGCCTGGGCATCATGGGCGCGGCGGGCATCGAGGTCGTGCAGTCCTACAACTTCGCGCTCGATCTCCAGCTGCGTGCGGGACACCTGTTCCTGGACGGCGGTGACCTCAACCAGGTGGCGTTCCTGGTCGGCATCAACTGGTACTGACGCAATCGCAGCGAAGCTGCGATCCCGGAGGTCGCTGTAATCAGCAACCGAACGCGCCGCGGGCCGAACATGACGCGTGCGGCTGGTTGTCTGGTGCGTCGCGTTCGTCGCCGGCGACGCGTGTGCGCTCGCTGACGCGATCGGGTGGCGCTCCGGCGCCGCGTTCGCGCTGATCGCCGCCGCGGCGCTGGCGCGGGCGCGTCCACCGGGCGCCCGCGTGCGCCTCGTGGTCCCGCTGGCGTTGTTCGTCCTCGGCGCGCTGGCGGGGACGCGCGCCGCGCGCCCGATGGCGCCGCATCCGGTCCTCGCGGCCGCGTTCGAGACCGAACAGGCGCAGGAGATCGAGGGGACGGTCGTGCGCGGCCCCGAGACCACGGGAACCGGCGCGCGCTTGATCCTCACGCTGAGGAAGATCGCGGGGAGCCCGACGTCCGGGACGCTGGCGCTGTCCGTCATGTCGGGCTGGCCCGACTTCGGGCCGGGCGAACGCGTCGCGTGCCGCGCGCGCCTGCGCGAGGTGCGCGGAACCCGCAACCCCGGCCTGCCCGATCCGGCGCTTGCCCTGCGCGCCGCTGGTATCGATGCGCTGGCGGGCGTGCCCGAAGCCGCCGCGATCGCCCGCATCGCCGAACCGGATGGCCACGACCCACGGCGGATCGCCTTCCTGGCGCGCCGGGCCCTGCGCGCGGCGATCGATCGCGAGCTGCGCGGAAACGCGGCGGCGTTCCTCAAGACCGCGGTCCTCGGCGACCGCCGTGGCATCGACGCCGACGTCGAGGAGGGATTCCGCGTCGCCGGCGCGACCCACGTCCTGTCGGTCTCGGGCCTGCATCTGGCGGCCGTGGCGACGCTGCTGTTCGTCCTCGTCCGCGCGGCGGCGACGCGCATTCCGCGCCTGCCCCTCTACGTCGACCCGCGCGCGGTCGCCGCCGCCGTCGCCCTGCCCGGCATCGCGTTCTTCGCGCTGGTGACCGGCGAGGCGATCGCAACCCTGCGGTCGGCGCTGATGCTGTCGATCGGTATGGGCGCCTACCTGGTCGGCCGGCGGGCGTCGCCCGGACCGGCGATCGCCGCGGCCGCGCTGGTGCTGCTGGCCGCCAACCCGCTGCAGCTCCACGACGTGTCGCTGCAGCTTTCGCTCGCGTCGGTCGTCGGCATCGCGCTGGGCGCGCGCGGCATCGGGCCCCGCGGCGCGCCCGCGGCCGGCGTCGCCCGGCGCCTGCTCGTCTGGCTGTGGCGCTTCATCGCGGCGACGATCGCGGCCACCGCGGCGACGGCGCCGCTGGTGGCGCACCACTTCGGCGAGGTGGCGCCGTTGTCGCCGCTGGGAAACCTGGCGCTGGTGCCGATCGTCGAGCTCGCTGTCGTCCCGGTGGGTCTCGCGGGCGCCGCCGCGGGCGCGATCTGGCCGCCGCTGGGCCAGCTCCCGCTGGCGGCAGCCGGGTTGGCGGCGCGGGCGGCGCTCGCGGTCGCTGACGGCTTTCGCGTGCACGCACCCCTCTGGCTGTGCCGCACGCCGAACGCGCTCGAGACCGCGGCGCTGACCGCGGCCGGGGCCCTCGGGCTCGTCGCCGCCGCCTTCGCCGGGCCGGCGCGACGCCGGGTGGCGGCCGGCGCCCTGGCCGCCGCGCTGCTGGCCGTCGGCAGCCTGGCCGTTCGCGATTTCGGGCGACGGCACGCGCGCGATCTGACCGTGACGTTCCTGGACGTCGGCCAGGGGGATGCGGCCGTCGTCGAGGCGCCCGGCGCCCGCGTGATGCTGATCGACGGCGGCGGCGTACGCGACGGATCCTTCGATCCGGGCGCGCGCATCGTCGAGCCGTTCTTGCGCGCGCGCGGCATCGGCCGTGTGGACGTCGTGGCGCTGTCGCACCCTCACCCCGATCATCTGAATGGTCTGTTCCGCATCCTCCAGCGTTTCGAGGTGGGCGCCTTCTGGTCCAGCGGCGACGACGGGCACAACCCCGAATACCGGCGCCTCGTCGCGCTCGCGCGTCAGCGCGCCGTCGCGACGCCTGACGTCGCGGAGACGCGGCTCGGCGGCGCCGCGATCGTCCCGCTCGGCCCCTTCGAGAGCGCGGCCGACGGCGCCAGCGAGCGCATCGCAGCACCCGCCGGGCTGACCGTGAACGACGCGTCCCTGGTGCTGCGCGTCGGGTTCGCGGGACGGGGCATCCTTTTCGCAGGCGATCTGGAGGCCGACGGCGAAGGCGAGCTGGCCGGGCGGCGCGACGTCGGACAGATCGTCGCCGCGGACGTGCTGAAGGTCCCGCATCACGGCAGCCGGACCTCGTCCAGCCCGGAGCTGGTCGAGGCGGTCGCGCCCGCGCTGGCGGTGATCTCGCTCGGGTGGCGCAACCAGTTTCATTTTCCGGCGCCCGAGGTGGTGGCGCGGTACGCCGCCCGCGACGCGCGCGTCCTGCGCACCGACCGGGACGGCGCGATCACCGTCGCCGTATCGCCCTCCGGCGCCCTGAGCGTGCGCTGCGAGCGGGGCTGTCCCGCCCCCCCGACGCAACCGACCGCGGCGGCCGGCCGATGACGGGATCGATGTCCCGATGGGCGATGTCATGGACCTGCCTGCTGGCGGTGCTCGCGCCCTGTTGCGCGACCGCCCCCGGACCGCTGCAGCCGCGCGCCCTCGCCCTGCAGGCGTCAGGCGTCGAGGCCCTGGGGCGCGGCGAGCTCGATCGCGCGGCGGGCCACTTCGCGCTCGCCCTCGAGTTCGAGCCACGCCTCGGGGAAGCCGAAAACGGCCTGGGGCTCGTCGCCGTTCGTCGCGGCGACTGGCCTCACGCCGAGGAGCGGTTCCGCGCCGCGCTCGCGCTCAACGAAGATCTCGCGGAGGCCCACCTCAACCTGGCGGCCGCGCTGGTTCATCGCGACGCGGAGGCCGACGCGCTGGTCGAAGCACGGGCCGCGCTCGCGGTGGATCCCGGGTACGCGGACGCACGCCTGCTCACGGCCGAGCTGCTGCTACGACTGGGGAAGCTCGACGACGCGCGCTGGGAGCTCGAGAAGCTGTGCGCCGCGGCCCCCGACCGGGCGGACGCACACGCGGCGAGCGCGCTGGTGCTCGCCCGCCTGGGTCGAACCGCGGCCGCGGAGCAGGAGGCGCGGCGGGCGCTCGCCATCGACCCACAGCTGCCCGCCGCGCACCGGGCGCGCGCCGAGATTCTGCGCCGCGCCGGCGATCTGGCGGGGGCGAACCGCGCGCTGGAGATCGCGATCGCATCGGGGTCCGGCGCGATCGACGACCGTCTGGCGCACGCCACCATCGCCGCCGCCCGCGGGCTGTGGGCCCAGGCGGCGCGCGAGCTGGAGACGCTGGTCCAGGCGGCGCCGCGCCGGCCGGAGGTGCATTTCGCGGTGGCGTTCGTCGCGCTCGCGCGCGGCGACCGGGAGTTGGCCCTGCGCGCCGCGGACGCCGCGCTGGCGTTGCGGGCGCACTATCCCGAAGCCAGGCTGGTGCGCGCGGACGCCCTCTCGCGCCTCGGTCGCGATGCCGAGATGCGGCGCGAGCTCGAGCGGTTTCTGACCCAGGCGCCGATGGCCATGGCCGCCGAACGCGGCCGCGCGGAACGAATGCTGCGCGCGCGGGTGTCCGTTCTTGAGATACAGTAGCGGCGGCTTCGATGCCGCTGAGGTTGCGCGTCATACCACCCGCCGGTCTCAAGCCCGGTGACCGACGGAGCCCGACCACGGAGCGCCTGGTCGAATTCGCGGACGACGTCGAGGAGATTCGCATCGGCCGCCGCGCCGACGTCGAGCTGAGCCTGCCGTTCCTGGCCCTGTCGGGGTTGCACGCGCGCCTGCGGCGCAAGCGGGCCGGCAACGGCGGACGCGGCGACGCCTGGATGATCGAGGATCTCGACAGCAAGAACGGCACGTTCGTCAACGGCGTCCGGCTTCACCAGGGCGAGCAACGCCTGATGCTGGCGGGCATCGAGGTGGACCTCGCGCATGTGCGGCTGGTGTTCGACGGTCCGTCGGAGGCGGCGGCGGACGCCGAAGGAACGGCGACCATCGCGCGGCGCCTCGTCAGCGATCTGTTCCTCGCGTCGCCCGACGCCAGCGCCCCGATCCTGACGGTCGTCGCGGGAACGGCGAACGTCAGCTCGATCAAGCTGGTCGAACGCGATCGTCGTTACCTCGTCGGACGATCCAAGACATGCGACCTGAATATCAAGGTCGATGAGCTCTCCCGCGAGCACGCGTCGTTCACGCGCGGTTCGAAAGGCGTCGTGGTGCGCGATCTGGGGTCGAAGAACGGCATCCTGGTCAACGGCCTCCGCGCCACCGAGCAGCGCCTCGCCGACGGCGACCTGATCCTGATGGGCCCGCTCAAGCTGCGTCTGACCGATCCCGAAGACCGCTACCTGCGCGACCTGGAAGCCAACCAGGATCGTGCGCCGGCAACCGAACGCCCGTCTGGCCTGATCCCCCTGTCACCGGCGCCAGTGCCGGCGGCCCCGCCCCCGGCTGCGCTCCCCGCCCCCCGCCCCGCGACGGTCTCGCGCCTGGCCGCTTCCCGCCCACCCGCAAACGCCGCTCCGACGCCCGAACAGCGCCACGCGATCGACGAGATGCATCCGGCCATCGCCATGCGGCGCTCGGTCCTGATCGAGCCGAGGCAGGTCGAAGCGCCGCCGCCGCTCCTGCACCGCGCGCACACCGCCACCGTCATCGCCGCCACCGTGCTGGCGACCATCCTCGCCGTCGCTCTGTTCCTGGCGCTCAGCTAGTCGCTCAGCGGCGCTTGCGCGCCTTCTTGCGCGCCTTGCGGGCGTCCTTGCGCTTCCGCTTTTCCTTCATGCGATCGACGTTGCGCTTCGGCGCCTGGAAGTGGCCGCGCTCCGCCGACGGCGTCTGCATCATGTTGGCCAGCTGATTCACGTCCAGGCCCATCATCTTCTTCGCCTGGGCGAGCTGCTTGAATCCCGGGATCTTGCCGAGCAGGCCGGTCTGCATCCCGATCTGCATCATCATCTGACGCATCATCGCGAACCGATTCAAGAGGTCGGCGACCTCCTGCTCGCGGTGCCCGGAGCCGCGCGCGACGCGCCCCAGCCGCTTGGACTCGTAGAATGCGCTGCGCTTCTTCTTGCGCTTGCCGCCCTCCACCACCTCTTCCCAGCTGGTGATGATGAACCGCTCGGGGTGACGGCGTTCGTCCGCCGTCATCGACGAGATCATCGAGCCGATGCGCACCAGCTCGTCGTCGCTGACCTGGGCGCCCTCCGGGATCGCGTCGGCGATGCCCGGGATCTTCTCGACCATCTCCTTGAGCGGCCCCATCTTCTTGAGGACCTGCAGCTGCTCCTGGAAGTCGTTCATGTCGAACTTCCCGGTGAGCATCCGCTTCGCGTCCTGCTCGGCCTTCCCCTCGTCAACGACGTCCTCGAACTGCTGGATCAGGCCGACGACGTCGCCCTTCCCAAGGATCCGGCTCGCCATGCCGTCGGGACGGAACTCCTCCAGCCGATCCGACGCCTCGCCCATACCGACGAACTTGATCGGCTTACCGGTGACCGCCCTGACCGACAGCGCGGCGCCGCCGCGCGCGTCGCCGTCCAGCTTGGTCAGGATGACGCCGTCGAGGTTGAGGCGATCGTTGAATGCCTTGGCGGTGCCGACCGCGTCCTGCCCGATCATCGCGTCGACGACCAGCAAGATGTTGCCCGGATGCACGCGCGCGTCGATCTCCGCCAGCTCCTGCATCAGCGGTTCGTCGATCGCGAGGCGGCCCGCGGTGTCGTACAGGATCACGTCGCGCCCCTTCTCGGCGGCGATCTGCACGGCGCGATCGCAGATGTCGGGCGGCTTGCCGCCTGGATCCGCGTAGACGGGGATGTCCATCCTCTCGCCCAGGATCTTGAGCTGGTCGATGGCGGCGGGGCGGTACACGTCGGCGGCGACCAGCAGCGGGCGCCTGTGCTGGCGTTCGAGGAAACGCGCCAGCTTGCCGATGGTGGTCGTCTTGCCCGAGCCCTGCAGGCCGACGAGCATGATCCCGGTCGGTCCCTTCTTCGCGAACTTGATGCTGTTGTCGACCGGCCCCATCAGCTCGACCAGCTCGTCGTGACACAGCTTCACGAAGTGGTCTTCGGGCGTCACCCGCCGGGTCTTCTCCTTGCTCGACGCCTTCACCCTGACGATGACGCCGACGGCCTTCTCCTTCACGCGCTGGCAGAAGTCCTGCACGACGTCGAACCCGACGTCGGCCTCGAGCAACGCCGTGCGCACGTCCTTGAGCGCTTCGTCGACGGTCGTATCGTCCAGCTCGGCGAGCCCCTGGAACCGCTGTTTCGCGGTGCGGAAGCCCTTGGTCAGCGTTTCAAACATTGGCCGGCGCGAAACCTATCATATGCACAAGCCGGACGGCGGGACCGTGGCAACGGTCGCGAATCAGGTCTTCTTGCGGGCGCGGCCGGACTCGTACCACCAGGACTGCCAGCGCACGCGCGCCTCCTCCCGCTCGCGGCGCGACAGATCGAAGTGGTAGCCGAAGTACTCGCCTGTCAGCGCGCGTAGCTCCTCTTCGCATGCCGCGCGGATGCGCGGCTCCTTGTGCGCCAGCCCCTCGAACAACCACTCGGCGCGGTCGTCGTCCTGGTGCTTGGCCCACCACGCCTCCCAGCGCTTGGCCTTGGTGCCGAAATCCTGGCGGGTGATACGCACCAGCTGCTCGCGCGCCTTGTCGCTGTCCGTGCCCGAGAGCCGCGTGATCAGCTTCGCCACCTCGGCTTTGTCGACCGGCGGCAGGACCTTTCCGGACCTCGTCGTCGCGACCGCGGGAAGCTCCGGCGCCTTCCCGGGTGCCGTTGTCTCTTCCTTCGCCTCCTTCGCCTCCTTCGTCCCCGGCGCGGCCGCTGCGGCGACCGCGGCCGCGGCCCGGCGCGGCAGCACCTCCACCCCGTGCTTCTCGTCGACCTTCACGGGCTTCGAGTGGGCGGTTTGCCACCGGCGGACCGGCTCGGCCCCCGCCACGCGCGCGAACAACCGCAGCAGGCGGGGCGGCATCGGGCGGTCGAACACCGCCTGGCGGACCGCCGCCAGCCTGACCTCCGGGACGATGTAGAGCTGGAACGGGACGCCCAGGCGCTCCGACGCCGCGTCCAGCTCGGCCCGCACCAGCGGCTCCCCGCACAACATCTGCAGCGCGCCGTTCTTCACGCCCACCGGCACAGCCCGCGCCCGCTCCGACCAGCTGCCGTCGAGCTCGATCGCCGAACCGTCGGGGTTGACGCACTTGACCGGGTTCTCGCACAGCGCCGGCTCAGGTATGGGCAAGCCGGTCGCCACGCCCAGCTCTTCCCACAAGAGCGGCTCGTCGATCGCGTCGGTCTCGAGCAGCGCGGTGTCGAGCGCGCCGCCGTACACGGCCTGACGCGCGATCGCCGAGCGCATCGTGTCGGCGGAAACCCGTCCCGCGTTCACCAACCGATCGGAGAGTCGAGACGGCATCGCCCAGATGACCTCGCGGCGGCGATCAACCTTCGTCGATGATCACGTAAGTGCCGGCCAGGTGATCGTGCAGGGCGCGGTGCTCGCGATCGAACAGCGCCCACAGCCAGCCGAGGCCTGCCGGCAGCAGGCTCGGCACCAGCGCCAGCAGCCGCAGCAGGCCGCGCGCCGGTCCGGGCGCGCCGCCGCGCGCGGAGATCAGCCGGATGCCGACCAGACGCATGCCGGGCGTCTGCCCCGACATGCCCCCGAAGTAGAGCTGGTAGAGCCCCGTCATCCCGAGGAACAGGCCGACCGCACCGACCGCCATCGGATTGCGATCGAGGATGCCGGCGACCAGCAGGTCGGGGCCGACCTCGCGCAGGCCCGGCATCGGAACGCCCAGCGCCAGCGCCACGGTGGTCGTCACCGCGGCGGTGAGGCCCAGCAGCAGACCGAGGTCGAACAGCGCCGCGACGGCGCGCCGGGGAAATCCCGTCACGCGCACCCGCACGACGCGCTCGCCCCGGGGACGGGAGGAGGAAGATGAGACGGACGAGGCGGGCATGCTCACGGCGGCGGCGGTCACGGCTCCATTTTGCGGAGCGCAGGGCGGGACGGCAAGTTTACCCTCCTGGCGGAGATAGCGCGCCGAACGCCTCTTCGGCCAGCGCGACCGCAACAATAGCCGCCGTCTCCACGCGCAGGATGCGCGAACCGAGGCTCACTGGTATGAAACCAGCCGCCGCCGCGGCCTCGCTCTCGCCGACCGCGAGGCCCCCCTCCGGACCGACCAGCAGCGCGGTCGCGGCCGGATCGGGCAGCAGCGCGCGCAGCGACCGGCCCGCCGGCGAGGGAGACAGCACGAGCCGCCGTTCGGGAAGGTCGGCCGCGGCGAGGGCCGCCGCCAGCGTCGCGGGCGCCTCCACGACCGGAACGTCCGCCCGCCCGCACTGGCGGGCCGCCTCGCGCGCGATCTTTTCCCAGCGCGCGCGCCGCCCGGGCTCGGGACGCGCGACCGAACGCGCCGCGATGATCGGCACGATGCGCGAGACGCCCAGCTCGCTGCATTTCTGGACGAGGAAGTCCATGCGCCCGCCGCGTGGCACGGCGGTCAGCAGCACCAGCGGCGCGCCGGCCGCGGGGGCGTCCGGGGTCTCCGGCGGTCCGCCAGGGCGCGGTGCCAGCTCTGTCTCGGCGCGTCCGACGCGCACCACCCGCGCCTCCAGCTCGCCGCCCGCGCCGTCGAACAGCGTGATGGCGTCGCCGGGCCGCGCGCGCAGCACACGCGCCAGATGATGATGCTCCTCCCCGGTGACGGTGATGGGGACGGCGCGCATGCGGTCGGGCGGGACGAACAGCCGCCTCCTACTCAAGCCGCCCCCGCAGCGACAGGCGCAGCGCGGCCCATTCGTCCTCGTCGCGGCGCGCGTCGATGTCGAAGCCGGCGTCGCGGTAGGCGCGCGTCACGGCGTCGACGTCGCTGGCGAGCAGCCCCGAGAGAATCAGCGCGCCGCCGGGCGCGATGCGCGCCGGAAACTCGGGCGCCAGCGGGACCAGGACGGAGGCTTCGATGTTGGCGAGGACCAGGTCATTGCCGGGGGCCACGTCGCCCAGGCTGCCGACCCGCGTCGCCACGGTCGTGATGCGGTTGAGCGCCAGGTTCTCGTCGGCGGTCGCGACCGCCTCCGGGTCGACGTCCAGCGCCAGGCCCCGGGCGGCCGGCCACAGCAGCGCCGCCGCGATCGACAGAATGCCGGAGCCGCAGCCGAGATCGACGAACCGCGTGACCTGGCGCGCCGCCAGCTCCTCGGCCATCGCGATCACGAGACGGGTCGACGCGTGGCCGCCGGTCCCGAACGCGCGCCCCGGATCGATGTCGATCACACGGTCGGCCGCCGCCGCCGGCGGCGCGTCCCAGCTCGGCCGGATGACGAAGCTGCGTCCGACCCGCTGCGCGCGGAAGTATCGCTTCCAGACGTCGCGCCACTCGTCCTCGTCGGCCTCACGGCGCGCGATCGACATCGGGTCGGGCGAGACCCCCGCGGCGCGCAGGCGCGCGCAGGTGGCCTCGATCTCGGCGACCACCTCCTGCTCGATGTCGGGCGCGCACTGGGCGAGGATCAGCGACCGCCCACCCTCCACCCTCAGGATGGTCTCGGTGTCCCGGATCTCGACCCCGCCCGTCAGCGCGCCGACGGCGTCAGCCAGCACCTCGGCCGCGACCGACGGAACGTCGACCGCGAGCTCGATCCAACGCGTGGACACGGGCCGCGCCCAAGCCCAGCGTCAGCGGACGATGCGGCGCTTCGCTTCGCGACGGCGGCGCTTGCGCGCCTCGCGCATCTTGCGTTTGCGCTTCACCGAGGGCTTCTCGTAATAGCGGCGCCGCTTGATCTCTTGCAGGATCCCTTCCTTCGACATCTTCTGCTTCAAGATCTTCAACGCCTTGTCGACGGAATCCCTGACTTCTACTTCCAGCGGTCGGCCGAGCAACGTCTCCAAAAAGGTCTCCTTGGGGAAAGGGGGGATTTGACACTCCAAGTGTGGGTCCGTCAAGCCAGGTTATGTAGGGCACTGCCTGCAAATGGAGCTTTGCAGTTACCGTCGGGACAGGGTATGTAGGTCCCGTTTCGTACCTGAGTTTCGGAGTAGTCACGCGGGGTTTTGGAGGGCCACCGGGATCAAGCCTCAGGTCAAAAAGGAGCTGACAGAATGCTCATGGGGGCTAAGGTCTTCACCGCAACCAAGGCGAAAGACCGAGAAGAGCTGGGTGAAGTCGTCACCCGCTGGATCCGTGACAACCCTCGCGCAAAGATTCTCGACAAGATCGTCACGCAGAGCTCGGACAGTGAATTTCACTGTCTGACGATCACGATCTTCTACGAGCTCACCGCGCCATAGCGCGGGCGGAGAGGACCCTTCGAGGTCCTTTTCGGTTACTGTCATCGCGTTGGGGGACGCGGTGCTCATCTTCGAGTCCAGACGGATGAATTCCGTCCGGCTGTCGATCTCTTGCGCCATGATGGGGTGCTGATGCGGCTGGGATTCCTGCTCAAGCGGGGCAAACCCGAAGCCCGCGAGCTGGCTGCCAGCATCGCGCGGGTGCTGGCGGACCACGGCTCGACGGTGACGGTGCTCCCCGAGGACGAAGGCACCGTACCGGGCGCGGCCGTCGTCGACCCCGCCGCGCTTGGGGCTTCGATTGACGTGCTCGCGGTGCTCGGGGGAGACGGCACCTTCCTGTACGGCGCGTCGCTGGTCGCCGACCACGGCGTCCCGATCTTCGGCGTCAACCTCGGCAGCCTGGGGTTCATCACCCCGTACG
>Ga0207428_10005961_pt1 | contig 11283 bp, 10 predicted proteins | sample RhiMethybrSRZTD1_FD_187600 | JGI IMG/M metagenome (GOLD analysis project Ga0207428, IMG submission 187600) | Populus rhizosphere microbial communities from Tennessee, USA - Rhizosphere MetaG P. TD hybrid SRZTD1 (SPAdes) (version 3) | ecosystem: Host-associated > Plants > Roots > Rhizosphere >... | reverse complement strand
ACTGCGATCGTCTCGACCAGGGCCGTCGCGACCACGACCCCGTCGCGCGTTGGTACTCGCGTGCGATCGCAGCGGCAGTGCCGCGGGCACTTTCCGCAGCCACCGTCCTCTGGCCGCGCGCAGAACTGCGCCAGCCCGTAGATAGGATGAAGCGGCTGGTCTCCTCAGCGAGGTGGTAGCGTGCGCTCCACATTGCTGAAACGCGCTCTTGAGGCGCAAGGAGAAGACCAGCCATGGAGTATGGTGCCATCGACCTTCATAAGAAGGAAAGTCAGATCCGGATCGTGACAGAAGAGGGTGAGGTCATCGATCGACGGATCGCGACCACGCGCGAGCGTTTGACGAGCGTGTTCTGGGGTCGGCCACGCATGCGCATTCTGCTCGAGGCGGCGACCGAGAGTGAGTGGGTCGCGCAACACCTGGAGACGCTCGGCCATGAGGTCATCGTGGCCGATCCGAATTTCACCGCGATGTATGGCCAGCGCAGCCGGCGCATCAAGACCGATCGTCGCGACGTGGCGGCCTTGACGGAGGCCTGTCAGCGCGGCTGCTATCGCGTCGCCCATCGGCGATCGGCCCGGCGGCGGACGGTGCAGGTGCAGTTAAACATTCGCCGCGAACTGACGGAGGCCCGCACGCGAGCCATCTCGCTGACGCGGGCCCTCGTGCGTGGTGCCGGCTTTCGGATCCGGAGTGGGAGCACCGAGAGCTTCCTCACGCGCGTGGCCTCGACCTGCCCCCGTCCATGACCGACACGCTCGCGCCGTTACGGCGCGTGATCGAGCTGCTGAATACGGAGCTCGCCTATACGCAATTCCCGTTTCGGATGATCGACCAGTTCAGGATGTTGGAGCGAGAGGCACGCGAGGCGGGGCGGGGGTTGTGGGCGACTCGTTAAACAGCGTGTCGATCCGGTAGTGAAGCGGCCTGCTCAGGTAGGATCGTCGCACGCAACGGATATCAAAAGCCCCGCGACCTCGTGTCGCGGTATAACTTTGGGTGGACCGAAGCCGCGCCTATCTTTTTTCCTGAATGAACGCATGACCAAAGCTACGAAGGCCAAACCACGTAAACCAAAGACCAAAGAGGAACGGCTCATTCGCGAAAATCCAACCGTCGCGATAACGAAGCGTGCTGCGGCCACGAAAGCCATAGTAGCTACTGTCGCTGACCTGCGAGAGGAGTTCGCAGAGGTCCACGACGCGGGCATGGTCGCCCTGGAGGCACGACTTTGAAGCCGTAAAAGACGCACTCCTGCGCGAGAAACAGATAATTCACGCGCAGAAGAATTTGGTCGAACAGACCATACGCAACAAGCCGAAGGCGAGAAGGTAAATTCCCAGCTGAGAGGAAGTCGATCCGCGAAGTGCGTCAGGAATTGCGTAAACCAACTAAGGCGCGTAATGTCTCAAAACTGGATCGACAAGCAGTGACGTAGACTGGCGCCGTGGTTCCGTTGCATCTCCTGATCGCGTCGCTGTTCGGGTGGCTCGAACGGGAACAGCGGAACATGATCGAATTCCTACGGGAGGAGAACCGGGTTCTCAAGCGACAGCTGCACGGTCGACGGCTGCAGCTGTGTGACGATGAACGGCGGCGTCTCGCCGTGCTCGGTGAGCGCTTGGGACGTCGCGTGCTCGCGGAGGTGACGTCGTTGGTCACGCCGGAGACGATACTGCGGTGGCACCGCGAGCTGATCGCGCGCAAATGGACATATGGAGCACAGCGCCACGGACGCCCGGGAGTGCAGGCAGAAATCCGGCAGCTCGTGGTCCAGATGGCGATCGACAATCCCAGTTGGGGGTACACGCGCATCCAAGGAGCGCTCAAGAACCTTGGTCATCGCGTTGCGCGAGCGACCGTCGCCAGAATCCTGAAGCAGCAGGGGATACCGCCCAGCCGCGAGCGCCCGATGCAGTGGCGCACGTTTCTACGAGCACACTGGCGCGCGCTGCTGGCCGCCGACTTCTTCACGACCGAGGTCTGGACGGTCCGTGGCCTGGTCACCTATTACACGCTGTTTGTCATCGAACTGCACACGCGTCGCGTCCACGTACTCGGGTCAACGCCGCATCCCGATGAAGAGTTCGTCATCCAAACGATGCGTCACCTGACGGACCCTGTTGAGGGAATCCTCGGCGCAGACTCCGTCCTGATCTGCGATCGAGATCGGAAGTGGAGTGTCGCCGTGCAGCACTTCCTCAAGACGTCTGGTGTGCGAGTCGTGCAGACGCCGTTCCGCGCGCCGAACTGCAACGCGTACGCGGAGCGGTTTGTCCGTGCGCTCAAAGAGGAATGCCTGAACAAGGTGATCCCACTCGGTGAGCGCCATCTTCGCCGGACAGTGGCCGAATTCGTGGCCCACTATCACAGTGAACGCAATCATCAAGGTCTCGGCAATGCGCTGATCGATCGACAACAGCGACAGCCCGTCTACGGTCTCGTTCGTCGAAGGCAACGACTCGGCGGAATTCTCAGTTTCTACTACCGTGCCGCGTAGCTCACCGCGAGCAGTAACTGGGCGCGTTTTGATACATTACGGGAGCACAACGGGTTCGCCGCTTCATCCTATCTACGGGCATCGAGCACTGCCGCGCGTTGAGTCCAGCGACACCGCTCACTGACCGATCAGTCTTACTGTTTCGCTTCTTCGATTTGGACGAAGTGAACGCGTCCGCCCGCGTCGCCAGCGACGATCAGCTGGCAATCTCCGGCCGCTGCACAATGCAACAAGGCGCTATCGCATGTGAACGTAGCGAGGAACGCTGCGCTCTCCACTTCCCACACCTTCAGCGTCTGGTCCGAAGACGCGGAGACCGCCAGCCGCCCGTCCCTACTCATCGCCACGCCTTCGACAGAATTGGAGTGGCCTTCCAGTGTGCGCAGTTCACGCCCGCTCGCCACCTCCCACACTTTCAACGTGCGGTCCCAAGATGCGGAGACTGCCAGCCGCCCGTCCCCGCTCAACGCCACGCCCGAGACGGCGTTAGCGTGGCCTTGCAGGGCGCGCAGTTCGCGCCCGCTCGCTACCTCCCACACCTTCAATGTGTTATCCCAAGACGCGGAGACCGCCAGCCGCCCGTCCTCGCTCAACGCCACGCCTTCGACAGAATTGGAGTGGCCTTCCAGTGTGCGCAGTTCGCGCCCGCTCGCCACCTCCCACACCTTTAGCGTCTGGTCCGAAGACGCGGAGACCGCCAGCCGCCCGTCTCCACTCAATGCCACGCCATTCACCGTACGGGAGTGGCCTGGCAGGGTGCGCAGTTCGAGCCCGCTTCCCACCTCCCACACCTTCAGCGTGCGGTCCACAGATGCTGAGACCGCCAGTCGCCCGTCTCCACTCAACGCTACGCCATTGACAGAATGAGAATGGCCTCGCAGAGTACGCAGTTCGCGTCCACTCGCCACGCCCCACACCTTCAGCAGCTGGTCCCAAGACGCGGAGACCGCGACACGGCCATCCCCACTCATCGCCACGCCTTGGACAAAATCCGAGTGGCCTTGCAGGGGGCGCAGTTCGCGCTCGCTCGCCAGCTCCCAAACTTTCAGCTTCAGGTCTCGAGATGCCGAGATCGCCAGCCGCCCGTCCTCACTTATCGCCACGCCAAAGACCTCACCAGTGTGGCCTTGCAGCGTGCGCAATTCGCGCCCGCTCGCTACCTCCCACACCTTCAGCGTCTTGTCCGAAGACGCGGAGACCGCCACCCGCCCGTCTCTACTCAACGCCACGCCATTGACAGCACGACCTGGCAAGGTGCGCAGCTCGCGCCCGCTCCCCACCTCCCACACTTTCAGCGTGCGATCCCCAGCGGAGACTGCCAGCCGCCCGTCCTCACTCATCGCCACTGCCGAGACCTCACCAGAGTGGCCTTGCAGAGTGCGCAGTTCGCGCCCGCTCGCTACCTCCCACACCTTCAACGTGTTATCCCACGACGCGGAGACTGCCAGCCGCCCGTCCCCGCTCAACGCCACGCCGGAGACAGTACTAGCGTGGCCTTGCAGCGTGCGAAGTTCGCCCCCGCTCGGCACGTCCCACACTTTTAGCGTGTCGTCCCAAGACGCGGAGACCGCCAGCCGCCCGTCCGCACTCAACGCCACGTCTGAGACGGCATTGGAATGGCCTCGCAAAGTGCGCAGTTCGCGCCCGCTGGCGACCTCCCACACCTTCAGCGTGCTATCCCGAGAAGCGGAGATGGCCAGCTGCCCGTCCCGACTAATCGCCGCACCCAGGACATCACCAGTGTGGCCTTCCAGGGTGCGCAGCTCGCGCCCGGTGTCTACCTCCCACACCTTCAGCGTGCGGTCCTTAGACGCGGAGACCGCCAGCCGCCCGTCCCGACTCATCGCCACGCCAAGGATAAAGTTAGTGTGGCCCTCCAGAGTTCGGACGAGCGCCGTTCCCGGAGGGTCCAGTGTCGGCTGTGTCGGCCGAAGCCAGGGTGCTCTCGTTCCCTCCACGATTTTGTCGGCAAATCGCGCAATCGCAGGAACGTCCCGCAGCGGCATCAACCGCCCAACCATTTGCGACGTGAATTGGCCGGGGTCCCTTGTGATCGCATTCGACGAGAGCCGCACCGCGCCCCGCAGTAGCGGCAGCGCTTCACGGTCCGGGTATTGGGCGCGAACATAGTCCAGTTGTAGATCGTGGAGGCGAATGCCTTCGTGTGCGTCCTCGCGCTGGGCCATCGACCGGTCTACCAACAGCCTGCTGCAGCGTCGGGCTTCGGCCTCGTTCACATTCCAGAGCGCTTGCAGAATCGACAGCGGTACGGCCATGTCCTCCGGCAGCACCGCCAGAACTTGATAACGTTCCTGCATCTGCGGCGCGAGTGCCTTGAAGCTCACTTCGATGGCCTTGAAGAAGCTTTGTTGCCCATCCGGCAACATCTCTTGGATCGCGGACACATCTGCTTTATTAAGCGCGTCGAGTGTGTCTTTCCACGACTCCCGCCCCGCGCCGCGGAGCATGGCACCTACGACCGAGACAGCAAGCGGCAACCGGCCACACTCTGAGATCAAGGCGTCAGCCTCGGCAGGTAACTCTGAAGGGGTCAGATTCGCCCAGAAACTCAACAGGTCTCGCGCCTGCGCAAAATCCATCAGCTCCGCGGTGTGCTCCCGCGCACCGACAAACCTGCCAATGGACGCGTCGCGCGTGGTGAACAGAAAGCGCGAGCGTCGCGATTCGGCGAGAAGCGGCTCAATATCGGATTTGCTCCACACATCGTCCACGACGATGAGAGCGGCCTTGTCGGCGATCGTCGTGCGGTATTGATTCTTGCAGGCTTCACTGTTCTCGTAGCGAATGAGATCGTCTCCTAAGGCCTTGGCGACCTCGCGCATTTCCGCGACGAAGTCGCGCTGTCTGTCTTTTCCCGCGGTGACCCAGGCAATTCCGTCCGGGAATGCTTGCTGGACTACCTCGTCATGGGTGAGCGCCTGGGCCAGCACCGTCTTCCCGATACCACCCATCCCATGCAGCGCAGTGATGGAGATGGGCTGGCGGCGGTCCTCCTCAAAGACGGTGTCGCGCAGCGCACGCAGGACCTCTGGTCGTTCGAGGTAGTTGGCCACTCGCGGTGGTTGCGTGAGATAGTTGACTCGTGTTCTTCGATAGGCTTCGGGCAGCGTTGCCGTGACGCCGCCGCGAATGTCTCCGAGCAGTTGCTGAAAGCCGTCGTCGTAGCGGCCCGGGTCGCTGAAATCACGATAGTTCTTCACCTCGAGATATAGCGGAATGTCGCTACCGCTTTGGGCCAGGAGGGGAATGACGAACTTCCCTTTGCGCAGAGCGCGCAGTTGCTCGGCGCGGCAGATCTCCGAGACGTAGGAACCGGACGTCAGTAGCGCCAGAACATAATTGGCCTTATCCAGCGCCGTCTCAATCCATTTCGTCCAATTCGTTCCGCCCTGGATCCGTTGTTTATCGAGCCATGCATCGTATCCGTGATTCGTCAGGTCCTTCTGCAGGCGCTGCGCCAGCTCCGCCCCGTCTTTGTGGGCATAGGAGATGAAAAGGAGCTCTTTGTCAGACCTAGGCATGCCTCGGCTCATTATGAACAGGCCTGCCGAGAATCACGAAGTCTGGCTCAAACCTCACAGCGCCCATGGAAAGCGAAGGCGTGGACGGCGGGAGCGACTCGTGACCACCAACTGGTGCCGCAGCGCGACGATCTCCAAATGCAGCGCGTGAACGAACCAAGAACCAGAGTGAGTGGAGCAGTGAAACGACGACGGACACGATGAATCGAGCCTATTCGGAATGGCTTGTAACCTCAATCGCCACACGACGTACCGCGTTTTTGGTAGCCTGTGGCTCGCCAAATCTACGTCCGGGGCAAATCATTGACGTTGGCATTGTAGCTGGCCATGCTACGGCCGATGCGTCAGGTCGTCCGGATGGTCACGGCGATCCGGTTCGCCTTATGGACGCGCAGAGACCTGCTGCTCGAGATGCTTGCCCTGCGCCATCAGTTAGCTGTACTAAGGCGTTCGAATCGGCGCTTTCGCTCATCTGACCGTCTGCCGTGGCTGATCTTGCGACGGATCTGGCCGCAGTGGAGAGACGCACTGGTGCTGGTTCAGCCGGCCACGGTCGAGCGTTGGCGTCGCGATCGATGTAACCGGCGCTGGTGGCGTCGTTCGCGACTTCCTGGACGACCACGCATCGATTCAGGGTGTCGTGATCTGATCGGGCGCTTGGTCGAGGAGAATGCTCTCTGGGGCGCGCCGCGGATTCACGGCGAGTTACTCAAACTCGGAGTCATCGTCTCAGAACGCACGGTGTCGCGTTACCTTCGAGAACGGCCGAAGAGACCGTCACAGACTTGGCGCACATTCCTGGCAAATCACCTCGGCCAGTTCACATTCGATTCCCAGGCGCTGTCACGATACGCGCCGAACGCTGACGATGTCGCCGACGTGTCCTGTTTGCTATGTCGCCAAACGCGGCTGTCACGCGATGCGCTGTACGCCCTTCATCAGGGCGCAGTTGTCGATTGGCGTGATTCGCCAACCCACCTCATCTCGTAGGTGTCCCATCCACGATCGCGTTGACGACGGCCTCGCGATTCGAAACAGAAGCGGGCGCGGCCCGCCGACACAGGGCGGCTGCCGACCCTCGCGTGCACGTCCAAAAAACGATTGATTCTGGTATCTCTACGCCGAAGCCCGGGAGACGGCAGTAGGGCTCGACCTCATCGGGAGACGCTATCGAAAGGCGTGACGTCTCTTGTTTCCGGTTTGGGACGTCTGCGTTGGTGATCGCACGACGGAAGACTATTGGCGAGGCACAGGAAGTCGCCGAGTCGTTGCTCAGGCGACGCCTCTCCGTTGGTGTACGTAGCAGCAGGAAGCTGCGCAGCTCATCATTCACCGCGTACTGGCGTGCCGAGAACGTGACGTTTTGGTCACTATTTCGGCCACCGACTTTGGGAGCCGGTACCACAGTGCGGGGGGCGTGAGGTCGCACACTTTTGTTGTGACTGGATCGCGCACGTTTCAGGTCAAGGATGTAGCTCGAATTGCCGGCGTGTCCGTCCGCACGCTGCATCACTACGATGCGATCGGGCTTCTGGTGCCGCAGCTAAGGACCGCCGCTGGTTACCGCGTGTACACCGACGCTGACCTGCTTCGGCTGCAGCAGATCCTCATCGGCCGAGAGCTTGGGCTGTCACTCGAAGAGATTCGGCGATCGCTCGATGACCCTGGCTTCGACCGGATGGCCACGTTGCTCGACCAGCGAGAACGCTTGCGAGAGCGCGTGCAGCAGACCGAGGCCATGATCCGCGCTGTCGATGCGGCTCTGGCTGGACTCGACGGCGATCAAGAAGATGCTGAGATGAACATGGAGGACCTGTTTCAGGGTTTCGACCCCTCTCGATACGAGGACGAAGCACGGCGTCAGTGGGGCACGTCGGACGCGTTCGTTGAAGCGGAACAACGGACCAGGCGCTATACGCCTGATGACTGGAAGGCTCTCACGGCGGAACAGACGGCCATTTACGATGATGCGTACACTGCCCTGAAGGCCGGCAAGACTCCGGCTGACGAATCCGTGATGGACATCGCCGAACGACACCGGCTGTCGATCGATCGGTGGTTCTATCGCTGCGGCCACAGGATGCATCGCGGGCTCGCCTCGATGTACGAATGCGATGACCGGTTCAGGCAACGCATCGACACGCATGGAGAAGGTCTGACGTCGTTTCTGGCTGAGGCGATTCGCGCAAACGCGTCACACATGGTGACTGAGCCATGATGATTTCACCCCGAAGCCATACTCCTGTGTAGTCGGCTTGTGTCGACCCCACTTCGATTGTGAACAATCCGTGAACAATCTGCTCCCGAACACGGGGTAACAGCATGGACTGACGGTGGGCTAAACCACTGAAGAACCAGCAAGATGCTGAACCCGCTTTAAGCTACGAACCAGGAGGTCGCACGTTCGAGTCGTGCAGGGCGCACCAAATCAACAACTTACAGTCACGCGTTTTTGCGCCCAGACCGATTGTGAAGAATTCGGTTCGTAATCACCATTTCGATAACTCACAGCGCCGTTCGCACGCGCAGAAACAGGCCTGATTACCGATCGCGCGAGTCGCCGTGCTCGTGAGCATCTGGTCGAAAAACAATTACCTCCCAGCCTGCACCGCTCGATGCTCAGCCTCATACAAACCCCGTTAGTCGATCTTAGAGTCGCCAACGGTATTGGAGCTTGACCAGGAGCTGATTGGACTCGAGCTGCCACCGATTCATCAGCGAGCGACGTCATCTTCTTCGGGATGCAGCAGGCCTGGAGATGACCTGCGCGCACGCCTTGCAGGTGCTTGGACCGTTTCCCGTCGGCAGCGAGTCGGCGTCGCTACGCGCGTGACGCCAGCGCACTGTCGCTGCGGCACGGAGCTCTCTCCGGATCTCCTCGCATGTCCCGTGTGCGGGGCGTTGACGCACTCGGATCGTCTGAAGCACCTCGCTGTGGAAGCCGAAGCTATTCACGCTGACTCACCACGAACAGCGCGCGATCTGTGGGTGCAGGCGAGCTGTTTCACAACCATGTCGGCGCTGGCTGAGCGCGAGCTCGCGCGGATAGTCCTGCTGCAGCTGCCCCGGCGTGCGCATGCAGTGATCGCGCCGGCCGACCGTCAGACGCGGTTCCTTCTGGCCCACCTGGAACGTGCCGTAGCCCGCTTCGGCCACATTCGCCACGCGCGCGTGTAGAGCCGTGCGCTACCCGCCTCCTCCGACTTGCTGGTGCTTACTGCGGACGACGTTCCGCGGATCGACGTTCACCGGAACGACGACGCTGTAGAACGGGTTCATCATCTCTTCCCACGTCATCGATCCGTAGTACACCGTCTTGTTCGGATCGGGATTCGATCGGTTGCCCGCCGAGTTGTCGAAGTGCGCGTCCACGTGGAGCTTCGTGCCCTGTGGCACCTTGATCGAGACGTTGTAGCCGAGCTGCCAGTTGAAGTCGTAACGCGGCACGCTGAGGATCACCTGGCGGCGCCCGTCGGGGAATTCGAGTGCATACGTCATGTCCTTGCCGCGCGCGTGCATGTGCGGCATGAGGTACACCAGCTCGGCGTCCTGCAGGAACGTCACCTCCGCCGGCGGACTCTCCCAGTTCGACGTGTTCGGCGGAATCGCGAAGCGGGCCGGGTCGGTCGGCGACGAAGTGAGGAACGAGAGGTAGCGCCGTTCGGGTGCCTTGTCGGCGACGGTGAATCCCACCTTGACGTGATCGGTCACCGCCTTGCCATTCGGCGTGTAGTGCAGGTTGAAGGTGATGTCCGAGCCGGCGGGAATGAGCTTCGCGGCTTTGATCGGTCGGTAGTCCGCGGCGAAGTTTCCCGGCAGGTAGCAGTCTTCCGCGACGGCCGGCGGAGGAACGCTCAGGCCCTCACGAAGCTTGATGGGCGTCGGGTTGTCGTCGGTGCTCCGTGTCGTGCCGGGCCCGAGGAACGTCGGCCCTTTGTCCGGTAGCGCGGCCCCGTCCTGGTCGCGCTCCTTGTCGGTCCAGTACGCGACGCCGTACTTGTATTGCGGGTTGTGCGTGATGTAGCCGATGCAGAGATGATGGGTCACTTCCGGGAACTCGGGCTTGATCTGCACGGACGTCACCCACGTGTCCTTGGTGAACCCGCTCGGCATGATGACCGTGATCCACTCGACGACGTCGTTCTTCGTGCGAGCCGGGACGTCGGTGACCGGGCCGTCGACGATGATGTCGGGCTCGATGAACCAGCCCTGCGGCCACTGCGCCGCCGGCGGCGCGTCGCCCGGGTCGCCTTCGGGCGCGCCCGCATCGACCCAGCGCGCGATCGTCTCGATGTCGCGCTGGCTCAGCGAGCGGTCGTTCAGGTAGGGACCGTACTGTGGGTCGGCGAACCAGGGCGGCATTTTTCTCGACTGCACGGCGTTCTTCATCGCCCGGGCGTACGGCCGGGCGGCGTCGTAGGTCGTGAACGACATCGGCGCGACCTGACCGGGCCGGTGGCACGTCTGGCAGTTCTTCTGGAGGATCGGCTCGACGTCCTTGTGAAAGGTGACGGCGGTGACGGCCGGAGACTGCGCAGTCAGCGCCACGCCGGCCATCACTCCGATCACGATAACGGCCGACCCCAGGATTCGAGAGAGCTTCTTCATCCGGGCCTCCGCGATAGCAGGTGGCTAATGATACCCCGCTCGCAGACTCGGTCAGCGTCCGCCTGGCCTGGCCTTCAGAACCCGTATTCCGTATCGCCCGACGGGAAGACGCTCGCGATGAGGATCGGTCCTGGCTTGTCGACGGTCGGTGAGGTGTGGCTGCAGGATCTCACACGAGCCGTGTTGAGCCGTTTCACGTTCCGTGGCGGGTTCGTCCACCACCCCATTTGGTCTCCCGACGGGACGCGCATCGTCTTTTCCGACGGCGATGTGGGCGGGTATTCGTACGACATCTTTCAGAAGCTCGTGACCGGGAGCGACAAAGAGGAGTCGCTGTTGCATACGTCCAGTGTATTTCTGTCGCCTCTGCCAAGGATCGAAAGTCAGTGCGCCGTTACTCAAGAGCTACACTGGCATGGTAGCCAAATACAGACCGACCAGCCCGAGAGCCCTGCCAATGCCTCAGGGAACGCATCGCATTAACGCCAAAAGATGTCGGCAACTCGCGCCGACCCTTATGCTCACGATCTATCTGTCGGCAGTGAGCGGCGCGCCAGCTCAAACCAGGAAGCTATCTGACGAAAGCCAAGCGAAGATCGAAGCTGCCATTGCGACATTCATGGCCACGAACAA
>Ga0207428_10005958_pt1 | contig 11286 bp, 8 predicted proteins | sample RhiMethybrSRZTD1_FD_187600 | JGI IMG/M metagenome (GOLD analysis project Ga0207428, IMG submission 187600) | Populus rhizosphere microbial communities from Tennessee, USA - Rhizosphere MetaG P. TD hybrid SRZTD1 (SPAdes) (version 3) | ecosystem: Host-associated > Plants > Roots > Rhizosphere >... | reverse complement strand
CTGGATCGACATCACGATCCTGCTGCGGACCGCCGCCGCGATCGTGCTGCGCATCAAACCGCAAGCCCTGAGTCTTCGCGAGCACCAGCGATAATCGACGCCCCCGCCTCCTCGTTGCGCTCGATGTACCGGACGATGGTTCGCATTCGTCTGTTCGAGGAGCGGATCGCGCAGCTGGTCGAGGCCGGCGAGGTTCGCACCCCGTGCCACCTCTATATCGGGCAAGAAGCCATCGCGGCCGGTGTCTGTGCGGTGCTCGATGACCGCGACTATGTCTGGGGCGGTCACCGCTCGCATGGCCACTACCTCGCCAAGGGCGGCGACCTGCAGGCGATGATGGCCGAGATCTTCGGCAGGACCACCGGCTGCTCCGGCGGCCGGGGGGGCTCCATGCACCTCGTGGCCCCCGAGGTCGGAATCCTCGGGACGGTACCGCTGGTTGCCGCGACGATTCCACTGGCGGTGGGCGCCGCGATGGCGGCGAAGCTGCGGCGCGATCGCCGGGTCTCGGTCGCGTTCTTTGGCGATGGCGCCACGGAAGAGGGGCACTTCCACGAATCGCTGAACTTTGCGTCCTTGTACCGGCTGCCGGCGATCTTCGTGTGCGAGAACAACTTCTACGCGAGCCACATGGGGCTGTTCGAGCGCCGGGTGGCCGACAACATCGTCTCGGCCGCCGACACGGCGGGCGCCGTCGGCCGTCGGCTCGACGGCAACGACGTGGAAGCCGTTTTCGCCGCCGCTCGGGACGCCGTCGAGCGGGCGCGGAGTGGCGGCGGTCCGACGCTCCTGGAATGCCGGACCTATCGCTGGCGTGGGCATGTGGGCCCTTCGTGGGACATGGACGTCGGCGTGCAGCGCAAAGACGAGCTGCCGGAGTGGTTGCCGAAGGATCCGATCGCGCGGGCGCGACGCCGCCTGCTGGAGGCGGGACTTCCCGAGGACGAGTGCCAGGCGATCGAGCGCGACGCCGCCGAGGAGATCGAGACGGCGGTGACGTTCGCGCGGCAGTCGCCGGTTCCGGGTGAGGACGAGATCACGAAGCACATCTGGGCGTCCACGGAGTCGAGGGTCCGTCCGTGAGGCCCCTGTCCTACGCTCGGGCGATTCGCGAGGCCCACGCTCAGCTCCTGGCCTCCGACCCGAGAGTGCTGGTGCTCGGCCAGGGCTTGTGGAGTCCGTGGTACGCCGGGACCAGCATGCAGGATCTCGACAAGGAGTTCGGTCGCGACCGCGTCATCGATTCGCCGGTCGCCGAGAACGCGACGACCGGCGCCGCCGTCGGCGCCGCGCTAGCGGGCATGCGGCCCATCGTGTTCCACCCACGGATGGATTTCATGCTGCTCGCGGTGGATCCGATGATCAACCAGGCCGCCAACTGGTCGTACATGTTCGCGGGCCGTGTCAGCGTCCCGGTCGTGTTCCGCGCGGTCATCAATCGCGGCGGCGAGCAGGGCGCGCAGCATTCGCAGGCGCTCCAGGCGATGTTCATGCACGTCCCCGGGCTGAAGGTGGTGATGCCGAGCACGGCTCACGACGCCAAGGGCTTGCTGATCGCCGCCGTTCAAGACGACAACCCGGTGCTGTACATCGATGACCGCTGGCTCTACGAGGCACAGGACGACGTGCCAGAGGCGATGTACGCCACGCCGATCGGCGAGGCGGCGGTGCGACGTCGCGGCCGCGACGTCACGATCGTCGCGACCTCGTACATGGCGGCCGAGGCGCAGAAGGCCGTCGCCGTCCTCGAGCAACAGGGGATCGAGCCTGAGCTCATCGATCTGCGGTCCATCAAGCCCTGGGACCGCGACGCGGTCTTCGCGTCGGTCGCGCGCACCGGTCGGCTCATCGTCGCCGACGGCGGATGGCAGACCGCCGGCGTCGCCGCTGAGGTGATCGCCGCCGTGGCGTGCGAAATCTTCGACGCGCTGAAGGCGCCCGCCGTCCGTGTCTGCCTTCCGGACGCGCCTGCCCCGGTGAGCCGGGCCGTCGAGCGCGCGTACTACGTCGGCGCCGATGAGCTCGTCGCCGCCGCGGTAAAAATGATCGCCCGGTAAGGAGACCGGCCATGGCCTATCGAGTTCCGTTCGTCGACCCGCGCGCGCACTATCAACGATATCGAAGCGAGATCGACGGGGCGATCCACGACTGCCTGCGCAGCGGCGATCTGATCTACCGGGAGCAGCTTCGACGATTCGAGGCAAACCTCGCGGCGTTCGTCGGCGTCCGGTACGCGGTCGGCGTCAACAGCGGCTTTCATGCCCTGTACTTCGCGCTGCTGGGCGCTGGGATAGGGGCCGGCGACGAGGTCATCACCGTCGCGCACACGTTCGTGGCGACCATCTCGGCGATCGTGCACTGCGGGGCCACGCCCGTGCTGGTCGACATCGGTCCCGACTACAACATGGATCCGCAATCGCTCGAGCGGGCGATCACCCCACGAACCCGCGCGATTCTCTGCGTGCACCTCAACGGGCGGGTGTGCGCGATGGACCGCATCCTCGCCCTCGCCGAGCGCCACCGGCTCACCGTGATCGAGGACGCCGCGCAGGCGCTGGGCGCGACGTTCGACGGTCGGCGCGCCGGCGGCCTCGGCCTCGCCGGCTGCTTCAGCTTCTACCCCTTCAAGATCCTGGGCGGATTCGGGGACGGCGGCGCCCTCATGACGAACGACGAGGACGTGGCGCGCATGGCGACCCTGCTCCGGTACAACGGTGAGGACAGGGCGACGGGCGAGTACCACTACCACGGCCACACGGCCCTCCTGGACAACGTCCAGGCCGCTGTGCTCGATCGAAAGCTCGTTCATCTGCCGTCGTGGATCGAGCACCGTCGGCGCGTGGCCGAGCGATATCAGCGAGGCCTCGAGAATCTCGGGGATCTGAGGCTTCCGCACTTCGACGAGTCGCGGCAACGCGACGTCTTCCAAAACTATGTGATCCGCACGGCGGAGCGTGACCGGCTGCGCGAGCACCTGCAGTGCAGCGGAGTCGAGACGCTGGTCCACTGGGCCAAGCCGGTGTGGGAGCATGCGGCACTCGGTCTGAAGGACGCCGCGCTCCGCGAGACCGTCCGGGCCTGCCGAGAGGTCGTCTCGCTGCCGATGAGCGCCGAGACGACGGACGAGCACGTCGACATCACCGTCGACGCCGTGCGGGAATTCTTCGCGTGAGCTCGACTGCGGATGTCGTCGACTACTCGGGAGTTACGGAGGTGCTCGGAAGTCGAGTTACGCCCGAGGCGCTCTCGATGCTGTACACCCGGTACACGTTCGCGGCGACGCTCGCCGAGGGCCGCGACGTCCTCGAGGTGGCCTGCGGCGGCGGATCGGGACTGGGCTACCTCGCGCAGCGAGTTCGCCGGGTGGTCGGCGGTGACTACACCGCCTCGTTGCTCGTGCAGGCAGCTCGACATTATCAAGGACGGATTCCGCTCGTGCGGTTCGACGCCCAGGGACTGCCCTTCCGCGCGGCCAGCTTCGACGCGGCGCTGCTCTTCGAGGCGCTGTACTACCTCGCGGAGCCCGGCCAGTTCGTGCGCGAGGCGGCGCGGGTCCTTCGCCGGTCGGGCCGCGTGATCATATCGACCGTCAATCGAGAGTGGTCCGACTTCATCCCGAGCGCGTTGAGCACCCGCTATTTCTCCGGCCGCGAGCTGGTCTCGCTTCTCGGCCAGCAGGGATTCGAGACGACGCTCTACGGGGCGTTCCCGGTGAGCCGAGCTTCCGCCAAACACCGGGCGGTATCGGTGATTCGCCGCACCGCGGCGCAGCTCCATCTCGTTCCGCCGACGATGAAGGGGAAGGAGCTCTTGAAGCGTTTCTTTCTGGGGCGGCTCGTCGTGTTCCCGGCCGAAGTGGCGGCGGCGATGGCCCCATACGGCTCGCCCGTCCGCCTCGATGCGGAGGCGCCGATTCGAGACTTCAAGGTGCTCTTTGCCGTCGGACAGAAGGGCTAGGGGGTGACGCGGATGGAATGTCTGCGTTGCGTGCTCGAGCTGGCGGATCGCTGGCGCCGCCTGATCATCGTGGTTCTCCACGTGCCGCTTCTGGTGGCGCTCAACTACGCGGCGCTGTGGCTGAGATTCGACGGCCGCATCGATTCGTCGGACTTCCTGGTTTTCGTCAATTCGGTGCCGTGGGTTGTCGCCATCCGGATGATCGTCTTCGCAGTGTTCAGGCTCTACGTGGGGTTCTGGCGCTATGCGAGCATCCGGGACGTCCTGAGCATCTGCAGCGCCGTCGGCCTGAGCTCCTCCATCATCTATATCGTCAGCCGCTCGGTTCCGGCGCTCGCCGGGTATCCGCGCTCGGTGCTCGTCATCGACTCGCTTTTGCTGATCCTCGCGCTCGGCACCCTCCGGCTGACCCGCCGGATCTGGCGTGAGTTCGACCATATCCCCGAGGGCAAGCGCGTCCTCATCTACGGCGCGGGCGACACCGGCGAGATGATCGTCCGTGACATGCGGCAGAACCCGCTGCACGGCTACGAACCGATCGGGTTCTTCGACGATGATCCCAACAAGCGCGGGCGCCGAATTCACGGCGTGAAAGTGCTCGGCGGCAGAGACCAGATCGCTCGCATCATGGACGAAAAGCGTCCTGATGCCGTGGTCCTGGCGCTCCCACGCGTCGGGGCTCAGGTGGTGCGCTCGATCGTCCAATCGCTGGAAGGGTATCGGATTCCGATCCAGACGCTTCCGAGTCTCGGCGACCTTCTCGACGGTAAAGTGACCGTGAACCGAATCCGCACCCTCGCGGTCGAAGATCTGCTCGATCGGTCGCCCGTACGCCTGAGCGTCGACCGCGTTCGCTCGCTGGTCCAGGGCAAGCGGGTCTTGATCACCGGAGCCGGCGGTTCCATCGGCGCCGAGGTGGCGCGCCAGATCGGCGCCCTGGGCCCGTCGGCGCTGGTGCTCCTGGACCGCTACGAGAATGGGCTTCATGCGATCACGCTCGAGCTGCAATCGACGAGCGTGGCGAGCGCCCTCGAGACGGTGGTGGCGGACGTGGCCGATCGCCACCGGATCGAGCACGTTCTGGAGAGTCGGCGCCCGCAGCTCATCTTCCACGCCGCCGCCCACAAGCACGTGCCGCTCATGGAGCTGAACCCCTGTGAGGCCGTGAAGAACAACGTGGCCGGGACGCGAGTCATCGCCGAAGCCGCGGGGGCCGTTGGCAGCGTCGAGCGATTCGTCTTGATCTCGACGGACAAGGCGGTGAATCCATCCAGCGTCATGGGTGCCACGAAGCGCGTGGCGGAGCTCTTGATCGAAGCGCTCGACCGCAGCAGACCGGTCGTCTACACGACGGTGCGATTCGGCAACGTGCTCGCGAGCAACGGCAGCGTCCTGCCGCTGTTCCTCGAGCAGATCAAGGCCGGCGGGCCGGTGACGATCACACATCCGGAGATGCGCCGGTATTTCATGCTGATTCCCGAAGCCGTCCATCTCGTTCTGCACGCCGCGGCGCTGGGACAGGGCGGCGACGTGTTTGTTCTCGACATGGGCGAGCAGATCAGAATCATCGACCTGGCTCGCAACGTCATCCGCCTCTCGGGGTTCATCCCCGAGGAGGAGATTTCGGTGAAGATCGTCGGACTCCGGCCAGGCGAAAAGCTTCAGGAAGATCTCGTCGGGAGCGACGAAGTGGCGACATCGACCTCGGTCGAGCGTATTCTCCACATCGAGTCGCGAGTCGCTCAGAATGTGAGCGATCTCGACGCAGAGGTTGCCGCGCTCGAACAATTCGCACAGGCCGGCGATCAGAAAGCCGTGCTGAAGAAACTGCGCGAGCTCGTCCCGACCTACCAGCCGATGAACGGCGACGACGGGGCGCTCGACCTTCTCGGCCGTGAAGAAAAGAGATCCGGCGATGCGCGCTCCTGATCGGCCATGGGCATGAGACCGCTCGCCCTCCTCGGCGGCCCTCCAGTGCGCCGCACGCTCTTGCCCTACGCGCACCAGACGCTCGAGCCCGATGACATCGCCGCGGTCGCCGACGCGCTCGCCGCGGACTGGATCACGCAAGGCCCGACCGTTGCGCGCTTCGAGCGCGCGCTGGCCGACCGCGCCGGCGTGAAGCACGCGATCGCAGTCGCCAGCGGCACGGCCGCGCTGCACGCCGCATGCGGGGCCGCCGGGCTCGCCGGCGGCGACGAAGTGATCACAACACCGCTCACGTTCGCGGCGACCGCTGCCGCGATTGTCGGTCGCGGCGCCCAGCCCGTGTTCGCCGACATCGACAGCGCGACGCTGAATCTGAGCGCCGACGCGGTCAAGCGCGTAGCAACCGCGCGGACCCGAGCGCTCCTGCCAGTCGATTTCGCCGGGCTGCCGTGCGACTACGAGCACCTGCTGCCGCTGGCGCGCGAGCATGGCTGGATCGTCATCGCGGATGCGGCGCACTCGTTCGGCGGCGCCTGCGGGGATCGGTCGGTCGGCGCGCTGGCCGATATGACGACCTTGTCATTTCATCCCGCGAAGCTGATCACCACCGGCGAGGGCGGCGCGGTGCTGACCGACCGCGACGATCTCGCCGAGCGGCTTCGGGCGGTACGCCATCACGGCATCTGCTACACGGATCGTGAACATCCCTGGCGCTACGAGATCCCCGAGCTCGGCAACAACTACCGGCTCACCGACTTCCAGTCGGCGCTCGGGCTGACGCAACTCGCCAAGCTCGATCGCTTCTGGCAGCGGCGCGATCAGCTCGCGCGCCGTTACCGCGAGCGGCTCGCCGGCTCGCACTTCATCGCGCTGCCGGCGCTTTCAGAATCGCAACGTCACGGATGGCACCTCTTCGTCGTGATGCTGCGTCTCGACCGTCTCAGCGCCGATCGCGACACGATCGTCACCGCGCTGCGCGCCGAGAACATCGGGGCGACCGTCCACTATCCGCTGGTCTACCGTCACCCGTTCTACCGCAAGGAGTTCGGCTACGGCCCGGGTCTGTGCCCCAACGCGGATGCGGTCGAGGAGCGGCTGGTCACCCTGCCGCTGTTCCCCGCGATGAGCGACCTCGATCAAGACGACGTCCTGAGCGCGCTCGACAAAGTGCTGACGCACTACGCCCGATGACCAACGAAGCCCGATGAACCTTCGAGCCGGCTCCGAAATCCTCTTCGCACTCGGGCGCCGCTACCCGAGGCTGCCGGTCGCATTCCTGCGCGCGCTCCCGCTGCCGCTGCTGCACGCGCTTCGCGCTCCGGGCGTCCGCGAGACGTTCAAAACGGCCGCGCGCGCGCCCTGGTATCGCGATGCGTTCGCCGCGGCGCGCGTGGACGTCGCGCGAGCCCGGAGGCCCGAGGACCTCGGCGATTTCTTCCTCACGCCCGAGGTCCTCAAGACTCGCCCCGAAGCGCTCGTGACCGAAGCGCCGGAGCTCGCCATCGAGAGCTCGGGTACCTCCGGCCACGTGACCCGCGTCTATCTCAGCCGGCGCGAACTCGAATACAACGCGCGGCAGGGCGGGCTCATGCTCGGACTTTACGGGCTCGGCCGGGGCGATCGCCTGCTGTCGACGCTTGGCCTCGATTGGGGCCTCGGCTCCTTGCTGGTCGAGCGATTGATGCGCTACACGCCGATGTTCTCGATGGTCGTCGGGCGCGTGGACCCGCTCGAGGCCTATTCGCGGCTCGGTGAGTATCGCTTCAACGTGATCGTCAGCGATCCGTTCTGGCTGGCGCGGCTGACCGAGATCGCGCGCGAGCGAGGGCGCCCTGGACCGATGAAGCTCCTCATCGGCGGCGGTGAGGGGATCACGCCGAGAACACGGGCCGAGCTCGAGACGTTCTGGGGGGCGCTCGTCTGCATGACGTACGCCTCGACCGAAGCGGCGACGATCCTCGGCTTCGAGTGCACGCACCGGACCGGCTATCACGTGAACGAGTTCGACTTCTGCGTCGAGATCGTCGACGCAGATTCCGAGGGCTACGGCGAAGTCGTGCTGACGACGGTGAGCCGGCGCGTGATGCCGTTGATCCGCTACCGGACCGGCGACGTGGCGCGCTGGCTCCCCGAGCCGTGCGCGTGCGGGCTTCCGTTCCGCCGGCTCTCTCCACTCCGCGGCCGCGTGGACGAGCAGGTCTCGTGCGCGTGGGGCAACTTGCACCCGGATTTCTTCGAACCTCTGCTGGCCGGCGTGCCCGATCGTTCGCGCGATTGGCAGGTGGCGGTCTACGAGCGTGATCTCGCGACCGTCGTCCAGCTCCGTCTCGAGCTCGAGGGCGACGGGGCAGCCCGCGAGGCGGCAGTTCAGGCCGTGCTCGCGGCGCTTCAACGCACGCGGCCCGACGCCTGGCTCACGTACTGCCAGCGATTGATCGATCTCGAGTTCGTGTTCGTGGCGCCGGGGACCTTACGGACCGGGCGCAAGCTCCTGCGGCTGGTCGACGAGCGTCCAACCGGACCGCCGCCGTGGGCGGCGCGCGCGGCCCAGCGCGCCCGCCGGGATTCGGACTACCGGCCATGAGCACCGTTCGCGTAGAATTTGGCAACTCCAGAGGAGACAGGACCATGCGGTGGAGAAAATTCTTCGCCACGACGACGCTGGTGGCCCTGCTCGGGTCCGACTTCGTCCTCGCGGCCTCGCCGGCCCTCGGACAGGCGCCGACCCCGGGGAGCGGATATCCGGGGAACGGATATTCGACGACGCCACCGACGCTCGGGGGCGCCGACGGCGCGTATGGCCGCGTCCTCCCGGGGCCGAGCACGACCACGCCATACCTCGGCGTGCCGCAGCAGCTGCCGCAAACGCTCCACCAGCCGCCGACCCAGATGATCCAGCGGCCTGTCGGGCCGGCGGGCCCGAACGTCTGCCAGCCTGGTATCGGCGCCCGGTCGTATCAGACCGTGTCGATTCCGCGGGCGCGACCGGCCGAGCCCTCGCCGTTCGGCCAAGCGCAGACGCCATTTCTTCAGCAGCCGCCACCGGCGACTGTGACCCAGGTCACGGTGTCGCAAGGCGTCCCGGGAGCGGCGCCACAGGTCACTCAGCAGCCGGGGACCGAGGTGCGGACACTGCAGGCCGCACCGACCCAGACCCCGTCTGAGATCGACGAGCTTTCGCGGATCGAGGCCGGCTTCAACATGGATCCCGTTCGACTACAGCAGATCGGCAGCGTGCAGCAGGTAGGAATGCCGCAGACTCAGCAGACGGGCGGCGTGCAGCAGATCAGTGGTCTCTCACAGTCAGCACAGTCGCTGGCACTGGCTCAGCGCCAGGGCGTCCCCCAGGGTGTCATCGATCAACCGAACCCGTCGTACCTCGGCCCCTTCGGCACGCCGCTGCGCCAGTACGGCTATGCGATGTTCGCGGCGAACGTCTCGACGTTCGCGCCGGTCGACGACATCCCGGTCGGGCCCGACTACGTGCTCGGCCCCGGCGACGATCTGACGATCAACGTGTGGGGCGCCATCGACAGCACGATGATCCGCACGGTCGACCGCAACGGGCGCATCGTGCTCCCGAAGGTCGGCGATCTCCGGATCTGGGGACTCACGTTCTCGCAAGCCGATCGCCTGATCCGCGACGAGCTCGCGCGATACTTCCGCGGCTTTTCGACCAGTGTCACGATGGGACGGCTGCGCACCGTGAGCGTCCACGTGGTCGGTGAAGTGTGCCAGCCCGGCGTCTACACCTTGAGCTCGCTCGCGACCGTGACGAACGCGCTCTACAGCGCCGGCGGCCCGACGAAGCTCGGCTCGCTGCGTGAGGTGCGGCTGCTCCGGAGCAACATCCAGGTCGCGCGGATCGATCTCTACGACTTCCTGCAGCGCGGCGACCGCGCGCGCGATTATCGGCTCGAGTCGGGCGACACGATCTTCGTGCCGACGGTCGGCGACGTGGTCGCGGTGGCGGGCGAGGTGAAGCGGCCCGCGATCTACGAGGTCCAGACCGGCACGCGCCTGGCCGACGTGGTGACGCTCGCCGGGGGCGTCACGCCGACCAGCTATCTCAAGCGGGTACAGATCGTCCGCGCGCTGCCAAACGCCGAGCGCGCGACGCTCGACGTCGATCTGACCGCGCACTATCTGAAGGGCGACGAGGCGAACAACCCGCACGTCAACGCGGGCGACCTGATCTTGATCCATCCCGCCGATCCGCGCGTGTACAACATCGTGAAGGTCGAGGGCGCCGTGCGATACCCGGGCGCCTACGAGCTCAAGCCGATGATGCGCATCGGCCAGCTCTTGCCCGCCGAGAAGCTGTTGCCCGAGGCGTATACCGAGCGTGTCGAGGTGGCGCGCCGCCGGCCCGATCTCACGATGGAGGTCGTCGCGGTCGATCTCAAGAAGGCGTGGAGCGGCGATCCGAGCCAGGATCTGCTGCTGAAGCCTCTCGACGAGGTGACCGTGCGCACCGAGCTGCGAGCGGCCCGGACAGTGACCTTGAACGGTCAGGTGGTACGGCCCGGGATCTACACGATCGCCGATGGTGAAAAGCTTTCCTCGGTGCTCGAGCGCGCCGGCGGCTTGACCGACCGCGCGTTCCCCAAGGGCTCGGTGTTCACGCGGGCGTCGCTGCGAAGGATCGAGCAGGAGCAGCTCGATGCGTTCCTGAAGACTCAAGAGCAGCGCATGCTGGCGACTGCCTCGACGACGATCGTCGGCGCCGAGAAGGAAGAGGTCGCGGCCCAGCAGCAGGCCCTGCAGGCGCGCCGAGAGGCGCTGAGACTGCTGTCCTCGAAGGTCGTGGTCGGCCGCATGGTCTTGCACCTCGACCAGCCCACTCGTCTCAAGGGCAGCGACAACGACGTCATCTTGATCGACGGCGATGCGCTGAGCGTCCCGGAGCCCCCGGATTCGGTGCTGGTGATCGGCGCCGTGCGCAGCTCGACCTCGGTGAAGCACAAGGAAGGCGCCGGCGTCGACTACTACATCAATCGCGTCGGCGGCTACTCGAAAGAGGCCGACAAGAAAGACGCCCACATCGTGAAGGCCGACGGCTCGGCCATCTCGAGCTTCACGAACATCCGCACGATCGAGCCCGGCGATACCGTCATCGTGCCGCCGAAGGAAGAGGAAAAGATCCGGACATTGCCGACCGTCCGCGACATCGCTCAGACCATCGGCGCGGCCCTGATCGGAATCGCGGCGCTCGCGGTGCTGTTCTAGAGAAGTCGCTCGTTTCCGTTCGATCAGCCCCAGTCATGCGCTATCACTTCGTCGACGAGATCGTCTCTCTCACCCTCGACGGCGCCCCGCGGATCGAAGTCGCCAAGCGCTTCGATCCGGACGACGACGTCTTCCACGGCCCGGCCGGATCGCAGCGCGTGCCGGAATCGA
>Ga0207428_10005956_pt1 | contig 11288 bp, 8 predicted proteins | sample RhiMethybrSRZTD1_FD_187600 | JGI IMG/M metagenome (GOLD analysis project Ga0207428, IMG submission 187600) | Populus rhizosphere microbial communities from Tennessee, USA - Rhizosphere MetaG P. TD hybrid SRZTD1 (SPAdes) (version 3) | ecosystem: Host-associated > Plants > Roots > Rhizosphere >... | reverse complement strand
ACTCCCGGGCGCGATCCTCGTCTCCGATCGGCACCTCGACGGCCATCGGCACGAGGTTCTTGGTGAGGCCGATCAGCGTGCTGGCCGCGCCCCGGAAGCGCGCCGCGATCCCCTCGTTTCGCAGTAACTCGGCGATCACCTCGCCCTGCGCCGGATCCGTCGTGTGGTGGACGATGACGTAACCGTAGTCGGTCATCGCCCGTCCCCCGTCGGGCGCGGCGCGCCCAGGCGCTGCTTCTGCACCTTCCCCATCGTATTGCGAGGCAGCTCCGCGACCAGCTCGAGCGCGCGCGGCAGCTTGTAGGGGGCGAGGCGCTCGCGCGCGAACGCCTGCAGCTCGGACAGCGTCGGCGGCTTCGCGCCGCGCGCCACGACCCAGGCGGTCACCCGCTCGCCCCAGGTGGCGTCGGGCACGCCGGTGACGGCCGCCTCCGCGACGGCCGGGTGCTCGAGCAGGACCGCCTCGATCTCCAGCGCCGACAGCTTGTAGCCGCCGCTCTTGATGATGTCGATCGACGTGCGGCCGAGCAGGCGCACGACGCCGTCCGCGTCGCGCGCGCCGGTGTCGCCCGTGCGGAACCGCCCGTCCTCGTCGAATGAGGCGGCGGTCGCCGCGGCGTCACCGTGGTACGCCGAGAACATCTGCGGCGTGCGCACGCGCAGCTCGCCCGGCTCGCCCACCGCGACGGGCCCCCCGGCCTCGTCGACGATGTCGACCGAGACGCCCGGCAGCTCGCGCCCGACCGCGCCCGGCACGCGCGGGCCGTCGTACGGGTTGGACAGCGCCATGCCGATCTCGGTCATGCCGTAGCGTTCGAGGATCGTCTGCCCGGTCGCCTGCTTGAACGCCTCCAGCATCGACGCCGGCAGCGACGCCGAGCCGCTGGTGCACAGCCGCAGGGCGCGCGCCGCCGCCGCCCATTGCGCCCGCGTCTCGGGCGTGGCGGCGCCGTGGGCGGCGAGCAGCTTGGCGTAGATCGTCGGCACCGCCATGAACACGCTCGCCTGCGCGAGCGCGGACCAGACGCTGGCCGCGTCGAACGCCATGAACCGCGTCTCGGCGCCCGCCCACAGCGCGCCCAGCAGGGCCACGATCAACCCGTGCGTGTGGTGCAGCGGCAGCACGTGCAGCAGCCGGTCGCCGCGGCGCCAACGCCACGCCTCCTCCAGCGACGTCACCGTTGCGGCCAGCGCCGCGTGCGTCAACCGGACACCTTTGGGTCGCCCGGTCGTGCCGGAGGTGTAGAGCATCAACGCATCAGTAGCGGCGTCCGGCAGCGACGGCTCGGCTTCGCCCGCCGAAAACGACGCCAGCGCCTCGGCGCGCAGCACCCCCTGCCCCGTCGGCAGCGCGTCGACGCCGGCCAGCCGGGGTGCGAGCGCCTCGCTGGCCACCAGCACCAGCGGGTCCGCGTCCCGCACCAGCTGTGCGAGCTCGGGCGCCGTGTGCAGCGGCGACAGCGGGACCGCCAGGCCGCCAGCCCGCCAGATTGCGAGCAGCGTTTCGACGTAGATCACACCCGGCTCGATCAGAAACGCCACCGTCCGCCCGGCACGAACGCCCTGCGCGGCGAGGGCGTTCGCGGCGGTCGCGGATCGCCGCGCCAGCGCGCCGTAGCTCGCTTTCGCTCCGTCATCGCCAATCACCGCGATCGATTCCGGCGGATGAGCGGCCAGGCGGATCAGCAGGGGCGACACACTCACATGCAACGACCTAACTCACCTGCCGGAACGCTATCACAGGGCCCGCCCGCGGCGTTAGACTCAGCGCCTCATGCCGTCGACGGGATTCGAGATTCGGACGTTGCTGATCGGCCTCACCGTGCTGCTGCCCCACGCGACGGCCGGAGCCGCGAATCCGACGCCGCCGCCGGCGGGAGCGGCCGCAGCGCCGCCCGCGCCTGCCACGCCGACCGCACCGGCTGCCGCGCCCGCAGTGGAAACCGGTGAGCCGAAGATCACCGTCCCGGGCGCCGAGGGCGACTACCTGCGCGCGATTCACGCGCGGATCCATTTCCATTTCGCCAACAGGTTCATCAACGGCATCGCGGCCAAGCAGCCCGCCAGCGATCCGCTGAATCGACCGGGTCTGCGGGCCGAGATCCTCTTCGGCCTCCGCTGGGACGGCAGCTTGTCGGATGCCGTGGTGAACCAAAAATCGGGGGTGGATGCGTTCGATCAGGCGGCCCTCGCGTCCGTCCGCACCGACGCCGCGGGCACGGCGTCCGCCCGCTATCCGCCGCCGCCCGCCGACCTGTTCGGCGACGACGGCGTCGCACACTTCCAGTGGGTGTTCGCGCGCGACCGCAACCTGTGCGGCGAAGGATCCGTGCGGCGGGTCGAGGCGCCGCTCGCCCAGGCGCTGCCCCGCCTGTTTGTTCAGGGACGGATCAAGGAGGCGCTGCTGCGCGCGGCCCGCGACGCCCGCGCTGGATCGGGTGATGCGATCGGGATTTTCGCGGAGGCGTGGCTCGATCGGCCGCAGTCGGATCCGGCGACGGACGCCCGCGCGGCCGGGGCGCTGCTCCGCTATGGCGACAAGCGGATGCGCGCGAAGGCGCTGGCCAGGATCAAACCCGCGCTCGCCCGCAAGGAGACCGCCGCGATCGCGAGCGCCGCGCTGGGCGCGTTCGCCAGCAGCGGTGCCGCCGAGCTCGACCCCGCCGGATTCTGCGAGCTGGTCGGGGGCGCGAAGGCGCTGCGCGAGGGCGAACCGGCGGCGCGTGAACAGGCGATGGTCCTGCTGCGTGATTCGGGCGTCCACATGTCGCCCGAGTCGCCGTGCGGGAAGTCGCTGGCCGAGGCCGCCAGCGACGTCGGCACACCGGGGCGCGTGCGCGCGCTCGCGCTCGCCACGCTGGTCGCGACGACCGGCAGCGCGCCGGGCAAGCTCGTGCGGGAGTCGATGGAAGACAAGGACCCGGCCGTGCGCGCGGCCGGAGCGACCGCATTCGCCAAGCCGGGCACCGGCCGCCCGGCGCTGTATCGGCTGCAGCCCCTGCTGCAGGATGCATCCCCCGATGTGCGGGCGGCGGTGGCGGGGGCGCTGGTGCGCGCGTGTGGCGAGCTCGCGCTGCCGTTCGTGCAGCCGATGCTGAAGGAACGCGACGACCGCGCCCTGGTGGCGATGGCGCCCGAGCTGGGACACCTGAAGTCGCCGGAGTCGGCCGACCTGCTGGCGAAGATGATGACCCGCCCGGGGGGCGAGCTGCGGCTCGCGGTCACGCGCGGGCTGGTCGAGCGAAAGGACGATCCGGGAAAGGCGCTGAAGACCAAGGCGTTCGAGAGCATCCGTCACGACTCCTATGCGTCGGCGGAGCTGCGCGGCCTCGCATACGCGGACGCGCCGCCCGACGAGCTGCTGAAGCAGCCGCGCGATCCGCTGCTCGGACCGATGGGATACAAGGGGTTGCTGCGCGCCAAGCGGCACGCCGAGGCGCTGGACTGGCTGATCGCGTCTTTCGATCGCCTGTCGCCGGACACGGCGGTCGATCTGCTGGGCGCCTGGCTCGCGAATCCGCCCCCGGTGACGTCGTCGATCGCGCCCGGCAAGCGCGCCGGCTGACGCCGCGGCTGGTTAATTCACGTCGCGGCGGGGGCGGGACGGCTGTTTGCGTCCGCCCCAGATGGCGTCCCAGCCCTTGCGGTACGACTCGGTCGCGACCTGCGACGGGCCGGGGGCGGTGCGCGGCTCGGGCGCCGGCAGCTCCGACTTGACGTCGAAGAGGAACGGCATGTCCTCGCGCTGCCGCATCGTGATCAGCTCGCCCGTGATCGGCCGCCCTTCGACCAGCGGCTGCAACAGCCCCGCCTCGACCGGGGCGTTTTCATCGCGGCGCCGGAGGATGTGAACGCCGTCCTCGTTCTTTCCCCAGACGAGGGCAATGTCCCCCGCCGGCGGCGTCGGCTGGGCTTTGCCAAGGCGATTATCCGATCGCTTGCCCACGTCCCCATACTGCCACGGCCGACGGGAAAAGGCCCGAAACGAAGCCCGACCACGTCCATGAACTTGTGTACGTAAGGGGTTCGGGGCAGGCTCCCACCCCGAGCAAATCCGATGAGCGCCGGCAGCAACAAATCCGACGGTGGCGCGGGCAACTTCGTCCGCGACATCATCGTGGCCGACCAGGCCAGCGGACGTCACGCCGGCCGCGTCGCGACGCGCTTCCCGCCGGAACCGAACGGGTATCTGCACATCGGCCACGCCAAGGCGATCTGCGTCGACTTCGGCCTGGCGCAGGAGTTCGGCGGCACCTGCAACCTGCGCTTCGACGACACCAACCCGACGACCGAAGACGTCGAATACGTCGACGCGATCCAGGAAGACATCCACTGGCTGGGCTTCAAGTGGTCGAAGCTGTTCTACGCGTCGGACTACTTCGAGAAGCTGTACCAGCTGGCGGTGAAGCTGATCGAGAAGGATCGCGCCTACGTCGACAGCCTGTCGGAGGACGAGATCCGGGAGTACCGCGGCGACTTCTACAAGAAGGGGAAACCGAGCCCGTACCGGAATCGCCCGATCGCGGAGAGTCTGGACCTGTTCAAGCGAATGCGCGCCGGAGAGTTCCCCGAGGGCGCGCACGTGCTGCGCGGGAAGATCGATCTCGAGACGCAGAACATGAACATGCGCGATCCGGTGCTGTACCGGATCCGGTACGCGCCCCACCACCGCACCGGCAACGCCTGGTGCATCTACCCGATGTACGACTACGCGCATCCGCTGTCGGACGCGATCGAGGAGATCACGCACTCGATCTGCACGCTGGAGTTCGAGTCGCACCGGCCGCTGTACGACTGGTGCATCCGCGAGACCGAGATGTTTCCTTCGCGGCAAATCGAGTTCGCCCGTCTCAACCTGACCTACACGGTGATGTCGAAGCGCAAGCTGGCGGAGCTGGTGCAGCGGAAGATCGTCTCGGGCTGGGACGATCCGCGCATGCCGACGCTGGCGGGGCTGCGTCGACGCGGTTACACGCCCGAGGCGATCCGGGCGTTCTGCGAGCGGATCGGCGTCGCCAAGACCGACAGCATGATCGACGTCGGGCTGCTGGAGCACGGTTTGCGCGACGATCTGAACCGGCGCTCGCCGCGCGTGATGGCGGTGCTGCGGCCGCTGAAGCTGGTGATCGACGACTTCCCCGAGGGAGAGATGCGCGAGCTGGATGCGCCGCTGCACCCCGAGGATCCGGCCCAGGGGACGCGCAAGCTTCCGTTTTCGCGCGTCGTGTACGTCGATCGTGACGACTTCCGCGAGGACCCGCCCAAGGACTGGTTCCGCCTGGCGCCGGGGCGCGAGGTGCGCCTGCGCTACGCCTGTCTGGTGCGCTGCACGGGCGTCGTGAAGGACGCGAGCGGCGAGGTCACGGAGCTGCACGCCAGCTGGGATCCGGGGTCGTGGGGCGGCAGCGCCCCCGACGGGCGGACCGTGCGCGGCACGCTGCACTGGGTCTCCGCGGCGCACGCGGCGCCCGCCGAGGTCCGCCTGTACGATCGCCTGTTCTCGGTCGAGAACCCCGGCACCGACGAGGCGAAGAGCTTCCTCGACGAGATCAATCCGGATTCGATCGTCCGTGTCGAGGGCGCCGTCATGGAGCCGTACCTCGCGACGGCGGCGAAGCCCGGCCTGCGCGTCCAGTTCGAGCGCGTCGGCTACTTCTGCCTCGACCCCGACAGCAAGCCCGGCAAACCGATCTGGAACCGCACCGTCGGCCTCAAGGACAGCTGGGCGAAGATCGAATCGAAGGGTGGCAAGAAGGCGGGCCCCTCACCCCAACCCTCTCCCCGCCAAGCGGGGAGAGGGAGCCCAGATCCGGCTCAGGTCCCCTCGCCCCGCGAAGCGGGGAGAGGGTTAGGGAGAGGGGCCGCCGAGCCGCCGACCGAGATTTCGATGGACGATCTCGGCAAGGTCGACCTGCGCGTCGGGCTCGTCAAGTCGGCGGAGATCGTCGCCGGGGCCGACAAGCTGCTCAAGCTGATGGTCGATCTCGGTGAAGAGCGACCGCGGCAGATCTTCACCGGGCTGCGCGCCCACTACCCGGATCCGGCCGTGCTCGTCGGCCGAAAGGTCATGGTGGTCGCCAATCTCAAGCCGCGACAGATGAAGTTCGGCCTCTCCGAAGGAATGATCTTCGCCGCCGGTGGACGCCTCGTCACGTTCGACGACGCCGGCAACACGCCCGAGCCCGGAACCAAGGTCTCGTGACGCCCCCGCGCACGCGGTTCGCGCCCAGCCCGACCGGCTTCCTGCACATCGGCGGCGTGCGCACCGCGCTGTTCAACTGGCTCTACGCGCGGCGCCACGGCGGCAAGTACGTCCTTCGCATCGACGACACGGACGTGGAACGCAACGTCGAAGCGGCGCTCGCGCCGATCCTGCACGGATTCCGGTGGCTCGGCCTCGCGTGGGACGAGGGCCCCGAGGTCGGCGGCCCGTTCGCGCCATATTTCCAGTCGCAGCGCGGGGCCCGCTACCAGGCCGCCGTCGACGAACTGCTGCGCCGCGGTCACGCCTATCACGACTACGCCAGCAAAGATGAGATGGACGGCGAGCGCAAGGCGGCCGAGCGCGACAAGCGCCCGTTCCAGTACAGCCGCACCTGGATGGCCGGGACGCCCGAGGACCGCGCGCGCTTCGAGGCCGAGGGCCGCAAACACGTCATCCGCCTGAAGATGCCGCGCACCGGGCAGCTGCAGCTGAAGGATCTCGTGCGCGGCACCGTCGAGTTCGCGTGGAGCGAGGAGGCGGACCACGTCATCCAGCGCACCGACGGCTCGTTCATCTACCACCTGGCCAACGTCGTCGACGACCACGACTTCGGCATCACCCACGTGATCCGCGCCGAGGAGCACCTGTCGAACACGCCCCGCCAGGTCTTCATCGCCGAGGGGCTCGGCTATCCCCTCCCCGCCTACGCCCACCTGCCTTACGTCGCCGAGCCGGGATCGAAGCGCAAGCTCTCGAAGCGCAAGCTGGACGCGTACCTGAAGAACGTCGACTTCGCCAAGGTCCACCAGCACGGCAGCGCGATCGCGGCGGCGATGAAGCTGGACGCCACGCCCGATACGTTCAACCCGGTCGTCGTCGACTTCTACGAACAGGTCGGCTACCTGCCCGACGCGGTCGTCAATTATCTGCTGCTGCTCGGCTGGTCGCTCGACGACAAGACCGAGATCATGACGCGCGCGCAGATGATCGAGAATTTCTCGCTCGAGCGCGTGAACCCGGCGCCGGCCAGCTTCGACCCGACCAAGCTGCTCGCGTTCCAGATGCAGTACATGCGCGACCTCCCGCTGGCCGACAAGGTCGCGGGCGTGCTGCCCTATCTCGAGCGGGCGGGCTGGCTGACGGCGCCGGTCTCCGACGACACCCGCGCCTACGTGGCCCGCATCGTCGAGATCCTCGGCGATCGCATCAAGGTGTTCGGGGACATCCTGCTGCAGGCGCCGTTTTTCTTTGCCCTGGGCGACGAGGTCGCGTTCGACGACAAGGCGTTCGCCAAGCGGGTGCTCGCCCCCGGCGCCGCCGAGCGCCTGGCCGACTTCCGCGGCTGGCTCGCGGACCAGACCGCGTTCGACGCGCCGTCGCTGGAAAAGGGCACGCAGGATCTGATGGCCGCCAAGGGCCTCGGTCTCGGCGACATCGTGCACGCCGTCCGCATCGCCGTCACCGGCGTTCCCGTCGGCCCCGGCCTGTTCGACACGCTGTCCGTGCTGGGCAAGGAAGCATGCCTGCGCCGCATCGATCGCACTCTCGCCAAGGCGCGCGCGGGCTGAACGGGAGAGGACGCTGCCGCGCGCCACCGCGATCTACTCGCTGGTCCACCTCGGCGCGGCGCTGGCGGCGACGCTCGTGCTGCTGTGGCCGGGGCCGACGATCGTCGGAATCGTCCGCTTCGCGCTGATCGCCTTCGTGCTGGCCGCGCTGGTCACCGTGGCCGCGTTCTGGAAAAGGCGCGCCTGGGCGAAGCGCGCGGAGGCCGTTCGCCTCGGCATGGTGACCGGTGGCGCGATCGCACTCGTCCTCGCCGGCGCGCTGCGCCCCGAGGCGCTGGCGGTCGCGGTGGGCTTCTCCGCGCTGTCCGCGGGCGACCTCCCCGATGACGACGAGTCCGAGCGGAGCGCTAGCCGATGATCTCGATGCAGGACGAAAGGTCGAAGATCATGAACTCCAGCGTCTTCTCCTGTGGCGACAGGTCCATCGTCCGACAGCCGTCGGGATACGCCAGGTCCGGGCTGGAATCGTCCTCGGTCGCCGACGCCCCGCCCGTCGACACGTGAATGTCGCTGAGCACCACGCGCCCGCAGGCGGCCCCCTGGAACGGCGTGGTCGCGTCCAGGTACTGAACCGATCGGGGATTCGTGCTGTAGATCCACTGCCGGCCCGTGCCGACGGTGTTGATGGTGTGCTGCGCGCCGCGAATCTCGAGCTGGCCGAGCGTCGTCGAGCCACCCACGTTCACCAGCCACTGAGCCAGCTCGGCGCCGCGCATGAAGCTGGTGTCGATCGTCGCGGTGAAGGGAATCGCCAGGTCAGCCTGGTGATCGAAGTTGGCGATGGTCGGCCACGGCGCCGGCCCGTGCTCGAACCAGTAGTTGTGCCAGTGCGACGCGAACACGCGCCCGCCGACGTCCGCGTACTGCTGCAGCGCCATCCGTGCCGCCATGCTCTTGTTGTTGGGGTTCTCCTGCCCATCGCACGAATGCAAGATCATGTCGTACTTGCGAAGGTTGGCGGCGTCGTCCCACCAGGGCACCACGGGCGTGAAGTTCGCGCCACCCAGCGTCGCGTTGAACTTGTTCGTGCCGTCGATGCCGGCGAAGAAGTTGACCCGCCCGCTGCCTGATTCGGGCGTGAACTCGGAATCCGCGATACCGATCTTGCGCAGCAGACACTCGAGCGCATCGACGCCGCCCGTCGTGAGCGCGATCTTCGGCAGGTGGCCCTCGCTCTGGTTGCGCGGCAGGCGCGTCATGTCGACGGCGACGGCGGTGTCCGCGCATGCGGCCACGGTGCTGATCGTGGCCTCGCGCCGCCAGCGGCCGACCTGGATGACCAGCGGGATGTTGCTGCCCACCGGAACGTCGGCGCTGGAGTTGCCGAGCGTGAAGTGCCCCGCGGTGTCTGTCTTGGTCCGCACCACCGGAGAGCCTGACAGGGCCATGCTGCAGGTGTCGCAGGCCGGCCCGTCGACATATTGCGCGAGCGCCGCGTTCGGGATGAAGACGTCGACGTTGGAGAGCGGGACCTTGCCAGCCGGATCGTAGACCGTTCCCGACAGCGTCGTCACGACGCCGCCCGTGCACGCAGGCTGCGCGCAGTTGCCCATCTTGCACGTCGACTGCTGGCACTGCAGGCCGACGCACGGCCCCTGGCTCGCGCTGCCGCCGAAGCCGCCGAGCCCGCCGCCAAAACCGCCGATGCCCGGGGTTCCGGTCCCACCAGCCGGCGTGAACGAACACCCGCCGAACATCATCGCCGCCAACAACGAAACGCGCAGTGTGCTCATGTTGTCCCTCATCTCGTATCGTTCTCGTGCCCAGGTGACATCGGCGGTCGGTCAGAAAAGATGATCGCGACCGCCGCGCGAGACGCGGCGCGTGGGCCACCCGCGCCTACAACGTCGCACTGTCGACGACGGACCGCGAAGCTCGACAGCGGTCAGCGGGCGCGCCGGTCAGCTCGAGAGGATGCGATAGAACGTCACGACCATCGCGATCACGACCACGCCCGCGAGGATCACCGACAGGCGCTCGCGCCAGACGCGCCGTCGCGCCATGGTCACGAACTGGAAATCGATCGACTGCGGATCGTGCGGGTGCGGCGGAAGGGTCAACCTGCTGATCGTCGACGGTTCCCGGGGGAAGCTTGAATCACATGCAGCAGGAGTCGAAGTAGCGGCATTCGGGGCACTGGTAGTGCGCCTTCACGGGCAGCATCCGCACGCGCCGACCGCGGGCCGCGCAGACGGGGCAATCGACGTCGGGATCGACCGCGCACGCGGCGGGCGCCGAGCGCTGCGTCTGATCCGAAGGCGCTGGCTGGCTGTCCGGCGAACGTGGCGAATCGTCGTCCATCGCGTGCTCGTCCACCCTATGGCGGGCACCAGAACGTCGTCAAGCCCATCGGTGTGATCGATCCGGCGCATCATCGCGACGGCGCCATCGGCGGCGACGCGGGCCCGGCGATCACGCGCAGCTGGTCGTCCACGCGGACCACGCCGCCGGTGTGCCGGGCAAGGTCGACGGCCAGCGCGCGCAGCTCGTGCGACGGCACCGTTCCCGTCAACGTCACGACACCGTTGTTGGTGCTGACCTTGATGTCCGCGCTGCGAAGGTCCGTGTTCGCCAGGAACTGGGCCTTGATCTTGGTCGTGACCGCGCCGTCCGCAACCGTCGCCTTGAGCCCCACGCTCTCGACCTTCAGCTGGTCGTCGACGATGCGAACACCGGCGATGCCCGCGAGCCTGACGGCTCTGCTGCGCTCGGCCTCCGAATCGACCGTTCCCTTCAGCGTCGCAACGCCGTCCGACACCTGCACGTCGATGCGATTGTTGGCGAGGTCGCGGTCGCTCTGGAGGTTCGCCTGGATCTGCTTCTCCGTCTTCATCAGCTCGCGCTCGGCCGGCCCGTCCGCACGTGCCGCAGGCTGGTCCGCTCGCGCCGCGATGCCGATGGCAACCCCCAATCCCACCACAACCACACCCCAAACCCCAAGCAGTCGTTGCATCGCCCACCTCCCGCTGGAAACCTGATGTCAGGTTCCCGCCTGACAATCCCAGCTGTCAGCGCGGCTCAGGGTCGCAGGCGGGCGGGCACCGTCAGCGCGGCGTCGCGGAAGGTCGAGCCATCGCTGGCGATGTACAGCGTGAGCGAGTTGCCCATGAACATCGGGAGGTAGACGTTGAGCTTCTTGCCGCCGTCGAAGGTCAACGTGAGGTATTCGCTCTCCTTGAACGTGACGGATGGGTTGACGCACTGGCTGGCCGCGCCGGTGCTGAGGCTCAGCTTGACCGCGGCCGGCGTGAGCTCCTCGCCGTCGTTGTAGACGTCGTCGGCCGATTGCAGGCTGCCCAGCGTGTCGTTCGCGAAATAGACGCAGCTGCTGCTGTTCTGACAGATCGTCAGCGCCATGCAGCGGAACATGGCCGCGTCGAAGCCCGGCGCGCCCGAATCGTCGAACATTTGCAGATCGCCGATCATCAGCGGCGGGCACCCGCCCGCCGGACAGATGGTCGCGCCGCCCGCGCCGGCCGTTCCGGTCGTGCCGCCGCGCCCGCCCGACCCGACGC
>Ga0207428_10005953_pt1 | contig 11293 bp, 7 predicted proteins | sample RhiMethybrSRZTD1_FD_187600 | JGI IMG/M metagenome (GOLD analysis project Ga0207428, IMG submission 187600) | Populus rhizosphere microbial communities from Tennessee, USA - Rhizosphere MetaG P. TD hybrid SRZTD1 (SPAdes) (version 3) | ecosystem: Host-associated > Plants > Roots > Rhizosphere >... | reverse complement strand
GCATCAGGGTCCATGCTGTAAATGTTCGCGTCCGGAGGGGCCCATTCGTGGCGGGTGTGGTTTGGACAGGGCAGCACGTCGGGCGCGACGGCCTTGAGCATGATGCCGATCCCATCCCGGCTCACTCCGGCCCAGAACGGGCCGTCGTCCGGACCCTGGAAGTCGAGCTGGAAGCCGAGGCGCTCGCGGTAGTAGGTGATCGAGGTCTGCAGGTCCTTCACGATGAAGTTCGGCCTGATGGAAGCGAGATTTCTACTCGCCTCTTCGGAGTGCGGGCCGTTCGCGGCGGTCTCACTCGAGTTCATGCGTTCGGCCTCCCAGCGGTCAGCTGTGTTTCCGCCACCGTCTTCTGAATCGCGGACTCGTGCGGACGAAGCGCGTCGAAGGCTGGAGACCAGTCCTACCGGTCTGCGGTGGTCAGCGCCTTCCTGAGCGCGGGCGGCAAGTTGCCGTCGTTGCACGTCAGCCCCGGCGCTGCACCCGGTAATCCCTGTCGCTCGATCCATCCGCAGCAGTAACGGCCGCACGACTCCGGCGGCTTGTACACCGATCGCAGCGTCTTGCGATACTCGGGATAGAGCGTGTGCGCGAACCCCATCGCCGCTTCTTTCGGGATGTTGTACGTGCGCACCATGAAGTCCTCTTCCGGATTCTGTCCGGGGAGATAGTGCGGCACTTCACCGGTATCTTCGAGCGACGGGATCTCGACGCCGACGTTGCACGTGTCGCGAAGAGGACCCTGACTCGCGCGCGGATCGAACTCCCACACGCGGCTCACGACATGAGGCTCGGTGAGGTAGATCGGGTCTTCCTGAACGCTCATGATCGTCAGCAGATTCTCGCGTCTCGTGATGAAGACGGTGAATGTCGACAGATCGCTGCCGGGGATGCCGACGCCGCGCCTGATCCACGCTGTTTTGACGTGTGTCGTGCGCGCGACGAGCGTGTCGCCCTCCCAATGTCCAGTGGTGAAGCCGGATGGGGAATGCCAGGCGTTGGCTGAAGGATGCGGACGTCCATCCATCCAGATGCGAACGTGATCGCGCAGATAGTCTCCCGCCATCACCCAGGCCACCACGCGGCCGGACTCGTCGACCTCGCTCCAGAAGCGGAGAGCGAGCGGCCGGTACAGACCCACCCACGGTGACTGCGCCAGGCATTGTCGTTCAATGGTCGAAGGGAGACTGGACGAGTAGCTCAGGGCTTTGGCGCGCCCCTCATCGCTCAGTGGCATGCCGGTGAAATCGCCCAGGTAGGAGCCGGGACCACGCTCGATGTAGTCCTCGTGCATGCGGATGGCGTACGTGCCGCCGAGTTCGACTTGCGCGAACGCGGGGACACTCATCAACCAGAGCACACTGAATACGACACACTGAGACAGCCGCCTTCGCCTCTGGCTTCGGCGCCCAGGCCTGTCCGCCGTAGCCTTGGCGGAGGCGGATGCCTCAGTGCCTCGGTGTGTCGTGTTTTTCAGAATCTCGCGTCGCATGGTGTTGGATCCCACTTGGAAGTGTCGCGTTCGAGCTTGTAGTGGATGGCCGTTTGAAACGGCGCCTGCAGGTACACCGGATCCTCGACGACATTTGTGTTCACGAGGTACTTGTCGCCGTTCGGGAGCGAATGGACGTCCCAATGCTCGGTGAAAAGCGCGCGCTCGCTATAAGGCACTCCGTTCTTGCGCAGGTACCCGGGGCGGAGATTGCTCGTGATCGTCTTCAATGAGCCGAAGCGCGGTGCGCCGCGTCCGCCGCCGCCCCGCACGATCCACTGCGCCGAGGTGTCGCCCTGCCAGCTGCGTGGACCGGGAGCCGCGGCTGCGCCGAACCGTAACAGGCGCGTCTGCATGCCGTAATCGGTTTCGAGCTTGAGCGTGTTGTCGTCCTGCCAGGAAATCCGCATGCGGATCGGACCTCGCATCAGGCCTGGCGCCCCGTAGGCCTTGCACTGTTCACCGGCGGCTTCATCTTTGGCCGGGTCCCATGCCTCGGCCGCCTGCTGACCCTGAAGGCTGAGCGGAATGCTGACGATGTCGCCCTTCGGCGGCGTGATCATGCGCCATCGCCAGTCCTCAGAGATGATCGCCACCCACTGGCCGGTGAGATCAATGGGTCCGTCGGCGCGCGCGGACGCCGTGCCGCCGCGTGCGCCTGGTGTTTGCGCAGAGACGTCGATTGCCAGCAGCGGCGAGACGAAAACCAACGCGATGAACGACGAAAAGATACGTCCCATCGGCGCGTCTACGCGGAACATCATTTCTTGCGACTCAGCCCGTTGAAAACGGCTTCGACGAACATGTCCGTTGTCCATGGACCGTTATCGGATCCATACCGAACCCGATAGCCCTTCGTAGGATTGGCGGCTTTCACCAGCTCGAGCGTCAAGCCCTTGTCGATCAAGTCCTGAATCGTGTCCTTGATGACGGTCACCATGTCGCGATACTCCACCACCTCGGCGTAGTCCGCGACATAGCCGTGGCCGGGCACCACCAGCGTGCGGCCGGACTTCAACACGAGCGGTACACCTGGGACGACGAACTCAGTGAGTAGACGGTTGAGCGCTTCGAGTTCACCGTGAATGCTGCCGCCCTTCTGTGGATCGATGACGGGGAACTGCCGAAGGTCGATGACGTCGCCGGTGGCGATGACATCGGCCTTTCGGAAGAGCACCATCACATCGCTGTCGGAATGGGCACCGGTCTGACGGATGACCTGCACCGCATCGTCATTGACGTAGAACGACCGGTACCTGGACGTGAACGTGTCGTTGGGCAGCATCTTGATCGCGAAAGGCGATTCGGCTCCGTTGGTGCCGAGCGCGCTCAGGTGGCGAAGGACGTTCTCATGAGCGAGCACGGTCGCGTGGTTGCCGTCACCGAAGGGGTCCGGGCTGAGCCCAACCCCGGCTCCGCCGATGATGGCGTTACCGCCAACGTGATCCAGGTCTGCACTGGTGTTCACGACCATGCGAATCTGTCGAGGTGAGATTCCCTTGATGGCGTCGAGGAGCGCGCGAGCCATCTCGGTCGACCCGCTGTCGACTACGACAAGCCCGTCTTCACCCACGTGAACCGTCACGTTGCCGCCGGCGCCGAAGATGACGTGCACATTGGGTCGAATCTGAATCGATTCGAGGCCGGCGCGGGTGGTGGCCGGATGCTGCTGAGCGAGGACACCCTGCGCCCAGTGCCCGCAACTCATCGCGAGCACGAGGGTCAAGAGCGTAACCGGTGCGCGCCAGAATCCCGCCCACCACGTCATCGCGGAAGCGTATATCACACAAGGTTGTCAGGGCCAGATTGTGCCGTCACCTGCGTACGAGACTGGTCCACGCGTTCCTTCCCGGGTGTAGTATCTGTCCCCAATCGTCGGTTCCCGCCTTCCTTTGTTGGTCACCGTACGCGCGGCGAGGAGGCCTGAATGAACCGCATTCTGCGTCTGCTGCTCACCCTCGGAGTCGTTTCCCCGCTGGGCACTTTTCACGCGTCCGCCCAGACCACCGCACAAATCAACGGCACGGTCGTCGACGAAAGCGGCGCAGCGCTGCCGGGTGTCACCGTCACTGCTCTCCATAACGAGACTGGTTTTCGCCGAGACACCGTGACCGATGCCACGGGTTCGTACACGTTGGCCAATCTGCCGATTGGACCGTATCGCCTGGAGGCAACACTCACCGGCTTCCGCACTTACGTGCAGACCGGAATCGTGTTGCAGGTGAACAGCAATCCCGTGATACCGGTGAAGCTGCAGCTGGGCGCACTCGAAGAAACGGTTTCAGTGGAGGCGGCCACGCCACTCGTCGAGACGCGCAACCCGGCAATCGGGGCGGTCATCGACAACGAAGCCGTCGAGGCCCTGCCGCTGGAAGGACGCAACGTGGCCCAGCTCGTCGTGCTCGCTGGCGGCGCCGTCGACACCGGTAATCCTTCAAGCCGGAGCCTGACGCAGAGTCGCGGCATCGCGGTTGCGGGCGGCCAGCAGTTCGGCGTGCAGTACCTGCTGGACGGGGCGATGCACAACAACTGGTATGACGGTGTGAACTTGCCGTTGCCGTTTCCAGATGCGATGCAGGAGTTCCGCGTAGAGACGAGCTCGCAGAACGCGCAGAACGGCGTCAAGGCCGGCGGAACCGTCAGCGTGGCGACCAAGGCCGGTACCAATCTGCTCCATGGTGATGTGTTCGAGTTTGCTCGCCACCATCGCTTCAACGCGAAAGCGCCGTTTGCGGCGATCAATCCGACCACAGGCGAACGAGCCAGCGACGGTCTGGTGCGAAACCAGTACGGTGGCGTACTGGGCGGACCAATCGTGCAGGACAAGATCTTCTTCTTCGGCGCTTATCAGGGCACGCGCACGACGCAGACACCTGCCGACATCATCACCTTCATTCCAACCGCGGCGATGATGAACGGCGACTTCACGACTGTGGCCTCCGCCCAGTGCCGCGCGCAGGGGAATCTCACACTGCCACCGGCGCTCGGTTTCGCGAACAACCGGATTAATCCGGCGCTGTTCAGCCCGGCAGCCGTGAAGATTGCCGGCATGTTGCCGACGACCAGCGATCCGTGCGGGCAGATCGCATATTCACGTCCGACGAAGCCCACCGAAGACATGCCGATCGGCCGCATCGACTGGCAGCTGAACCCGAATCACTCGCTGTTCGCCCGCTACCTGCTGTCGAAGACCTTCTGGGATCCGGCATTCGAGAACGCCGGAGGAAATATTCTGGCTGCGACGCTTGGCGGTCGCGACAATACCGTGCACTCACTCGCCGTCGGCGACTCGATGGTGTTGAACAATGCCATGGTCAACAACATCAGGTTTTCCGTCAGCCGCACCAGCGTCATCCGCACGCACTCCGAGCTGTTCGGCCCGGAGGATGTCGGCGTGAACATGTTCACCTACATTCCCGAGTACATGAACCTCACAATCACGGGTGCCTTCTCGATCAATACCGGCACCGAGACGTTCTCGTACTACAAGCCGAACACCTATTCCCTCTCCGACGATCTGACGATGGTGCGCGGGAATCACCAGTTCGGTTTCGGTGGCGCGGTAGCCATGTCGGATTGGCAGACCGAATCGAACGTTCGATCGATGGGGCCGTTCTCGTTTAATGGCGGCGTTACCGGCCTGCCGCTCGCCGACTTTCTCCTGGGACGCGTCTTCGAGTTCCGCGAAGCCACGCCCTTCCGCCAGAACATCAAGCAGCCGTATTTCGCCCTCTACGCGCAGGATACCTGGCGCGTATCACCGAACATCACGCTGAACTACGGGGCGCGCTGGGAACCCTGGTTCCCGCAGGACAGCGTGGACAAGGCGGTCTACACCTTCGATGTCGATCGGATGTGGAACAACGTGCGCAGCACCGTATACCCGGAGGCTCCGGCAGGCCTCTACTATCCTGGCGATCCCGGATTTCCAGGTAACTCCGGCATGAACATCGTGTGGTCGAACATCGCCCCGCGAGTCGGCGTTTCGTGGGATCCAAAGGGAGACGGTCGCCAGTCGATACGCGCGGGGTACGGGATGACGGGCGACTTCGTGACGGGTCAGTTCTTCTTCGACTCGCGCTCGGCGCCACCGTTCGGCCTGGAGCAGCGCCTGACCAACACGCGGCTCGACGATCCGTGGGGTGCAGTCGGCCGCACCAATCCCTATCCGGTTCCTCTCGGTGGGGCTGATTACCCGTATAGCGCTGCGCTGTATTCGCTCTTCATCGCGATGCCAACGGACATCAGGAGCACGCGCAACCATGCGTGGAACGTGGGATATCAGCGCCAGGTCGGCGACGCCATGGCGTTCTCGGCGACCTACACCGGCAACAGGTTGGTCAACATGTGGGGCGTCGTGGACGGAAACCCCGGCGTGATCCCGCCGGGTGCAACGGCCACAGGCCCGTGCACGCTGCGATTGCCGACCGGCGGGACGCAGACGTTCGCGAACTGCTCGACGGCGCCGCTGGATCTCCGCCGGGAGTTGAGCCAGGTCAATCCTCCGGTAGGGCAGTACTACGGTTACCTCGATTGGATCACCGACGCGGGCTGGCAGAACTATCACGGTCTGCTGCTCTCGATTCAGAAGCGCTCCGCGGGAGGGGTCACGACGAACGCCAACTACACCATCTCGACGTGCGAGGGACTCATCAGCCAGGGTCAAGCGCCGCTGAACGTCGCGACTGGATACATGAAGCCGGTTTCGCTGATCAATCCTCCTTCAGACGCCGAACGCGACGCCATCTTCGAGGAAGACAAGGGACGCTGCAGCACGTGGCGAAAGCACATCTTCAACCTCAGCGCGAGCGTCGAGACACCGCAGTTCGAGAACGCGACTGCGCGTGCCCTCGGATCGGGCTGGCGACTCTCGGGGATCTACCGCGCGAATTCCGGGACTCCGCTGACAGTGTTTACCGGAACCGACCGGGCGCTCTCCGGTATCCAGGCGACGACGCAGCGGGCGGATCAGGTGCTCGCCGATCCGTATGGCGACAAGACAATCAACAACTGGCTCAATCCATTGGCGTTTGCGCAGCCTGCGCTGGGCACCTACGGCAACTCCGTACGCAACGCTTACGATGGTCCGGCGCGTCACGTCGTCGATCTGTCGCTCGTACGCTTGTTCCGGTTCGCCAACAGTCATCGCCTCGAGGCGCGGCTCGAGGCCTTCAACGCGTTCAACTGGTTCCTGCTGGATAACCCGAACACGACGTTTTCGGCTGCGACCTTCGGGCGCATCACGTCGTCTGGCGATCCGCGCATCATGCAGTTCGCCGTGAAGTACGATTTCTGAAGCACGAATGAATCTGCCTCTTCGGATGTCGTTGCTTTCGGTCTTCTGCCTTCTGCCCTTCACTTTCCTTGGGGCCGCCGGGACCACGGTCGACATCGCCAGCCCCATGCCCGCGCCCGAGTGGGCAACGCTGCAGCGGCGGATTCTCGCTGACAGCGTTCCGGCGGCGAGAGCGTTCTTCGCGAAGTACTACGACGAGCGCGGCTATTTTCGGCACGTCGTCCGATGGGGTGCCAACGACGGCCCGGACGATGCCTTCGAGAACACGACCGGGTGGCCGGAGCTGCATGCGTTGGGGGCCAGCGACGAGATCCTTCAGCTGCATCTCCGGGCGTGGGAGGGCATGATTCGCCAATTCACCGATGCAAGGACGACCGATGTGCCGATCGGTCGCCAAGGCATGTACTACAAGGATTTTTCGGTGCAGTCCGACTGGATGCACCATGGCGAGGCGCTTCGAACATTCAACCTGCTGGCGCTGTCGGTGCCGACGCTGCCTGCCTACCAGAAGCGGGCGCGGACCTATGCGGCGTTCTACATGGGAGAGGATTCCGACGCGCCCAACTACGATTCGCAGCACAAGATCATCAAGTCGATGATCAATGGAAGCCGCGGCCCGATGCTCCGGAAGGCAGACGCGCTCGACTGGGCCGGGGATCCGTTCGACGTCTCGAAGTTTGTCGCGCTGCATGGGGAGGGCAGCTACGAGCAATTCCTCGCACACTATCAGGAGTACACCGACGTCGTCGGCGATCACTTCCTCAATCTGGTCGCCACCACGCAGCCGCTCAACGCCTATCTCCTGGATAACGAAGCGAAGTACAAGCGATGGCTCATCGATTACATGGACGGGTGGCTGGTGCGGATGAAGCAGAACGGCGGCATCATCCCGAGCTACGTGGCACTCGATGGCACAATCGGCGGGCCTGAAGGTAAATGGTGGAACAACGCCTACGGCTGGGGCTTCAGTCCGGTGAATCCGGTCACCGGCCGACGCGAAGATCGCAACCGGATTCCGCGAGCGACGGTCGGATTCGCCAACGCTCTGCTCGTCACGGGCGATCAGAAGTACGCCGATGCGTGGCGCGCGATGATCGACGCGGTCAACTCCCATTCCCGTACGGTTGATGGACGCACGGAGTATCCAACCATGTACGGGGACCAGGGCTGGTATGGCTGGCGGACAGCGCCCTGGAACGTAGGCGCGCTCGAACTGTGGTACTGGTCGATGAAGCCCGCGGATCGGCTGCGCATCGGGCGCGATGCCTGGGTTGAGTATCTGGAGGGCACGAATCCTGGCTTTCCCGAAACGGTGTTGAAACGGGATCTCGACAGCATCCCTCGACGAATCGCGGAGATGCACAAAGATCCGACGACGCCCGAGACCAGGCTTGCCGACAACGCGATGGAATTCAACCCGGCGGCCGTTGGTGGAATGGTGCAGGTCATGTGGGGCGCACTGGTTCCAGGTCGTGAAGGCAGCCTGTTGAGCGCGCGGCTGCGGTATTTCGATCCCGTCCGCCGCCGGGCCGGCGTGCCTGACGATGTGGGCGCGCTGGTGTCGGAGTTGAAGGACGCCCGCACTGTCGTGACGCTGGTGAATGTGAGCCCGACGACCCCGCGGACAGTGGTCGTGCAGGGTGGCGGGTACGGCGAGCACCAGATTCTCTCGGCGGACGTGAACGGGAGAACCACTTCGATCAACGCGCGTGATTTCACGGTGCGGCTCGCGCCGGGCGCGGGCGCGAAGCTGACGCTGGCGATGAAGCGCTACGCCAATCCGCCGACGGCGAAGTTCCCCTGGGACAGATAGGATCGGCCACGCTATGAAGGCAGCCCTTGTTTCCATCCTCACGATCGCATTGAGCGCGCAGGCCGCGGCTCAGTGGCTCAAGCAACCCACGAGCGGCATTCCGCGCACCGCTGACGGCAAGCCGAATCTGACGGCGCCGCCGCCACGCGCACCGGACGGCAGGCCCGACCTCTCGGGGCTGTGGTTGAAGGTGTCGCCCAAGTACGCGCGTAACGTCGCTGCGGATCTCAAACCTGACGAGATCCAGCCATGGGCGCGCGAGCTGGTCGAACGGCATCGCGAGAATCTCGGCAAGGACGGCATGCAGGTGCGCTGCCTGCCGCTTGGCCCGGCCTACTCCACCTCCGGTGACAGCAGCGGGTCAGAAATGACGCGCATCGTCCAGACACCGCAGCTTATCGTGATGCTCAATCCCGATCTCACGTATCGGCAGATCTGGATGGACGGCCGACCGCTCGAACGTGAGCCGAACCCGTCGTGGATGGGCTACTCCGTGGGGCGCTGGGATGGCGACACGCTCGTCGTCGAAAGCTACGGGTTCAATAGCGGGAGCTGGCTCGATCGGAATGGCAATCCCCACACAGAGCAACTGCGTCTGACGGAACGGTACCGGCGCCCGAGCTTCGGAGCGCTGGAGATCGAGGTGACGTTCTCGGATCCCGGGGTGTACGCCAAGCCGTGGACGGTGAAACTGGGCGCCGAGTACGCGGCCGACACCGAGATGCTCGAGTGGGTGTGCAACGAGGGTGCAAGCCGGAGCCTGGTGCACTGGGTCGGCACTGCAGCGGACGAACGGCGGAACGAAGTCAAGGTGGCGCCCGAGATCCTGTCGCGATACGTCGGCACCTACGTCGAACAGCCGCCGTATTGGAGAAGTGCGCAGATCGCGGTGTCGCCGCAGGCCGCCGCTCGCACCCTGCACATCACGGTGGAAAGCGGCAGACTCGTCGGCGACATGGATGGGCGCGGCACGCAGGTGCTCGTCGCGATGTCCGAGAGCGAGTTCACCGGCCTCTACGGCCTCGGCGTCCAGTTCATCGACGGAGGCCTGTACGTGAAACACGTGTCAGGCAACTACCGCTTCGCGCGCAAGTAGGGCACCCTGCGCCTCCGGCATTTGAATGCGCCTAAGATGAGGGCGCGGATGTCGCAGCGGGGGGCCTGCAATTCGAACTAGGATGCGAACATGACGATTCTCACTCCGGGTGGCCTCGAGGCGGATGACCGCCCGCTGGACACCGCACATCTCGAAAATCTTCGGCAAGCCTTTCGCGGCGAGCTGATCCAAAGCGGGCATCCTGGCTACGAATCGGCCCGGCGCGTGTGGAACGGGAATATCGATCGCCGACCTGCGCTGATTGCGCGCTGTACCGGCGTTGCCGACGTTCAGCGCGCCGTGGAGTTCGCCCGACTACACGGTGTCCAAGTCTCGGTGCGCGGCGGCGGCCACAGTGCGCCAGGCTACGGGACAAACGACGGCGGTCTCGTGATTGACATGTCGCCGATGAAGGGCATACGCGTAGACCCGCAGCGCCGGACGGTGCGGGCCGAGGGCGGTGTTCTCTGGCGCGAACTGGACCGCGAAACCCAGGTGTTCGAACTTGCGACGACGGGAGGCACAGTCTCCAACACCGGAATCGCCGGTCTTACGCTGGGTGGCGGCTTGGGCTGGTTGATGGGCAAGCATGGGCTCACGATCGACAACCTGATCTCGGCCGATGTTGTCACCGCGGACGCAACGTTTCGTCAGGCCAACGCCACCGACAGTCCAGAGCTGTTCTGGGCACTACGCGGCGGGGGAGGCAACTTCGGCGTCGTGACGTCGCTGGAGTACCGCCTCCATCCCGTGACACAAGTGCTGGGAGGCCTCGTCTTGCACCCGCTGGAACAGGCCCACTCCGTACTTCGGTTCTACCGGGACTTCTGCGCAACGCTCCCCGACGAGGCGGAAGCGTTCGCCGCACTACTCACGGCTCCGCAAGGGATGCCGGTCGTCGCGTTGCTGCTTGGATACAACGGCTCGCTCGAGGATGGTGAAAAAGTCCTTGCGCCCGCGCGCCGCTTTGGTAATCCGATCGCCGACCTCGTGGGTCCCGTTCCGTACACAGCGCGCCAGACGATGTTGGATGCGCCCAACGCCGAGCACGGCCTCCACCGTTACTGGCGGTCTGCGTTTACCGAACAGATCTCGGACGGATTGATCGATGCTGCGGTGGACGGTGCGGCCAGCTTCACTTCGCCGCTCAGCGCGCTGATCTTCTTTTACATGCACGGTGCCGCCACGCGTCCGCTGCCTACCGACACGGCATTTGCGGCCCGTCATGCGCAATGGGATTTCGATGCGATCGGTCAGTGGGCAGACGGGACAACGTCCGAGCAGCATGTCACGTGGGTGCGAGCGCTGTGGAACCGATTCGAGCCGCACTTGCTCGGCAAGGCCTACGTCAACCACCTGGCCGCCGACGATCGCCCCGAGGTCGTGCGCGCATCGTTCGGCGAAAACTACTCACGTCTTCGACAGGCCAAGGCAACGTACGACCCAACGAATCTGTTCCACCTGAATGCGAACATCCCTCCGGCCTAGACGAATTTCGATTCGCCGTGGCGCGCAGGCTTAAGGCCCCCTCTGCCGAAAGCCTTAACGCACGCTCCTAATTGGTCGACACCTGGGGCCCCAGCGGTGTCCGCTGGACGA
>Ga0207428_10005951_pt1 | contig 11295 bp, 11 predicted proteins | sample RhiMethybrSRZTD1_FD_187600 | JGI IMG/M metagenome (GOLD analysis project Ga0207428, IMG submission 187600) | Populus rhizosphere microbial communities from Tennessee, USA - Rhizosphere MetaG P. TD hybrid SRZTD1 (SPAdes) (version 3) | ecosystem: Host-associated > Plants > Roots > Rhizosphere >... | reverse complement strand
GGCCGGCCTCGCGGAGCCACTCGTAGAGCTTGGCTGGAGTGCGAGAACCGATCATGATCGGGTGCCCGTGTTCGAGAAATCCCTTGGCAAGGGTCTGTCCTGCCGGACCCGATCCGAGAACGCCGATCTTCAACTGCTGAGTCCCATATTCATGCCAACCTCCTGTTAGCTGACGATTCTCCGCCAGTAGGGCATGGACTCGAGTTGGACGTCGAGAACGATTTCAGTCGGACCTGCCGTGACTGATCCGTCGCTGCTGCGCCAGCGGCCCGGCGGCATGACGACATGGCGGGTCGCGGCGCCCTGTTCCAGCACCGGGGCGCACAGGATCTCTTCACCCAGGAGGAACTCGTCGTGCACAGCTTGATAAGCCGGAAAGTGGTACGCCAACGGACGCAGGATCGGTTCCCCGGTATTCGCAGCATGATCGACGAGCTTTGACAAGTAGGGCATCAGCGCCGCGCGGGTCTTCACGGCGGCCAGGATGGCGGCGAGGTGCCGGTCGTCGAGGACCCGCCAGGGAGCCAAGGAAAACTGCATCATGGGGAAGAGTGCGGAGCACTGGCCAAACCTGACGAAAAGCTCCTGGTCCAGCGGCTTCCCGTCCCGGAACGATCCGAGCTCCCCGCCGCCAACCATGTCCGGACAGTTGAAGGAATGCCCGATGAGGCCTTGCGCAATGGCTTCGGGGATCAGAGATGCTAGCCCGCCATAACCCCACACTCGTGGCTTGTCATGCAAGCGCTGAGCAAGGGGCTGACCACCCATCTTCCAACAGGCCCGCATCTCGTTGAAGCTGAATTCCGCACCCAGCCTGGCCCATGCCTCGCACTGATCGACGGCCGCGTGCGCCGCCATCGCTACGTCATCGGGACGATAGTGCCGAAGGTCACCGGCATCGAACTTGAATCCGTCTACCCCATCGACCGCCATCAGGTCGTGCAATGCTGCGCGTAGCCACGCCACAGCCTCGGGATGCGTCAGGTCGAGTACGGTGCTGTAGCCGTTCCACCACTCGCGTACGACCGGCCGCCCGTCCGGGCCCTTGATCAGCCAGCCCTTGCTAGCCGCCATCCGCGAGTTTTCGCTGTCTGGGCTTACAAAGGGCACCAGCCACAGCATCACCGAGAAGCCGAGCTCGTGTAGCTGTCGCGTCATGTCGGCGGGATGCGGGAAACGTGTACGGTCGAAGGTCCAGGCGCCATAGTCGACCGACCAACGGTCGTCGATCATCATCACACCCGGCGGGAAGCCGCCGTCCAGCACCCCCTTCGCGTAGTCGAGTACCGCATCCTGAGTGGGGTGGTACGGCATTTCGATCCAGGTGTTGTACTGCGGTGCGGTAAACATCTGCTTGGCCGGAGTGCGATGCGATGCCGGGAAATACTTGTCAGCCGCCGCTCGAAACGCGGACGACAACGTGCTGCCGCCCTCGCCCAGCACGATGTCCTGGCCGTCGAGTTCGAGTCCACCGGTGCCGTCGAACGCAAACGTGAATGGCCTCTCGGACCAGACATATCTGCCGGAGCTCGACACCAGCAACGGTGCTGACTGGTTGGCACCGCTGCTGTCGTCGTCCACGAACCCCGCCGACGTCGCGAGGTCGCGTCGGTGTGGGGTCTTGCCAAAAGGCATCAGTTGACCGTCCGCGACGGCGCCACCCCACCACCACTCGCCGGCCGGCACGGACAGAGTCTTGACTCCAGAATCAGATGGCACGCTCGATATCTTGCTGACTTCTAGCTCCACGTGCATCATCGAGCGGCACCACGCGACACCTTGCCAAGGCTCCGCAGCCACTGGTCTGAGTGAGAAGGTGGAGCGGTGATCGACTTCAACCACCGGCCCGTGCTGGTGACAGGTGCCACAGGCGGCATCGGTGGCGAGACCGTTCGACAGCTCATTACTGCCGGAGCAGATGTGATCGCGAGCGGACAGTCAGAGGAGGCCTTGAGCGCCTTCGCAGATGAAACGGGCGTGCGAACGCTGGCATTCGACGTGACATCGGAAGACAGCGTCCGCGACGCTCTAGAAGGACTCGATCTTTACGGCGTAGTCAACTGCGCTGGCTTCGGCGGCGAGATCGCGACTCCGATGGACACCGACATCGAGGTCTTCGACAAGGTCATCGCCATCAACACCCGAGGCGCCCTGCTCGTCACCAAGTACGCCGCCCGGTCGATGATTCGTCTCGATTGGGGCGGGTCGATCGTCAATGTCTCGAGTCAGGCGAGCCTCGTGGCACTGCCTGGCCACATTTCGTACGGCGCCTCCAAAGCGGCCCTGGACAGCATCACCCGGGTCTCAGCCTTGGAATTGGGCAAGTACAACATCCGGGTAAACGCAGTCAATCCCACCGTGGTGATGACGCCAATGTCGGCGTGGTACTGGGGTCGGGATGACATCGGAGGGCCATTTCTCGAGCAGATGCCGTTGGGACGTTGGGCGACTGAGGCCGAGATCGCCGCACCGATTGTGTTCCTGCTCAGCGATGCTGCCTCGATGATCACCGGCGTATCGCTGCCCATAGATGGCGGCTACTCCAGCCGTTGATCCGATCACGGCGTCGCGGGCCTGCTAAGCGTGACGTTGTGGTCCGCTGCAGTGACTGCGGCGGTACGCCCTGTAGTGCGCCGTGGCCGTTAGCGTCACGATCATGCAGACGCCATCGGATCCGGAAAGACCCCGTCTGAGGTCAGAACCCCCGCGGCCCGGCCGGCGTAAATGGCCGCCCCTCGCGCGCCGGCCTCCTCGACGGGCGAGAGTCGAAGGATGCCGAGCCTGCGACGCTTGGCATCCATCAGGGCGGCGCTGTGCGACCACCCACCCGTGACGATGATCTCGTGATGCTCACCCACGATGTCGGTCATTGAGTTGTGCAGCTTGGTGACCTCGTCGGTGGTGGCCTCGACGGCGGCCCGCCATACTTCACCCGGCGTGACGCCATCGACGAGGTTCCGAAGATGAACCGCATCACTGCCAATACCCTCGATATGGACCCGCCCTCCAGGCGCGTCCAGAGCCGCCGCATCCAGTGCAGTGAGACCGCCCTTGTCGACACCGATCGCGTTGAGTACGCGTTGCAGGGCAAGTCCACCCTCTGTGCCGGCGAGCAGCGACCAGCACCCAGGCTGGATGCTCCAGTCAGTCGTAATTCCGGCATGGGCCAGATCACGGACTTGTTCGTCCTTCAGGTATGCGGGGATGGTTCGGACGATGGCCTCCGCCATGCCACAGGAATCGACCTCGTCGCCTTCGCCGGTAGCGCCCACGCCGACGGCGGCGGCTTGGTGGTCGTGACCGGCGATTGTGAGCACCGCACCGTGCAGACGTGGGTGGGTGTCAGTGCGGGTGACACGTCCGACTGGCATGCCAGCCTCCACGACGGGCGGCATGAGATCAGGTGTTGCTCCGGACCAGCCGAGGCCCTCCGGCCACCAGTCCCGGCGGGACAAATCGAACCAGCCGGTGCGGCACGCGAGCGCGAGTTCGGTTACCTCATCGCCGCCTAAGCCGCGCGCGACCCATTCCGCGATGTTGAACCGGCGAACCGCAGTCGCCGCCGATGGTACGTGCCGCAGCAGCCAACGATGCTTCGTGATGGCCCACTGGCCGCGCAATGGCTTGCCGGTTGTCGCGGCGAACGTGTCTGCAGCGATGTCGCAGCGCAGCGCCTCGACCTCCTCGTGATCGCGGCTGTCATGCCAGGCGATGACCGGCGCAACAGGGGTCCCATCGCCGTCGACGAGGACGCCGGATTCGCCCATGCTGGTGATGCCAACAGCCGTGGCGCTTGTCGTTCCGGGGGTAGCGTCCAGTGCCGACCGAAGTGCCTCGATCGCAGCCTCGAGCAGCTCCTCCGCTGCAAGATCGACACCGTACGACGTGGTGATCCATGGCGTACTGGCGCGCCCCTCACCGACAACCTCACCTTGATCGGTGTGGACGACCGCTTTAGCCGAAGAGGTCCCCACGTCAAGGCCCACGAGAAGTGCCACGTTCAGAACCTAGCCATATGCCAGCGATGGCAACATTCTCGCTATGGGTACAGCATTCTCCTATGAGTAAAGGGGACGCCCGGCCAGCAGCACTCCTTGTCGCTGGGGCGCCAGCGTCTGGCAAGAGCACTGTTGGGGCGTCACTTGCAAGGATGCTCGGAGCGACCCTGATCGACCAGGATGTTGCGACTGGGTCCTTGCTCAGCGTCATTGAGTCTCTTGTCAACGTCGACGACATTGACGATCCACGGCTGGCGACGCTCACGCGCGCTGGCCGGTACCAGACCATCACCCACCTGGCGGAAGACAACCTTCGCGTCGGAAACACCGTGCTGCTTGTCGCTCCTTTCACCGAGGAGCGGAAGAATCTCCATGCCTGGGAAGAACTTGTTGATCGACTTCACCGAGCAGCCGGCGGAGCCGTGACAATGATTTGGCTCTATCTCAGCCGTGAGGAACTGTTGCAGCGGATGCGTGCCCGCGGGGCGGACCGGGACGCGGCCAAGCTCAGTAGGGAGCAACGATTCATCGATCAGCTCGACCTGGGACCGCCAGTCGGTCCGCACATTCCTATCCACGCTTTTGGTTCAGTCGATCAGATTGTGCGCTCGATCGTCATGCAACTAAGGGCTGACTTCGCCCTGCCATCGACGGCATAGGGCGCGAGGATCTCTCGCATGACCACCGAAACGAAGAACCGAAAGACGCTTGCAGACATCGCCTCAGACAATGGCGTGTTCGCCATCATCGCCATGGATCAGCGCAACACCCTCAGACGGATGTTCCAGGCAGTTGACCTCGACGCCAGTGAGGACGACCTACGTACCGCCAAGGCTGACGTCGCACGCGCGCTGACGCCAGCGGCAAGCGGCATCCTGCTCGACCCGACCTACGGCGTTCCCGCCGTAACCGAGGGCCAGGCTCTCGCGCCCGGCTGCGGCTTGCTCGTTGCTGCCGAACCGTCGATCCGGAACAGCTACAACGGTGAACCCCGCACGCACCGCGACCCGGACCTCAACGCTCGCTGGGTCGCCGCACAGGGCGGGGACGCCGTGAAGTTCCTGGTACAGCTGCGCGCGGATCGGCCAATCCCGACCGCCGATGAGCCCGATCTGACGCGTGAGGTCCTCGATGTCTGCCGCGAGATCATCACCGACTGCAATTCCGCAGGTTTGCCCTCCGTCATCGAGAATCTGGTCTACGCCCTCCCTGGCGAGCACCTCTCGGGCACGGCGCGGGAACACGCAATCATCGACGCCGCCACCGCACTCGACGAGCTCGACATCGACCTCCTCAAGCTCGAATATCCCGGGTCGCCGGCCTCATGCCGCCGCCTGGCGGACGCTCTGCACCGCCCGTGGGCCGTACTATCGGCCGGCGTACCTTTCGAACACTTCAGTGATGTCATCAAGATCGCATTCGACGAAGGCGGCGCTTCCGGGTTCATCGCCGGTCGGTCAATCTGGCGGGAGGCGCTGCCTCTTAAAGGCGCGGAACGCCGACACTTCTTAGACAGCGTCGCTCGTCCTCGGCTGGACGACCTCGTGGCCGTGGCCGACCAGCGCGCTACCCCGTGGACTGAGGCCACGAGGTAACGACGAACTGAGCCAGCTGCCAGATGGTGGCTCACTCCACCTGTACGCCGCGATATAACGATCCGGTCCTGCTGGGCACCGGATTGTCATCGGCCCTTGACACGATGCCTGAACAAAGCGAAAACATGACAACAGCCGAGTTCGCCCGAACCCTCCGTTTACTGGCACTTGTCCTCAGCTATTGAGGGGATCTCACACCATGACGACACCTAGTACAACCCCACCTACAACTCCGCCAGAGGCAACACCCGCAACGCCGCCGAAGGCAACGCCGAAAACAGGTACGCCCATCTTGGAGGCTCGCGGATTGAGTCGCAGCTTCGGTCACGTGCGGGCCTTGAACAACGCCGACTTCGACATCTATCCGGGCGAGGTCGTCGCGCTCATCGGCGACAACGGTGCGGGCAAATCAACCATAGTCAAGGCCTTGACGGGCAACCTCGAGCTGGATTCGGGGGAGCTGTTCTTCGAGGGCAAGCCCGTAACAATCACTAGCCCCGAACAGGCATCTGCGATGGGCATGGAAGTCGTCTACCAGGACCTGGCGCTGGCCCCCCACCTCAACCCCGTCCAGAACATGTTTTTGGGCCGGGAGATCCCTCGGAAGGGGATCCTTGGCCGCCTGGGATTCATGGACGAAAAGGCGATGCGGGCAAAAGCGAAAGCAGGCTTCGAGGAACTCGGAGGCACGGTCAGGTCATTTACTGCTCCCGTAGGTTCCATGTCGGGAGGGCAACGTCAGCAAATCGCCATTGTCCGCGCGATCACTTGGGCCGACAGGCTCGTGTTCCTCGATGAGCCCACCGCTGCCCTCGGTGTGGTGCAGACCAAAAACGTGCTCGAGACCATCAAGCGGGTGCGGGACAAGGGCATTGCAGTGATCTTGATCTCCCACTCGATGCCCGAAGTGCTGGAGGTAGCTGACCGGATTCAGGTCATGCGACTCGGCACCCGAGTAGCGACCCTGCCATCTGAGGGCACCACGGTCGAACAACTGGTCGGCGCCATGACCGGCGCCCTGGACTTCAGCAAGGAGAAACTCGCATGAGCGTCGTCACTCCCCCCGAGGAAGAGGCCGTCGTCGATACGGAAGAACCTCAGCCCTCGCTGATCAAGAGGATCACGAGCTTGCAATCAGTGTGGATCCTCGGCGTCCTCCTGGTGATCGTTGCGTTTTTCACTGTCACGGCTGGCGGCAAGTTCTTTTCCGCCAGCAACTTCTCACTCATCTCGCAGAACATTGCCGTCTGGGCCGTTCTCGGGGTGGGGATGACCTTCGTCATCATTACGTCGGGCATCGACTTGTCGGTCGGCTCGGTACTCGTCTTCTCCTCAGTTGTCGCAGCGAAGGTGATGGAGGGGATTGGCGGCGACAGCTGGGGGACTGCTGCGATCGGCATAGTGGCCGCGCTCGTCACCGGAGGCCTCTGGGGATTGTTGAATGGATCCTTGGTGGCCAAGGCGAAGATCCCGCCCCTGATTGTGACGCTGGGAACGCTCTCGATAGCCCTCGGGCTGGCTCAGGTGATCACCGGTGGTATTGACATACGGTCGGTGCCGGGAGCACTCACCGACTTCAACACCTACATCAAGATTCTTGGCATCCCATCGCTGCCGTTCGTCGCACTCGTGGTGGTTATCATCGGCGGAATCGTCCTCCACAAGACCAGGTTCGGCCGCTACACCTACGCCATCGGATCCAACGAGGAGGCCGCCCGCCGGGTCGGTGTCCATGTCGAGCGCCATTTGATCATGGTTTACGCAATGATGGGAATGCTCGCCGGACTAGGCGCCGTTCTCGCCCTCGCCCAGTTCGGCACCACGACGATCGCCGGGCAGTCACTGACGAATCTCAACGTCATCGCAGCAGTTGTCATCGGCGGCACGTCAATCTTCGGTGGTGAGGGTTCTATGTTCGGCACCGTTGTGGGGCTGTTCATTCCCGCCGTTCTTCAGGCCGGATTCGTGATCATCGGCGTGGAGCCCTTCTGGCAGGGGGTTGCCGTCGGCATCGTACTCGTCGCGGCCGTCTGGGTGGACCAGTCCCGTCGTGCCGCCGCTTTACGTGGTGCGGCACACGTCAACCCAATTCTCGCCATGTTCCGTCGCAACACTGCAGCATCAGACAAGTGAAAGGAATACCAGTGAACCGCACCACCGCCCTCACCGCGGCCGGGTTGCTCCTCGTGGCGCTGCCCCTGGCAGCATGCACGAGTTCCAAACCGGCCGAACCAGCACAGCAAGCACCGTCAGCAGGACAGTCCGCAGGCGGCGCGAGCTCCGCACCGACGGGCCTCGCATCGTCGATTGCGGCACCAGCAAAGGCGAGTAAGAACTACAACCTGCAGTTCATCCAGGGAGTGGCTGGCGATGAGTTCTACATCACGATGAATTGCGGCATGCAAGCCGAGGCCGCCAAGCTAGGCGTCTCGGTCAAACCCCAAGGCCCGCAGAAATTCGACCCGACACTGCAAAAGCCGATTCTCGACTCAGTCGTCGCCGCCAAACCGGACGCCATCCTGATCGCACCCACTGACGTGACGGCGATGCAGGCGCCGCTCAACGCAGCCGCTCAGGCGGGGATCAAGATCGTTCTCGTCGACACCACCGTGAAAGACCCCTCGATCGCCGTGTCCGCAATTGCATCGGACAACGAGGGGGGCGGAAAGGCCGCCTTCGAGGCCATCAAGCAGCTCAACCCGAACGGTGGCAAGGTGATGATGATGTCGGTGGACCCCGGCATTTCCACTACTGATGCGCGGGCGAAAGGCTTTGAAGACGCCGTGAAGGCGGACCCAAAGTTCACGTACGTCGGCATCCAGTACAACCATGACGATCCGGCCACCGCGGCCAATCTGATGGGCTCGGCGCTGCAAAAGGACCCAGACATTGTTGGAGTGTTCGCTACCAACCTGTTCTCCGCCGAAGGCACCGCGACCGGCGTAAAGCAGGCTGGCAAGCAGGCGCAGGTCAAGATTGTTGGCTTCGATGCCGGCCCAAACCAGGTTAAGGACCTCAAACAGGGAACGGTTCAGGCTCTGGTGGCCCAAGAGCCTGGAGTGATTGGGCAGTACGGCGTAGACGCTGCTGTGACCGCCCTGGACGGGGGGCAAGTTGCGCCCAAGGTCCAAACCGGCTTCACCATCATCACCAAAGACAACGTCGACGGTGAAGCAGCCGGCGCCGTCTACAAGTCCAGCTGCTGAACTTCACGGGTGGGGGCCGACGACGACATGCCGGCCCCCACCGGACCGGATCCGCACGCGTACCGTATAGCCACGAGTGCCAACGGACATTGGGCGGAAGGAGCTGTTCTGGTCTCGAATGTGCAGCAGCCTTTCGTCCGCCTCGAGTCCGTTTCGAAGTCGTATCGCAGCGGTTCTTCCAAGCTTGAGGTGCTGGACGGGCTCGACCTGGACTTGCCACAAGGTGAGACCACAAGCCTGGTTGGCCGATCTGGAACCGGGAAGTCCACGCTTCTTTCGCTGATTGCCGGGCTTATGAGTCCCGATACCGGACATATCCATATCGGCGGCCAGCAGCTGGATCAGCTGGATGACGACAGCCGGGCGAGCCTTCGCGCGGAGCGAATTGGCTTTGTCCTCCAGTCCGACAATCTGATTCCCTTTTTGACCGCCGTTGAGAACGTGGAGCTGGCTATGGGCTTCGCGGCTGGGCGCCATTCCACCACGCGAGCTCGAGAACTCCTGACTGATCTTGGCCTCGCACATCGTATGGATCATCTGCCGCGGCAGCTGTCTGGCGGAGAGTCGCAGCGGGTCGCCGTAGCAGTGGCTCTGGCCAACGAGCCCGATCTGCTCCTCGCCGACGAGGTGGTCGGCCAGCTGGACTCAAGCACTGCGGGCGAGGTCATGGAGTTGATCTTCACGGCCTCACGCGAGCGCAACCTCACAGTCTTGTATGTGACACATGACGAGCAGCTGGCCCGGCAGGCTCACCGTTCGCTGCGGCTCACCGACCGCAAGGTCGTTCCGGCATGAGCATGGACGCTTCCATCGCCGTCGCCTCGGTGATTGTCGAGCACCAGACAACGAGCGGACCAGTTCGGGCCCTGGACGGGGTCTCGTTCAGCGTCGAGAGCGGATCCAGCATCGCGATCACCGGTCCCAGCGGCGGTGGGAAGTCGACCCTGCTCGGGGTTATCGGAGGACTCGCCCGGCCAACTTCAGGCAGCGTACGGATCGGGGATTCCCAGATCTCAGACCTATCCGAGCGTGATCGCTCCGACTTTCGACGAAGTCACATCGGCTTCGTCTACCAGGCGGACAACCTGCTTCCGTTCCTCACCCTGATAGAGAACGTGGGACTCCAGCTGGCGCTCAATGGACAGGCATCGGGAGCTGGAAGATCGCTTGCCGTGCTCGCCGAACTCGGCCTTGCTGGCCTGGCCTACCGACTCCCCGACCACCTCTCGGGCGGGCAGCGACAGCGAGCCTCTGTGGCTCGCGCGATAGTGCACCAGCCGGAGATCATTCTCGCTGACGAACCCACGGGCGCCCTAGACACCGGCAACGCTGTCGGCGTCATCGACCTGCTGCTCGGGATGCAGCGTGAGATCGGCGCCACGTTGATCATGGTGACCCATGATCGCGACGCCGCCAGCCGGCTGGATCGGCAGATCCACCTCCGCGACGGACGCGTCTCATGATCGGTCGCTACGTCTGGCGCGACCTGCGCCGCAACCCACGACGCAGCCTCACCGCCCTCGCAGGCATGACCCTCGGTATCGGTCTGTTCTCGGCCGTTTTGTTCTTTATCGACGGTTCGTCGGCGACCATGACCGCGCGTGCCATCGCTCCCATACCGATCGACATGCAGCGGGTTCTGTCGGATCCGCTGGGCAATAAAGTGCGCTTGACCGAACAGATCAGTCCGGAACGGCTCGAGCCCGGCCAGCGCGGGCAGGTCACGCTCGTCTTGTCCAATAACAGTTCCCACCCGGCCAACGAGGTCGTCATCAGAGATGAGCCGGCCCCTCCCCTGAGCTACGTGCCCAACTCGATGACCATCGACGGCTCACGAATGCGCGACCCGGCCGGTGAATTCCCGCTCGCTCAGGGCGAGGCCAAACTCGGCCTCAACTTGGGAACTGTGCCCGCCGAGGCCAAGGTCACGCTGACGTACAACGTGGTAGCGGACTCGGCCGTCGAGTCAGTGCCCGCCCTGGGCCCGAGCGCGAGCTTTTCTAGCCGTGAGATCGGCGTTCCGGTCAAGGCCAACACCTCCGAACCGCTGAGTCTTGATGAGCTGACGCGTCGGATCGGCCAGATCCCAGGCGTGGCGCGGGCAGAGCCACTGTCATTCGTCGATCTCGACCCCGGCTCCCTGGCTGCCGGCCCCAAGCAATCTCCCGAGGCGGCTCGCGTTTTCGGACTGGACAAGCGATACATCGAGCAAGACCCAACCATCCGGATCGTTAACGGGTCTTACGAACCGGACGCTGCGCTGCTTAGCGCGGAGGCCGCACGGGCTTTGTCCATCAATCCCGGGGGCGTCATTGACGTACGCGTGCCAGGGATGAGTGACCCGCTCAGCGTGCGCATCAGCGGTATCACCGACGTATCACGGGCGAAGTCCCTCTTCTACAGCCGGGAAGGAAAACAGCTCGAGCAGTTCGTCTACGTACGCAACAGCGTGATCGTCGGACCTGAGGTTTTCGCCAAAACGATCGTGCCGGCCTT
>Ga0207428_10005949_pt1 | contig 11297 bp, 13 predicted proteins | sample RhiMethybrSRZTD1_FD_187600 | JGI IMG/M metagenome (GOLD analysis project Ga0207428, IMG submission 187600) | Populus rhizosphere microbial communities from Tennessee, USA - Rhizosphere MetaG P. TD hybrid SRZTD1 (SPAdes) (version 3) | ecosystem: Host-associated > Plants > Roots > Rhizosphere >... | reverse complement strand
AAATGATCTTTCAGCATAGGAGATAAGAACTCATTTTATAATAAAACGCAGGTGGGCCGCTTATCCGGGTGAGATGTACGGCTCCACCAGGCGCTCTACATTAAAAACGTAGAGGTTTACCATGCAAAACGACGATATAAAAATCATTCTGATAAATGATAACAATTTATAAAATTGTTACTAAACTCTGTCATTTACCTTTTCTACTTTTTTAATTGAAACCATTATGTCACCTTTCTCGAATTCTTTAATCATTTCGCGTAAGGCTAGCGGTATCCAAATGATGCGATTATCACCCATTTTTGAAATCTTGGCCTTAAACGTTAATTCATCATTCACAATTTTTACTATTCCCATACACTATATTTTAGTCTATAGCGTTATATATAGCAATCTATATATGAGACCATAGTTATAACTATAGTATGAGCCAATCGTGTGTAAAAAGAATGTATCTTTTGCAAGACCCGTATGATTTTTCTCTAATACTTTTCAGATTATTATAACAGAATCTAATTCTACAAGCCTTAATCTTCTACTATAAGAATCTTCTACAGAATGAAAGCAAGAGTTCTACTAGTAGCAACCTCCTTGATAGTAGGCTTTTCAATGATCACACTGGCGGAGCCAAATTTGATTACTCAAACATATGCACAGAGCGATAACAAATCGGAAAAAATGAAAATGACAAATATGAGTAACGTATCTGCGGCTCCAGGCAAAATTCCTTCAATGTCAACGCCTGGCGAAAAAACATTATACATCTTTACATCAGAAGTTGAAAACGTCAATGAGACCAAATTAAAAGTTGCAGGGGATTCATTCTCATTACCTACTCTTGTTGTAAATAAGGGAGATTTTCTATAATGTCAATGATGTAAAAACAGAAAGACACTCATTTACTATAGGCGATCCATATAAAGTAGATATCGACCTAGGATTTGCTCAAAACGGAAACGCAACATTCACTGCAGACCAATCAGGTCTATTTACTTTTTACTGTAGATATCACTTGCCCGTTATGACAGGGCAGCTGCTAGTACTACCATAGTACGGCCACTTTCCTTTTTTTCTTTTATTTTAGATTATATCTTTTTAAAGATATTCTTAATGTTACCTTCTAAGAATACAAAAGTTTCTTATAGCGATTAAATGAATAAGCAAACAAATATTAGCAACTGATGGGATGAGTTTTGATTGAAGACTGAACAAGACACAACCAATATCCCACCAGTCGCGTGTTTAGACGTTGTGAGCCTAGTGCTCACCGGATTATATAATGCCTTTGGTAGTAAGTCCTAAAAGTTTTGAATAGTAGAAAGTGATCAGAATTATGAATACCTTAATTGTATCACTATCTTAAATCTAGCTGATTTTATTTATTCTTGTGCTTTCTCTAAGATTCTATTGGTAACAATAAATAACAAAATTCATTCTTCCTCCAAGAAATTATAAAACGATTAAAACTCAACATAATTTAGGCTATAGTATATCTTTCTAAAACTAAAAACTTTTTATTGATGTTATGTTGCACTCTAAACAAATAACTGGTTGGATTTTGTGTTTAGGCGAATCTGAACAAGAAACGACCAATGATCCAACCAGTCCAACGCCTGCAAGCGTTATACTATTATCCACAACAAATTATAAAACTATTATGTTTAGGTAATAGAAAATCGTTTCAGATTACGTTTAGATAATAGAATATCCTTTCAAACTTAATCTTAAAGCATCTAGAGTATCTCATGATATCTTTGAATCTAAAATGAATAATCGGGATTTTTTTATTTGTGAAATTTTAGACTCTAAAATGGATTTATTTGTGAAATTTTAGACTCTAAAATGGAATTATAGATAAAATCAACGAAATCGATTCTGCAATAGAAGCCGATCCATTACATAGTGAATTAAGAATTCTAGATTGGATATTTTATATTTTTCTAAGTTTGTAGTAACAAAATAAAAAGAATTTAACTTATTCCTTCAATAGTTCTGTTGATCGCAACGGTATTTGGTGCAAGTGCAACGAACACATTCGCCGATGACCCATTCAAAAACATAGTGGGCAATGACGATGATACTTTCCCTGTTGGCTTTGTTGACAAGATAAAGGTTATTTACTATTCCCATTGAATGATGAAAGATTAGTAATATACCATTCTTCTTGTTCTTCATGTAAGAGCATATCTTTTCCGTGTTTCAATTTCGACCATCCTCTGCAAAATTTTTTCCAATTCCTTTGAGTTAACAGATTTATAGCCATCCAAGAAATCGCCAAAAAATTCAGTATAATAGCGTTGATAGGTGCTGTTCAGAATTTCCTTGAATAATCTTATGTCCATAGCTTTGTCTTCTCTACGTGTTGAATGGAAAGAGAGTCCCATATCTATCATCGTAATTTTTCTATTTACAATGAAATTCGCTGGTGTAAGGTCCCCATGTATTATGTTGAACAAATGAAGGGTAGAAACGAACCTTCCGATCTCATTACAAATTGATGATGTTAATACTTTACTTGCTCTTGTTCCAGAAATATATTCCATGACTATCTCAGCACGAAAGGGATCTACGAAATAAATATATGGTGTTCTTAATCCAAATTCTTTTGCCAGTGTAATCATCTTAGATTCGCTGATGGTTCTCCTCCTTCTCAGGTCGTCATCAAGCACCCTATGTCGATATATTTTTGGAATTCTAATTTTCGATATTGCCTTTTTATTATACCATTTAGTCAAGTAAATGTTTGATTCGGCTCCTTTGAACAACAGTTCGACATAATAGTGCAATGATAATATATCCAAAGTCTGGAAATAAAAATATGGCACCACAAATAGACCCTAATCCGGGAGAAAAATTAGTTCTTGAAGAAGATTGCTCGGAAATAAAACTTGGTAGTGGAATTTTAAGTTTAACCAATCAAAGGATTATTTTTGAAAAAACAGAAGGAAATCTTAGCACTTTAAATAAAAAGATGGGAAATGTTTTATTGAACACGACGTTAGATAGAGTAGGTAAAGTCAATTCTGAAGGCTTCATACTTACGAAGGTCGTAGTAGAAATAGATGATACAAAATATAAATTCAGTGTATTTAGCACTCAGAAGTGGGTAAAAGAAATAGAAACCCAAAAAGGATTATTCAAAGAGGATTAGTAGACGAATAGAATCAATTAGGTATAGTACTCAAGCAATTTACTAGAATGCATTCCTTCTGATCATACTACCTGAAACTGTTAATGAGAAGATATCATCAAGAATAATATTGGTAACTGCATCTTTTTCTAGGTCTTACTAAATTCAATCAAAAGTGTGGATGGAATTTGGTTCCATCTTCGGCTTAATATCGATTTGGCTTGGGGGATTTGATCATCATTGATTTGTTTACTATTGGCTCATATTCATACGCATATCCATCTTAGTCTTGTTACCCATATGGGACATCATCTTCATGATATCAGCTTTGACTGGAATGATACCGTATATTGGTGTATCACCGAAGTGATTCTTCGTTTTAGTTGCGTCTAGTGATAATGTAATAACGTGATTGTTCATTACTTTTATTTCAATTGGTACTTCTTTAACGGGCCCTTCCTTTAGCGTTATTGTGACCGTTCCCTTATACGAAGTGGTATTGCCTTCACTGCTAATATCACTCAGTGAAAAGTTAGATATTGCATGTTTATGCATTGCAGAGCCATCTAACATGGCCATATAGAACCATGAATCAAACTTCGCTGGATTTGTCTGATTGAAACTATCTTTTGTTTTATTTAGAATATTTGTGACCCAATGTCCGGAAAGAACCCATCCAGGTTTCCCTTGATCGTTATTTTGAATGCTTGAGATACCTCCAAAGACCATATCCTTGTGATCCTGCCATTTGTTTGGGATTGCTTCACTAATATTCAGAGACGGTATCGCTATAGTTATGCTTCCTGTTACAAGTACCAGTGTCGTAAACAGAAAGACAGACTTTCGAAAAGAATGTTTATTCAACATATGATACATAAACTCACAAATTATTAAAAGCTACCGGATTTAGGTTCTGTTAACTTGATAGGTGATAGTAATAGGTATTATCAGTGCCCGAAATAAAATCGTGCCAACTCCGTAGAATATGGTGAAGTAACTCGAAATTTTGTGTTAATAGTATTCATAATCTAGTTTCTCCACAAAACATCCACACTATCGACTCTCCATGATTGGTTGACAAAGGAATTAGGTATATCTACAAAATTTTTTGATTTCAAACAAGACAGTATTCCAGTCCAAGCTATTTGTACTCCATTGTCGCCTGCAAATGAAATCGGACATGAATTGAACTTTACTTTATGTCTTTGGCATGCAAGACTGAGCATATGGGAAAGTTCTTTGTTTGCAGATACACCACCAACTACTAGTAGTTCTCTTTTTTCAGTAGCAGAGAGAGCTCTCTCAACAGCTTCAGTTATCATGGCAAATGCAGTCTCTTGAATTGAATAACACATATCTTCGTACCTATATTTATTAGTTGAAATTAATCTCTTAGCAGCAGATAGTATACCTGAGAAAGTAACATCATTACCCTTTATTGAATATGGTAAGGAGATATAATTTTTAGATGAGTTATTTGCTAGCTTTTCTATCTCTGAACCACATGGTGAAGCTAATCCTAGGTGTCTGCCAAATTGATCGAGAAGTTGTCCTAATGTGATATCTAAAGTTTCTCCTATAACACGCCATCTTCTGTTGTTAAATACCAGTATCATAGTATGGCCTCCTGAAACTAAAAGGACTAAAGAATCAACACCACCGGTTAGGGTCATCCCAAGTTCAATATGTCCTAATGCATGATTTATTGGGATTAATTTTTTATCATAAAATGAAGATATAGATCGAGCAATGACAGCGCCAATCCTCAAACATGGTCCAAGACCCGGACCAGCAGAATAGGCAACAATGTCTAGGTCCTTGTATTTAATTTTAGATGATTCTAAAGATTGTTTGAGTACGTTTATTGCCACCGAAGCATGATGACGAGCTGCCTCTCTGGGATGGATTCCTGATCCGTCAGCAGCTTTGAAACTATCTCTAACGTCAGAAAGAATATTAGGATATTTTTCATGATCCGAGTACTTTATTACAGAACAAGCAAAAGTGTGTGCCGTACTTTCTATTCCAAGACATAACATTATAATTACTTCCTGCTTGTTGCAGAGACAATTTTAACTACGTCATTATTTTTTAATATGTGATCAGCTCCCAATCTCCTTTTTGTTCTTACATCAATGGCGAAAAGGAAGCCTTTTCCCAATTCATCATGTATAACATGGGCTAAGTCCTTTGCAGTTGAGTCCTCATTTAGTAAATAAGCTTCCGGAAGAATATTGCCTTTTTTATCGGTTAACTTTGACTCATCTTCGACAGGATAGACAACTATCTTCTTTAGCAGATCAAAACAAGCTACATTTAATATTTCTTGAACTCCAGTTGAACCATATTTTTTAATAAAACTTGAGACAATTTGAAGTGCGTACCTCTGTTTTTCGCTTAATTGCATATTTTCTTTAATTTCAAATGAATCGTCTCCTGGAAGATAATGTAAGAACCCATTCTTTGCAGCTTTTCGTAATAACACTTCTAACTCTGAAGTACAAGGTATTACATGAGTGTATTTTTCCATGATTTTTTCCAGATTGTTTTGAGATGTCAAAAGGTCTGCCTTGTTAGCTGCAATAACTACAGGTTTTTCGATCCTTCTTATACTTTGACAAAAGTTGAATAATTCCTGCTCTGTCCAAGATCTAATTTTCTTGTTATGTAGATTGAATTTGTTCAGTACCTTATCTATAGTCGATTCTGTGACTGCCAACCCCGATAATCTTTTTTTTAATATTTGAGCTGTATTAAGCCCTGAAGAATCAAGCTCTCTAATGTGATCCCAATCTCTTTTAATAATTGAAACAAGCCATAAATCAAATTCATCATCTACAAATCTTACGTCTTCAAGTGGGTCGCCCGTACCTGGTGTCAACGGCCTTCCTTCAAAGTCAGTTGAACCTGAGATATCAATAACGTGTATAAGGGCATCGGCTTGCCGTGCATCATCTAGGAATTTGTTTCCAAGCCCTTTTCCCGCATGAGCTCCAGGGACTAGACCGGCAACATCAATTATTTGAATCGGTATATACCTTATTCCATCAACGCAAATAGAATGAACTGGATTATCCTTCACCCCAAACTCTGTACACACGCATTTTATTCTCACGTGGCAAATTCCAAGGTTAGGTTTCACTGTTGTGAATGGATAATTTGCAATGTTGACAATGTTTTCTGTTGATGCAGAAAAAAAGGTAGACTTGCCTACATTTGCCTTACCAATTAACCCTATGAGCACTTGGTAACTTTATTATAATTCATAAATTAATGTTTTGAGTGGGATTCGACCTCATCAAAAATCATATTTGCTTAAACACAAAATTTAATTTCTCTTCAGATCATAATATTGATACTTGGCCGGCATTTTCGCAATTGCAAATTATACAGCTAACAGAGAAACCCTGATTTCGTATTTCATTAATTCATTGCAAATGCTTCAACATAGAGGCAAGGCTTATTGGAAAATAATTATAGATAATTTGGTTTCGAGTGGTATTGGACCATTCCCTGGTGATGGATCAATTCTAAAGCTAGTGGATAATAACAGTAACATTCAACATATGCTAGGATTGGGCTATTTATCTAAGAGAACTCCAAGATTTAAAAGTATGAATAAAGTAAATATGATTCTTGATGGTTTCTTTGTAGACATTGAAAAATTACATCTCCACCCCCTTATAGGGAATGCTTCAAGTGCTGACTCGCTATACAAGATTTATTGCATTTTCAAAAAGCTGCTGATAGACAATGAAAATCCTGAAAAGGCTTGTGAATTTTTGGATAGACATCTAAGAGGAAATCTTACTATGATGTATGATGGAAAAACATATTCATATAGAGATTCTACTGGTTTTAAACCACTTGTAAGCGGTACCGACAAAAACAAATCAATCTCTATAATAGCTTCAGAAAATTCGCTTCGCATTCCGTTTCCAAAAATGAATTTTCAAGATATAGGGCCAGGACAGTTAATCAAAATGGATACTGAAATTGGACAGGAAAAGATACTATCACTTCCCACGACCAGGACAATGATAGATCCATTTGAATTCATACGAGAATCTCATGTTACTGCAACTATAGGTGGAAAGGGAATTTATGAAGTTAGAAAAAAAATTGGAAAAGTACAGGCAGATTTTCTTTCAAGATATACTGACATTGATATAGAAGCAGCTTATGCAGAACCCGATTATCCCAGACCAATGACACTAGGTTTTAGTGCAGAGTATCGGAATCACCTTCCAAAATTTGACTTGGGTGAGGCTATAATCAATGATAGATACGATGATTCTGATCGCATGATTGATTTTTCCGAAAATATTAGTAAGAATAAAATGATAACTTCTGGAAAATCCTTAAAATACATCCTTAAACATAAAATTAGTCAGAAAAAGATTGGTCTGATTCAGGGTACAATTCAAACCGGAATAACTACCAAAGAATCTATTTATTATTTAAGAAAGGTTGGTGTTGGATCAGTTTCTGTTATCGTTAGCTACGTTCCTACAGTAGATGGACGCCAAGCAGGCCTTTATACGCAAAATAGAGAATTGATTGCTCATAAATACATTGGACAAGTAGCATCTCTCGAGGAATTAAATACCAGGATTTCCAAAGAGTTGGGTGCGGATAAAGTATTTTACAATTCTCCTTATATTCTCTCTAAAGGTATCGGAATTTCAGAATATAACTTATGGTTTCCTGAATGGGTTCGATTCTTAGAGTATGACAAAAAATGACATTTAAACGCGATGTTGATCTAAATCATTGGAAGAGTGATCCAATTAAGAAAATTACAATCCTGAAAAAACAAGCTGTAGATGGCATAAATATTAATAAGTTTGAAATTAGACAATATGTACATGACTGTTCCCTGCAAGGGGATCATACAATTTACACTATTTATATGGAAACCGACAATAATAATATTGAAACAAAGTATAATCAGGGAATTCAAATGAATAATAATAATATTGAGAACATAGCACTGTGTATTACAAACCTAAATGGGGTTTATTCAACGATAAACCGCTTACTAATAGAAATTAAGAAATAGTTTACAATTTAAGGGAGGCTATTGCAAAACGCAGAGAAGTCATTTTTTCTTCTCCTTAATATCAATTGGTATCCCTATCGCATAAAGCAAAATTATAAGTATCCATTCTATCATATAATTTCTATCTATGTTTCACATTCTTCCCTTAAATTTGAAAAAAGTTCTGGATCTAATTTTGATTCTCGCTCTAGTAACAGCCTCCTATTTGATTCTTCGGATCGTAATGGATCATTAAAGCAGATTCGAACTAATTCATTATCTGAAAAGTGGTAAACAGTTTGCTGACTTCAGGAGTTTGAATTCTATTAGTCTATCATTTACGTCTTATATTTAATAGCATTATTCGAGGTACTCCGTTTACTTCGAGATGCCGTACTCCGGTGGGATTCTCTACTCATTCGCTCCTAGTCCCACCGGTATTCACTAAGATTATCTTGTAGTTTGTTGTGGTTTATTCACTGACTAGAAGTCGCTAGAACCGGCTGCACTAAATTTGCTGCCTTTGAAACTTATGATGTCGGGCCTGTCATTAATCCACTTTAAGAATTCCAAATTAAGTGTATTGCTTACTACCATTTTTGTGCCGGATAGATAAAAGGAAGGAGTCATTCCAGTCTTGTCAACGACCTCCTGACGAATTGCTTTCGTGTCCTGCCCAGGTTTTAGGATAACCTCTAGTGTGTAGATGTGATTCTCATTGGCATTCCTGTCAAATATGAGAGAGACAATCAGCAAAGGATCAACTTTAGAAAATACTTTTTTTAAAGCACTATCAAGTATGTTGAATTTATTTACGACATCTTCAACTTCATTCTCATTGGCATTCCTGTCAAATATGAGAGAGACAATCAGCAAAGGATCAACTTTAGAAAATACTTTTTTTAAAGCACTATCAAGTATGTTGAATTTATTTACGACATCTTCAACTTCACTCATTAGAGATTTTTCAAGAAACTCCCTTATAAAATAAGACACCCCCTCTCATTTGCACAAGACGGAGAGAGTGGAACTAGGTATCTGTATAAACCTATGCTTCATACAAAGAGGACACTTAAACCTCTTGCTATCTATCTTATCTTAACTCTTCTTATCAAGTAGGACGTAATATTCTGATTTATGACAATTTTATCTAAAGACTTTGATTCGTATAGGATACATCGCAATCACTGGTTTTGAATCTGTGGGCGAACAGGAACCATAGTGAAGATTTGTTAGATGGTTTAAGAGAGTCTAAAAGGTTACCAACCAGGACTCATCATCATTGAATGACCATAGTCGAAATCACGTCCCATCATGGACATGCCGTGACCTCCGCTATTCATTCCTTGATGCAACATCATCAGTGCTTCGAATCCAGATAATTCTCGCGAAACTAGAATTTTACCGTTTGATGGATCAATTATTACTTTATGTAATTTGCCATTGGAATCTACAATTGCCACAACGTAAACAAGATATCCATTTTCATCACTAACGTGAGCGGATACAGCATGAGAATTATTCCCAATACTTTTTTCTGCTGCGCCGGAGGCGTCACTCAAACTGGTTTTTATCTGTGAGGCGATTGCTTTTGCAATAGCCGACATAAAGTCGATTGACCCTGTTATATTTTCACCTTTAGTATAGTTCAGACCTGAGCCCATAGCCATTTTCCCCTTATTCATCATATCGGGACTGCCCATCATTTGACCCGATACAGTTTCTGTCGTCAAAATGGTTGAAGTGGTGGCAAATAGCAGTGTAAAGAGAACAGAAGTTATGCAGAAATATATTTTGTTCCTATGCATAGTAGTAATATTTTTTAGCCCACCAGTTCTTAAGTATTGCTTAAATAAGATCCTGAAATCTTATTTACTTTCTAGCGGATGCCGTATGACCAATAGGGGTATTCCAATACTGGGGTCTGAATTTATTGACATGTGATAATCTCACCTTCTATACTTATCCGTAGATGGTCTAGACATTTCGCACGCTAGTAAGTCCCCCTTCAGTCCCAGCTTCATGAAATTGGCGACCTGCCAGTTTTAATAATTCAGTGAATCCTCAACTATCTCGAGAATATTTCCTTTTTTTAGTTCTGCTTTAATATCTGAATCTTTCTCTGTTTGTATCCTTACTAATATTCACCATCACTCTTTTTGATATCTATCTTTTGGTTAGATCAGTTGGATAACAGAGGGATAGTCATTTCACTACTAATACGGGACAATGTGAATATGTTACCACTCCATTAGCAACGCTCCCCAGCAATATTTTTTTTAATCCAGTCACACCTCTGCTCCCAATGACAATCATATCTACTTTATTGTCCTCCGCATATTCTACAATCTCTTTTACGACTGATGTGTATTTAATAAGGACTTCCGTCTTAACGCTCACATTATTTTCTGTTGCCTTTTGTTTCACCTTGTCTACTACCTCCCGCTGTGCTTTTTCCATTTCATTCGATTCAATTTCCTTCATCCTGCCAATATTCGCATACTCGAATTGACTATATGGGACAGGAGAGACGATATATAATACAATCAGTTCTGCACCATTTCTTTTAGCAAAGTCAATAGCATAGGTGCTGGCGTTGAAGGATGGATCAGAACCATCTACTGCAACTAGTATCTTTGAGATAGACAATAATAACTAATGAGAATCATTATTTTATTAATTTTTCATGATTAAATCGAAATAGGAAATACTTAATCATGTCAACAAGGCTTAATTTGAAGGGGTATAATATCAAATAAAAAGTTGTGTGTTATACGACATATGAAATAAAATGTGTTGATATACTGAACTTTACATGAAATGAAATTCGGATAATTCGGATAACGATGGGGTTGCGCGAAATGATTAAGGATTTCGACAAGGGGGATATATTAGTCTCGATTAAGAAAGCAAAAAGTAAAAAAAAGTAAAAATTTCATGAATTCAATAGGTTTTAATCCTATTCCAAGCCTTCGATAGAGTTGATGAACAGTAAACTTATTGTACTTTCCTTAATAGTGGTAACGATAATAGTGGCTGTAACAATGACTTTATATGCATGGGCTGTTACCGTCAAGAACTATTGTTACGATCAGGTTGGTGATGGTCATGATTGTTTTGAGACTA
>Ga0207428_10005948_pt1 | contig 11297 bp, 9 predicted proteins | sample RhiMethybrSRZTD1_FD_187600 | JGI IMG/M metagenome (GOLD analysis project Ga0207428, IMG submission 187600) | Populus rhizosphere microbial communities from Tennessee, USA - Rhizosphere MetaG P. TD hybrid SRZTD1 (SPAdes) (version 3) | ecosystem: Host-associated > Plants > Roots > Rhizosphere >... | reverse complement strand
CGTGGGGGAGCGGCGCCTCGAGGGACCGTCGGCTCTTCAGGACGGGGACCGCGTGCGCCTCGGCAGCCAGCTCCTCGTGTTCCGCCGCGCCGGCGCGGCCGCGCCCACCTGGACGGAGAGTCCGTCCCCGCGCATGGGCGAGTGATCCTGATTTCTGCAGACGGCGGAAGATGGCACCGCCCTTGCTAGATCGACGCTGGAGAGGCCAAGGTCCGCGCCGGCAAGGTGTGATGTTGTTCTGACCAGGGGACGCGGGGTCCTCATCCGATGACGCCGCCCATCGAAGGAGCCTGGGTTTGAGACACCAATACCTCGGCGCCGTCGCCGCTCTGACCGCGCTCACCGCCGCCGGTTGCGCCTCGACGCCCGACGGCGCCATCTCCACCAGCGCCTCGTCCGTGAGTGCGCCGGCCGCGCTGGACGGACCGACGTGGCGGCTCACGTCGATCGATGGCCACCCCGCCCTCGCCGGCGTCCGCGTGACCGCGGTTTTCGCGAGCGACAGCGATCGCGTGGCCGGGTCCGCCGGCTGCAATCAGTATTTCGGACGGGCGGCCGTCGAAGGCGAGCGGATCGAGGTCGGCGGCCTGGGCGCGACCAAGATGTTCTGCACCACCGACGGGGTGATGCCGCAGGAGGCGGCCTACCTGTCGGCGCTCGGTCAAGCCACGGTGTACAGCGTGGCGGGCCGGCAGCTCTTCCTGGGCCCCGTCTCGGGCGCCGTCTCGCTCGTCTTCGACGCCGAGTAGGGCCAGCCTGAGGTAGTCTCCGCCTCGTGGCGGATACCACCAAGACGTTCTCACTCAAGACGTTCTTCTCGCCGGCCCTGGTCCGGCGGCTGGCCGCCGACCTCACGCGCGCCCACGCGGCGTTCCCACAGAAGCGGTTCGTCCAGCGCGCGTGCTCCGGGCTCGACGAGCTGGAGCTGCTCGACCGGGGCCGTCACATCGCGAAGGTCCTCGCCGACTGCCTGCCTTCCGATTACCCGGAGGCGGTAGGTGTGCTCGTGCGTTCGCTGGGACCGGAACACGCGACGGACGAGCTGATCGGCGTGGGCATGGCGCCCTTCTTCTACCTGCCGCACACCTTGTACGTCGCGGAGCGCGGTCTCGATCACTTCGACCTGTCGATGGACGCGCAATACGAGCTGACCAAGCGCTTCAGCGCGGAGGCGAGCATCCGTCCCTACATCGCCCGCGACCCCGAGCGGACCCTCGCCGTCCTCCGGCGATGGACGAAGGATCCCAGCGCCCACGTCCGGCGCCTTGTCTCCGAGGGCACACGCCTGCGTCTGCCGTGGGCCGGCCGCGTCGCCTGGCTCGACGCGCACCCCGAGCGCGTGCTCGAGCTGCTGGACCTCTTGAAGGACGACCCGTCCACGCTCGTCCGGCGGAGCGTCGCCAATAACCTGAACGACCTCGGCAAGACGCACCCCAAGCTCCTGTACCGCACGTGCGCGGCCTGGCTCCGTGGCGCCTCGACCGAGCGCCGTGCCCTGGTCGAACATGCGCTGCGCAGCGCGGTGAAGCGGGGCGAGGCGCAGGCGCTGCGCCTCCTCGGCTACGGCGGGAAGGCCGCGGTGGGCGTGGAGAAGGTACGTTTCGATCCACCGCGCGTGGCCATCGGAGGGCGCGTGGTGATGACCTTCGCACTGCGGAGCCGCTCACGCCAGCCGCAGGAGGTCCTCGTGGACGTGGCCGTCCATTTCGTCAAGGCCCGCGGCCACGCCGCGCCGAAGGTGTTCAAGGTTGGGCGGTTCACCCTGCCCCCGCGAGCCACGGTGCCGCTGCGGGCGACGTTCTCCCTCGCCGTGCACACCACCCGCGTGCCGCGTCCCGGGGTCCACGCGGTGGACGTGATCGTGAACGGACAGGCCCGGCGTGCCGGATCGTTCGTGGTGACGGCGGCCCGCCCGCGCCGGGCGCGTTAGACTCGGCGGCGCACGCCCATGTTCGAAGTCATCGCGTTCGACGCGGACGATACGCTCTGGCACAACGAGACCCTGTTCCAGGCCACCGCCCGCGAGTTCGCCTCCCTGCTGGCCGGCCATCACCCCGCGGAGTGGATCCAGGAGCGCCTGTTCGCCACCGAGATGAAGAACCTCCGCCACTTCGGCTATGGCATCAAGGGCTTCACGCTGTCGATGATCGAGACGGCGATCGAGCTGACCGAAGGCCGCGTCACCGGGGCCGAGATCAAGACGATCCTGGGCTGGAGCCACTCCATGCTGCAGGCGCCCATCGCGCTGCTCGACGGCGTGGGCGAGACCATCGCGGCCCTGGCCGCCGAGCATCGCCTGATGCTCCTGACCAAGGGCGACCTGTTCGACCAGGAGTCGAAGCTGGCGCGCTCCGGCCTCGGCGCGCACTTCAGCGCGGTGGAGATCGTGTCCGAGAAGAACGCCCGGACCTACGCGGCGATCATGACGCGCCACCGCCTCGCTCCGGCGAGCTTCCTCATGGTCGGCAACTCGCTGCGCTCGGACATCCTGCCCGTGCTCGACGCCGGGGGCGCCGCCGTGCACATCCCGTACGCGACGACCTGGGCCCACGAGCGGGTGCCGGAGGACGCGATGGCGGGGCGGACGTTCGCGACCCTGGAGAACATTCGCGAGCTTCCGGCATGGCTGGACCGGACGGCCGCAGCCTCGCGTGTTTAAGATGGGGGGGAACGGTCCCTCGCAAGGAGCGTCCCCGATGAAGGTCCGTACCCTCCTCCCTCCGACCCTCGTGGCTGTCCTGGCCGCGGCCTGCGGCGACGACGATCCCGCGACTCCGACGACCTCGGCTTCGCCTTCGCCGGCCACCCAGACCAGCATGAGCTTCTTCGTCACCAGCACCACGAATACGACCGGCGACCTCGGCGGGCTGGCGGGCGCGGATGCGCGCTGCCAGAGCCTGGGCGCGGCCGCCGGACAGGGCGCCAGGACCTGGCGCGCCTACCTCAGCGTGGAGCGGGATGCCGGCAACGGCAACGCGCCCACGGACGCGCGCAGCCGGATCGGCAGCGGGCCCTGGTTCAACTCGGCCGGCGTCATGGTGGCGAGCGACCTCGCGGCCCTGCACGCGCGCCGGGGTGATGCCGCCGTCTTCCTGGACGAGCGCGGCCAACGCATCAACGGCCAATGGGCGGGGTCGCCTTCGCCGGTCCAGCACGACGTCCTGACCGGCTCCAACGCGGAAGGAAGGCTGATGGCCGGGCTGACGTGCGGCGATTGGACGTCGTCCTCCGCGAGCGTCCAGGCCCAGGTCGGCCACTCCGACGGACTCGGCCCCGGGGGCGATTCCTCGGGCTCGCTCTCGTCGTGGAACTCGGCCCACGCGAACCAGAGCTGCGCGGACACGGCGCCGCGCGGCGGCTCCGGACGCATCTACTGCTTCGCGCGCTGAGGGCAGGGACCCGCGTGGCGGCCGTCACGCGGGTCCCATTCCAACGGCGCGCTACTCGTACCTCAGGGCCTGTTGGGGGTCGATGCGGGTCACGCGGTGCACGGGCACCCAGGCCGCGACCAGGGCCGCGGCGAGCATGAGGGCCGCGATCGCGCTGAAGACGATCGGATCGGCGGAGGTCATCTCCCAGAACATGGCGTTGAGGGCCTTGCTCAGGCCGAACCCGCCCAGGGCCCCCAGGACGAGCCCGATCACGATGGGCCGCAGGGACTGCGCGAGCAGCATGGTCACGACGTCACGGGCACGCGCGCCCAGGGCCATGCGGATGCCGAACTCGCTCGTGCGCTGGCCGACGACCCACGACATCACGCCGTAGACACCGACCATGGCCAGCAGGATGGCCAGCACTCCGAACGTCGTGAAGAGGGAGGCGAAGAAGCGGCTGTTGGTCACGGAGGGCGAGCTGGAGACGCGCTGGTCCAGCGTCATGAAGTCATGCGCGGCCTGATCGTGGTCCACCTCGCGCACCAGGCCCTCGATCGAGTGCACGAGGCTCATCGGGTCCACGGCCGTCCGCACGACCAGGGACTTGCGCGTGTGGATCCATTCGTCCTCGCGTCCGTATTGCCAGACGTGCTGGCGGAAGGGGACGTAGGCCGCGGCCGGCGTCTCCCGGAAGAAGCTGGGATAGGCCACGTCGGCCACGATGCCCACGATCTCGCGCGGCTGCTCCGGCGTCGACCACTTGTCGCCGCCGGGCTGTCCGACCGTGAAGCGGATCGTCTTGCCCAGGGGGTCCGCGCCGGGGAAATGGCGGTCCGCGAACGTCTTGTTGACCACGGCCACCCACGGCGACGAGGCCGTGTCGCGCTCCTCGATCATCCGCCCGCGCAGCAGGCGTATGCCCAGCGTGGGGAGGAGCTGGGCATCGACTTCGTTGAAGTCCGCCTGTGGCTCCTTGCCCGGCTCGGGCGCGGGCTTGCCGACGATCACGAAGGGATGGGTCCATACCTGGAAGGGCAGGCGGCTGGCGATCCCCGCCTGCTGGACGCCGGGAAGGGCGCGCACACGCTCGAGCACGCGGTCGTAGAAGACCTCGACGGCGGGCGTCACCACGTTCATGTCTTCCGGCGTCTTGTCGAAGTAGCGCGTCCCCCCGAGCAGGATGTCGGCGCTGAGCAGGTTGCGCGTGTCGAACCCGGGCAGTTCCTTCTGCTCGCGCACGAAGGCCCGCATCATGAGGCCCGCGCCCACGAGCAGGACCATCGACAGCCCGACCTCCGCCACCAGCAGGACCGCCCGGCCGCGCTGGCGCGTCCCGCTGCCCCCGCGACCTCCTTCCTTGAGGACGTCGTTGAGATCGACGCGCGACGCGCGCAACGCGGGCAGGAGGCCGAAGACGAGGCTGGAGGCGACGGAAACGACGAGGGCGAAGGCCAGCACGCGCAGGTCGACGTGCACGTCACGCAGCAGCTCCGGGAAGCCGGTGGGGACGATGAGGGCGAAGAGACGCGTTCCCCAGAACGCGAGCAGGAGCCCGCAGCCGCATCCGACGAGGGACAACACGACGTTCTCGGTCAGGAGCTGCCGCACGAGCCGGCCCCGGCCGGCCCCGGTGGCCGCGCGCAGCGCGAGCTCCTTCTGCCGGGCCGCTCCCGCAGCCAGCAGCAGGTTCGCGACGTTGGCGCAGGCGATGAGCAGGACGAAGCTGACGGCCCCGAGCAGGAACGTGAGGATGTTCTCCGCGCCGCCGAAGATCGCCTTGTGGATGGGGACCACGCGCGCGCCCACGCCGCCTGCCTTTTCGCCGCGAGCCTCGAGAACGTGCCGGCTGATCGACGTGGCTTCGGCTTCCGCCGCCGCCAGCGAGACGCCGGGCTTCAGGCGGCCGATGAAGGTCTGCCAGCGCGCCTGGGGGATCCGGCGGAGGTCGTTCGCGGCCCAGAACGCGATGCCGTCCTCCCAGGGTACGAGCTTGAACCCCTGCGGCATCACGCCGATCACCGTCCGCGGCTCGCCGTCCACGTGGAAGGACGAGCCGATGACGTCCTGCTTGCCCCCGAGGCGGCGCTGCCACGTCTCGTATGCGATGACGATGGACCGCGCTTCCTTCTGCTTGACGACGTCGTCGAAGTCCTCTTGCTGGTAGGTCCGGCCGAGGAGAGGCGGCACTCCGACCACGGACAGGCCGCCGACGTCCACGGGCATCTGCTCCACGCGGCTCGTCTCGTCGGTTCCGGACAGGGTCACGGGCGCTCCGCCGAACTGCATGCCGCCGAAGGCCTCGAACGACGTGCCGTCCTTGAGGATGGCCTGCACGATCTCCCAGTTCGGAGGCTGCTCGTTGAAGCCGCGCTCGGAATCGGTGCTCCACAGGATCACCAGGCGGTCCACGTTCTTGAACCCGAGCTTGTAGTGGGCGACCTTGCTCACCACGCTGTACATGGTGGTGGTCGCTCCCACCCCCAGGCCGAGGGAGAGCCCGGCCACGGCCACCATCGTGGGGTGGCGCCTCCAGAGCCGCAAGGCGAAGCGCAAGTCGGTGAGCACACTCATCGGTGACCTCCAGGGCGGGCTGGTGGTAAGACGCACGTTCCCGTCCGGTAGTTCCGGGAAAGATGCGATTTCACCGCTCGGACTCGTCGCGGAGCGTGGCCGCGTCCGCCAGGCCGTCCGCGATCGGGGGCAGGATACCGCGCTCCACGTAGATCGGGACCACCATCTCGCGCAGCCGCGGCAGCTGGCGGCGGAAGGCCAGGCCGCCCGCGATGCAGACCACGCCGCCAAGCAGGATCGTGTTCGGCGCGCCGATGCGCGTGGCCAGCACGCCCGCCATCAAGCTGCCGAAAGGCGCGGTGCCCATGAAGGCCATGGTGTAGAAGGCCATCACGCGGCCGCGCATCTCCTCGCGCACGATCGTCTGGATGACGGTGTTGCTCGAGGCGAGCTGGACCATGAAGCCGACGCCGGTGACCACCATCAGCACGAGGGACAGGGCGATGTGGCGCGAGAGCGAGAACGCGATCAGCCCGCTCCCGAAGAGGATGGCGGCTGCGGAGATGACGCGGCCCAGTCCGACGACGCTCGCCCGCGACGCGAGGTAGACGGCGCCGCTCAGGGCGCCGATGCCCATCGCCCCCATCAGGAAGCCGAGGGTGTGCGGGCCGCCGTGCAGTACCTGGGCCGCGACCACGGGCATGAGCACCGTGTACGGCATGCCCATCAGGCTGATCAGGGTGACCAGGAGCAGAACGGACCGGATGGGCGCGAAGCCGAACGCGTAGCGGAAGCCGTCGCGCAGCTCCGCGAGCGCACGCGTTTCCGATCGCCGCGGCGTGGCCGGAGGCAGCCGCATCATCGCGAGCGACGCGATGACCGCCACATAGGAAACGCCGTCGAGCAGGAAGCACCAGCCCTCGCCGGCGGCCGCGATGATCACGCCCGCTACGGACGGTCCGAGCAGGCGGGCCCCGTTGACCATCGAAGAGTTGAGCGCGATCGCGTTGGGCAGGTCGGCGCGGTCCTCGACCATCTCCACGACGAAGGCCTGGCGGGCGGGCGTGTCGAAGGCGTTGACGACACCCTGGAAGGCGCTCAGGAGAAGGATCCAGGTGACGTCGATCGTCCGGGTCAGGGCGAGGCCGGCCAGCGCGAACGACTGCAGCATCGAGAGGACCTGGGTGACGCAGAGGACGCGGTACCGTCCCCAGCGATCGACCCAGACCCCGGCCAGGGGCGCGAGCAGGAACGTCGGGATCTGGCCCGCGAAGCCGACGAGGCCCAGCACGGACGCGGACCCGGTCAGGCGATACACCAGCCAGCTCGTGGCCACGCGGGTGATCCAGGTGCCGACCAGCGACGTCCCCTGTCCGAGGAAGAAGAGCCGGTAGTTGCGGTGCCCGAGAGCCCGCACCATGAAGCCGAGGCGTGAAGAGGAGGCCATTCCGATGAGGCTAATCGAAGTATTGGACCTTGGTCCCACACCCTTGACGTGACTTCGTCCGGCGCGCCAGTGTGCGTGGGAACCGAGCTGATGAAATGAATCAACTCCGCCTCGCCGGAACTCCGGGTCGCCTGGCCGCTGCCCTCAGCCTGATCCTCGCCGCCGGATGCGGCCATCAGCCCGAAGCCGTCGCGGACTGGCGGATGGTGGACCGCACGGTCGATCGTTTCACCGACCGTCCGCCCGGCGAGGAGGACGTGGAGGGAGCGGACGGCTTCGTGGACGACTACGACAACGCGCAAGGCCGTTTGATCCGCGGCGTGAACGGGAACATCTCGACGAAGTTTCCCGCCGACGGCCGCTACGAGGTCGAGCTCGATGCCTGCCGCTCGAGCTGGGCCCACGAGTTCTCCTGGTCCGTCGACGGCGGGCCGTTCGAGCCGGCGGCGTCGTGCCTGCACACGGTGCGCCTGACCGAAGGCGCCCACCGCGCCGACCTGATCGCACGCGGCAGCTCGGGTGACGAAAGCCGCGCGAGCCTGACCCTGGACGTACAGGACCTCATCGTGGTCGGGCTGGGGGACTCCTTTTCCGCGGGATCGGGGAATTCGCGCAACGGCCTCGTGTCGATCGACTACGACCAGGTCCACTGCACGCGCACGGGCCGCTCGGGGCAGGCGCTGGCCGCCCTGGCCCTCGAGAAGGCGGACGAGAAGACCTCGGTGACCTTCATCCATCTGGCCTGCGGCGGCGCGCGCGCGACCGTGGGAATGCTGGGCCCGCACAACGGCCAGCCCCCGCAGATCCTGGAGCTGGAGCAGATCCTGCCCGCGGGCCAGGCCGTGGACTTCGTCTCGTTCACGATCGGCGGCAACGACGTGCGCTTCTCGGAGGTGATCGAGCAGCTCATCGGCGAGCCGGACGGACCGCTCTCGATCCTCGATGGAGAGCGGACGCACGACCGCATCCAGCGCCAGCTCGTCGATCTGCGCGAGACGATGGCCCGGGTGGCCGCCTGTTTCGGATCCGGCTTCGAAGGACGGCCCTGCGAAGTGACGGGCCCCTCGGGACGAGACGACGACACGCAGACGCTCCGCATCCCGCGGATCCCGCTGCGGGCCCAGGACCGCGTCGTCCAGGTGACGTATCCCGACCTCAGCACGCGATTCGTGAGGGACGCGGCGGGCAATCCCGTATTGGACGCGAGCGGCCAGCCCCGTACCGAGACCTGTCCCAGTGGAGCCGTCAATTCCCCCGACGACCTTCTCGATGGAGATCCGGACGGCTTGATCAACGGGCGGCCGCCGCGCGATGTCCGGTCGCCCTTGATCAGCGGCTCCGAGTGGGCGTGGGGTGGGACGGTGATGCTGGGACTGGCGGACCCCGCTCCCGACGATCGCATTCCGTCCGCGTATGCCTACACCCCGGAGGCCGGGGGCGCCGTGGTGGCGTTGCCGTTCACCAACACCTTGAACTCGCTGGCCCTGGAATCACGCGCGCGGTTCGGCTGGACGGCGTCCGACCGCTGGTTCCGCGACTCGCGCGGCCACGGCTACTGTTCTCCGACGCAGGACAACTGGTTCCTGCGGTCCATCTTCCATCCCAACGTCGCCGGCTACGAGGGCAAGGCCCAGGGTCTCCTGGCCGAAGCGCAGCGCCTGGGCCTGAAGGTGAATTGACGCCGCGGTTGCCGCCCGCGACCTAATATTGCTCGGCGAAGAGCGCCGCTGCCCGCTCGGCCAGCCGCGGGATCGCACCGCGGCGGCGCCACTCCTCGGGCTGGATCTCCCGCGCGCGGGTGATATCGGCGTGAAACGCGGCCTCCATCTGCGCGGCGAACCCGGCATCGAGCACGCCGAGCACGTTCTCCTGGTTCAGCTCGTGGGATCGGATGTCCATGTTCGCGGAGCCCACCACGGACCACTTCCCATCGACGACCATTCCCTTCGCGTGCATCATCGTCGGCTGGTATTCGTAGATGCGGACTCCCGCCGCCAACAGCTCCTCGTAGTAGCGGTGAGACGTGAGGCGAATGGGCTTGGCGTCGGTGAGCTCGTTCGGGAGGAGTATGCGGACGTCCACTCCCGCTCGCGCGCGCGAAGCGGCCGCACCCCTGATGATCTCGTCGGGCACGAAATAGGGAGTGGTGATGTAGAGGCGTTGCCGCGCGCTGAGCATCGACTGCAGGAAGAACAAGCGCAACGGATGGTCTTCACTCGACGGTGAGCTGGCGATTCCGACGTGGACCATGTCGCCGTCGCTCACCCTGCCGTCCCGGGGCGGGAAGAACGCCGGGCCACTCAGGAGCTCGCCCGCCACCGGCGCCCACAACGAGACGAATGCCGTCTGGGTCGTGCTCGCGGCCGGCCCGGTGAGCCGTGTCATCGTGTCGCGCCAGTGATCGGGGTGATCGGCGTCCCCGAGCCACTTGTCGGCGACGGCCACGCCTCCCGTGAAGGCCACCTCGCCGTCCATCACCAGGGCCCGCCGATGGTTGCGCTTGTGGAACCTCGTGAGCTTGCCGAGCCGCGCCGGCCGGAAGGGCTCGATCCGGCCACCCGCCGCGCGCAGGGCGGCCATTTTCTCGGCGGGGGCCCGGAGTCCGCCGACGCCGTCGAGCAGCACGCGGACCTGGACTCCGGCGCGGGCACGCTCGATCAGGGCCTCGAAGAGGTCGTCGCTGGCTCGTCCGTCCTCCCAGATGTAGGCGGCGAAGTTGACCGTGTGTTTCGCATCGCGGATCGCTTGCAGGATCGCGGGGAAGATCTGGACGCCGTTGTTCAGAAGGGTCGCCGTGCCTCCCGACCGCACGGGCGCGCCCGCCGCCCCCGCGACGGACAAGAGGAAGTCGGCGGAATCGACGGGTGGCACGTCGGTCACGCGATAGGCCGTGGGGCGGCGCCCCCAGGATCCGAAGAGGCTCACCGCGGCGCCGAGCAGGAAGGCGGCGCCGACGAGCGCGAGGAACGAGAGGAGCACGCTACTTCAGTGTAGGCCGATTGCCGGGCCCGATGCGGTCCGGCCGGCGCTAACGGCTGCGCGCCTGATGCACCTCTTCGGCTCGACGCGCGGCGTCGACATCGACGTTGGAGCCGATCCAGAAGGGCCCGTCCGGCCCGGCCAGGCGCCGCGCCGACGCGTGATGCCAGCGGTACATGCGATCCTCGGCGCGGAGCAGCCGGAAGTCTACGTCGTAGGGCTCGCCCGTCTGCACCGAGCGCGTCCAGTGTTCGACGGCCCGGGGCAGGTCGCTCGCGTGCAACACGTTCGTCCAGCCCTCGCCGATCAGCTCTTCCCTCGTCCGCCCGAAGTAGTCGGCGGTGAACCGATTGACGAAGTCCAGCTCACCGGCCGGCTTGGCCGTCCAGACTTGCACGCTGAGGGCGTCCAGAAGCGTATGGAGCATGGCTCCATTCTAGTTCCGGCCTACCGGTCCACCTGCCGAGCCTCGTGGCGCCATCGCCGCCGTTGGCGACGCGCCGTGCCAGTGTTTCAGGCCGGGCGGAGTCCAGACCACATCTCCAGCCCGGATCTCCTCGATCGGACCCTTGCCCCCCTGTACCCGGCCCACGCCTGCCGTCACGATCAGGATCTGACGGGCCGGGTGCGTGTGCCACGCCGTGCGCGCACCGGGCTCGAAGGTGACGGAGGCACCGCCCGTGTGCGGCGGACCGGCCGCCTCGAACAGCCGCTCGACCCGTACGGAACCCGTGAAGTTCTCGGGCAAGCGATGCGACGGCGACGAATCGTTTCATTCGGATCCTCTCCGTTCCGGCGCGGGGTCGTCCAGCTCCCGCGTCATCTCGATCATCGTCCGGCGGAAGCCCAGGTTCGCGAAGAGGCGCTGGGCCGGCTCGTTCTGCACCGCGGTCGAGAGGACCACACGAGGCGCGCCGCGCGACCTCAGGTACGCCAGGACTGCGTCCAGAAGCAGGCGGCCGACACCGCGGCGGCGATGCTCCGGG